>JACCDS011605603.1_pt1 | contig 20413 bp, 17 predicted proteins | sample 7446441 | NCBI WGS metagenome assembly JACCDS01 (sample SAMN15323445, study PRJNA562643) | freshwater metagenome | isolation source: river surface water | place: USA:Blue River Watershed | collected 2017-08-17
CAGAAGCAATCAATTGTTTTTCAAGTGGTATGGCGCTTTTTATAGAACGATATTAAAGCAATTTCGATATTTATTTGTGCAAGATGCCGTGTCGGAGTCACTCCTGCAACAAATTGGTATCAAACAAGTACAAGTGGCAGGCGATACTCGGTACGATCGGGTGCAGACCATCAAGCAACTTTGGCAACCGATTGACCTAATTGATAGTTGGTTAGGTAAGCGTAAAGCCGTAGTGGCAGGTAGTACATGGCCACAAGATGATGAAGTGCTAGCTCCAATGACTGGTGTTTTTCAACAAACTGCTTTTATTATTGCGCCGCACAACGTACACCAATCGGCAATTGATGCATGCAAGAAACGCTATCCCAATGCGCAATTGTTTTCGGAATGGCGTCAGGGAATGCCTGCTTCAAATGTGTTGATTATTGACAATGTTGGAATGCTTAGTCGACTCTATCGTTATGGCACTGTTTGTTATGTTGGAGGCGGATTTGGCAAGGATGGTGTACACAATGTGCTAGAAGCTGCTGTATACAGCAAGCCCGTATGCTTTGGACCCGTTTACAACAAATATATTGAAGCAATCGGTTTGGTAGCCTGTAAAGGAGCCCGTAGTGTTACCGATTCGGCCGACTTACAAGTCATATTAACAACACTTTTGCAAGACGAGGTTTACTGTACACAAGTGGGCGAGCGTGCCGCTGATTTTGTCGTTAAACAAGCGGGTGCTACAAGTCGTATTATGCAATATGTTTATGAAAAACGCCTTCTCACCAACTGATCAAACAATTTTACTGAATCGGCGGCATTATCCCAACCTAATTTTACTTTTAATTCACGTTTGATCCAAAATTCAGCTTCGGGAAAAATGCTGAAATTATTGATGGTTTTCAAGCTTCGTTCATACATTGCTTCGTCGCCACGAAACAATTCGTTGATAAAGATGAAACGGTCGTTGATGCCAATGCCCTTACGCAAGTCTTTTATGGGGGTTTCTTGTAAAGTGCTTCCTACCTCTTGTTGTTGATGGTGTTGTTTTAAGCTATCGTTAATGCTAGGTTCGTTCTCGAAATTGCCCGCTAATTCAAAATATTCTTTTTTAGGTTCCTGAATAGGTAGCGTTGGAATATGGGCAAATTGTTCGTCCATAAAAAACGCCGATTGCAAAAAGTTGTTGCTTTTTTTCTCTACGTGTAATTCCGGAATCGCTTTTTCTGTAATGGGTAGTTCTTTTTCGGGTGTTGCGGTTGGGGCGGCAGCGGTATTTACTATTTCCACAGCGGGTGCTGTAGCTGATGGTTGACTTTCCTGGTCCATATTTGACACGAATGCCGTTGTATCCTGAAGGCTTTCATCAAGAGTGATTGGTTCTTGCTGGAGAATAATTCCTTCCTGTGTAAAAATGGCTGCTTCTGCAGGTAATTCTTCTAATAGTGCTTCTTCCGAAATATTGAGTGTATAAATTATTTTTTCAGGTTCCTGATTTTCTTCGGTTGCTGTTGGAGTAGGCGGTGTAGTTTCTATACTTTCCAATTCCTCATTAGGGGTGCTGTTAAAGAGCGGAACAGGGTTTGCTTCGTAAACCGGTGTAGAACTAATCGGAGTTTCGTTCAAAACAAGGGCATCTGTATTCACCAACGGGTCGGCGGTTGCGGGTTGGTTGCCAATAGTGACTCTGTTGATAATTGGCGATAAAACAGTTGGATGAAAAATACTTACTTTGCCTAAATGGGTTGCGGTGTTTTTTTGACGAAGTTCGGTTACCAACATCTCTGCGGTAGCAGTTAGGTAAACCAAAGGACTATTGTTTTCTATTTGTTCTTGAAGTTTGTTGACAAGGGCAATCACTCTTTCCATGAGAAACGATATTTTTGACAAATAATTGAAGTATCGAAAATACAACGTTTTACCAAAGTAAAAATTGCAAATGTTTATAGAACCTAATATTAGCGGCGAAAGAAGGGGATGGATTGAAGTGATTTGTGGTAGTATGTTTAGTGGAAAAACGGAAGAATTGATTAGGCGATTAAAAAGAGCGAAGATAGCCAACTTGAAAGTGGAAATATTTAAACCCGCTATTGATGTGCGTTACCATGAAACCGAAGTGGTAAGTCACGATGCAAATGCAATTGCCTCAACACCTATCGAAAGTTCTCAAACCATTTTATTAATGGCCAACGATGTTGATGTGGTTGGTATAGATGAAGCTCAATTTTTTGATGCCGAAATTGTACATGTTTGTCAAACCTTGGCTTTACGGGGCACAAGGGTAATTGTAGCCGGTTTAGATATGGACTATAAAGGGCAACCCTTTGGGCAAATGCCCAATTTGCTGGCAATAGCAGATTATATTACTAAATTGCACGCTATATGTGTTAAATGCGGTAATATCGCTAATATATCATACCGAAAAACAACGGTAGATGGGCAGGTTTTGCTAGGCGAAAAAGAAACCTACGAACCAAGGTGTCGAAATTGTTATCATTCCAAAAAATAAGCGTATTGGTTTGTTGTAGGCTATTTAATTTTTCTGCATGGCTACTTCTGTTAATTTTTATCAGGTACTGCAAGTTGCTCCTACCGCCACGTTTGACGAAATCAAGAAAGCCTACCGTAAATTAGCGATGCAGTGCCACCCGGATATTGCGGGAAATAAAGCAGAAAATGCCCAACGCTTTAAACAAATTACGGAAGCATACAAAGTATTGAGCAACGAACAAACCCGTCAGGCATACCATTACAAACATTTTTTTCAATCTTTTTCTGCTAATAAACCACCTTCAGCGGTGGCTATTGCACAAAGAACGGTTGATTTAGCTCATTTGATAAAGTCGATAGATCCTTATCGGTTAAATTATGACTTACTGATATTTCAAATACAGCAATGCATTAGTGTGGAGCATTGTGCGTTACTAGCCAAAGCGCCCATTCAATTACAAGCAAGTACTCAAAATTTACTGCATCCGCTTTTGTTGTTGCCGTATAAAGAAGCATTGGTGTTCTATCAACGGCTTTTGGAAGTCAATCAATCGGATGTTCTTTTGTATACAAGCATCTATCGGCAACAAAAAAAGCATCAATACGATTATTGGGTATCCGTTTATCAATTGCCCGCAGCCATAATTTTGGCAATTGCTTGTTGTGTGGTTTGGAAAGTTTTTTTGTAAAAAAATAGAGCGTACGCTTAGGTTTTGTACCATTGAGGTACATAATGTGGTTTAAAATCCGTGTTTGATTGATGCATAGAGTTGTATAACTTGAATGGTGCCAACGCCAATGCCGCTTCATAGGTAGTACCGGCCCATGGCTCATCATAAAAAAAAGGCTACCGTGTAGCCGTAAAAATAGGGGCTAAAGTGGGGCGTGTGGATGGAGTTGTAGAGGAACGAACAAAAGGGTAAAAAAAGCTAGGTACAACTACCTATTTCGTGTTGCCGTACCTAGCTATGAGGGTTGTAACTTTAATTTGCTATAAGGAGAACCGCTGAAATATTAATTACCAAATACTTTTTTCAATAAATCGGTTGTACGGGCAGCCGCATTGCCACGGATGTTTTTTTCCTCGGCGGCAACTTGAACAAAAATGCCTGCAAGTGCTTTTTCGGTTACGTAAGCAGCCAAATCGGTATTTACTTTTTTAACAAAAGGAATTTGATTGTAAGTAGTAAAAACGCCGTTCCAATATTTGGTAGCATCTACTTTGTCGAGGCTTTTTTCAATTACCGGGCGAAAAGCTTCGATTAATTTGGCCGACGTATTGTTGCGCAAATAGCCCGTTGCGGCGGTATCGGTACCTTTTAAAATGCCTACGGCATCTTGTATACTCATGTTTTTGATGGCGTCCACAAAAATTGGGGCTGCGCTTTTGGCTGCATCTTCAGCAGCACGGTTCATACTAGTTATGGCTTGGTCAACTTGACTGCCCATGCCTAAGTCGCGCAATTTTTTTTCTACTTTCACTGCTTCTTCGGGCATCCAAATTTTTACAGCCGCATTGCCTAAAAAACCATCTACCGCCGATAGTTGTGTGGTGCCTTTTTGTACCCCTTTGTTAAGGGCTTCTTTTAAGCCGCTAGCAATTTCGTCCTTGCTAATGCCCCCACCTAGCGAACTGACTGCGGAGCCGGTTGCTTTTTTGATGAGTCCATTAATGCCTTGCGCTTGGCTGTTGTTGCAAATAACGATGCTAGTAAGTAGTAAGGCAGCAATGCCTGTTTTTTTATACATGATTAATTGTTTTTTGGTTTGTGAAAACATAGGTCGAAAATAGTGCCGTGTTTTGTTATAACAATCTTAAAGCTTGTTTTTACCATCAGGCTTTAAAACCAACCGCGTTTTTTAAAAATCCAAATCATCCATACCGGGATGAAAAGCATGAGGGAAACTGCAATAAAAAAACCATTTTTGTGGTGTAAATAAGGGATGCGGTCGAAATTCATACCAAAGATGCCCCCAATTACGGTGGCCGGTGCCAATAAGCAGGTAACGATGGTCATTACCTTCATTACTTCGTTCATTTTCATATTGGCCTTATTGAGATATAGATCTTGTAAGCTCATCATCATATCCCGATAGTTGTCAACCATATCCGCGGCTTGTACAATATGGTCGTAAACGTCTTTGAAATATTTGGTATTTCTATCGCTCAGTAAGTCACTTTCGCCTCTAATTAAACCGTTAATCAAATCTTTCACCGGAGCAATGTTGCGTTTCATTACTATCATTTCTTTGCGCATGCTATTGATGCGGGCAAGCGAACGGGTATTGGCATTGCGAATAATTTCTTCTTCAATCCATTCTATTTTATCGCTCAATTGTTCCATAACGTTAAAATACCTATCTACAATTAAATCGAGCAACATATAACATAAGTAGTCGGCACCGCTTTGGCGTAGCTTGCTATTCGGTAGTTTCAGCTTATCGCGCAGGGGATTAAAAACATCTCGGTGGGCATCTTCTTGAAAAGTAATTACATAATTTTTACCCAATATAATGCTGATTTGTTCTTGTTCTACTGCGGTGTTTTTGGCATCAAAGTACAGCATGTTCAACAAGCAAAATAAGTGGTTGTCAAAGTCGTCCATTTTGGGGCGTTGGCCAATGCTTAAAATATCTTCTACTATCAAGTAGTGGATATCGAAAATTTGGCAAACCGTGTCTACTTCGGTTTTTCTTAGTCCGTCTATGTTAATCCACGTAACCGTATTGGGTTGTACCAACGGCAAACATTGGTGTAGGCTAGTGGCAGTATGTTCTTCAAGGGTATCGGCATTGTATTGTTTTACGGTAATGTGTACTTCCTGTGCTTCGGTACGTACAGGCGCAACGGTTGGATTGATATTCAGTATTTCCTTTGTTCGTTGGGTATTGAATATCGGAAAAATGGTTTGGAGGTATTTTCGGGTATTCATGCTGTTTGTTTTTGGGTTAGCCCAACTGCAATTTTCCAAGATGTATTAATCCATAGCAAATGGCGGTAACGTGCATGGATTGTACAAAATCGCCTCTTTTAAACATGGCTAACAGTTCGTCCATAGTCACCAATAGTACTTCTAAATCTTCGCCTGCATCCAATTCTTGTTCGGCGGATTGCACGCCATTGTACGCAACAAACATGTGCATGAGATTGGTATTGGTACTTGGGTTAGCTGAGGTTTTTCCTAAGTAATGAAATTTTTCAAAAACATAGCCGGTTTCTTCTCGCAGTTCTCTCGCAATGGCATACTCTAGCGATGGGTCCGATTTGTCTACACAGCCACCCGGAATTTCGTACATCGTTACCCCAAGTGCATGGCGGTATTGTTTTTCAAGAATCACTTTGCCATCTTGAGTGAGGGCCAATGCGGTAACCCAATCAGGAAATTCGTATACATAGTAGGGCGTTATAACGTGGCCATCGGGTTTGATGCAGGTATCTACCCGAATGGTAGCCCAAGTGTCTTTTAATAAGTAATGACTTTCGGATAGTTGCCAAGTAAGGTCTCTGTTGCTATTCATTTACCAGTTTTTGAGTTGTTTGAGCGTAGTAATGTGGGCTGTGTGGTGTTTGCTGTGCCAAGCGTACATACCTAATAAATGCCACAAAGTCATTTGTTTGTTGTGTTCAGGGTGCACCACCGTTCGTTCCTGCCATTGTTCGTCGGTTAGGTTTTTAATAGCGGCATACCATCGTGTATGTACGGCATGGAGTAGGGTGATAGATACATTGATGGGAACGGTTTGTACGTCGGGCAACAGTGCCCATGCTTGTTCATCGTAAGGTTTTATGGTTGGGTTATTTTCTGTTATACCCAATTTAAAGCGCGTGTAGGCATTCATATGGCTGTCGGCCACGTGGTGTATGAGTTGTACCAAAGTCCATCCGCCATCGCGGTACGGTGTTTGCAGTTGCTGTTCGTCTAAGTTTTCAATAGCTCGTTCAATAGCCTGCGGTAAAAAGTAAATATCTAGTAGCCAAGCTTCTTTTTGTTGCACAGAAAAAGGCTGTGGTTCGTATTGGCCAATTGGGTAGCGCGGATCGGTTTGCATATGCTTTTGTATTTTGAGGGTGTTTACGCTTCTCGCAGCGAGTAGCCGGTGAGGTGTATAAATACATCTTCTAAGTTGGCATTTTTAACTTGTTTGGGGCGTTCAAATCCGGTAGCTACAAGGTTGTCTATCAATTGTGTTGGGGAGTCGATAGCAATAATTTTCCCACTGTCTACAATCGCTACTCTATCGCACAAAATTTCTGCTTCGTCCATATAGTGGGTGGTAATAATAACTGTAGTGCCTTTTTTTCGAATGTCCAATATTAAGTCCCACAAGTTTCTGCGGGCTTGCGGGTCTAATCCGGTGGTGGGTTCGTCTAAAAAAATAATTTTGGGGGAGTTGATGAGCGTGGTGGCAATGGAAAAGCGTTGCTTTTGGCCTCCGCTCAATTGTTTGTATTTGGCTTTTGCCTTGTCCTCCAAGTTCACACTTGCTAGTAGGGCTTTGGCATCTACTTTTTGGTTGTACAAACCGCCAAATAGTTCAATCAATTCCACCAAATTTAATCCTGGAAAATAGCCACTAGCTTGAAGTTGAACACCAATAATTTTTTTGATTTCGTTGGGTTGTTCATCTAGGTTAAAGCCATTTACCCAAACGGAACCACTTGTTTTAGGACGTAAGGTTTCAATGATTTCCAGTGTAGTAGATTTTCCAGCACCATTGGGACCAAGTAACCCAAAAATTTCCCCTTCGTATACAGTAAAGCTAATGTCTTTTACCGCCTCAAAATGCTCGTATTGTTTTGTCAAGTGTTCAACGCGAATGATTGCTTGCTTCATGTAAACGAAAAATAATGATTCAATAATGAGAAACGGTAGTTGACCCAAACAAAAATAGGGCAGAAAAATGGTACATCCATATTAAATGCCATCAGGCGAATGGTATTGAAAAGGCGTGTGCCATACAATAGACTCGGCTATGCGCAATTGGTAGGGCGGGGGAGATGTGCAGGCAATAAAGATTTTGGGTGCATTTGACTGCACAGCTAGCATTTGCGGTTGGTATTCTTTGAAAGAAGCCTATTTACTTTTAAAGTCGCCTCTTTTCCAAGCCTTAATAAATTCGGCCCAGGCCATTGGGTTAAAAATATTTTGTGGAGGCACTTGTCCGGCATAGTAATACTTATTGCTTTGTTGGCGCAATTGGTAGTTAACGGCTTCTCTGCCATCGGCGGGTAAGGTTTGTAGCAGCAAACGACGTTGGGCTTCGTTCGTGTTTTGACGGGCTACTTCGTAAGCATCGTCCGGAATACGGGTATTCACAAAATCGCGCTCAAATTGTTCTCTCGAAGGGCGCGGTTTTAAAATGGTAGCGGGTAAATAGGCCGTGTCACTTACCAAAAGCTGTATCACACTCCACTGATTGTCGGGTAAGTTTCTAGGAATTTCGTATTGTTTGTCTTTAAATCCTACGGATGAAAACAAAATTTTATCGCCTTTTAATACAGCAATGGAAAAAACCCCATCGTTATTGGTAATGGTGCCTCTTCCTTTGCCCACCACCACCACACTAGCCGCAGGAATACCACGCAAGCTATCGGCTGTCATTACTACACCAAAAAGTTGTATCACCGAATCTTTCAATACGGGTGCAGGTGTTTGCGCTTTGGTGCTTAAGCAGCTGCCAATGAGTAGTAGTGCAAGTATAAAATAGGTGTTGCCTTTCATGTTCAATTGTGTAAAATACGAAACTAAGCGTTTATAGAAAACATAATAGCTAGAATATTTGTTGATAAGGTTTTGCATTTAGCAACAAAGTAAAGCGGTGGATGGCTAATTTTGCAACTTCATCTTTATTTTAACAAAAACTTTCGTATGACAGAAGCAGATATACTCAAGGCATTAAGCAATGTACAAGAGCCCGATTTGGGCAAAGATTTGGTAACCTTAAATATGGTGAAGGATATTTCTATTCAAGGCGATAACGTTGCATTTACTATTGTGCTAACCACACCTGCTTGTCCTATGAAAGACATGATGAGCAAGGCTAGCGAAAATGCCATTAAACTATTGGTCAATAAAAACGCACAAGTTAAAGTCAACTTTACATCCAATACCACCTCTACCCGAAGCGATAACCAACAAATTTTAGCAGGTGTTAAAAACATCATTGCCGTGGTTAGTGGCAAAGGTGGAGTAGGCAAAAGTACCGTTGCAGCCAATTTGGCACTCACATTGGCACAAGGCGGCGCTAGCGTAGGGTTGATGGATGCCGATATTTATGGGCCAAGTGTGCCAATTATGTTTGGTGTACGTGGTGCACGCCCGCTGATGAAGGAGGTGAATGGAAAAGGGATGATTGTGCCTATTGATAAATATGGTATCAAATTGATGAGTATAGGGCTACTTGTTGACGAAAAAAATGCCGTAGTATGGCGCGGCCCAATGGCTAGTAGCGCTATCAGGCAGTTTGTAACCGATGTAGATTGGGGCCATCTCGATTATTTAGTGATTGACATGCCTCCCGGAACCGGCGATATACACTTGACCTTAATGCAAACCGTTCCAGTAACCGGCGTAGTCATTGTTACTACCCCTCAAAACGTTGCTTTAGCCGATGCTAAAAAAGGCATCGCCATGTTTGGGCAAGCACAAATCAATGTGCCAATAATTGGATTGGTTGAAAATATGGCCTACTTTACGCCTGCAGAATTGCCTAACAATAAATATTATTTGTTTGGTAAGGAAGGCGGTAAACGCCTAGCCGAAGAATACGAATTGCCTTTTTTAGGTCAAATTCCGCTTGTACAAAGTATCAGAGAAGGCGGCGATAATGGCGAACCTATAATGGTCAATCCAAGCGAAGCCATTACACAGCAGTCGTTTCAAGCATTTGTTGCCAATGCAGTACGCAATATTGCCATTCGCAATGCACAAAAGCCCAAAACACAACCCATACAACCGGTAGCTTAAACTTTACTCCCGCAATATTATCTTTATTTGGAGAGCTGTTTCGCAAAATGAAACAGCTCTTTTTGTTTTACCACTCGTTCAGTGATTTATAAAAAATGAGGGCGTGCCCCTTCGGGTCGGGCTTTACGCTTTTACTCCTCGCCGCCACCTTTCAGGATGTCGGCTGTGGGGTAATCGCTGCAATCCCTCACGCGAGCCCTGCTGCGGTACTACTTAGCGGCTTTGTCAATATCCTATATCCATAAAGCAATACGACTAACGTGCATTTAATTTTGCTATCTACAGGTAATGATAGCCACAAGTATGGCCATTTTGAATTAAAGCAGCAAAAAAATGGTCGGACTGTTTTTTAGCGACTTCTTTACAAAATAATAATGGTGGTGTAAGTTAATGATAGGTCACACCGTAGGTGTGGTGCAATCTCAATTAATTGGGTAAACATGCATTGATCTGTTGAGGTGAAACAATACGATGATTTTTTGGCATGTCTGTAAAATAAAAAAACTTCACAATTTAGTTGTGAAGTTTTTAGTGCGGAGAGAGAGGGATTCGAACCCCCGGACCTGTTACAGTCAACGGTTTTCAAGACCGCCGCATTCGACCGCTCTGCCATCTCTCCGGGTGCAAAATAAGCGGATGCACATGGAATTGCCAAAAAAAATAGCCAATTTTCTTCTTTTTTTCTAAAAGCGATGGAGGCAATTGGTGTCAAACGCTTTGCTAGCTTGTGTTCTGTATTTTTTGCGTACAAATAAATTTGTTGCTTAAGGGGATATGGGTATTGCCTATTTTGGTAAAACCTAACCGTTTTTACCAAAAAAAGCAGGCTACAGCCAAATAGGGTTGTAGCCTGCTTTCCGGTTAGGTGCTATATTCGGTTGGTTATTTGCTCATTCTAAACCAATCGAAATCTGCATAGCCGGTTTCATATGTTTTGCCTTTTCTGATAGCAAAAAGACCAATGTTTGAACCTACCCATTTGCCCTTTTTAGCACCAAATATCACCCCTATAGGGGTAAAGTCTGTACCGTTTGTGCTATAGCTAAATTGGCAACGAGCATTGCCGTGATCGCTGTTTTCTGCTTTGTTCAGCTGCTTGTAGTCGGTATCGGTGGGTAGCACATTTTGCACCACTACGCGTAAGTAAACCGTGGCATTTTTCAATGCTACTGTTGAAAGTTTTTGTTCGGGTTGGCCATGTTCTGCATCAATACAAATCGTTTGTCCAATTACCAAGCCATTGGCGGTTTGCTTAACCGATAAGTAACTGTAATCAATGCCGGTAATCATTAAACCCACTTCTTCGTCGTTGGTACGAGGCGTAAAGGTAAGTTTGGTGGTAGCAGTGAAATTGGGAGCAGGAAATTTTTGCGATACAATATTCGGTACCAACCACAAATTTTTTGCGGTATCGGCCATTGGTAAATTGAATAATCGTAAAAAACCATAGGCTTTGCCTGCCGGAAAACAAAAGTTGCTTTGTCTGTTAGCGCCAAATTGCCATTGTAAGCCCAATTGGTTGTCGTTAAACTCGTCCGATGTTGCTGGTACAGCCTTGGCAACCGAAGTGGCTACTTTGGGTTTGGTATAATTTAATACGGGTTCGCCAATGCCATTGCCATCTTTATCCTCGCCCATTAACGGCCAATCGTTCACCCATTTTACAGGTTGTAAGTGTAATATGCGGCCGTAGGCATCTTTGTCTTGAAAGTGCAAAAACCAACTTTCGCCGAGTGGCGTAGTTACCAAGCCGCCTTGATGCGGCCCGTTGATAGGCGTTTTGCCTTGTTCCAACACTATTTTTTCTTCATATGGGCCATAAATATTTTTAGACCGCAAAGCCAATTGCCAACCTTTGCCCACACCACCTGCCGGTGCCAAAAGGTAGTAATAGCCATTGCGTTTGTATATTTTAGGGCCTTCAATAGTGGGGTGTTTGTCGTGACCATCAAATACAATGGCGCCATCGTCTAAAAGAGCGGTGCCTTCGGTATTCATACGGCTCATAATAAGGCAACTTTTGATGCCCGAACGGCTGCCGGCCATGCCATTTGCTAAATAAGCTTTGCCATCTTCGTCCCAAAATGGACAGGGGTCTATCCATCCTTTTGCTTTTTTTACCATGATAGGGGCACTCCAAGGTCCCGCCGGATTTTTGGCTTTTACTACATATATTCCTTCGTCGGGGTCGGGGTAATAAATATAAAACTCATTGTTGTGAAATCGGATTGCAGGAGCCCATACACCACCACCCGGTTGTACGTGTTGAAAACGTTCAAAAGGCGGTTGTTTATTGAGTGCATGACCAATGATGGTCCAATTTACTAAGTCTTTGGAGTGCAAAATGGGTAAACCCGGTGCAAAATTAAAACTAGAAGCTACCAAGTAATAATCGTTGCCCACCCGAATGGCATCAGGGTCGGAGTAGTCGGCATGTAAAACCGGATTTTGATACGTGCCATCTCCTTTGTCGGATACCCAAGGTTGGTTAGTTGTACTAGTTTGCGCTTGTGAAAAACCGTACAAAGCAAGTAAACATACACTAACAATAGTTTTTTTCATGTGGTACATTTGTTTAATTGTCGCAAATTTAATCGTATAAGCAGTACACTTGTCTCAATGTTTCAATTATAATGTAAATTAGTAAGCTAGCTGCAATTGTATTAAATAGATGTTGCAAATAATACACTTCTCGTTGCACATTTGGTCAGTATTGTTGTTAAAGGCATCAATTAGCTATGGTGTATAGTTGTTTTGTAATAGATGGTCTAAAAGGGTGTTTTAGTCCGTTTTTAAGGTAATGGGTGTCGTTAAAATGTGGGATGTAGTAGGGGAGGATGGTCTATAAAAAGGGTGTTTTGCTGCTCAGCGATTGTTTGCTGAAGGGCTGCGTGGATGGTGGCAAGTAGCCCACAGCCCAACAACCAACGGGCGATTGGGCGAGGACTACTGCCAACCAGCCCGAACATAAGTTGACCCATGTACTTTTGTTGAGAGCCCCAAAAAAAGTAACGGGAAAAGCTTTTGGCCATTCCCGTTGAAAAAAAGAAGTGTAAATGTAATTATTTGATATAGCCCAAAATTTTGAGCATGCTTTGCGCCGATTGTTCCTTAGCATACACCCAATCGATGAGTTTGCCATTTTTGTCGTACTCAACAATAATGTGTTTTGGGGAAGGAATAAGGCAGTGTTTGATGCCGCCATAACCGCTAATTTGATCTTGGTAAGCGCCTGTATGAAAAAAACCAACATACAAAGGTTCTTTATCGCTTTCATTAGCCGGTTCGGCCTCTACATATTTGCCTTTTGCACGAAGCTTATTGATCACTTCTTCGTCTAGATCGGTGGTTCCAACGCTACTAAGTTTGGGTAAAAATACTTCGTTGATGTGTTCTTCGCTATCGTAGTAGTCGTGGCTATCGCAAGTGATGCCGCCAAGTACCACGCGGTGGTATTCATTGTCCCATTTGTTGATGGGTAGCATTAAGAATTTTTCGCCAATGCCCCATGTGTCGGGGAGGGTAGTGATAAACGAAGAATCGATCATGTACCAACACTCGCGGTCGTTTTGGTTTTTTTGGCCAATAACGCTGTAAATGTGTGCCATACTTTCGCCCACCGTAAAACTGCCAAATTCGGTATAAATATTGGGCATAGGTACGTTGGCTTTTTTGCACGACTTTTTAATGTTGCCTACAATTTCATTGATCATGAATTGGTAATCGTACTCAAAGCCTAACGAATGCTTGATAGGAAATCCGCCTCCAATATTGATGGAATCTAATTCGGGACAGATTTTTTTCAGTTGACAATACAGGTTGATGATTTTGTTGAGTTCGCTCCAATAGTAAATATCGTCTTTGATGCCTTTATTTAAGAAAATATGGAGCATTTTTAGCTGAAACTTATCTTCATTGCCTTCAATTTCATCTACATAAAATTCAAGAATGTCTTTTGGTCGGATGCCTAAACGCGAGGTGTAAAAGGGGAAATTGGGTTCCTCTTCGGCTGCTACACGAATGCCTAGTTTGAAGGGCTCTTTTACCGTTTTTTTGTAGGCTTGTAGTTCGTCTTTGTTGTCAAGTACGGGAATAACGTTTTTGAAGCCGGTATTAATTAGTTTGGCAATACGGTTGGTGTATTGTTTTTGTTTGTATCCGTTGCAAATAATGAAAATATCTTTGGTGATTTTTTTCTTTAGATACAATTGGTTGATGATTTCTATATCGTAGGCGTACGAGGTTTCAAGGTTAATGTTGTGGTTCAGTGCTTCTTCTACCACAAACGAGAAATGTGAGCTTTTGGTGCAATAGCAATAAAAATATTCGCCTTCGTATTTGTGCTTTTTGAAAGCATTGGCAAACATGGTTTTTGCTTTGTTTATCTGCATACCAATTTTAGGCAAATAGGTAAGTTTCAGTGGCGTACCATATTTGTCAATAATTGATTTTACATCTAATCCGTTGAATTGCAAGTAACCGTCGTCATTTACATCAAACCCTTCTTGCGGAAAGTGAAATGTTTGTTTCACTAATGAGGTGTAGGAATTGTTCATTAAAGAACCTTTGGTTTTAGCGTGATTGTAATTTATTGCACCAATGTATAAGTAGCCAACAAGTTTGCAAAAATAGTTGTTTGTATAATTTAAAAGCATAAAAAAAACCGAAGGCGTTGACCTCCGGTTTTTTCTGTATAGGAAACAATGTTTATTTAACAGATTCAATCAAAGCTTTGAAACTTTCAGGATTGTTCATTGCTAAATCGGCCAATACTTTGCGGTTTAAATCGATTCCTTTTACGCTCAATTTGTTGATAAATTGACTGTAAGTGAAAGTACCTTCTTCGCGTACTGCTGCATTGATACGAGCAATCCACAATTGGCGATATTCGCGTTTTTTAAGTTTGCGACCAACGTAGCTATAGGTTAAACCTTTTTCTACAACGTTTTTGGCAACGGTGTATACATTTTTACGTTTGCCATAAAAACCTTTGGCTTGGTCAAGAATTCTTTTGCGTCTTGCTCTTGATGCTACTGCATTTTTTGAACGTGGCATAATTATTAGTTTGTGTACAAGCCGCTTGAAGTAACAATTTGGCTTGTGTCTGTTTTAGAATGTTGTTGAAATAACTTTTTTGTAGCAATGTACGTTAACTACTTAAGTCCTAATAAGCGTTGAACAAAATCTTTGTTGGTAAGGCCTACTAAACCTTTTTTGTTTAGGGCGCGTTTGCGTTTTTTAGACTTTTTGGTTAAGATGTGGCGTTTGAATGCTTTTTGGAAAGTGATTTCGCCTGTGCCGGTTACTTTGAAGCGTTTTTTGGCACTTGAGTTGGTTTTAACTTTTGGCATAAAATAATCTTATTGAAGATTACACCCTACTGGCGGCACTCACAGGAGTGCACTTGTTGAACCTTTTGGGAAATGGGCTGCAAAAGTAGTTTTTTATTTTAAACTTACAAATAAATTATTGTTCTAGGTTGAAGAGATTGGTTACTATGTACAGTTTATTGGAAAGTAATTTATGTAAAATGGAATTTAGGGTATACTATAAACAAACAAAAGGCAATGCTACTTTTTGTAAGAAACATTGCCTTTCGTTTGTAAATTATTGATAGCGAAAAAGATTACGCTTCTTTTTTCTTTTTGGCAGTTTTTGGTGTTAGCATTAAAAACATGCGCTTGCCTTCCAATTTGGGTAAACTTTCCGGCTGACCAACTTCTGCTAGTCTTTCAGCAAATTTGAGTAGTACCAATTCTCCACGTTCTTTAAACATGATGGCACGACCTTTAAACTGAACGTATGCTTTTACTTTATTGCCTTCTTGTAAAAATTTTTCGGCATGCTTTGCTTTAAAGTCAAAATCATGATCGTCGGTGCCGGGAGTAAAGCGAACTTCTTTTACTTCACTTTGCTTGGCGTTGGCCTTCATTTCTTTTTCCTTCCGCTTTTTCTCGTACAAAAACTTTTTGTAATCAATAGCCTTGCACACGGGAGGGTCAGCATTTGGCGAAATTTCTACCAAGTCCAACTCTAATTGTTGTGCTATTTTAAGCGCTTCTTGAATAGGATAAATACCTACGGTTACATTGTCGCCAACTAAACGTACTTGTAAAGAGCGAATACGTTCGTTGATACGGTGTTCTGGCTCTTGTTGTTTGTATCTGGGGTTAAATCTTCCACCTGCCCCGCTTCCGCCTCTAAATGGTAATGCCATTAAAACTTATTTGGTTAATTGATTTTTTGTGAGCTAAAACTCAGCAATTGTACAAAATTAAGGGTACAATTTATTTTTTTTGCAAAGTTATTCTTGCTAATGAACGTTTTGTGTGGCTTTGTTGCAGTCAAACAACTAAGTGCACAATGCATTTTCATATAGCAATGTTGTAAAAATAGCTTATTCTGCGCTTTTGCGTTCAAAAATTTCTTTGCGAATATTTTCTACAAATTCAGAAGAAGCTATTGTGCCCGCATCTCCCTTTCCTTGGCGACGAACCGATAGTTGCTTTTCGTTCATTTCTTTTTCACCTATCACCAACATATAAGGTACACGGCTTAGTTCCGCTTCTCTGATTTTTTTACCAATTTTTTCGTTTCGCTCATCTATTTCTACCCGTACGCCTACAGAAGTTAATTGATGCAATACCTCATTTGCGTAATCCATGAATTTATCGCTAATTGGCAATATTTTCACCTGCAAAGGTGCTAGCCAAACAGGAAATTTGCCTGCATAGTGTTCTAACAAAAAGCCAATAAAACGCTCATGAGTGCCCAAAGGAGCGCGGTGGATAATGAGCGGAGTGTCGGTTTCGTTGCTTTGGGTTGTGTAACTGAGTTTGAATTTTCTGCCAGAATTAAAATCGACCTGATTGGTGGCTAGTGTAAATTCTCTACCAATAGCACTCCAAATTTGTACATCAATTTTAGGACCATAAAAGGCGGCTTCGTCTTGTACTTCAATAAAGGGGGTGCCGGTTTCTATCAATACCTTACGCACCATTTCTTCGGTTTCGCGCCACAATTCTGGTTCATTCACGTATTTCTGACCCAATTTTTCAGGATTGTGTAAACTCAAACGCATTACATATTTGTCTACTCCAAAAATTTTGAAGTATTTCAAATACATATCATTTACTGCCTTAAATTCTTGAAAAAATTGTTCTTTATTGCAATAAATATGGGCATCGTTCATGTGCAAACAGCGCACACGCATCAATCCAAATAGTTCGCCACTTTGTTCGTAGCGGTAGCAGGTGCCATATTCTGCAATACGATAAGGTAAGTCGCGGTAACTTTTGGGTTCTGCTGCAAAAATTTTGTGGTGGTGTGGACAGTTCATCGCCTTTAAATAATATTTTTCTCCATCCATTTCCATTGGAGGAAACATACTATCGGCATAGTAGGGTAGGTGCCCACTTGTTAAATACATGCTTTCTTTGGCAATATGCGGAGTAACCACCCTTTTGTATCCGGCAGCATTTTCCGTTTCTTTGGCCAATTTTTCCAATTCTTCAATAATAATTGTGCCATTAGGCATCCAAAGAGGTAAGCCTTGGCCCACATCATCATCCATTGTATAAATACCTAGTTCTTTGCCTAGTTTTCTGTGGTCGCGTTTTTTGGCTTCTTCCAACAGTAGCAAATACTCGTCTAATTCCTTTTGATTAGGGAAGGTAACTCCGTAAACGCGGGTGAGCATTTTATTTTTTTCATTGCCTTTCCAATAAGCGCCCGCAATACTTGTGAGTTTAATTGCCTTGATGTGTGCGGTGTTTGGTATGTGTGGGCCTCTACACAAATCGGTAAAATTACCTTGTGTGTAAAACGTAATGCCTCCGTCTGTTAGGTTGCTGAGTAAGTCAAGTTTGTATTCATCTCCCTTTTCTTCAAAATAGGCGATTGCCTCAGCTTTCGCAATTTCTTTCCGAATAAACGAGTTGTTTTTTTTAGCTAGTTCGTTCATTTTTTTCTCAAGCAACAACAAGTCGTCTTCGCTCATTTTACGATCGCCCAAGTCCATATCGTAGTAAAAGCCTTTGTCGAGCGCTGGACCAACCCAAAACTTTACGCCTGGAAAAAGTTCTTCAACGGCTTCCGCCATCAAATGAGCCGAAGAGTGCCAAAAAGTGTTTTTACCCTCGGCATTGTCCCATGTAAGTAAACTTAATGTGGCGTCGGTATGAATAGGTCGTGTGGCGTCCCAAATTTGTTGGTTTACATTGGCGGCCAATACTTTACGAGCAAGCCCCTCGCTAATTGATTTGGCAATATCTAGCGCACTAACACCCGCTTCGTACTGCCTTACTGCTCCATCCGGAAAACTAATATTAATCATAGTTGCTACTAATTCTGGTAATGTTAAGGACGCAAATGTAACGATTGCAGCAACGTAAAATATACGCATTTGTTTGGCGGTATGTAAAAACCTTAACGCTTCTTTATCAAAGTATATTAGATTGCAACAATAATTTTGCAAAATGAAGTTAATTTATACATTGTTAATTTTTTGTTTGTGTCTGTTTTCACAAGCATCGGCTCAAAATTTAACCGGCATATGGAGAGGCTATTTTGTTCAGCAAGCTTTTGACATGCTTACCGGGCAGTTTAAGGAGGATAGGTATAAATATGAAATACAAATTAATAATTTGTCGTCCAACGCTTTAGAGGGCGTAACCTACAGTTATAAAACCACTGTTTTTTACGGAAAAGCAAAAATGCACGGCATTTACAACGCTAAAACCAAAAATATTGTCCTAAAAGAAAGCAAAATGTTGGATTTGAAAATAACCGACGGTAGCGAAGCTTGTATTATGACTTGTTATTTAGATTATACAAAAGAGGGGAAAAAAGAAACTTTGTCAGGTACGTATATCAGTGTAAATAACGATAAGAAAACAGATTGTGGCAATGGAACGGTGTATTTGGAACGAGTTAAGAATACGGACTTTGAAAAAGAACCTTTTTTGTTTAAAAAATATAAGCCTTTAGTTAAAAAAGAAGCCACAACCGCACCGCCCGCAGTTGGTAATTTACCTAAAAAAAACATCCCTGTACCTTTTACTAACAAGAAGCCCAATGTTAATATAGGCAAAAAAAATATCCCAACAGCCGGTAAAAAAATGGTTCCATTAGCCAATAATATAAAAAAGCAGTTGAAGCCTGGTGCTGAAGCGTTTGTACAAAACAAAATCAACAAAGTAAATAATGCTGCTGAGTTGACTGTTCAAAATCATGAGCAAACCGACTCTACACTTAATGCTAATGCCACGGCCTCTGCAACACCCAATATGGTACAACCACACGATTTGGTACTAGAAGTTCCTAAGGTATTACTAGAACGCAAAAATGAATTGGCCAAGAAGCTAATTGTTAATGCACAATTGGTAACTATAGAATATTTTGACAACGGACAAATTGATAATGATTCTATTACTGTTTATCACAATAACAAAATTGAAATTGATGGTGCCCGCTTGAGTTATACACCCATTCGGCTACAAATAAAGTTAGACGCAGAACATCCTTTGCACGAAATCATCACTGTTGCCAACAATTTGGGCAGTATCCCTCCCAATACCGCATTAATGGTTATAACAGCGGGAAAAAACAAATACGAAGTGTTTATTACTTCCGACAAAAAGAAAAACGCCAAGGTTGTATTAGAATACAATCCCAAGGGCGACGCTGGTGTTATTCAATAAGTATACTTTTTTACCTATTAAATAGGTACTCGTTGAAAATACTACTTCAAGAGAGGTGTATAGGCAATATTTTTAGCTATACAGAATATAAAAGTGCAACAAACACTACATTTGCACCCGATTTTAATTCACAAAACAAAGAATGCGTTTATTATGAAAATTATGAAGTTTGGTGGTACCAGTGTTGGTAAGCCGGAGCGTATGCATCAAGTATCGGAATTGATTACCAAGGATAACGAATCTACCATTGTTGTTCTAAGTGCTTTAAGTGGCACAACCAATGCTTTGGTAGAAATAAGCAATTGTTTAGCAAAGGGTGATAGAACTGCCGCCAAGAACAACATAGATGCGTTGGAAAAGCATTATCGTGCTTTTGTCATCACATTGGTAGAATTAGAACACAATAGAGCAAAAGCAAACGCAATTGTAGCAGAGCATTTTGAATTTTTGAACATCATTTTGCGCATTTCTTTTAGCGATGCTTTAAATAAAGATATATTGGCTCAAGGCGAATTGTTAAGTACCAAACTGTTTTGTGTGTATTTAGAGGAGCGTGGTATTGATCATTTATTGTTGCCAGCATTGGAGTTTATGTCAATCGATGCCAACGAGGAGCCGCAATTGAATGCTATCAAAGCCAAGCTTAGCCAAATTTTGTTGCAACATCCATCCAAAAAATTATTTATTACACAAGGATACATTTGTAAAAATGCCAAAGGTGAGGTAGATAATCTAAAGCGTGGAGGAAGCGATTACACAGCTTCTTTAATAGCAGCCGCTATCAATGCATCGGTTTGTGAAATTTGGACTGATATAGATGGCATGCACAACAACGATCCACGTATTGTAAATAAAACCGTTGCTATTGAGCAACTTAGCTTTGAAGAAGCTGCCGAGTTGGCTTATTTTGGAGCAAAAATATTACATCCTACATGTATTTGGCCTGCACAACAACAGCAAGTTCCGGTGAAATTGCTTAATACTATGCAGCCCGAAGCAAAAGGAACGGTTATTACGCAAGAAGCAGGTAGTGTTGGCGTGAAAGCTGTAGCCGCAAAAGATGGGATAACAGCTATTAAAATAAAAAGTAGCCGTATGTTATTGGCCTACGGATTTTTAAGAAAAGTATTTGAAGTGTTTGAGAAGTATAAAACGTCGATAGATATGATTACCACTTCCGAAGTAGCTGTATCTGTTACAATAGACAATGATGCACACCTTAACGAAATTCCCGTGCGCATGGTAAGCTATGGAGGTAGCCCGCAC
>JACCDS011083897.1_pt1 | contig 20406 bp, 14 predicted proteins | sample 7446441 | NCBI WGS metagenome assembly JACCDS01 (sample SAMN15323445, study PRJNA562643) | freshwater metagenome | isolation source: river surface water | place: USA:Blue River Watershed | collected 2017-08-17
ATTCCAGATACGCGGTTTGGATTTCTTTACCAATAAAGTCCACATATTTAGGCGAAATGAATTCTTTTAAGGCATTCAGGTATTTATCCTGCACCTCTTTGGGGAATTGTTCCTGCTCGATTTGTTGTTCCAGCACATACATCAGGTGTACGGGGTTAGCGGCGATTTCAGTTGGATCAAAGTTAAATACCTTGGATAAAATTTTGAACGAGAATCGCGTTGACAGTCCATTCATTCCTTCATCCACACCAGCCGCATCTTTATATTCTTGCAAGGACTTTGCACGTGGATCCGTATCTTTCAGGTTTTCACCATCATAGATACGCATTTTAGAGTAGATGTTGGAGTTTTCTGGTTCTTTAATACGCGATAACACGGAAAATTGCGCAAGCATTCGCAATGTGTCCGGCGCACAAGGTGCCTTGGACAAGGAAGAGTGTTGCAGCAATTTTTCGTAGATTTTCATTTCCTCGGTAACCCGTAAACAGTAAGGCACCTTGACAATGTAAACACGGTCAATAAATGCTTCATTGTTTTTGTTGTTGCGGAAGTTTTGCCATTCAGACTCGTTAGAGTGCGCAAGAATGATCCCGTCGAACGGAATTGCTCCCAAGCCTTCCGTACTATTGAAATTCCCCTCCTGCGTTGCCGTTAACAACGGGTGCAACACCTTGATGGGAGCCTTGAACATCTCTACGAATTCCATTAACCCCTGGTTAGCGCGACACAGGCCACCACTAAAGCTATAAGCATCTGGGTCGTTTTGTGGAAACTCTTCCAATTGACGAATATCAACCTTACCCACTAGCGAGGAAATATCCTGATTATTTTCATCACCCGGTTCAGTTTTGGTAATCGCTATCTGGTTCAGTATGGAAGGAAAAACCTTTACCACTTTGAACTGGGTAATATCACCCCGAAACTCTTGTAAACGTTTTGCCGCCCAAGGTGACATGATAGATTTAATGTAGCGGGGAGGAATGCCATAGTCTTCCTGCAGGATTTTGCCATCTTCTTCCGGATTAAATAGCCCTAATGGCGATTCAAATACCGGTGAGCCTTTGATGCAATAGATCGGCATTTTTTCCATCAATGTTTTTAGCATCTCCGCCAGTGATGATTTACCGCCACCTACCGGCCCTAAGAGATAAAGAATTTGTTTCTTTTCCTCCAGTCCCTGTGCAGCATGTTTGAAAAACGACACAATTTGCTGGATCGATTCTTCCATACCATAAAACTCGCCAAACGCTTTGTACCGTTTGATGATTTTATTGGAAAAAATTCTACTGAGGCGAGGATCTTGAGAAGTATCAACCAACTCCGGGTCACCAATGGCCATCAACATACGTTCTGCAGCCGAGGCATAAACACTGGGGTCTTTTTTGCAGAGTTCGAGATACTCCTTAATCGTTAACTCTTCCTGCTGGGTAGCTTCAAAACGTTCGCGATAATGACTGAATATACTCATAATCTACCTCGGGTTAGCGATTAAAGCGGTAAGCACAGATCAATAAGACAGCAATTAATTCAAGTTATTCCCACGTTGGAAAATGCGGTAGCTCGTTATCCCTAAGCATAGCCCTAAATTTCTCAAGTATTAAAAGTAATAACAATTAATTGACTGATTTCTCGTTAAGCTTTTACACTCAAAAAACGCGCCAAGTAATGCATCTATTTATGTAAATTTTTGCGCTACACTGGGTATTCATCAAATTCACAGAGGCCAAACGCCTTTAGGCTTACGTTTTATAAATTCATGATTTCTATCCCTTGGCTCAGTACTGACAATCTGCAATTTCCACCTCCCGTGTACGCACTGGAAGACCCCAATGGATTGTTAGCTGTTGGTGGAGATCTTTCCCCGGAACGGATACTTGCGGCTTATCACCAGGGAATTTTTCCGTGGTTCAATCCGGGTGATCCGATTTTGTGGTGGAGCCCCAGCCCGCGCACAGTGATTTATCCAGAACAACTCCATATTTCCAAAAGTCTGCGCAAATTGCTGCGCAAAGAAATTTATCGTGTAACCTTTGATAATTGTTTTGAAAATGTTATGCGCGCTTGCGCGGGACCACGCGACTACGCCGATGGAACCTGGATTAGCGAGGAAATTATCGCTGGCTACACTGCCCTGCATCATCGCGGCTTTGCGCACTCCGTTGAAGTCTGGCAGGAAAATCAATTAGTTGGCGGACTTTATGGGATGGCGTTAGGGCGGGTATTTTTCGGCGAGTCCATGTTTAGTCGTGCGGACAACGCTTCCAAATTCGGTTTTGCTCATTTGGTCAGGCAATTACGCCAGTGGGATTTCCAGCTGATCGATTGTCAAGTCGCCAACGATCACTTATTTAGTTTGGGCGCAGTCGAAATTCCCCGTGAAGAGTTTCAAAAAATACTGGTAAACTTTGTTCATCAGCCGAGTGTGTCTTCCCAACCCTGGTCAACTTTGGCAATTACCCCTTGGGAATAACCGGATTTGCGCGAGGCGGTCATGTCCGACTTATCAACATTAAAATTATTTGCCACTCAGCCACACCCCTGCAGTTATCTGGATGGGCAGGAAGCCACTACGGTTTTTGTCGATCCGGATGCGAAAATAGATCCATCGCTCTACACCCAATTATCACAGCTGGGATTTCGTCGCAGTGGAGCCCACTTGTATCGTCCGCAGTGCTTGCGTTGCCAGGCCTGTGTTTCCTGCCGAATTCCCGTTAAATTATTTAGACCCAATCGCACTCAACGTCGGTGTTTACAGCGCAATAACGATTTAGCGCTACATATCACCTATAACATCAATACCGTTGAGCATTACAACCTCTATGCGCGATACATCGAAGGGCGCCATCAGGATGGCGATATGTATCCTCCATCCGAGGAGCAATATAAAGCGTTTCTCACCAGCGAATGGGGCATTACCCAATACATAGAACTGCGTCACGAAGGCAGGTTGATAGGTCTTTCTGTTTGCGATCAATTGGGGGATGGTTTATCAGCCGTCTATACCTTTTACGATCCCGCCGAAGAGCATCGCAGCCTGGGCAAGTTCGCAATTCTGGCGCAGATAGACAAAGCACGAACCATGGATCTGGATTACCTCTATTTAGGATACTGGATTAAGGATTGTGAGAAGATGAACTATAAAACCCAGTATCGCCCCCTGGAACTGCTCGTAAACCGTCGCTGGATGCGGCTTAACTGAGCAATTAAATCCTCATTTTCACCAATACAGGCCGAAAGCAGCGGCAAAACCCGCTTTTCTACCTTATTCCACTTGGCGGCTCTGGTTAATTAAGGCACAATTCACGCCTATTTTTTTACCCCCTCTATTACCTTGCCGTGATAGACAAGAACTATTGAAACCCTGAGGAAGCTGCCGCATGGCAAAAGACGATTGCATTGAATTTGACGGTGAAGTGGTTGATACCCTCCCCAACACCACCTTTCGCGTAAAACTGGAAAATGGACATGTGGTAATTGCCCACATCTCTGGCAAGATGCGCAAAAACTACATCCGCATTCTGACAGGAGATAAGGTCAAGGTTGAGATGACTCCCTATGACCTGACCAAAGGCCGAATTACCTATCGCGCCCGCTAATACCCAGAACTTCTCGCTTCCAAAAAAGCAGTTACGCAAAAACAAAAAGCCGCACTCACGTGCGGCTTTTGCGTTCTAACAATGACAACAATTTAATCAGGCTGGCTGCGCAGCCTGCTTGGCTTTGACCTCGATAGTGATTTTATCCTCTATCGGATCAACATCTACATCTACTGTTCCACCACCACTAGATAAGGTTCCGAAAAGGATCTCCTCCGCCAGGGGCTTTTTAAGCTTGTCTTGAATTAAGCGAGCCATTGGGCGGGCTCCCATTTTCACATCATAACCATGAATCGCCAGCCACTCACGAGCTTCATCACTAATTTCCAGAGTGACATGCTTATCATCCAGCTGGGTCTGTAACTCCATCAGGAACTTGTCAACCACAGTTTTAATGGTATTCAACGTCAGAGAAGCAAACTGCACAATCGCATCCAGACGGTTGCGGAATTCAGGCGTAAACATTTTCTTGATAGCTTCCATACCGTCAGTAGCGTGATCCTGATGAGTGAAACCTATCGAGGCACGACTCATCACCTCCGCACCGGCGTTAGTAGTCATAATCAAAATTACGTTGCGGAAATCCGCCTTGCGCCCATTGTTGTCAGTAAGGGTGCCGTGATCCATAACCTGCAACAGCAAGTTGAAAACCTCTGGATGCGCCTTCTCAATCTCATCCAGCAACAAAACGCAGTGCGGTTGCTTGGTGATTGCATCCGTTAACAATCCACCCTGATCAAACCCCACATAACCAGGAGGCGCACCAATCAAGCGCGATACCGTGTGACGCTCCATATATTCAGACATATCAAAGCGTACCAACTCCATCCCCATGCATTTAGCAAGTTGACGACAAACTTCCGTTTTACCTACGCCCGTAGGACCAGCAAACAGGAAGGAGCCAATTGGCTTTTCTGCCGAACCCAGCCCTGCTCGTGACAATTTGATGGCTGTGGCCAAGGTGTCAATTGCCTCATCCTGGCCAAACACAGTCATCTTCAAATTCTGATCAAGTTTGCGCAATTGCTCTTTATCAGAAGAAGACACACTTTTTGGAGGTATGCGCGCAATTTTGGCAACCACATTTTCTACATCAGTAACACCAATCGTTTTCTTACGTTTGCTTGGCGCAAGCAATTGTTGGTACGCCCCTGCTTCATCAATTACATCAATCGCCTTGTCCGGTAAGAAACGGTCATTGATATAGCGCTCGGCCAGTTCCGCGGCTGCACGCAAAGCGGCATCGGTGTAACGCAAGTTGTGATGCTTTTCAAAACGGCTCTTAAGCCCTTTGAGAATCTGATAGGTTTCATCGACTGTTGGCTCATTCACATCCACCTTCTGGAAGCGGCGAGAGAGCGCACGATCTTTATCAAAAATTCCGCGGAATTCCTGATAGGTCGTGGAGCCCATACAGCGAATTTCGCCGGATGATAGCAATGGTTTCAACAAGTTAGAGGCATCCATCACACCGCCCGATGCAGCACCGGCACCAATAATGGTATGAATTTCATCGATAAATAAAATCGAATTTTTTTGCTTCTTCAGTTCATTTAACAAGCTTTTGAAACGCTTTTCGAAGTCGCCACGATACTTGGTCCCAGCTAACAAAGCCCCCATATCCAACGAAAATACAATGCTGTCTGCCAGGGATTCAGGAACATCACCATCAACGATACGTTTGGCCAACCCCTCTGCAATCGCCGTTTTTCCTACACCCGACTCCCCAACCAGCAAAGGGTTGTTTTTACGGCGGCGAGAGAGAATCTGGCAAACGCGCTCCACCTCAAACTCGCGCCCCACTAACGGATCGATCCGCCCTTGCATCGCTGCTTCATTGAGATTGGTAGCAAAATTTTCCAACGGACTTTGTGCGGCGGATTCGCCTGTAGCAGATTCCTCGTCCTGCCCTTCTTGCGAATTATGGTGATGATCACTGCTGTGATCATTATTGCCAGCCACTTTGTGAATACCGTGAGTGATGAAGTTGACCACATCTATTCGGGCAATGCTTTGTTGTTTCAGGTAATAAACGGCCTGGCTTTCTTGCTCACTAAAGATAGCTACCAATACATTTGCACCAGTAACTTCTTGTTTGCCGGAAGATTGAACATGGAATACTGCGCGTTGCAGTACGCGCTGGAACCCGAGTGTTGGCTGGGTTTCACGCTCGCTGTCATTTTCAGGGATAAGTGGAGTGGTGGAATCGACAAACTCGATTAATTCTTTGCGTAAACTAATTAAATCAGCACCGCAAGCGCGTAATACATTTGCCGCCGAATCATTATCGATGAGCGCGAGTAACAAATGCTCAACGGTCATGAATTCGTGTCGCTTGGAGCGCGCACCTTTGAAAGCAAGATTTAAGGTTACTTCCAGATCTTTACTTAACATTGCGCCTACCCTCTTCTAACCAACAAAAATAACGTCTTTACAACTTACTGCTCATCTTCAACCGCTTCAATTTCACACAACAGCGGATGTTGATTCTCTCTTGCATATTGATTCACTTGCGCCGCTTTAGTTTCAGCAATATCACGAGTATAGATACCACAAACTGCTTTGCCGTGAACATGTACCGTTAACATCACATGGGTAGCTTTTTCGCGCGACATGGAAAAAAACACTTCCAAAATTTCCACCACGAAATCCATGGGTGTGTAGTCATCATTCAGTAATACCACCTTGTACATAGGTGGCCGCTTTAACTTAGGCTTTGATGTTACTACAGCAAGACCGCCATCCGATTCATCGGCAGAATTGTCATCATCTTTACCTAAGGTTAGTTGAAGCTTGTGGAGATTGCCCATAGAGATTTAATACAAAATAAAAAATGATTGGATGTTTGACGGTATTGTAACCCATCGGCATAACAAGCCCTAATTCATCCTGATCAACGCTAATACGGATAAATGCTTGACTTTGGGTCAATTGTTGGATAAAAAAAGAGCGCCAATGCACATAAATGCGGCACTTTGCTTAGATTGGGGCTCTTATTGCAAATAACAATAAAATACTTGGCCGCTTAAAAGCATAAGTTAAATGCACTAGTCCCTCTAGGTAAATCTCTCGTCCATGACCCCCGAGCAATTGCAGTACTTGGGACAATAATAACGACAGTGATGTTTTTCAAGGGCATCACTCGGGCAGAAGGATTCCAAATCATGCCAACAGGCACAGTCAAATGGTTTAATAACGCAAAAGGTTACGGCTTTATTCTTGCGGATGAAGGCGGTGAGGACTTATTTGCACACTATTCAGCCATAACCATGGAGGGTTATAAGACCCTCAAGGCGGGCCAACAGGTAACTTTCGAGATAACTAAAGGGGATAAAGGGCTCCACGCAGTCAATATCTCCGCACCAGCCAATGCCAGCCCGCAATTTAGCGAACGAACAAACCCTATTCCTGCGTGAAATAGCGCCTCAACGTAATTAATATGCAAAAAAAAGCCTCTCGTGTTTCCACCAGAGGCTTTTTGCAGAGCAATCCGACTAAGGCTGAACTTTGCCTAGCTCAAGCTTGCCAATGCGGCGTTAAAGGTTGCACTTGGACGCATGGCCGCCGATGTTTTTGCAAAATCCGGGTGATAGTAACCACCTAACTCCACAGTCTTACCGCCCGCTGCAATCAATTCAGCAACAATCTTGGTTTCATTTTCGGTCAGGGTCTTGGCCAATGGAGCAAATTGCGCCGCTAGCGCAGCATCGTCAGTTTGAGCTGCAAGAGTCTGAGCCCAATAGAGCGCAAGATAGAAATGACTACCGCGGTTATCAAACTCACCTACCGCACGGCCTGGCGACTTATTGTTGTCGAGGAACAAACCATTCGCCTGATCCAGCGCTTTAGCCAGCACTTTAGCTTTGGCATTGCCGGTAATGTTGCCGTAGTGATCCAACGACTCCGCAAGGGCCAGGAACTCACCGAGGGAATCCCAACGCAGGTGACCTTCTTCCACAAACTGCTGTACGTGCTTGGGTGCAGATCCACCAGCGCCAGTCTCAAACAGACCACCACCATTCATCAGTGGAACGATCGAGAGCATTTTTGCAGAGGTTCCCAATTCCATAATCGGGAACAAATCGGTCAAATAATCACGCAGCACGTTGCCGGTCACGGAAATAGTGTCTTTACCTTCACGGATACGATCCAACGAGAATTGGGTCGCCTCTTCCGGGGTTTTGATATGGATTTCCAAACCGCTAGTGTCGTGATTTTTCAGGTAAGTATTTACCTTGGCAATCAACTGCGCATCATGCGCACGCGCGGGGTTCAACCAGAATACTGCAGGAGTGTTAGAGGCGCGAGCACGGTTAACAGCCAGCTTTACCCAATCCTGGATTGGAGCATCTTTTACTTGGCACATACGCCAAATATCGCCCTGCTCCACCGCTTGCTCCAACAAAACTTTACCAGTGGCATCAACTACGCGCACAACGCCATCTGCGGGGATTTGGAAAGTTTTATCGTGTGAGCCGTATTCTTCAGCGGCTTGCGCCATCAAACCTACGTTAGGCACGCTACCCATGGTTTTTGGATCGAAAGCACCGTGCTTTTTACAGTCATCAATAACGACCTGATAAACACCCGCGTAACAACGATCTGGAATACAAGCTTTGGTGTCCTGCAGTTTGCCTTCGGCATTCCACATTTTGCCTGAATCGCGAATCATCGCCGGCATGGAAGCATCAACAATCACGTCACTTGGAACATGGAGGTTAGTAATACCCTTGTCGGAATTTACCATTGCTAATTGTGGACGGGTTGCATAAAGCGCTTTAATGTCCGCTTCAATTTCTGCTTGCTTGTCCGCTGGCAAAGATTTGATCTTGGTATAAAGATCACCAATTCCGTTATTTACATCTACAGCCAGCTCGGCCAGAACAGCAGCGTGTTTCTCCAGCACTGGAGCGTAATAAACGGACACGAAATGGCCAAAGATAATTGGGTCGGACACTTTCATCATGGTCGCTTTCAGGTGAATTGAAAGCAACACGCCAGTATTTTTAGCATCTTCAATTTGTGCAGCAATGTATGTACGCAAGGCTTTTTTGCTCAGAACCGAAGCGTCGATAATTTCGCCTGCCTGAACTTTAGTAGTTTCTTTCAGCACTTTGGTGCTGCCATCTTTACCAACCAGTTCGATTTTGACAGTGCCGGCTTCAGCAACAGTGGTAGATTTTTCGCTACCGAAGAAATCGTTGGCATCCATGTGAGCAACATGGGATTTGGAATCTGCAGCCCAAGCACCCATTTTGTGGGGGTTTTTACGCGCGTAATTTTTTACCGACAAAGGCGCACGACGGTCAGAGTTACCTTCACGCAGAACCGGGTTTACCGCTGAGCCTTTGATTTTATCGTAGCGGGATTTTGCATCTTTTTCCGCGTCATTCGTTGGGTTTTCCGGGTAATCTGGCAGGTTGTAACCTTGGGATTGCAATTCTTTAATCGCCGCTTTCAACTGCGGAATAGACGCACTGATATTTGGCAGCTTAATAATGTTCGCTTCTGGCGTGGTCGCTAATTGACCTAACTCCGCCAGATGGTCACCGATACGCTGTGCATCGGTTAGGCGCTCAGGGAAGGCGGCAATGATGCGGCCTGACAGAGAAATATCGCGGGTTTCAATCACTACACCGGAAGACTTGGTGTATGCCTGAACAATCGGCAAAAGGGAATAAGTGGCAAGAGCGGGGGCTTCGTCGGTTTGGGTGTAGATAATTTTTGAATCTGTCATTTAAAGATGGCTCCATCAATTCATGCGGCTCGGCCTTGTGAGCTCTACCATTTACGAGTATGAAAATTTAGAAAAAGAGCCCCGCCACAGGGAACAACTACCCCTTGCCAGAGCGTCGGCGATTCTACACCTAAGGCGGCGTTTATGCATGGGTTATGTTGCTTTGGCGATAAGGCCAATCTCGGATAAAATCCCGCTTTTGTTAGCCCCTGATTTTGGTATCTGTGTGTTATGGCCTCACTAATTCTGTTCAATAAACCTTTTGGCGTGCTCTCCCAATTTACCGATGGCGAGGGGCGCCCAACCTTGAAGGACTATATCAAGATTCCCCATGTATACCCTGCAGGGCGCCTGGATCACGATTCAGAGGGATTATTACTTTTAACTGATGACGGTCAGTTGCAACATCACATTGCTCATCCAGCACACAAACTGCCTAAATCTTATTGGGTTCAGGTAGAGGGCGCCCCAAATAGTTATGCACTCACCAAGTTACGCCAAGGCGTGGAACTCAACGATGGAATGACGCAACCCGCCGAGGTGCGTTTGATTCCCCCGCCGAAACTATGGGAGCGGAACCCACCCATTCGTGAACGAGCCAATATACCCACCCAGTGGATGGAAGTTGTGATTACGGAGGGACGTAACCGCCAGGTACGCCGAATGACTGCTGCCGTAGGCCACCCGACCCTGCGTCTTGTAAGGGTAAAAATCGGCAACTGGACACTTGAAGGTATTGAGCAAGGTAAATACAAAGTCGAAACCATTCATTTACCTAAAACATCAGCCACTCAACACGTTCGTCCTAAACAAAGTCAGTCGCAAAAGCAGGCAGATAAAATCAGTAAAGGGGCGTCCACAGGCCGCGGTATCAATGCCTCTCAAAAAATGACTGACAATCAGGGAAGCAAGAAATCAGGAGGGCAAAATCAAGCGGCAACAACTCCTGCGCGCAATAAGGTGGCAACCAAGGACACACAAGCTAAATCGCCAACCAAAACACCTAACACAACAAACCAAACACTAGTGATTCAAAAACCAAAACGAAAAATTACACTCACCCCCAAGTAATTTTTACACCTGCATCTCCTCCCCCCAAAATTAAAGGCGCCAATTGCGCCTCTAATTTTTTCAAATGAACTCCAATTAACGTGAGCTAACCATAAGTAAAGGTCAAGCCTTTCTCCCGGTAATCGCGTAGACGTATCCCATGAGTCCCATCGCACAATGCACGTTTAATTAAGTGGGTTTTATCAAGGGTTTTTTGCTCGACATCCACAAGATTAAGGATCAATTCCTTTTCCAACGGCTTATTCAAATCTTTAACCACAATAATTTTAGGCAAATGACGATAGCGGTAGTTGGTTTCCAGAACGATTCCCACCAATCCATTGATGAGCTCAACAATACTACCGGGAGGATAAAGGCCGACGCATTTAATGAACTCGAGAGCGAGACGCTCATCAAAATGCTTACCGCGTTCATCAAAAATTCGTTTGAGCGCATCGGTTCCTGGAATCGCACGCGAATAACAGCGATCCCCCGTCATTGCATCATAAGCATCAACAATAGCGATAATTCGCGCAAAATCAGAAATACCTGCAGCCTTCAGCTTTCGCGGATAGCCGGAACCATCAACACGTTCATGGTGGCTGTAGGCAACGTCTACCGTTGCATTGGGGATACCCGGTGACGACATCAGCAAGTTGCGACCATGCACAGTATGGGCCTTGATGATATTAAATTCTTTATCAGTCAGTTCTTCACGCTTGTTGAGCACATTCGAGGGAACACGCATCTTGCCTACGTCGTGTAATAACCCGCACAAGCCTAATTTTTCCAGCTCCGACTCACTCATACCTAAGTGACGGCCAAAAGCAATCGAGAGAATACACACATTGAGGCAATGCTCGGACGTATATTCATCCTCATTGCGCATACGCGACATCCAGATAAGAGCGTCCGGGTTCCGCAATATACTACCCACACAATCTTTAACCGTTGACTTTGCTTGTTCTGTATTAACCACCCCTCCAAGGCGGGCATCATCTAGCAGGGATTTGGTAAGCTTTTTAGCTTCGCGAAAAACCCCTAAAGCAGCTTGATGCTCCTTTTGGGCGTCGATTTTGTTGATGTAGGATTTAACTTTCGGAATGGGAGGACCAGCGACACCCCGCTCCTCCGGGGGAATCCACTCTTCGCGCACCGCATCTATCCAGACATGTTCAGAGTATTCCGCTACGGCGTCTATATCATCCAGGCTTTCAATCATAAAGCCTTGCATCAGAAACGGTGTTTCCTGCCAGTCGCGATCAAGCCTGGACACAAACATGCCTATTTTCAGCTCTGAGATGTGGATTTTGATAGTACTCAGACGCTTATCCACATAGCCCGGCTTTACTTCTTGCCGATCCAAAGAAACCTCACTTTGCTGTTGTTATTATTACTGCGGAGCGCCGTATATTAAGAAAGAAATGATGCGTAAATCACTCATCGATGGTTGAATCATAGCTGCTTTTGAAAGCGTTAACATTAAACAAAAAGCTATCAAAAAAAAACGTTTTATTACTTTATAATAACTTAAGCGACAACAATTCAACTAATGAATAGGCGTAAAAATGGGTTTTTACAGGGAAAAACGTCAAGAGATTTTAGCCAAATCCCATAGCCGGTTCATTTCATGAATAGAGGTTTCCTCCAGGGGTTGGCCCACACTTTTTTCAATAAAATGAAAGCGATACTCAAACTTCTGATTGGCGAGGCGCAAGGCCTGCTCCGGATCAATTTTCATATAACGCGCTATATTCACCGCCGCAAACAACAGATCACCCAGCTCCTCCTCCAGAGCTTGCCGGTCTCCCGAGTCCAACTCTGCCTCAACTTCCAGTAATTCTTCCCGCACCTTGGCAATGGGACCGTAAACATCATCCCAATCAAAGCCTACACTAGCCGCCCGCTTTTGAAGTTTCGCCGCACGACTTAGCGCTGGCAGGTTCAATGGAATATCGGCCAACAACCCTTGCACCCCTTTGGCTTCACGCTCCTGTTGCTTGATAGCCTCCCAGCGAGCTTTTACATCGCCCGGCAAGGTGTTGCGATTATCGACACGGCTTTGCAAGGTACCCTCAGGAAACACATGAGGATGGCGGCGGATTAGTTTAGCCGCCAGATCCGACACAACTCCCTCAAATTCAAAGCGGTCTTCTTCTTTACCGAGCTGGCTATAAAAGACAACTTGAAACAGTAAATCTCCCAGCTCTTCTTTCAAATGAACGAAGTCCTGCTTTTCTATTGCATCCACAACTTCATAAGCCTCTTCAAGCGTAGAAGGAGCGATGCTAGCGTAATCCTGTTTGATATCCCAAGGACAACCAGATTCCGGATCTCGGAGGCGCGCCATCAAATACAGCAAATCATCCAGGGAATATTGTGCGGTCATAATTAAGGTAAGAGCCAAAAAGTTAATGCTTGCGCCGGGCAGAGGCGATGTTAGGCAGCTGATTGAGTTTGGTGAGTATGCGACTTAGTTCGTCGAAGCTGCGAATCTCGACCGTCACCTGCATGTCTACCGTATTTTTGCGCTTATCCGATAAGGTTTGCAACGCAATAATATTGATGCGCTCCTGATCCAGTAGCGTAGTAATATCCTTCAACAAGCCGTAACGATCATAGGCCTCAATCACTACATCTACCGAATAGAAGCTTTGTGGTGCATCACCCCACTCCACCTTAATAATGCGCTGGGGTTCGTCGGTTTGCAGCTGCAAAATATTGGAACAATCCTGGCGGTGAATGGATACCCCTTTTCCCAACGTTATATAGCCGGTAATTGCATCACCGGGTACCGGGTTACAACAGTGGGCAATCTGGGTAAGCAAGTTACCCACACCTTCGATATAAAAATCAGAATCTTTTTTCGGGCGCGGTGTTTTGGCCTTGAAGGGAATTAGTGGCTGTTGCGGATCAGCCTCATCCAATTGTTTCTGGGCGGCATTTAATACCTGCCCAACGCCGATATCACTAGCCCCCACTGCTGCGTATAAATCATCGAGCGAGTTAAAACGCAGTTTTTTCGCCAGCTCTTCAAAATCCAGATCCAGCAATGCCAAACGTTTGAACTCACGATCCAGCAGCGCTTGACCTTCGGCGATATTTTTATCGCGCGCCTGCTGCTTAAACCAATGTTGGATTTTGGCGCGCGCGCGCGGTGTATTCACATAGCCAAGCGCAGCGTTAAGCCAATCGCGACTGGGCGATTCCAATTTGCCGGTGAGGATTTCCACCTGATCAGCATTTGTCAATTGATAGTTGAGCGGCACTATGCGGTTATTAACCTTGGCGCCGCGGCAGCGATGGCCGACATCCGTATGGATTTTGTAGGCGAAATCGAGTGGTGTCGCAGTACGAGGCAAATCCACTACATGGCCTTCCGGCGTGAATACGTAGATACGATCCTGATTGACGGAGCGCAGATCTTCCTGCAGTTGCGCGCTGTCACCGCCAAGTTCTTCATGCCACTCCAATACTTGACGTAACCAGGATATTTTTTGCTCGTAGGCATCCTGCGTGGATTTGGTATCTGTGCCCTTATAGCGCCAGTGGGCGCAAACTCCCAGCTCCGACTCCTCATGCATTTCATGGGTGCGAATCTGGATTTCCAAAACCTTGTTTTCCGGGCCCCAAACCGCCGTATGCAGCGAGCGATAGCCATTTTCTTTTGGTGAGGCGATATAGTCATCAAATTCGTGGGGGATGTTGCGCCATAAGCTATGAACAATGCCGAGCACCGTATAGCAATCGCGAATACTCGGCACTAGGATACGCACGGCGCGTATATCGTAGACTTGGGAAAAGGGAATGCCCTTGCGCTGCATCTTCCGCCAAATGCTGTAGATATGCTTCGCACGGCCGCCAACAGTACCTTCAATATCGGCCTTTTTTAATTCGCCACGCAAGAGATTGAGCAGATTGTCGATATATTCCTGGCGAGCCAACCGACGCTCATCCAGCAACTTGGCAATACGCTTGTAATCATCCGGTTGCAGATACCGGAAAGACAAGTCTTCCAACTCCCACTTGATATGCCCAATTCCTAATCGATGGGCCAGCGGAGCGTAAATATCGGCCACCTCACGCGAGACCTGACGACGGCGATCGGGCTCTGCATTTTTAACTGAGCGAATAGCGCAGGTGCGCTCAGCCAGTTTGATCAGCGCAATACGCACATCATCCACCATGGCCACCAACATCTTGCGGATTTTCTCCGCCTGTTCAGTGGCTTGGGAACCAAGTACCTTTTCCTCTTCATTGCGCTGGTAGCTAATTGCCGCCATACGCAGTACGCCTTTGACCAGTTTGCCAACGGTTTCGCCAAACTCTTCCTGGACATCTTTCAGGGTAATTTTGTGCTCGCGTACAGCGCGGTAGAGAATCGCAGCGACCAATGCATCCTGGTCTAACTGCAAATCAGCGAGGATTTCAGCCATTTCCAGGCCGATCCGAAAACAGGAAAACTCCTCCCCCCAGTTATGATCGTCATCTGCATGAATATCGACTAACGACAGGCTTTTTTCCGCCGCGCGACGAAGTTCGGCGCGATTGGTTTCCACCTGCAAGTGGGAGTGGTTGAGCCGGTCGATCCAGGCATCTATATCGACCTTGCCGTCAGCGGCTATGGGGTGATCTGCTCTGACTTTAACCATAACGTCTACTTCAATAATTCGGGGTTGTTTTATTGTTTTGTTGTAAATCGTGTCGCCAAAAATAGCAATTTAGCCGACACAATAAGCCCATCACTTAAGCAAAAACAACGCCATTGACTCTACATGGCTGGTGTGGGGGAACATGTCCAATACTCCGGCGGCATCCAATTGATAGCCAGCTTCGGCCAAAATTGCGGCATCACGCGCCAAGGTCGCCGGGTTGCAACTCACGTAGACAATTCGCTTGGGCGAAAGTTGCTTGGTTGCGACCCACTGCTTGATGGCGGTGACCACCTCTTTTGCACCATCACGGGGCGGATCAAGCAAAATTGCTGCAATTTCATGCTCTTTTCCACCAGCCAGCCGTTGCCACTGAGTATGGGTCATATCAGCGAGGTTCGCGGCAATAAATTTTGCATTGGCGATACCCAGTCGCTCGGCATTTTCACGCCCCCGCACCACCATGGACTCCACCGCTTCAATGCCAATTACCTCATGACAAACTCGCGCCATTGGTAAGGTAAAGTTTCCTATGCCGCAAAACAAATCCAATACTCGTTCATGGGGTTTCAAATTTAAAAGCGCGAGCGCCTGTGCCACCATCTCTTCATTTACACGAGGATTCACCTGCGTAAAGTCTTGTGGATGAAAACTCAGCGGCAAATCACCCAAACGATAATTCATTCGTGGATTACAGCTATTTGCATCCAGGTCGGTAAGCCCAATATTGCCGTTAGGCTCCAGCCACACGTTGCACAAATAGGCTTGCGCAAATTGCGCGAGGCTTTGTAAATCTTGTTCAGTTAATTTTTTGGTGTGACGCACAATAACCGCAGATTCATCGCCGCCGCGCACCAATTCGATATGCGTCACTGCTTTCGCGGAGCGCAATTGCTCCAGCCAATGTTGCAATGGTGTGATCAGTACATTTAATTCCGGAGCCAGCACCAAACAATTCTGAATTGCCGCAATCGTTTTGCTTTGCTGCTGACGAAATCCGAGGCTGACACTACCATCATTTTCATACCAAACACCCAAGCGCGCACGGGTGCGATACCCACTATCCGCAACACGCACCGCAGCGAGAATACGTTTTGGCGTTACCTTGCCCCAATGCTGTAACTGCTGCTCCAGCGCCTGTTGCTTCAAGTTAATTTGCGCTTCAGGTTTAACATGCTGCAACTGGCAACCGCCACACTCGTGATAATGCACACAAGGCGGCTCAATACGATCGTTAGATGATTCAAGCATCTGGTCGACACTCGCCTCGACAAAACGTGAATGCTCCTCTACCAAACGCGCACTGACACGCTCACCAGGCAAAGCACCTTGAATGAAAAGTGTTTTACCGTCCAAATTTGTTAAACCGCGACCATCGTGACTCCAACGTTCAATGGTGAACTCGCCTAAACGCTTATTAATTTGCGGCAGAACTTTTTCTGCCGCGCGCGGAGCATTCATACGTGGAGTGTCATCGCGCACATAGACAGGCTCGCCAATTTTCTTGGGGCGTGGCTTTTTGCCGAGCAAATTACCACCCTTCCCGCTACCACTTTTACCACTACCACCGTTATTCGAGCGATTTGTCATTGATTTGTCTCAGTGCATCGATTTACAACATTGCGATTCAGTTATGCGCTACTTATTGAACTGCGTATCCATCCATTGATATCTTTCGCGCTGCCAGCGAATCATTTCTTTAACTTCCGCCTCATAGCTGCCAGTACCACCATGACTACCATGCAAAATCCATTGCGCAAAATCAGTCACTGACCAGATCGAATAATTTTTTACCTGTTGCTTCTCTAACCAGGTCGCACGGGCATCCGCATAAACAAACAGCAATTCAAACTTTCCTTCTGCTTTCAGCGCATTCCAACGCGCTTTTACTTTTGCCTCAAATGCTGGATCTTCAAACAAGCGTTTGAACCAAGTACTTTCCCGAATGCGCCAACCGTAGGTTTTATCCACATCGGAATACCCGGCATTGCCAAACGCGAGGTCAAAATCCCATACGGGACCAAAAAACAATTTTCCGCCACGCTTTTTATAAACATAAGCGCTGGCTGTTGCACCGTCCGGATTTTTAAAAAGTTCATTAATGATGTAGTAGTTAATCACGGAATCCACATCGATATAGGCCGCATAACCTTTGTTTACATCTGTAAAGTCACTGCCAAACAAAGCGGATTCAGTATCAGCAAAATAGGTTGAAATATAGTCGCGTTGGGCGGCCCACGCTGGATCAAGTAACGTCTCAGGGCTCTGTAAACAGAAGGGATCCATGCCGTGGTTTGAATCTATACAAAAATCTATTTTTCGATTCAGATTTTCTCCATTCACACAAAACGATTCCCATGTATTCCCAATGCAATAGTTTTTGTGATATCGAAAATCAATTTCCATTAAATAGCCACCGGTAATTTTCTCGGCATCGGTGTCCGTTACCTTCATTTCCGGAATATTCACACGGTCTTTTGCTAGACGAATATGCTCCACCAACTGATAGACACCCTGATAAACGCCATTCAGGTTCACCTCCACGTACTGCGCGCGCGGGGTATATTCCATCCCCAGGCTCTTGCTAAACATAAAGGTGATGTCATTTCGCATCAGGGTTTTGTCCGCATAATTTGCCAACAACACCCAGTGTTTACTCGCTGGCATTCCCAACAAAGATGTGGAATTGGTTAGCTTCAATCGATACGGTTTTTTCGGCCAGCTCCAGGTAGAGTTGCCACGCCCTCGAATTTCAAGCGTACCGGAACTTTGCTCTACCCCTTCACCGTTTAGGGTGAACTGACCGGTGAGATAATTCTCTTTAGAAACAATAGGCGCTGCGCCATCCGTCGTTAACGAAAGCGTGGGTAAGGTCTCCGTTGTTCCTTTAGGAAAATCTGCGGGTATCGCAAGGCTGCTGGAGCTGGAAGACATAACAGATTGCGAAGAACTACTCGATTGAGTATTTCCACCTTTATTATCTCCACCGCCAGAACCCGATCCACCACAGGCGCCCAGTGATATTGCTAAAACAATTACCTTAATCCGCGTAACGACCGACATAAAAGCTCCTGCTTGTTTATTGTTAGTTGATTTTTACCGCTGTATTTTTAGTTCAAACGTTAAATAACCCGGAAGACAAATAGCGATCCCCGCGATCGCAAATAATCGCCACAATCACCGCGTTCTCTACCTGCTGACTTAACTCCAGTGCCGCTGCAACAGCACCACCAGAAGAAACGCCGCAAAAAATACCCTCCTTGCGCGCCAGCTCGCGCATGGTATCTTCCGCCAGTCGCTGAGGCATACTTACTATGCCATCCACACGATCGCGCTCATAAATTTTGGGAAGATACGCTTCAGGCCAACGGCGAATACCCGGAATTTGCGCACCATCGGAAGGCTGCAAGCCAACAATCTGAATCGCAGGATTTTTTTCCTTTAAAAATCGCGAAGTCCCCATGATGGTGCCGGTAGTACCCATGGAGCTGACAAAATGGGTAATACGGCCTTCAGTTTGCTGCCAAATTTCCGGACCGGTAGTGGTGTAATGCGCAAGCGGATTGTCTGGATTACCAAATTGATCAAGCACCTTGCCCTTCCCGTCTGCTTGCATTTGCAAAGCCAGATCGCGGGCCCCTTCCATTCCCGACTCTTTGGAAACCAAAATTAGCTCTGCACCGTAAGCTGCCATAGACGCCTTGCGCTCGGCTGTGGAATTATCCGGCATGATTAAAATCATGCGGTAGCCTTTAATGGCTGCAACCATCGCCAGTGCAATGCCAGTGTTGCCACTGGTAGCCTCGATTAAGGTGTCACCCGGTTTAATGTCACCGCGCAGTTCAGCGCGAGAAATCATCGATAGTGCCGGGCGATCTTTTACCGACCCGGCCGGATTATTCCCCTCGAGCTTGACCAAAACTTTATTGCTGGTAGTGCCGGGTAAACGCTGCAAGCGCACCAACGGAGTATTACCGACATACGCGTCAATCGTGGGAAAATCCATAAATGCCTCAGTGGGGATATTCGAATGGCTGGCAGGTTGCGCAGGCGCGCTGGAGGCGGCTATTCTACCTGTGATCGCACGCCCTGCGAACACCTGGCACGCATCCGCTTGGGACTTTATTCCTGCCAGTTACTCTATTCATCACACGCAACTAATCAGAAGAACAAGGAACAAGGCCGCTTGCCATGAATAAACGCAACAGTATCAAGTCCGATGTGTGGCGCCTGATTTTTATTCCATCCATCAGCATCATCATTTTTATTGCCATCAGCCTTACGTATTTGTGTATTTCGCAAATCAATAAGTTTATCGATTTGCGCGGCAGCATACTCGCGCAAAAAACTGCACACTTGTTGCACAAACCTATTTCCGACAGCAACCGTGAGTTAACCCAACATATTCTCGACGCCTCCTTGGAAGAGCCCTACATTCGCGCTATCCACGCCTATTACGCGGACAAAGATCAAAGTTTTCACAGCGGTCCGCAATTTATGGAAACCCGTGATTCCGGCGAGCCAAATATGGAACAGCCACTGGAGCGTAAAACCTATCGCACCTTGCGTTTCTCCCACCCACTGGTAAATCTGGAAAATAAAAACCCTATCGGCTGGGTAGAAATTGAATTACTGGCAGCGCCTTATGCTGTCGTCCGCTATGAAGCAATCGTGTTGACCATCGCATTAACAACCTTGTGTTTGATCATCGGTGCCTATTTTGCCATTTCACTCTATTACCGCATCACCGATCCGCTTGATCACATTAAAAATGTGGTGCATGCACTCGCACGAGGCCGCTTGAATGAACGGGTCGTACAACAAAATTCCAATGAGTTTCTCGGACTTGCTGAAGCCATCAATACAATGGCGGATTACATGGAAGCGGCGCAAGCCGATATGCAGGGGCACATTGACCACGCCATTGAAGACTTACGCGAGACACTGGAGACCATTGAAATCCAAAACGTAGAGTTGGATCTTGCACGTAAAGAAGCCCTTGAGGCGAGCCGGGTCAAATCAGAATTTCTTGCCAACACCAGTCACGAAATTCGCACACCGCTAAATGGCATTCTCGGATTCATTAACCTCGCACTTAAAACAGAATTAAATGAACAGCAGCGCGAATACATGGAAACCATTCGTGACTCAGCGCAAAACCTGTTAACTGTGATTAACGGCATTCTCGATTTTTCCAAGATTGAATCCGGCAAGCTCACACTGGATTATGCCCCCCTACCGATTCGTCAGAGCGTTGATGAAGTGCTGCACATTTTGGCACCCGACGCCCATGAAAAAAATCTTGAATTGGTGAATTATGTGGAACCTAGCATTCCCAAAAATTTATTGGGTGACGCGTTGCGCTTCAAAC
>JACCDS011025777.1_pt1 | contig 20391 bp, 12 predicted proteins | sample 7446441 | NCBI WGS metagenome assembly JACCDS01 (sample SAMN15323445, study PRJNA562643) | freshwater metagenome | isolation source: river surface water | place: USA:Blue River Watershed | collected 2017-08-17
CCCTTGTCGATCGGGCGGGGCCGTTTGTCGGTGCAGAGGGCGGCGTAGCTGAGGAAGTGGCCGTTCTGCTGGACGCGGGCGAGGTACTCGAAGTAATCGGCGGTCGTCGGTTCGAGATTGAAGCGGCCGGCGTTGGAGGCGTCGCCGACGATCGTGTGCAGGTAGGGCTGGACGTTATAGAGGCAGAAGTACGGCGAGTTTTTCCAGAACGGCGACGCGTAGGCCGCGGGATCTCCGAGTGCCAAGAGGGCGTCCTGGAAGGTGGCGTGTTCGAAGGTGCCGCGCCAATACGCGCTGCCTTCGCCCCAGCCGCCGTCGTCGCCGCCCCAGGGGCTGAATTGGTCGCGGTAGAACGTGTACGCGAAGCGCCACCAGGCGCGGGCTTCGGGCAGATCGTCCCAAAGGGCGAGGCCGGCGAGGCCGGTCATCGGCATGAAGCGGATCGGGTGCGAGGAGAGGTCCGCGCCTTCGATCGTGTTGCGGCGGACCTTGGCGATGTCGCCCTTGTCGGCGACCCATTTGGCGGAGCGGGCGCCACGGGCCTTGAAATGCGCGAGGATCGTCGCGCGGTCGGCGGCGGACAGGCGCGCGCGGACTTGGTCGTACACGAGCGGGAGTTTCCGCCAGAGCCGGAAGTGGGCTTCGTCGTTGTAGTAGATGTCGGCGGCGCCGGGGACGGGACCGTTTCGCCAGTCGACCGGTTGGCCGGGCGGCCCGAGCGTCCACGCGGAGGTGGCGAGGAGGATCTCGCGGGCCTTGGCGAAGTAGCGTTCCTCGCCGGTCACGACCCAGAGCAGGGCCGCGGCTTCGGCGACGCCGGCGATGCGGCCGCAGACATCCTGCTGGCCGCGCCAGAGATCGGCCATGTCGGAGCTGCGTTTCGCGGGCGACGGATCGCCGTAGGTCAAGGGCTCGGCCGGTACCGTGAAACCGGCGAAGTCGCGGTCGAAGTCGGCTTTGATTTTCGCGAAGGCCTTGGCGCCTTCGCCCGTGGTGCAATAGGCGCGGAAAGCGGCGGCGCGGCCGGCGAGGACTCCGGTGCGCGGAGCCTCGGCGGGAACGACGGCGGCCGGATCCGCCGCGGCCAGGGCGACGCGCGCGAGGCAGAGGGCGACGAGGCAACGGAGCAACGGGCGCAGATTCATGGCGGGGTACGACGGCTTGGATTCAGGTGGAGCGGTCGTAGATGTCCGCCGTGATCACGGCCTCGAGCGGCCGGTCCCCGGCGTAGGCGCGGAGATTCCGGAGCGCGAAGGCGCCGGCGTCGGGGTAGCGGTCGATCGTGGGGCCGGCGGTGTGCGGCGTGAGGCTGACGCGCGGCAGGGCGCGGAAGCCGCTGTCGGCGGGCAGCGGCTCCGCGGTATAGACGTCGAGGCCGACCTGGATTTGCCCTTCCCGGGCGACGCGGAGCAAGGCGGCCTCGTCGACCACGGCACCGCGTCCTACATTTACGAATACGCCGCCGGGCCGGATCGACCGCAGCAGTTGCTCCGTGACGATGCCGGTGGTGGCGGGGATCAGCGGGGCGAGTTCCACGACGACATCGGATTCGGCGAACAGCGCCTCGAGGGAGGCGGCGGCCGTGACGCCGTGCGCGCGGGCGAGTTCCGGCGTGAGGTCGGGGGCGAAGACCGTGACCGGGCATTGCCAGGGCCGCAGGAGGGCGACGAGTTCGCGGGCGACGGGACCGAAGCCGTGGATGCCGACGCGGCGGCAAAAGAGGGAGCGGGCGTCGGTGAGGCCGTTTTTCCAGGCGGCGACACCGGGTTGGTGCATCGCCACGGCCCAGTGCGACGCGTTGCGCAGGCAGGCGAGAATGTGGAAGAGCGCGGCCTCGGCGACGGTGCGGCTGATGGTGCTGCCCCAGTTGGTGACGAGCAGGCCGGCCTCGAGGTGGCGGCGGGTGAGCAGGCGTTTGACGGAGCCGACCAGGTAGCAGACGTAACGGAGCCGCGGGTTCGGCGGTTCCGGCAGCGGCGGCGTTTTCCAGCAGCCGAGCAGGACCTCGGGATCATGGGCGGCGAGCGTCGCGGCGAGAGCGGCGGCGTCGAGGCCCGTGGGATCGAGCAGGCGGAAATCGGCCGCGAGCGCGCGGATTTCGGAGAGCATCGGCTCGGGCAGGAACTCGCGGACTTCCGTCGGCGTGAGCACCGCGAGGAGGGCGCTGGGTTTGGGCATGGTCAGGCGGGCGGCAGGCACTCGAGCCATTCGGCATGAGGGTGCGGCGTGAAACGGACCGGCCCGAGGCCGGCGGGGAGGAAGACTTTGTCGAAGGTGCGCAGGCGGTGGCTTTCGCCGCCGACCTCGGCGACGACTTCGCCGGCGGTGACGATGAGGATCGTCGGTTCGGCGGCGGCAAGGACGGCGGGAGCGGCGAGGTGCGTCTTGCGCACACGGAAACAATCGGTTTCCGCGGCGCCGATAAGTTCGTCCTGCCGGGAGCCGGCGCCGAGGTCGCGGAGCAGGCGGGGCCGGCAACGGACGCGGCGTTCGAGGGCGGCGGCGTCGAGCGGCTCGAAATTGAAAACCGAGAGGGCGAAATCGACGTCGCGGTTCATGAACCGCGCGCTTTCCGGCAGGACGTAGCCGGCGCGTTCGAATTCGAAGCGGATCACCAGATCGCTCGGCTCCTGGATCTCGACCATGAAGACGCCGGCGCCGAGGGCGTGGGGCGTGCCGCCGGGGATGATGAAAGTGTCGCCGGCGCGGACGGGGATGCGGTCGAAGCAGGCTTCGATCGCGGCGAGATCCTGGGCAAGGATCGCGGCTTTGAGCGTATCCGGAGCGGGCGGACGCTGGAAGCCGACATAGATGTAGCCGACGGCCTCGCCGCGGGCGACCTCGCCGGGCGGCCGGACGGCGAGCACGTGGTAGGCTTCGGTTTTGCCGCTCGGGGCGCCGAGGACGCGGCGGGCGAAATTGCGGGTCGGGTGGACCTGGAAATGGAGACGCGTGCCGCTGTCGAGGAACTTGACGAGCACCTGCGGTTGGGCGCCGTACTTCGCAACATGGGCGGCGCCGAGGAAATACTCCGGGTCCGAGGCGAGCAGGACGGCGAAGTCGTGCGGCGCGGGATCGTGGCCGAGCCGGACTTGGGAAACGCCCTCCGGGATTTCTTCGCGGCCGCGGTTCACGGCGCGGGTTGCCGAAGCGATCCAGTCTTCCGCCAGATGGGAATCGACGGGCGCGGCGGCACCGGCGAGGCGTTCCAGGGTGCGGCCGCCGGGGTAGGTGCGCCAGACGCGGTTCGGCGGAAGGAGGACGAGTTGGCCGCGGTGGGGCATGGCAATTCGGGAATCGCGCCGCGCTCAGCGCGTCGCGGCGGGAAGGGCGAAGGGGCAGGCGTTCATGCCGCGGGGAGGAGGCGGGCCGAACGGCGGGCGGAGCCCAGCAGGAGCAGGCCGATGGAGAGGACGACGGCGCCGCAGCCGATGAAGGCGAGGCGGCCGACGAGGGGATTGGGAATCAGCGCGAGGAGGCAGACGAAGGCGCCGTAGGCGACGCAGAGCCAGCCGACGACACGGGATTGGCGGGAGTCGTTGGCGGCGTCGGCGCCTTCCTCCCGCGCGAAATCGACAGGCCGGTTGAGTTTCAGGAAAAACTCGTCGACCTGCGCGCGCATGGCGGGGGAGGTGCGCGACCAGAACAGTTTCGTGCCGATGAACCAGAGTGAGCAGATCCCGACGTTGCCGAAGAGTTCGGCGGCTTGGCGCCAGTACTCCGCGGCGGTCGGGGACAGGGCATGACCGAGGCCGAAGAAAGCGGCGGCCCATTCCGGGGTGAGCCGCTGGGTGATGAAGAGAGAACTGACGAACCCGACGGCGACGGTGCTCCAGGCGGACCAGGGCGGGGTGTGCTTGACGAGCAGACCGAGAAAGAGGGGCACGATGATCGGGATGCCGATGAGAATGCTGAGCCGCTGGGTGAGTTGGAAGAGCGTGAGGTCCTTCAGTTGGCTCATCTCGAGGGCGACGCCGACGATGAGGAGGCCGAAGGCGACGGTGGTGATTTTGCCGACCTTGAGCAGGTGGGCGTCGGAGGCCTGTGGGCGCAGCACCGGTTGGTAGAAATTCTTGATGAAGAAGCCGGTGTTTTTGTTCAGGCCGGAGTCCATCGAGGACATCGTCGCGGCGAAGATGCCGCTGACGAGGAGCCCCATCATGCCGACGGGCATGACATCGCGGGCGATGGCGATGAAGGCGGCTTCCTCGGGATTGCGCAGATGGGGGAAGACCGCGTGGAGGTCGGGGAAACGGATGGCGGCGACGATGGGCGGCGTGAACCAGATCACGATACCGAAGAGGAAGAGGGCGGCGCCGAGGAAACCCGCGTGGCGGGCGTGGCGGCTGTCTTTGACGCAGAGGTAGCGGTTGGCGTCGGCGAGGTTGTTGGTGGTGTGGATCTGTTTGATCAGCATCGCGACGCACCAGAGGCCGAGGAAGTCGGTCGAGAAGACTTGCGAGAGATCGAGATGCCGGGCGGGCACCTGATCGAGAAAGGAGGCAAAGCCGCCGACCTTGAGCACGGCGAGCACCGTGACCGCGAGGCACACGGGCATGAGAATCAGGACCTGGATGAAGTCGCTCGCGAGGACGGCCCAGCTGCCGCCGACGAGGGCCATGACGAGGACGACGAGGCCGGTGGCGACGATGGTCAGCGAGAGGTCGAGATTGAAAACGGCGGCGAAGAAAACGGCGAGGGAGTTGAGCCAGATGCCGGCCTGGAGGAGGCCGAAGGGCAGCTGGAGCCAGGTGAAAACCTGTTCGCTGGCGCGGCCGAAGCGCTGGCGGATCGCCTCGACGCCGGTGACGACGCGCATCTGGCGGAAGCGGGGGGCGAAGTGGAGGGCGTTGAGCGTGAAGCCGAGGGCGTTGCCGAGGTAGATGACGGCGATGGGCCAGCCATCGGAGTAGGCCTTGCTGGCCGCGCCGGTGAAGGTCCAGGCGCTGAACTGCACCATGAAAGCCGAGCCGCCCACCATCCACCACAGGGCCTTGCCGCCGCCGCGGAAATAGTCGCTGACGTTGGTGACGAACCTCCGGAAGACCCAGCTGATCGCCAGCATGAAGACGAAATAGAAGACGATGACGGCGTGGTCGGCGAAAGTCATGGGGCGGGGGCCGGCGGGGTGGCGGACCTTCGATTAATAATTATCACCCAGCAAGGGCAAAGTGGTCCGGACCGCGCGGGGGGCGCCGCCTCAGGCCACCGGGCCGGTGGTGTCGCCGACGAAGAGCTGCGCGGGCAACATCAGGTCCGTGCAACCCTCGGCCGCGGGGCTGCCGCCGTCGAGCAGCAGGCGGGCAGCGGCCTCGCCGAGGGTGGTGGGGTTCGAGCCGGCCGCGGTGATGCGGGGCGTGCCGTCGGTGGCGACGGGCGAGAGATCTGCGCTGGCGACACTGATGCGGCCGGGGACGGCCCAGCCCTCGCGGGCGAATTCGCGCCCGGCGCCGGCGGCCATGAGCGTGTTGTAGCAGATGCACGCGGTGGGAAAATCCCGCCGGCGGCGATGGGCAAGGAGGAGACGGACGCCGTCGGCGCCGTCGATGCGGTCGCCCTCCTTCTGTTTCACGACATAGCGTGGATCGAGGCGGAGTCCGACCCGGCCGAGCGCTCCCTCATAGGCCTGCAGCCGGGATTCGTGGCGGCCGAGGCCGACATTGCCGCCGATCCAGCCGAAGCGGCGGTGGCCGAGGGCGTGCAGGTGGTCGACGAGGGATTCGAGGGCCTGGGGTTCGTTGCCGAGGACGGAGTGGCAAAGTCCGGAATAGCGGGCGGAGACGGCGACGATGGGGAGGCGGAATTTCCTCAATTGGTCGAGAAAGGTGCGGGTGACCTCGCCGACCAGCACCAGGCCGTGGAAGGAGTGGCCGGGAGCGAAAATCCGGCGGAGTTTCGCGGCGTCGAGCTGGTCTTCGGCGCCGAGAAAAACGGTCGTGTGCTCGCGCGCCTCGATGCCGGAATGCAGGCCGTGCTGCACGTGGCCGAAGTACATCGTGGGTGTGTTGAGCCGGAGCGGAGCGCGAAGAATGATGCCGACCTGGCGCGCCTGGGCGGCGGGCGAGGAGGCGAGGTGCATGCCCTTGGGGTGGTAGCCGCGTTTGACGGCCTGGGCCCAGATGCGGTCGTAGGTTTCGGCGCTGATGCCTTGGCGGCGGCCGTTGAGGACGAGCGAAACCAGGGCTTGGGAAATGCCGAGCTCGCGGGCGAGTTGCGTCTGGGAAACCTTCTTGGCGGGGACGGGCACAGGCGGAAGTTCGGGGCGGGGCGGGATGGCCCGCAATGCTTTCCTGCGGGTCGGCGAGGCGCGGCGTCAGCGCGGTTTCAGCCGGTAGCGGCGAACCTCGATCGGCTCGGTGACGGTGTAGAACGCCACGACATTTTCGAGGCGCGCGAGGGTCCAGGGGACGGAGAACGCGGCGCCGTTTTTGGTGAAGACGACATCGTCGGCGACGTAGACGCACGAATGGATGCCTTGGCCGTCGGGGCGAACCAGCATCACGATGTCGCCGAGCGCGGGGGCGCCGTTGACCTGGTAGTAGTCCCGCAGCAGCGCGGTCCGGGCCTGGGCAAGATCGGCGAATCGGTCGTCGGGCTCCGCGCTGTAGAAGTTCAGGGAGGTCCAGTGGCAGTCGCGATTGAGGTCGGCGGGATCGTCCGAGGGAGTCGGATACGTGTAGAGGAGCCGGCGCGCGAACGGAGGCAGGAGATGGACGAGGTCGATGCGGCCGCCCTCGGGCCGGCGGGCGAGCGATTGCAGGAGCGGTTCGATGTCCTTGGAGCGCCGACCCTGGCCCCAGTAGCGCACGAGGGCGTCGACGTCGGATCCCGGCCCGACGTGAAGCAAGCCGAGCAGCGCGGCTTTGCGGGACATGACCTTGATGTACCGGACGCGGCCCTCGGCGGTCGGAATCCGGGGGAGGACGAGATCATGATCGGAAAAATACATCGAGCCGTTGCGCTCGTAGAGGAGACGACGGGTTAGCCCGACGACGTCGGCCGGCAAGCCGCTGCCTTCGAACCAATCCTCGACGGCGTCCACCCGGCAGCGGAACGGGTCGCGTTGCAGGGCATTGCGCGGGTCGGCGGCCAGCGCGGTGTAGAGCTTGGTCCGGTCGGCGGGCGACAGGTCGAGAACGGTGGCGTGGTCCGGCCGGACCAGCCGGCCGGCGGCTTCGCCGGCCGATTCCGTAGCGCGTTGGAGGGAGTCGCGGGCAGCGGGCGGCAAAGCGAGATCCTGCCAGAAGCGCTTGGCGGCGGCGGCATCGGCGACCGGGAGAAACCAGCGGATCGGCTGGGGGGTGGTGAAGACCACGGGGATGAAATCTTCCGGGGGTTCGATCAAGATACGGGAGAACGAAAGCGGACCCCAGGGGCCTGTGGTTTTTCCCCCGGAGGAATGAGCGTCCGTCGGCACGGGACGGAAGGCGGCGGAGGGTTTCCGGTCGGCGGGTGCATGGGCCGGGCGCAACCAGAGCCAGACGACGAGGACCCAGGGGACGAGCAGGACCAACGCGAGTCCGTACCAGGCCCGACGGGGAATCCGGACAACGGAGGTAGGAGCGGACATTGTCACCGCAGATTCGCGGAACCCCAGCGGTCCCGGCCAGCGAAAATCAGCGCCGCGTCGCCGCGGTCCGGCGCCACCGGCGCCAGCCCAGAAGGCCGAGGCAGCCGCCGATCAGGAGCGCGCCGTAGGTGGCGGGCTCGGGCGTCGGCCGGATCTCGCGGTCGAACCAGCCGCTGTGGTTGCCGGAGACCCACGTGGTCGTGAGGTTGTTGTAGTCGGTGAAGGTGATGTTGGCCAAGCCGGGGCCGCCAAGGATGTCGCTGCCGCCGATGGTGATCGAGTTGTTGAGCAGGCCGCCGGAATTGAGCGTGGGGTAGTTGCGCAGGTACCAGGCCGTGCTCGCCGTCGCGTTGTTGGCGACACTGATCCAATTGTTGACGGTGACGGTGACGCCGGGATCGATGATGAGATTGGCGGAGGAGAGGAACGTGTTTCCGCTGGCGCCGAAATCGAGGATCGTGTTGCCCGTGATGTGAATTGTGCCGACGGTGATCTGGGCGGTTTCGAGGCGCAGTGTGCCGCCGCTCAGCACGAGGGTGACATCGGGCGCGGCGAAGTCGTTGTCGAAGACGAGCGTACCCGCGCCGTTTTTCTGGAAGGTGCCGGTGCCGGCGAGGGCGCCGGAGAAGTAGGTGGTGGTGCCGGTGCCGTAGTTGGCGACGACTTGGGCGCCGCTGCCGATGGTCAGAGTCGTGCCGCCGGCGGAGGCGAATTCGGCGGAGGTCATCGTGTTGGCGTTGCCGGTGCCGACGGTCATGGTGCCGGCGGCGAGATTCACGGCGCCGACCGTGGCGGTGAGGCCGCCGGCGCCGGCGAAGGTGAAATTGCCCGAGCCGTCTTTGCGCAGGTCGACGGCGTCGGCGAAGGTGGTGCCGTTGGTGATATTGCCGGTGACGGTGACGTTGCCGTTCTGCGCGGTTGTGCCGATGGTGAGGAGCTGCGTGGTGCCGGCGGTGCTGGTGATGCCGCCGCTGAGGGTGAGGGTGTTGGCGGAGTTCGAGGCGATCGTTGCGGAGGAACCGACGGTGACGAGGCCCTGGAATGTATTGTTGCCGGAAACGTTGCGGAGGGCGCCGGTGCCGGAGACGCCGCTGCCATTGATCGTGAGCGGCTCGGCGTTGACGTTGAGTTGGTTCGAGCCGCCGCCGATCGCGGTGTTGTCGAGGTAGACGGCGGCGCCGGCGCCGGCGACGGTGGTCGACCCGGTGGTGGTGCCGAGGGCGGTGTTGCTCTGGACGCTGACGACGCCGGCGTTGACGGCGGTGGAGCCGCTGAAGTTGTTGCTGCCGGAGAGGATCAGGGTGCCGGCGTCGTTCTTGATCAGGCCGCCGGTGTTGGTGCCGATGTCGCCCGAGATGGTGGTGTTGCCGGCGCCGGCGACGGTGAGCGTCGAGCTGCTCGAAGTGATCGCGGTCGCGATGGTGAGGGTATCGGCGACGGACTTGATCGTGGCGTCGGCCGCGAGCGCGATGCCGGCGGTGCCGCTCCAGGTGTTGTTGCCGACGAGGTTTTGCAGGGCGCCGTTGTTGTCGTAGCCGGTGCCGCTGAGGGTGAGTTTCTCGCCGGAGACGGTGAGGTTGCCGTTGGCGACGTTGCTGAGCTGGAGGGTGCCGCCGGTGGCGACCGTCGTGGCGGTGTCGGCGAGGCCGTTGGCTTGGCCGAGGGCGGTGTTGTTCTGGATGCTGAGGATACCGTTGTTGATCGTGGTGGTGCCCTCGTAGCCGCCGGAGTTGGCGCTGGTGATCGTCATGGTGCCGGCGCCGTTCTTGGTGAGGGAGCCGTTGGTGATGAGGGTGCCAACGGTGAGGTCGGAGGTGTTGCCGGCGCCGCCGACAACATTGAAGACGCGGTTGGCGTTGGCCAAAGGGATGGGACCTTGGTGGATCGTGAGGCTGAGGGTGCTGGTGCCGGTGCCGGAGATGGTCGCGGTGTTGCCGGCGGAGGCGTTCACGGTGACGTCGCCGTTCAGGTACAGGCCGCCGACGGTATCGAGGTCGACGGCGCCGCCGTTGAAGGTGAGGCCGCTGATCGACTGGGCGTTGAGGAGATTGAAGACGCCATCTTTGTTGATGGTCATCGTGGTCGCGTAGTTGATCTGTTCGCCGTAGAGGGAACCGGCCTGCATGAGCAAACGGGCGGTGCCGGCGCTGCCGGTGCCGTCGCCGATGATCACGGGGCCGTTGATGCCGAAGTAATTCAAGTCGACCGGATCGTTCGGATAGGTGTTGGCGAGGGTGCGGAGGCTGAGGGTGCCGTTGGCGATGGTCGTGGTGCCGGTGTAGGTGTTGAGATTGGCGGTGTAGCGGGCTTCGTCGGCGGGATTGGTCATGTTGACGACCACGTTGCCGGTGCCGGTGATGCGGGCGTTGACGTAGACGGCGCGGTTGTCGACGGCGGATGTCGTGCCGGTGATCGTGAGGGTATTGGAGCCCAGATCGAGGGTGGTCGGATCCGTGGGTGCGGCGGGCGGATCCAGTTCGCGGTTGTAGGCGGTGGTGGTGATGCCGAGGGCGAGGTAGCCGGTGCCGCTCGTGGAGACGGTGGTGTTGCCGGAGAGAGTGATGTTGCCGTTCCAGCGATTGTTGCCGCCGGACCCGATGAGCGCTCCCGTGCCGCCGGCGCCGGTGCCGGCGATCGTGAGGAGGCCGTTGCTGGTGGTGAGGCGGCCGCCGTCGATCTGCAGGGTGGCGCCGTTGGTCACGGTGGTGCCGGCGGTGCCGACGCCCAAGGCGTTGTCGCTCTGCAACTGCAGCGTGCCGGCGTTGACTGTAACGCCGCCGGTGAAGCCCGTGCTGGAGCCGGCGAGACTCAGGGTGCCGGTACCTTCCTTGATCAGAGCGGGGTTCGCGTTGCCGCTGGTGAAGGTGCCGCTGTAGGTCGTGGAGGTGCTGTTTCCGACGGTGAGGCTGGTGGCGGCGCCGGGGGACCCGAGTTGGACGACGGCGGCGGTGTTGGCGGAGGCGAGGGAGCCGATGCGTTCGGAGAAGCCGTTGAGATTGAGGACCGGGGTGCCGCCGGCGCCGAGGGTGACGGCGGAGGTGTCGGCGATCTGGTTGGCGGCATCGAGGCGGACGGTATCGGTGCCGGCGCCGTCGCCGATGAGGAGGGAGCCGGAAACGGCGGTGGCTCCGCCGGTCTTGCCGAGGGCGAGAGTACCGGCGTTGACGGTGGTCGTGCCCGTGTAGGTGTTGCTGCCGGAGCCGTTGAGGGTCCAGGTGCCGGCACCGTTCTTGGTGACGGCGGTGGCGCCGGTGTTGTCGCCGGTCACGGCCGCGAGGCTGCCGTCGTTTGCGCCGGCGAGGGTGAGCGTACGGGTGCCGGTCTCACCGTTGAAGCCGAGGGCGCCGGCGTTGTTGAACGTGAGGGCGCCGCTGCCGGCCGATTCGATCGTGCCGCCGCCGTTGCCGACGGAGAAGAGGCGGTTGGTGGAAACGGCGCCGCCGGTGTAGATCAGGGTACCGCCGTCGAGCACGAGATTGGCGGCGGCATTGGAGGATGCGCCGATCGAGCTGTTGGCCCCGCCATTGGCGAAGGTCGACACGCTGAGGTTGCCGGCGGCAACCGTCGTCGTGCCGGTGTAGGTCGACGCGGCGTTGGAGAGGGTCCAGTTGCCGGTGCCGCTCTTCAGGATCGAGGTGAGATTCGTGCCGGAATTGTTGGAGATCACGCCCGAGAGCGTGTTCGCGGCGGTGCTGGTGCCGGTCAGCGTGAGAGTTTTGCTGCCGGCGCCGGTGGATCCGACCGCGCCGCTCAGTGCGAGGGCGCCGGCGCCGTTGGCCTCGATCGTGCCGCCGCCCGTGGTGCCGGCGAGGTTGATGCCGCGGTTTACCGAGTGACCGGTCCCGGTGTACTGGAGCGTGCCGGTGGTGGTGAGGTTGCCGAGCGAGATGGTGGCGTTGCGTCCGATCTGGGAATTGTTGCCGGAGTTGGTCAGGGCGGAAATCGAAACCGCGCCCTCGCGGACCTGAAGCTGGCCTTGGAAGGTGGAGCCGGCGTTGGTCAGCGTCAGCGTGCCGGTGCCGACCTTGATCAGGCCGCCGGTGCTGCCGGACACGGTACCGGCGTAAGAGGTGCTCGTGTTGGCGCCACCGACTGTGAGGCTGGCGGTGCCGATCGAGACAATCGCGCCCGCATTGGTGGAGGCGATCGAGCCGACTTGCTGGGCAAAACTATTGAGATTGAAGGTCGGGACGCCGCCGGTCGTGAAAGTGAAGGCGGAGGTGGCCGCGATCTGGTTAGTGGCCGTGGTCCGCAGGACGTCCGTGCCGGCGCCGTCGCCGATCACCACATTGCCGGCGATCGCGACGACATTGGAGGATTTGCTGAGATTGAGGGTACCGGAGTTGATCGTGGTGACGCCGGTGTAGGTATTGGCGGCGGCGCCGGAAAGCGTGACGTTGGCGGTGCCGGACTTGGTGATGCCGAAACCGGAGCCGCTGATAATGCCGCTCAGGGTGATTTGGCCGGTCGAAGTCGTGGAGGCGACCGAGTTGGCCGTGAGGGCGATCGGGGCGGATACAGTGAGGTTGCTGTTGTCGTTGTTGACGACGCCGCCGGCGCCCAGATTGAGCGAGGTCGAACTGGAGATTGAGAAACTGGCTGTGGCAGTGTTGAGCAGCGTCAGCGAGTTGACGGTCCACGGCGTTGCGCCGTCGGCGACGTTGGTGGTGCCGGTGCCGCCGCCGAATTGGTAGTCGTGGGAAACGCCCGGCGCGGGGGCGCCGTTGGGATTCCAATTGTTGGCGGCCGACCAATTGAAAGGAGCGCCGGCGCCGCCGTCCCAAACAAAGGTGGCGGCGGCGGATTTTCCTGCGCCGGCCGCGAACGCGAGAGCGGCAAACCCAACTTGCAACCAACCGCGCCGGTTCCGAAGGCCCCGATTTGCCGCCGCGGTTCCGCGTTGGAGGCGGAGGCAGACGGGAAAATGAACGGGATGCGGGGACACGACGGACGTTGGTGCTAGGCTCATAAGCAGCCCGTTTCAGGTTCCCGGGTCAAGATGAGATTAGGGTGATATACCTAATTTACAATCTGAAGTTCGTCGCTCCGGTTCGCGGCGTGGCGGCGGGTCCGATTGGGTCAGTTCCCGGACGGGAAAGCGACGACGCAGAGCTGGAGAAACGAGCGACCTTTGAATTTCCTCAGGCCGGAATGGGTGGGTACGTACGTAGGGGTTGGAAACACGCAGTCTGAGGGTTTTCAGTAGACTTATGGGGTTCTTACCCTAATCAAGCGGACCTATCCCCACGCGTTTTTCAGAAATCCACGTCTCCTGCCATGAAAGTACTTAAGCAATCCTTGCTCCGCCAGATGGCGTTTGTGTGCGCGACCCTCGGTTTAGCCGTGTTTCCCCAGCTTGGCTTCGCGCAGGATCCCGATCCGATCCCGACCGTCGAGTACACGCCCACGCTGACGCCGGTTCAGGGCCAACTGCCGGTCGATACGTCGTTCAATGTGTCGATTCGCTCTCCTTTCAATGTGGCGACGGGGGTCAATCTTCCGATCACCTTTCAAGTCTCTCCGACCACGATTCCCTCGACCGTGAGTCCGGCGACCGCGATCGGCTACGTTTCGTTTTCCAATCCGACCTCGGGTTTGCCGGTCTCTTCGCTGACCTTCACCGGTCCGAATCAGACCCAGACCGTGCGCGTGCGGGTCAACTACCCGGCGAATGCGGTGCCCGGCACCTATGCGTACAAAGTCCTGGCGGTCGGTTGGACGAACACCGTCGGTCTGCGCAACGAAGGCTCCGAGATCAACGGCTCGGTCACGGCCCCGGCCGGTGTCCAGAATCCGCCCGAAGTGGTGATCGAGGCTCCGGCGGATGCCGAAGTGATTACCGCGCCGGCCTCGAGTTTTCCGCTCAACGTCAATTTCCGTTTCCGCGCCACGGTGTCCGGCGCCAATCCCGCTCCGATCACGGCGGCTTCCGCCGAGTTCGGCGGCGCGACGCTGGTGCTTGCTTCCCTGACCGGCCTCGGCACGACGTCGGTGGTCGGCACCGGCACGCTCCGCATTGAGGCGCCCGGCCAGTTCAACGTCACGGCGCGTGCCAACAATTCGGTCGGCAGCAGCGACGATACCAACGGTTTCCGCGTGACGGCCACGGCGCTGCCGCCGACCGTCACGATTGATTCGCCCAGCAACGGCGAGATCTTCACCTATCGCGCCGGTTCCGCTCCCGTGCCGGTGGTCGTCGGCTTCACAGCCCGCAGCAGTTTCGGCGGCATCCGCACCTTGACGGCGAAGATCGACGGCGCCGCGGTGACGTTTGCGCCGGGCGGCATCGGCACGCTCACGGCGACGGGTTCGATCCCGCTGCAGTATGCCAGCGCCGGCCTCCACACGATCGAAGTCACGACGACCGACGACTACGGCACCGACACGAAGACTTCGACTTTTTCGGTGAACGTGGTGTCGCCGACGCCCACGATCACCATTGCTTCCCCGACGGCGGCGACGCTGACGCTGCCCGCGGGCGCGACGACGATGTCGGTTCCGTTCAACATCGTCTCCGCCTCCAACAACGGTTTCTTCGTGGATGAAGTGGCGGTTTCCTTCGACAACGGCGCGTCCTTCGCGCCGTCGACGACGGGCCTCGGTACGGCTTCGGCCACCTCGACGGGTACGCTGACCAATGTCGGCGCGGGTACGCATACGTTGACGGCGACCGTCTACTCGGCCGGCTCGGCGCGCGTCTTCGCGACGACGTCCGTGACGTTTACCGTGGCGAGTTCCAACCAGCCGCCTTCGGTCGTGATCAACTCCCCGGCCGCCGGGGCGACGTTTACCCGCGTGGCGGGCGGTCCGGCGCTCAGCATTCCGCTCACGTTCACCGGCACGAGCAATGTGGCCAACGGTGTGATTACCAATCTCAAGGCGACGCTCAACGGCAGCCCGCTCGCCGTGACATTTCCGGCGAACCAAAAGGTCAGTGTCGGCTCGGCGACGCTGACGGTGACCAATGCCGGCACCTACACGATCGGTGTGACCGCGACGGATGCGATCGGCACGGCCACGGCCACGCGAACCTTCACGGTTGCGGTTGTCCAGGGCCGGACGATTTCCGGCGTCACCTTCTTCGATATCGATTTCGACGGGCGTGAGGATTGCGGCGAGTTCGGGCTAGGCGGGATCACGGTCCGGCTGCTGAATTCGTCCAACCAAGTCATCGCAACCGACGTGTCCGATGCCTGCGGGAGTTATTCATTCTGCAACTTGGCTCCGGGCACCTATGTCGTGGCTGCGGTTTTGCCGGCCGGCCTCAGTGCGACCACGCTGAACGAGCGGACCGTGACCATTTCCGGCAGCAACGTCTGCGTACCGGACTTCGGATTCGGGCTGAATTTCAACGCGCTCCGGACCATGACCGCCAACGGCAACACCATCGGTTACTGGAAGAACAATCTGGACAAGGCGATTGCGGGCAAAACGAACGGGATTCAGGTGAGCAAGTCGACGTTGACGACCTACACGTGCCGGATCGCCGATTTCGCGCTCGATCCCTACGACGGGATTTCCCTAAAGGCGGCGGCTTCGACGATGGGCTATTCCGGTTCTTCCCCGACGGCGCTGCTTTCCAAGCAACTGGTCGCCTCGGAGTACAATTACCAGCAGGGAGCCTACCTGAACGGCAACCGTACCCTGACGATGCTCTTCCTTTGGTGGGGCGAGTACGTGCTGAAGAATCCCAGCAAGTACTCGACGAGCTATGTGCTCTGGGCGAAGGATTGGTTCGACGCTTACAACAACAGCCATGGTGGCGTGGTCAACGGACCGGCGCCGCTCTGATCGGGATCCGGCCGTTGAACGCCAAAGGTTGAGGGCCGAGAAATCGTCCGCGACCCACCGGTGACACGGCCGCGGGCGGGGAAGCGCGGAACCAGGCGGTTCGGCGCTTCACTCTCGGTTAGGCTCTCCCAACGGCATAGGTTCGGCTGGGCGGTGAAGGTCTATTCTCCTTGGGAACGGATTCGCCGTCGGGCAGGGTCTGCGCGCCGGGACACGACCGGCGTCGAAGTGCCCGGGGCGGGGCTCGAACCCGCACGCTCTTACGAGCAAGGGATTTTAAGTCCCTAGTGTCTACCGTTCCACCACCCGGGCAGGAAGTTCGGTCTCAAGGAAGCCGAGCGCTTGAGCCGGTACCAGCCAAACTTCCGGCGATGCTGCGCTCGGGAAATGCGACTTGCGGGGACGCAACCGCACAACCACGGTCCGCCGGGTGAAAATCGGATTCCTCGGCGGGAGCTTCGACCCCGTGCATTTCGGGCATCTCCTCGCCGCCCAGGATGCCTATGAGCAGTACAAGCTCGACCGGCTGATTCTCGTGCCGGCCGCCCAAGCGCCGCTCAAGCCAAACGACGTCCAATCCTCGTCGGAGGATCGGCTGGCCATGCTCCGGGCTGCGGTCGAGTGGGACGGTCGGTTTGAGATCTCCGATCTGGAACTTCGGCGCGGCGGGGTCAGCTATACGATCGATTCCGCCCGGCATTTCCGGGCGCTTTATCCGAACGATCAGCTCTATTGGGTGATCGGCGGTGACCAATTGCCGAAGCTGCATCTTTGGAAGGAGATCCGGGAGCTCGCGCAACTGGTGGAGTTCATCTTTCTGGAACGGCCCGGGTTCCCCGTGCGGGCTCAGCCGGATATCCCGGGACTGCGGTTGCATCGGTGCGACGGGCATCTCCTGGCCATCAGTTCCACGGAGTTGCGCGACCGAACGCGCCGGCAGCTTTCGCTGGATTATTTCGTTCCGCACAAGGCGATTGTTTACATCAACGAGCGCGGGCTGTATCGCACCGAGGCATGAAACCCACCACCCAAGCAGCGCTGGAGCTGACCAAGGCCTGCTGTCGACTTCTGGATGAGAAGAAGGCGGAGCACCTTGCGGTCCTCGACGTGTCCGAGCAATCCTCGATCACCGACTTCCTGATTGTGGGGACTGCGACTTCCTCTCCGCATTTGCGCGCGCTGCGGGTCGAGCTCGAGAAACTGCTCGATTCCCAACAGGTGCACTTGGTCGGAGTCGAGGCGCCGCAAGACAGCGGTTGGGTGGTGTTGGATGCCTTCGATGTTATGGTGCACTTGTTTCTTTCGGAAACGCGTGAGCGCTATGGTCTTGAGCGGCTGTGGCGCGACGCTTCGGAAGTGAACGTCGGCAAACTGCTCGGTCTTGCGCCCACGAAAAAAATCCCGGTGGTGAAGAAGCCGCAACCCAAGGCCAAGGCAAAGGTTAAGGCGAAAGCGAAGCCGAAGCCGACTCCGGTTCGCAAGGTGAAGAAGTCCAAGTAGGCGCGAGACGGCGGGACCAGAGCTGACCATGGGGAGAAGCCCTGATACGCATAATTACTTACTAATGCGTAGATTCCCCTAATCTTTTACATTGCGCCATTGGAGCCTGTCGCCAGCTTCTCGCACACTGCTCGCTTTTGAGCGTATATCATAATCAGTAAATTGATAGTCTGTACCAAAGTTCACATGAACCTCCGTAACTCCAAATCCAAGGGCTTCACCCTCGTTGAAATCATGATCGTCGTCGTCATCATCGGCCTCTTGGCCGCGATGGCGATTCCGGCCTTCCAGAAGGTCCGCGTTGCCTCGCAGGACAAAGCCGTCCTGAACAACGCCCGCCAGATGGCCGCCGCGGCCGACCAGTACTATCTGGAAAACGGTGCGACCTCCGCCAATTCGTCCAGCCTCGTCGGTGCGACGAATTACGTGAAGGCCCTCAACACCGTCGCCAGCGAGACGTATCCCGCCGGCTACACCCAGGGCATCACGATCACGATCTCGGGCGTCGCCAACGCCCGCACGATCACGTACGCTCCCTGAAGCTGCGGAATGATTTCCTTTCAAGCCGCCCGATTTTCGGGCGGCTTTTTTTGTGCCTTTGACTCCGTCGCCGCCGGGGCACTTCGTGATCGGGATGATCGCAGTGCACTCTCCTAGGCGCTTCGATTTGGAACCCGGCCTTCCCTCGGTGTTTCCCGAGTTTACCCCAACCCCTGCGGGCCCCCCGTCGCAACCCCCGACTTGCCCATGAAATCCCTTTCCCGCTCCCGCGCCGGCTTCACGCTGGTGGAGATCATGATTGTCGTCGTGATCATCGGCCTGCTGGCGATGCTCGCCATCCCGGCTTTTCAAAAAGTCCGCACCAATTCCCAGGACAAGGCCGTGATGAACAATGCCCGCCAGATGGCCGCCGCCGCCGACCAGTACTTGCTGGAAAACGGCGGGCAGTTCGCCGCTTCCAGCGATCTCGTCGGCGCCACGAACTATGTGAAATCGCTCGGCCAAGTGGCCGGCGAAACGTACCCGGCTTTCTATACGCAGGGTGTGACGATCACCATCACCGGGGTCGGGAGCGCCCGCACCATCACCTATTCGCCGTGAGTCGGTTCGCGGGTGAACGGCTTCGTTCTTTCGGACCGGCGCACTTGCCGCGTACCGATGCGGCTGTTGGTCTCCGTTGATCCGACCGCCCGTGGAACCCATCGTTGTGCCTGAAACTCCCCGTTCGCCCTTGGTCGCCCTGTTGGCCGACCGGCGCTGCCAGTTGTTTTTGGTCTCGGCCGTGCTCGCGATCGTACTCGCGTTCATCGCCGTGCCCGACCGCTGGGCGATTACCTTCGTCTCGCACGCCGGCTTCTGGATCGTGCTCGCGACCTTTGCGATTTGGGTGACGGCCTTGGTCCGGAGTTTCGCGCCGGAGGCCAGATCTTGGAGTTGGCGAACCGCGGACTGGGTCTCGCTGGGCGTCGTCGGGCTCGGGACCGTGGTGCTGTTGGTCCACGAGCGCTTCGGGTTCAAGATCGTCATGGACGAGATCATGCTGCTCGGGACCTCGATGAGCATGCACCTCGACAAGTCGGTGCTGACGCCGCTGCGCGGCAACGACATCCAGGGGGCGTTCATGATCGTCGAGGGTATCGTGGACAAGCGGCCGTTGTTTTTCCCGTTTCTGGTTTCGTTGCTGCACGATGTTTCCGGTTACCGGCCGGCGAATGCGTTCGTGCTGAACGCCGGGCTGACGGCGGTTTTCCTCTGGTTGGTTTTCGTGATCGGCCGGATGTTGGCCGGCCGGATCGGCGGCTGGATCGGGGTGACGCTGCTGGCCGGCCTGCCGCTGCTGGCGCACAATGCGACCGGGGGCGGTTTCGAGTTGCTCAACCTGGTGATGATCGCGGCGACGCTGCTGCTTGGGCGCCGCTACGTGGAAAAGCGGGATGCGGATTCGCTCTCGGCGTTTTGCTATGCGGGCATGTTGCTTTCGCAGGTCCGCTACGAGTCGGTGATCTACCTGTTGCCCGTCGTGCTGACCGTCCTCTGGGTTTGGTTCCGCGAAGGGCGGCCGCTGTGGCCCTGGCCGGTGTTGGCGGCGCCGTTGCTCATGGTCCACTACCCGCTCCATCACCGGATTTTCGATCTGCGCGCTTCGTCGTGGGAGATGATGAGCAAGCCCGGGTACTCCGAGCCGTTTTCCGCCGCGTACATTCCCGAGAACCTTGAAAGCGCGCTGAAGTTTTTCTTCGGGCGCGCCTCCGACCAGCCCAACTCCCTGGTCCTTTCGGCGCTGGGGATGATCGCGGTGCCGTTCTTTCTCCTGCTGCTCGTGAAACGCGTCCGGCAACTCGGGACCGAAAACTCCGCCGTCGTGAGCGTGACGTTTTTCAGCGTCGGGCTGGCGCTGCAATTCGGGCTGATGATGTGTTACTTCTGGGGCAAATTCGACGACGCCGTGATCCGCCGGCTGAGCTTGCCGACGCACCTGGCGCTGGTGATCGCGATCCTCGCGGTGCTGCCGCAGTTTTCCCGGCCGATCGTGGCGCGTTTGATTCTCGGCCTCACGTTTGCGGCGCTGCTGACGCGCAGCGTGCCGTCGATGGCGGCCCATGCTTACAGCCAGGAATATCTGCCGGGCCGGGAGACGGCGTGGCGGCGCGATTTCATGGCGGCGCAGCCGCGGCCCGACTACCTGATGATCGACAACGACGCGACGCTGTGGATCACGCATCTGGTCTCGGCGACGCCGACGGTGGTCGCGGTGAAGCGGAAAAACGACCTGGTGTTCCATATGCGCAACCGGACCTTCTCCGACGTGTACGTTTTCCAGCGGCTCACCGTCGATCCCGAGACCGGCAAGCAGACTTTGCGCGAGGGCGACGATCTGGGGCCGGCGTTCGTGCTCGAACCGGTGACCGAACAGCGGCTGCAGTTGCTCACGGTTTCGCGAATCAGCCGGGTGAAGGAAATCCGGTCGGGAGCGGAATCGCTGACGGCGACCGAGAATGCGGCGCCGCCGCGGACGCCGAAGAACGCCGCCGAAATCGAAAAGGCCCGGCAGCAGTTTCTCGAAAGCTACATGAAGCAGCTGCCGTGAGCGCTGCCGCCGGCGCATGATCCCGCGGTTGCAGGAATTGTTGGCGGATCGCCGCCGGACGCGGCGGCTGGGCCTGCTGGCGCTGGCGGGTGCGGCGGCCGTGGCCGTGGGCTTCAAGCTCGTGCCGCCGGCGACCATCGAGCGGCTGATCGTGCACGGCGGGTACTATTTCATTCTGGCGGTTTTCGCCGCGTGGTGCGGGTTCGCCTGGCGCGTGGCGGCGGCACGGCGCGAGGCGTGGCAGCCGTGGCTGCGGCGGCCGACATGGGTGTTGCCGGCGCTGATCGCGGCGGCGGCCTTCGCGGTCTGGACGGACGATTTCGCGCACAAGGTGCTTTTCGACGAATACGTGCTGCAGGGCACGGCGTGGCACATGCACGCCACCAAGGAAGTCGGGGCACCGATCCGGGCCTATGAATTCGAAGGCACGTGGCTGGCGATC
>JACCDS012133005.1_pt1 | contig 20383 bp, 19 predicted proteins | sample 7446441 | NCBI WGS metagenome assembly JACCDS01 (sample SAMN15323445, study PRJNA562643) | freshwater metagenome | isolation source: river surface water | place: USA:Blue River Watershed | collected 2017-08-17
ATTGTTTTAATTAATGCGCTTGTGCTGCGCTACGTCGCGCAGCATCGCAAGGAGCTGAACCAAAAACTGGCGATTGATCGGAACAAGCTCAACGGCACTGCGCTTAACGGCTTAACGCTGATTGAAACACTCAAAGCATCCGGTTTGGAGTCGGAATTTTTCAGCCGTTGGGCTGGTTTTCAAACCCGCTTGATTAATTCCGTGCAGGAGATGAACCGAACCTCCATTATTTTGGATTTGTTGCCCAAATTCTTGACCGCCGTCAATGCGACGGTCGTGCTGAGCATTGGCGGTATGCGCGTCATGCATGGCGAAATGAGCATCGGCACGCTGATTGCCTTTCAGGCACTGGTATTGAACTTTGTTATGCCGATCAATGCGTTGGTTGGGCTAGGTGGTAAAATTCAAAATTTTCAGGGGGACATGGATCGCCTTGATGACGTGATGCTGCATCCGTGTGAGAACCTGGCAAACGAGGCATCGGCATCACAGCCGCTGTCATTGGCCAAACTGACGGGCCACCTTGAATTTCGCAACATCACTTTCGGCTACAGTCGGCTCGATCAGCCCTTGTTTGAAAATTTTGATCTGGTACTCAAGGTCGGGCAACGGGTCGCTCTGGTAGGTGCCTCCGGTTGCGGCAAATCGACCATTGCCAAACTGGTTGCAGGGCTATATGTGCCATGGTCGGGAGACATCCTGTTTGACGGTACCCCCATTCAAGCCTGGCAGCGTTATCAGCTATTAAATTCTGTGGCCATTGTCAATCAGGAAGCTGCACTGTTTTCTGGCACAATCGGTGACAATTTAAGCATGTGGGACAGCACGGTTTCCCATGCCGACATGGTGGCTGCCGCCAAAGATGCTTGCATACATGATGTTATTTCAAGGCTCCCCGGCGGCTATGATGCCAAAGTCGATGAAGGGGGTAACAATTTTAGCGGCGGGCAGCGCCAACGGATTGAAATTGCCCGTGCCTTGACCTTAAATCCGAGTCTGATCGTGCTGGACGAGGCGACGAGTGCACTTGATCCTGTCACTGAAAACATGATCAACAACAACCTGCGTCGACGCGGTTGTAGTTGTTTGATCATTGCGCATCGGTTAAGTACCATACGCGATTGTGATGAAATCATTTTACTGGACAAAGGCCGGGTGCTGGAGCGCGGCACCCATCAGGTATTGATGGCCTTGGATGGCAATTACGCAAGGTTGATCGCAAATGAATAATACTGCCCCCCTAGCATCGCAGCTTGCATTACAACATCAATTGCAGCAACTGGGCATAGTGGGCGATGCGACGATATTTGAACAACTTGCGCAAAATCAACAGGTTTATCTGGTTGAGCAAGGCCAACTTGATGTTTTCATTGTGGCGGCAGATATCGCCAGAATCCATCTGTTTACAGTCAACGCAGGCCAACTTTTCATTGACCCTTTGCCGGTAGCAGGCAGTAGAAATCAATTAATTGTTAAGCCCAGCGCGGATATACGTCTTCATGTCCTTGCCCCGCAGGATTTACTCAACATTCTGACGCAGCCAATATGGCGCGAGGCGGCGGCAACCTTGATCGACGAGTCGATTCACGCCATTGCTATGGGATTTGAGCCAGCAATGTTGATTGAAGCCCGGGCGCAAACCCAAGTTTCGACTGAAACATTAACACCGGGAGAGCGCTATTCCACCGGCAATCAGGACATCACGCTCCATGCACCTGGACGCGCTACATGGATTGAACTTGCCAGCGGCCAGGCTAGTTACTTGGCGATGTCTGATCTCGAACCTATGCGCGTGGTGCCATTGCCAAGCGATTTATGGCTGACTTTGCGCGCCGACAGTGCGGTTAACCTTTTCACCACCAGAGAAATATTGGCGCGACCTGCGCTGCCGGAGGAAAATTTTCTTGGTGCCATCTCCGCTTTGGTTATTGTCTTGTTCAACGCAAAGATCCGTCAAAGACAGCAAAATAAAGATGCCGAGTTGGTCCGTCTGCACACAAAAAATGCGTTGAACGATCAAGTCATGAGCAATGCGTTGAATGGATTGGCGTCACTGTTTGAAGTTAATTCCCATGCCGGCGCTACCCCGGACAATCAAGACCGGACACTTAGTGCGTGCCAAATTATTGGCGGTGCCATGGGCATCCAATTCAGAGCGCCGCCCAGCTCAAGCCATAGCACCAGCAGCGTTGATGCTGTCAATCAAATTGCCCAAGCCTCCGGTATTCGTATCCGCAAGATCGCGCTTAAGGATAATTGGTGGCAAAAAGAGGGCGACCCAATACTGGTCTTCCTGGAAGGGGGGAAGCAGGTGTTTGCGCTGCTTGCATTGCCTGGCGGGAAGTATCAGGCAATTCACCCCGTAACAGGCGAAAAAACGATCGTGGATGCACAATTTGCTGAAAAGCTCGACCCGTTTGGATTTGTTTTCTACCGTGGATTACCATCGAGAAAGCTGACCGGATTCGATGTCTTGCAATTTTTTACATTTGGGATCCGGCGCGACATTCTCGGCATCGTCATCATTGGGCTGGCGGGCATCCTGCTTGGAATGGCGCTGCCAATTGCCAGTGGCTATCTGTTTGATGCCGTTTTCCCCGCTGCGGATTACAATCAAATGATGCATATTGTGATAATGTTATTCATTGCGAGTTTGATTACATTATTATTTGATGCTACTCGTTCATTCACGCTATTACGGATTGAAGGCAGAGCCGGAAGTTATCTACAGGCGGCAATTTGGGATCGCGTGCTCAGTTTGCCTGTGCCATTTTTTCGGCAATATTCCGCTGGTGATTTGGCAAACCGAATCAATGGTATTCATGATATTCAGCAGAATCTGTCTGGCCAGGTTATTTTCTCCCTGATAAGCGGCCTGTTTTCGGTGCTGAATATTTTCCTGCTGTTCTACTACAGTGCCAAAATGGCGTTGGTCGCTATTCTGCTGGCGCTGGTAGCAATCAGTTTTTTTTCCATCGTGGCCTATTTGTCATTTCCGATCAGAGCCAAAAACGCGGAAATAACAGGCAAGGTCGCAGGGCTGGTTTTTGAATATTTAAACGGCATCACCAAGCTGCGCGTTACCGGAGCAGAGGCACATGGCTTTGCCAACTGGGCCGACCAATTCACCAGGCAAAATAAATTAGTATTGCAATTCATGAAATTGTTTCACCTATCGGTAACGTTTGTTCATGTATTTCCGGTTGCATCCTATGCTTTGATATTGGCCTGCATTGCACTGCCTACATCGGGAACAGGTTCGCCGTCGATGTCTACGGGCGACTTTATTGCCTTTAGCGCCGCGTGGATTAATTTTATCGGGGGCATCATGATTTTCATGACGACTGGAACCGATGTATTGATGACTACCCTGCAGTATGAACGAACCCGTCCTATCCTGGAGGCGTTGCCCGAAATCGATGAAAGCAAACCACACCCGGGCAGGTTGAGCGGCGCATTGGAATTGAATAATATCTATTTCGCCTACGCGCCCGAGGCACCCATGGTATTGAGTAATATTTCAATCAACATCAAAGCAGGCGAATTTATCGCGCTGGTAGGGGCATCTGGTTCAGGAAAGTCGACGCTTTTGCGCTTGTTACTGGGTTTTGAAAAGCCAAGTCAGGGCGGTATTTATTACGATGGCCAAAACCTGAATGAGGTTGATGTGGGGGCAGTCAGGCGGCAACTCGGGGTAGTACTGCAAGACGGAAAATTAATGAGTGGCGATATATTATCCAACATCATCGTCTCCGCCACTTTAACCACCGAAGACGCCTGGAATGCCATTCGTGCCTGTGATTTGGAACGCGATATCAAAGCCATGCCAATGGGCATACATACGGTTGTCAGTGCTTCCGGCAGTACACTATCGGGTGGTCAGCGGCAGCGCCTGTTGATCGCGCGGGCGATTGTCAACAAGCCGAAAATCATTATTTTTGATGAGGCGACCAGCGCGCTCGACAACCAAAGCCAAGCGGTTGTTAGTGGCAGCATCGAAAAATTACATGCTACCCGTATCGTTATCGCCCATCGCATTAGTACCATCATCAATGCAGATTGTATTTATGTGCTGGATCAGGGACAGATCGTTCAATCCGGTACTTACCAACAATTATTAAATCAAAATGGGCTATTTGCCGAATTAGCGAAACGTCAAATTGCGTAAAAAACATTGTTACTGGTACAGGACTGGCTGGAAAACGAAAAAATGCGCAGTTTGATGATCATGCAAGTGCATGACGAACTGGTGCTTGAAGTGCTTGATGCCGAACTGGAACGGGTTAATGGTGCAGGGCAGGACATCCAGTGTATTCGATTCTTTGGCTGGCCTGCCTCGCTTGGTTAGTTAAGGAGGATCAAGGTCAAAGTGTACGTAATTCGCGCGAATGGAATCCAGGAATTTGACGGGAACTTCCTCAAGTGGAAAAGTAGCTTCAACGGGGCAGGCATCGATGCACAGGCCGCAATCTATGCACTCTTCGGGGTGAACGTACAATTGCGGCCAGTCCTCATATTTCCCGTAGATACAATCGACCGGGCAAACATCTAGGCAAAGCGTATCCTTGCATCCCACGCAGCTTGCAGTGATGATATGTGTCATTTCAAGCTCCTTCAGGGGATTTGGTTAAGTTGTAGTTTTCCGGCGTTACTCCACTTATCGAGCAGAGCCTTGGCGCGTTGTTTGGCTTTGGGGGCCACACCATGTTCGATAAGCTGGGTCAAGAGATGTCCCCCTTGCAGCATCATGTTAGCGGTCAGCCGGGGATTTTGTTCAAGCTTTTCAAGCTTGGCAAGCGCCTTCTCCCATTGTTCTTCGCTTAAACGCATCGCCTTTTGCCCAACATGTGAGGGTTTATTTTTATCAGGCGGTTTGCCTCGGTACGGATCCCAAGTTTTTTTCTTATCAGGTTTTGCCATAGTCATGCCTCTTATCGGTAAGTGGTTGAGATCAAGGGCTGCTCCATGCCATACACAAGCAACCTGCTAATGATGTTATGTGAATGTACCGAGAATTGCAATATCTTGACTAAATTGGATGAATTGATAGATCAACAAAACGACAGTTGCACCAAAATTTGCGGGTGGTGCCGTCGTTTTCACAAAGGCGAATCTGGTTCACTTCTTTTTGTGGCATTTTATTTGTCACCGCAATTTAACGTCATTGCGCGGCAGGAAGCGAAAACCAGAATACGCTACCGCGTCCTATTTCCGACTCAAAGCCAATCTCACCCCCCATTTGTTCAATCAGGGATTTACTGATACTGAGGCCCAGACCTGCGCCTTGCAACTGCCGGACATCGGAAGAATCGGCTTGCGAAAATTTGCCAAAGATATGCGCCCGAAACTTATCCGGTATGCCCATACCATGGTCTTTCACTTCAACCCGGTAATCATTACCCACACGCAGCACGCGCAGAAATACCTGTTTGGCTGGCTTGGAAAATTTGGCAGCATTGGACATCAAATTAGCCAGTACCTGCATCAGCCGTCCGGTATCACCATTCACCCAGGCGCTGGCCAGTTCACCCTGCAAAACAAACTCCACACCATGTGACTGGGCGTAAGCATGATTGGCTTCCATGGCCTGGCGCACCATTACCAGCAGATCAACCGGTTCGATGTTCAAATTCATGTTACCGGAGGCGATTTTTTCCATATCCAGAATATCGTTCACCAAATTCATCAGGCGCTCGCTGTTTCTGTGCGCAATACCAATCAAGTGTAAAGCCTGGGGTGACACGGGGCCGACCGCGCCGCCGTCAAGCAAGCCAAGTGTGCCGCGAATGGAGGTCAGCGGTGTCCGCAATTCGTGGCTAATGACAGCAATAAATTCCGACTTCAAGTTTTCGACGCGGCGTTGCTCTTTTAAGGCCTGCTCAAATTCTTCACGCACCGCGCGCGCCTCCTCGGCGCGCTGATGGAAATAATCTTCATTACAGATCAGGATGTAGCAAAAGGTGAGCAAAACGCTGAATATGTAAAACATCAGATAGGAGATGTCATTGAGCGAGCTTTGCTGGAACGGGGTTTGAAGCGCTGAAAAATTAAAAAACATGAAATAGGCGATCCGAACCAGCAAAACCAGTACGCATAACAGGTACAGCGCCGCCGTCACTGCTTGCGCACGCTGTTGATCGCCAGGCTTATGCAATAGCACCTGTGCCGATTTCAGCATAATGAAAGCCATAAAAGTATAGTAGACGATGAGCCGGAGAGAAAAATGCGGCTGTACTTGCACAAACCAAAACATCAGCGCCGCTTGCAAACCGACTCCCCACCAGATCCAGCGCTCATTAAATGGTATTTGCTTGAAATGGGCAAAAATCGATAAATATTGCCACAGCGCCAAGGAAATTAAAGCATTGCCCAGGGTAATAGAAAGCGCCTCTGGTATCATGTTGCGTAACACACCCGATACCAGCCAGCCCAATCCCAGAATCAACGTCGCCTTGGCCCAACGCTTCACCCCTGCTACCTGCCCAAGGTAACCGCGCGCGACCGCAAACATGGCACCACTCATCAACAAACTGCCGATGATAACCATGATGATAATGGTGCGTGGATCAAGTTTCATGTGATTTGGCCCGCTGCATTATTTAAACGTTACGCCCATTGCCAAGGTCAGGGTGTCCCGGTCAATTTGGTTGTTGTAAGCACCGCCGGTAATCCGGTTATATTGGGTTTGGGCAAAATAGGCACCGCCCCAGTCAACCCGCAAGCTGGCACGCACCATTCGCCGCCCCTGTAAAAATCCGCCATTCCACGAATAGCCGCGCACATCATGCGACCACAGCAGCGAGGGTGTCCATTGGGCCGACCAGGCCTGGTAACGTGCGTCCACGCTGATCCGATAACCCCAGGCGCTGGGCGTAATAAAACCATCCAAAGCGCAGGATTTTTGCGCCAACGTGGTATCAACGCAGGGTAGGCCACTGATTGCCGCAGTACCGTAATCGTCGGAGCGGCCAAAGCGTAGCACACCGGGCGGCGGTAAGCCTGCCACACGGCTGAAACCGGCTTCCCCTGTGAGGCTTACCTTTTCCGCCGCCGCAATTTTATGCCACGAATAGCCAGCCCCCACTGAGGCCTGGGCTACCGCAAAGCGTTGAATGCCCCAAAAAACCGCCCCCGGTGGCAAGGAATTGGTTTGCCGGGCGCGATTTAAGGCTGAATTGGGCGAGCGTGTCAGAAATGCACTCACCAAGTCAGATGCATTGAAGTTCAAGGGTTGATTCGGTCGCCACGACAATTCTGCGAACCAGCGTGCGTTGTCGCTCGCCGGATTGACCAGGCTGGCGGCACTCAGGCCAATGAGCCGGATGTCGGGGGCAAACCCCACTTGGTATCTCACACCATTGGGATCGGTCAAACGATTGGCCAACGTGCCATAGCCGCCTGCAATATTGGGATTGATCGCCAGCAGACTTGCTGCATTCGAATGGTAACGAGCGGCATACAGACCCAAACCCACGCCCAGGTTTTTCGCCGCGTAACGCACAGAAAAGCCATACTGCCCGGAACCGGACGGAATGACATCGGCCTGCCGCCGTGGAAAGCGGCCACTGGCAAATGCGCTCGGGTCATCGACCCCCGCAGCGCCCAAGACCGAGACGTAATTACAACCCGGTGCCGTAAAATTGGCCAGCGCATAAAACGTGCCGCAGGGCAAAATCACATTGTGACGAGACTCATAGCGCACAAAGGCATCCACGGCATAGCCTTGCCCCGACTTCAGGCTGGCGTATAACATGCCCACTGGCACGTGCCCCTCCTGTGGCAGTGCACCGGGCCGAAAACGTGCCGGAAAATCGACCGGATTGATGTCGTTGATCCCGCCAGTGATCGTCCTTGCCACGCCCCAGTCAAGTGACTGCCGCCCCAGCCTTGCATCCAGATGCAGGTTCTTGCCCAATTCAAAGCGGGTAAAGCCATACACATCGGCAAACTGTGCATTGCTAAAGCGTGCATTGGGTTCAAAACCCCGATCATTCAGTGGCACATTGGGCTGGAAGCCATTGGCAGCATGGCCGTAGGGGCGATTTTGGTTTTCCAGTGCGAAATCATGCCAGATTTTAAGCCGCGCCAACACGCCGGATTGCCGCCGTTTCAAATCCAGCTCGACCAAACCCTTGAGTACCGTTGAAACCGCTTGGCCGCGCTTAAAATTTAAATTATTGCCGCCTGCATTACCGCCTAATTGCCCCGGCCCCAGGGAGAGGCGCGCGCTCGACAGCGTGCCCAATACCGCCGGATCAGGCGCTTCGAGCCGATGACTGGTGCCAGCGGTCAGTGTCATCTTCAACCCGAGGCGGGTGTCGGCCCCCATGTTCCAGTCAGCCGCCCACCCCGGCAGGGCAGAGCAGGTTGCCATGGCGGCGAAAATCAAGCTTGGTTTCACAGTGGGTTTTTTCATGGCATTCCCTCTCCAGAGAAGAAGTATCGTGACAATGGGGAGCGAAGGCCGGGCTGTTTCTAGAGTATCTGGAGATTCGGCCTGATTGTCAATTGGAATGATCCATTTATAGTCATCTAGCAGGTTTGCCGCTGCGGCGCACCGCCCGGCAGCCAATAAGCCACACGATTGCCTCGCTATTCCGGCGATTGCCGCCTGCCCGGTTGCGGCATAATTGATGCCATCGACCACCAAAACGCCCGCGCCGGGAGTCTCGCATGTCCGAAGAAAGCGATGCAGAAAAGACAGAACCAGCCTCTGAGAGGCGCCTGGAAAAGGCGCGTGAAGAAGGCGATGTTCCGCGTTCGCGCGAACTGTCCACCTTTGCCGTGTTGTTGGCGGCTGGAGCTGGCCTGTGGTTCTGGGGCGGGCGCATTATTGCTGAAATCAACCGGGCACTGGTGTCGGGCTTGTCCCTGACGCGCGACGAAGTATTTTTGCCTGATGTGCTGTTTCAGCGCATTTTGTCCGACGTGGTGCAAGTGATGCTGATTTGCTTGCCAGTGGGTTTGGTGATCATATTCGTGGCCATCGCCTCGCCGCTGGCCATTGGTGGCTGGCAAGTCAGTGGAAAAGCCTTACAACCGAATTTTGGCCGCATGAATCCGTTAAAGGGCATCGGCAACATGTTTTCCAAGCACTCGATGGTCGAGTTGATCAAGGCGATACTCAAAACCCTGGTCATCGGCGTGATTGCCTGGCTGGTGATTATGGTTGAACTCGATGCCGTGGTGGCCCTGTCGCTGCAACCACTCAAGGTTGCGATTGTCAATACCGGTGAATTGCTGATGCACACCTTCATGTATTTGGTGTCCGGTTTGGCACTGATCGCCTTGATCGATGCCCCGTATCAGGTTTGGCACTATGCCGACAAGCTGAAAATGACGCGTCAGGAAGTGATTCAGGAATCCAAGGAATCGGACGGCAATCCGCAAATCAAGGGCCGCATCCGTCAATTGCAACGCGAAATGGCCAGAAAGCGCATGATGGCCGCCGTGCCAACTGCCGACGTGGTCGTGACCAACCCGACCCACTATGCGGTGGCGCTGAAGTATGCCGAAGGCAAGATGGGTGCGCCGCAAGTGGTGGCCAAGGGCACCGACGAAATAGCGGCCAAAATCCGCGAACTGGCCAAGGAAAACAACGTACCGCTGTTGGAAGCGCCACCACTGGCGCGGGCGCTATTCAAACATACCGAAATTGGCGACGAAATTCCGCAAAGCCTGTATACCGCCGTGGCCGAAGTGCTGGCCTATGTGTTCCAGTTGCGCATGTACAAGGATCGTGGTGGCGTGAAGCCGGAATTGCCGAAGGACATTGAGGTACCAGCGCAGATGGATCCATTGAACCCGGCAGCCAAGAAACCGGCGGCTGGTGATGCAGCGCCATCCGGTGCCGCATGATAGCCGGGGAATGCGTGAGATGGTGTGGGATTGTATGGGGTTGTATGGGATTGTGTCGGGGGGGGTGACTTGATTTGACTCCCAAGCGCTCCCTACTATTAACGGTAAGGCAGGTACACCGAAAACGTGCTGCCCAGCCCCACCTCGCTTTGCACCTCAATTTTGCCTTTGTGCTTGGCCACGATCTTTTTCGCGATATCCAGACCAAGGCCACTGCCTTCGCCAGTCGGTTTGGTGGTGAAGAACGGGTCGAAGATACGGCTCTGGATGCTTGGCGCAATGCCGCAGCCACTGTCCCCAACTGACACCACCGCTTGGTTGCCCTCTTGCCGAATCCCTATCGTGAGCGTACCCCGGTACTGCATCGCGTGCAGTGCGTTGCCAACCAGATTGGTCCAGACCTGATTCAGTTCGTCCGGCAGGCAGAGCAATGGCGGAATATCGTCGTACTGTTGCACCAGCGTGATGCCGTTTTTGATTTGGCTGTGATGGATCGTCAGCACCGTGTCGAGCCCGTCTTGCAGCCGGACGGCAAGCATTTCCCCACTCTGATCGACCCGGGCAAAGGCCTTGAGCGCAAACACAATTTTGGAAACCCGTGTCACTGCGGTGTTGATATTGCTGGTGTTGTTGATGATGGTCGCGACACCGTTGGCGGTGTTGAGGATGAAGTCGCTGTCCGGGTGCAACAACAATGGCAGGTAGCGGGCAGGGTTGGCGTGGGCGCGCAATTGCACCAGCACACTGGCCTGCTGGTGCGCTTTTGCAATATCTTGCCCAGCCAGCGCGGCCAGTTGTTCGGTGGTTTCCTTGACCAGATGGCGTTCTTCGCGGCTGCTGAGCTGGATGTTGGCTACCCTGGCCTGTTTGATGATTTGCTGGAACAGCGCCTGTTGTTCGTCGTCGAGCAATTGGTACAGCCGGGCCATATTGTCGAGCATAGCGTCCAGCCCATCGGCGATGTTGGCCCCGCTCGCCTTGACGGCGCAAATCGGGGTGTTGATCTCGTGCGCGACATTCGCTACCAGTTGCCCAAGCGACGCCATTTTCTCTTGCAACACCATTTGCGCCTGGGATTCGGTATTGGCCAGGGCGATGGCGGCATAGGCGCACAGGGTGCTGAAGATGGCGGTTTCGCGGGCATGATAGGCGTGTGGCTGCACGCTCTGGATCGTCATCACGCCCAGCAACCGTTCTCCGAGCATTAACGGCGCGTACATCAGACTGAGGGTATCGAGCGTACCGGGGATCGGCACCACGTCGCCCGGCCCATCTTCAATCACCAGTGTCGCCATCTCGCGCGCGCAACGCGCAACGTTGCTCTGTTGGTTGTCCAGCCGCAAGCTGACCGATGGGTGTGGCTGGCCAGCCTCCACACCATACACCATTCTCAAGCTCTGGCCGTCCGCCTCCAACTGGTAGATCCCGAAAGTGGTGGCGTCCAGCAACGCATGCACATGGGTGTCAAGCGCGGCAAAAATGGCATGGGTTTCCAGATTGGCGGTAATGTCACGCCCAACCGCGCCCAGTTCTTCCAGTGTGCTGTTGGCCCGCTCCAGCGCATCGGCCCGTGCGGCATGGGCGGCAGCCAGCTTGCGGTGGTGTTCGCCTTCGGCCCACGCTTTTTGAATTTCGTGGCTGACCTGCATTGCACTGGCGCGGTTGGCCGCTTCGCTGCTGTGGATCTTGGCGTGGGCGGCAATTGCCTGTTTAGATAATTGGTAGGCATGCGCAAAATCACCAGTTTTGGCGTGCTCGTTGGCGAGCGCCTCCAGCAGATCGCCGGGAATGGAAAAGCCAGCGATGTTTGTGGCAAGGTCGTGCGCTTGTTGCAGGTAATGCAGCGGCGTACTGGCGGCGCTCATGCCGGGTGGCGCTGGCAGCGAGTGGCGCGAGTGGATGTCGGCCAGCACCCGCAAGGCATCAATCTGGTCTTTTGGCTCTGACTTCGCCGCATTGAACGCGGCATTCAACGCAGCTTGCGCTTGCGCCAGTGCGGCTTGCGGCAAATCGAGCGCCAACAGCGCCTTGGCTTGGCAGCGCAAACCACGGCATAGAAAGTCACCCCTACCGAGCGCGTGACCGCGCTGCTCCAGCAATTGAAAGCTGGTAAGGGCGTCGTCGTACTGCCCCAGCTTCAGATCCACTTCGCCCAGATAATGCAGCGCGAGGGCGTAATTATGCGTGGCGCTCTGCGTTGCCATCAATGCCATTGCCTGGCGCAGCAACTCGCGCGCGGTGTCGTAGCGTTGCAAAAGGCGCAAGGTATCTGCGGTTTGGGTCAGGGCGATGCCCATGCTGTTGGGCCAGGCGCGCGGCCGTGCCAGCTCTAGCCCGCGCTGCATCCATTCAAGCGCGGCGTGGTGGTCGTTCAGGCTGTTGAAACTGTAACCGATGTTGCTTGCGGCGACGATTGCCAGCCGGAATTGCCCGCTCGCCAGTGCCAGGGTATAGCTGGTGCCGAAGTGCCGAATCGCATCGACGTACTCACCGCTGAGCGCTGCCGTGACGGCAATAAAATCCGCCACCCAGGCGCAAGCGACCGGGGGCATATCGGCGCTGGCAGTGGCAAATTGTGGCGCCCAATCTCGCCTCGCTGCGGCAACATCGCGGAACGCTGCATTGCGGGCGAACCATGCTTGCCCGATAGTAAGCCGCACCGGGTCGTTGACCCCTACGCTGGTTGCCATTGCCATCATGGCTGCCAGTTCAGTATCCCGGCGTGCGGGATCACCTTGATCCGATGCAATCTGTGCCAGCAACCAATGAACATCGGTGCAGCCGATTGCGTCGTGGCATGCGGCAAAGTCACGCAAGGCATCGACAGCCAGCGCTGCGCCCACATCAAGCTCGCCGAACAGCCATTTTGCCTCGCCCCGAATCAGATTCAGCCGCGCTGCTATGCCTAGCCGTTCATCGGCAGCCAAGTCGGTGACGTCGAAGCAAGTCTGCGCCTCCTCGGCCAGTCGCAAGGCCCGTGTGGTGTCACGCTGACGCAGTTGCCATGCCAATGGCAGCAGTGCGGCCAGCCTGTGCCCGCTTGGTGCCGGGGGGGCGTCCGCCAAGGCCGCTTCCAGCTTTTCCAGCGCCTCGGCGTTAGCGGCAAACGCCAGCACCGGGTTCATTGCGCCTCCGCAGATTGATTGACGTGCCACAAAATGATTAAAAACATGATGAATGCCCCTTGGTGAGCGGTCATGCCCGAGGAAAGCGGTGCGGTGCCGCCTGGCAACTGCGTAGCAGCTAATTGGAAGTATACCTATTTGCCGTGGGGTGGGGTTGATTTGCGGCACCAACGCTCGATTGTGGTAATCTGGGCGTGGTATTTCGTGAGCGAGCAGGGGGAGGGGAGGGGCAGACATGAATTGTTAGGCACTGCCTGCGACGTGACAAGCATTCTACCGGCCATATGGACTGCTGGCAGGGCTACCGCTCATATCGGTCCAGATATCATCCGGCAGCGAGCGGTCGCGCAGGCAAACCCTATCGTGATCTGGATAGGTGATGTTGTCTATGGGAGAGCGCGTACCAACGACCAAGCAGCGGGTTGGTACACTGCCGCGATTCTCAAGGAAATGACCAAGCGCTACGCCAGCTTTGAACGTTGCCGCGTCTCCGGCGCGAAGCTGTGTTACCACACTACCTTCAATCAAGGTGATTTCACCTTCAAGAACATAGACCAGCTCATCTTCTGAACTGTGCCAATGCTTGATGGAGGAACAGGAGCCGGGTTGAAGTACCTCAATGAAGGTGCCGAATTGAGTGAGTCCACCTGCCTCGCTGATCCACAGCGTGCGGTTTGGCTCTGATGATCCTGCAGCAGGGCTTTCTTCAGAAACGAAGCGATCAGGAGTGATGGCTGGCATGAATGGTGATCCAAGGTTGATTGCGGTGCCTAACCGTTTGAGCCCGGCCGCAGCCGGGGGGGGGCGGCTGGAGCAAAGTGTTGTTAATCGTTGGGCGTCCACTGCACCACGCTCAACCGCCAGACTTCGCGGATGCAACCGGCAGCAAGATTTCATTGCGCCGAAGGAACCAAGGCGTTAACGGTGGATTGTACCGTGCCCAAATCGGTTCGCCTAACGGAGCCAAGCGATTATTCGTTGTCCAATCCTGTAATTTGGCTAAGTTTTGACTGTAATTCTTTTCGCCCCAAAATCCCGAATAACGTACCACTGCAACGAGCCGTGCCGGAACCTCGCGAATAGACACGGTTGGGTCGTTTGGCTCAGGCGTCGTTTTCAGCGTGAATGACGCTGGCATCATAAAGCTGACAACCCATTTGCCGTCCAGCTTCTGCTGACCTACCGGCGTTGTCATCTCAATCTTCTGACCGGATGGCTCTTGCCCAACAGGGGAGGTCATCGCCACTTTCTGTTGTTGTTTGTTGTTGCCAGAGATGTACTTGAACAAGCGGCGGAATGCTTGACTACCTGCATCTTCAAACTCGCCTCCTACCGCAGTTTCGGCGAGAATATGGGATTCATATTCCCGAAGCTCGAACCCGGCTTCTTCACGAAGTACCTTGTATTTCGCTTCCTCAATGGCCATAACATTTTTCGATAATGTTAACGCGGCAATGATGATCAAACTTACCTGAGCTATTCGCAACATTTTGAGGTTTCCTTTTTGAAATCAGTCATTTGGGGCCAAAACCGAAGCGCGCCGCCGATTCCGGCACACAGCCAGATAGGAAGGCATCACTTTTGCAGGCCAACGTGTGAATGTAAGTGTGGGGTTGGGTGTGAGTTAGGCGGCTGTCGTCAGGCAGTCCGCTTGGCCGAGAAGTTAAGCTGCGGGACGGGGCAGTAACCTTTGTGAACTTGGAACTTGACTAATTGAAGCGCCCGAAAAGATGATATTTGACACTGCCTTGGCAGGCCCTTTATTGGTCGTAAGCCTTGGCTTGAAGCGTCAGCCATAAATATACCAAAAAAACAAACATTACGCGATGTTTTTGCTCCTAACGTAGAGCAACCAGCGCTTCGCGGTCTTATGGCGCAGCGTTAGGCACTTGCCCGCGCTCTTTTCCATCGGCGCCAGAGCCTGCGCCCCGCCCATACGACAAACAGAACGAACAATCCCCAAGGGATTAGGTAGGCAATGCCAGTGATGGCAATCGAGATACCTTGGGAGAAATTGCCGCCGAAGTCGGTGATTGCTAGCGTAATTGGTCGCCAGAACGCCTGATTTTGAACCGAGTGAATTGATACATTAAGGATCTCGGTCTCGACCCGCTGCATCAAGTGTGCGTGGTTTCCCGTAACTGCTTCAAGCTCACTTTGAACTTGGGCCAGTTCTTTGTTTACCTTGATTAACGCATCGACATCGTTCTTGGCCCGGTCACGCAGAGACTCAAGCTTTGAGCGGTAGTCCTTTAGCATTTCCAGCTTTTTGGCGGCGTCCGTGATTGGACTCGCCAAATCCTCAGCCGTTGTAGATTGTTCCGTCACTTCGGCTTGTTTGCCAAGGGCAGTAATAAGCTTTCGTATTCCACTTGGCTTGGCCCGAAACTTCAAGGAAGCATGCGCCGTTCGGCCGGTACTGAGCCTGGACTCCAAAATTTCACAATGGTCGGCGGTAGCTTCACGACAGATGACCTGCGCAGCTTCAAAGATCGCCGAAACCTTGCGCTCTTCTGTATCGATAGAAATTTGGTGCTGGTAAGCAAGATAGCGGGAGACGGCTTTTTCAGAGGACATGCCGCGCTGTGCGGGACTGGCCGACCCAGATTCTTCCTTCTTGCCGCAGCCAGCTATGACGAGCGACAGAATCAAAGCGATCAATGCAGTTTTCATGGACGTTCCAGGATTGCCTAGCGTTTAATTGTTCGGCCACGCGCAGCGTGGGCCGAACGAACAATTTGTTAAGTTTGCTTCTGCGCATGCACACCCAAAAGCAATGCGCGAGGTTGGGCGGAACATGCCACCCATGATGACACTGAGAAACCCGAATAAGTAGGCTTTCCCAGTAGCGCCCTCGCGCCAAACGACCCAGGTGGCCAGAAGCAGAAGATGGATGAGGAAATCGAAATCAAACTGTGTTCGCCAATCCAAGGCAAGTAGATCATTGTTGGCGACGGCAGGCCAGTTCCAGCCCTGCGCCATAATTGCGATGACGGTGAGCGTGTAAATCGCAATGGTTGAGGTGAGCAACATGATTCGCAAGTTATTCATCAATTTGTCTTCTCCTATTTCGGATGTTTCATGCGAACCTAATGTTTGAGTTCGGTGACCGCCGGGGGCAGTGTACACCCTACGGCGCTGGCTGTGGCACGCGCTGCGCCCGCTGCTTGTAAAATCGGCCAAACTTGGCCAAACCTGTCCCGCTCAGGCAGAAACAAACACGGCAGCGCTGATCCCGAAGAATTTGCCCAGTTTGGCAGCCAACGTGGCATTGATTTTCCTTTTGCCAGCCAGAATCGCCGACAGATTGCTTTGGTGGATCAGTGGTGCCAGATCCTCTTGCTTTAATCCGCGCTCGTCCATCAGGAAGCGCAGCGCGTCCTTGGGGGCCGCTGCCTCAATGCGGTAATGTTCCCGCTCGTATTTTTCCACTACGGCTCCCACCAAATCGAGCAGACTGGAAAGCGGGTGCTCTTCATCGTCGCTTGTAGCGACCAGAAGGGAATCCATCAGCGCCACCATGCGCGAGTAGTCTTCCGGGCTGCGAATCGGGTGGACGTGGGCGACCGCGTTAAAGGCTTGCCAGCAGGCCTCAATTGTTTGCAGGTCGAATGGGTTCGGTGTGCTATGCATGATCAGATTTTCCCTTTTCGGTAAAGTTTATTCCAATCGAGTCCATTTGCCAACGAATCGTGGCGTAAGTTGAGGCATTGGGCCACTTTCCGGTAATATTGTGTCAAATTTAATGAATTGAATTTGTGCGTGGACTGGTTGTTAATAAATTACCCTGCATTGCCTATATTTGAATGCATCCACCAGATAGTTTGATATTTGTAGGGTGCCTTTGCTGTGTTTGCCAGTATTTACGGGCCGCATGATGGCTGGCATAATACACGAAACATCGGAGGATATATGACAGCTTCGCTTACCGTTCCCGATATACCTGCCAGTTTGCACGCATGGCTACAGGAGCAGGCGGCGGTTAATCATCGTTCAGTTGGGCGTGAGGTAATCTTCTTGCTTGATACGATTCGGCTTGGCCAGCCTGCCAACACCGGTATTTCAGTTGCACGGCTGCTGGAGATTGGGGCGCAATGCGCAAATGCCCCAGATTTGGACACCCGTAGTGTCGATGAACTCATGCCATACGATGCTGCCGGGTTGCCGGACTGAACATGATAATTGATAGTTCAGCATTGATTTGTATCTCGCTACGCGAGCCAGAGGCTTTGCAATTTGCAACCGCCATCAGCCGTGCAGGCCGGTTGCAAATGGCTGCCCCTACTTGGCTGGAAACTGCCATGGTGATTACCATGCGCAAGGGAGAAACCGGGTTTGCCGCCCTGCAAACCCTGGTTTCCGAAGCGGGTATTTCGATTGTTCCTTGGGATGCGGAATTGGCCAGCATCGCCTATGCTGCCTGGTTGAGTTTTGGTAAGGGGCGGCATCCTGCGGCGCTGAATATGGGCGATTGCTTTTCTTATGCACTGGCCAAACAGAGTGCCGATCTGTTGCTATATAAGGGTAATGATTTCAGCAAGACCGACATTTTACCGGCACTGGTCGCTAGCGAGTAGGTGCGCCAATTGGTAATACTCGCATTGCGCCAGCGCCAATTACCCTACTATCATGCCGCTTCCTAATCCCGGCTGGAGCTTAGGGGGGCTTAAGCGACCCTTCTTGATTAGAGTCGGAACCATGAGCGTCTTCTGACAATCTTCGTAAAATCCTCGAACTGGCTTCGGAAGAGTGGTGTGTTGAAGAAGGTTGGGTCAAGCGGGGCTGTTATAGATCTAAACTCAAGGCGGTCCCGCAGCATGGCCTCGTGCTTCATGCCCTCCTCAACGATCACAAGGAGCGGCGTTCCGAGGCCAAATGCAATACCTGCTTCGATCTGGTTCCATACTGTTGGGTACCGATCGTCAGTGATAGTACTTTGATTGTGGCCCAATTGGTTCGCGCCGGGCTTCTCCAAGCCAGAACTAATAATGTAGCGAGTAAAAGCAAGAACCACAACCGCGTCGGCTTTTCTCATCAGGTCTCTCACTTCCAAAACAGGTTGTCGTGATGGGGGGGCATCCCGACCGACGACCAATCGGACAAGGTTGGTTGTGCTCATCAATAACTCAAATGCTCTCACGTAGTTCTCTTGCTCCTTGGTGTATGTGGCACCGACGCTGAGGAAGACACGCAACCTCGAAGAGCGCAAATAGCGCCGGAGCACTTCAAGAGCTAACGCCAAGGTGGTACATAATGCGAGGAAGGGCTCATACTGGCCGGCCGGTTGGAGCGCCCAAAGGGCCGCGATAATAATTGCACCGATCACGGAGAGAACTTCAAGTATTGTTGCGATATTTTTTAACATTGGGTGATCCAATATTTTTGGTAAAAGGTGGGTTCGGCGGTAGGTTGTTATTGGTGTCAAGCACAATTATGATTCAAAATCGACGCCGCACGCCAACTCTTTGCGCTCCGGCAGCACCAAAGCGGCATTCTCGCTGGCATCTTCCGTGCCGAAAATGGCTAGATAGCGCCGATGAATTCCGGTGCCAAGGTCCGCTTTCTCGGGTGTCGTTGCCACTGCCTGCCGCAAAATGGTGCGAGCCTCTTTCTCCGTTGTCCGTCCGTGGCGGGTTGCGCCTTGGCGCAGGCCGGTTTGAATGTCGTTTTCAAGGTTGCGGATAGTTAAGGTTGTCATGGTGTATTCCCCACTGCAAAAATCGTTCAGACTGACTGTGCTAGTTTCTTGTCTGGATTGTAGCAGGCCGGGCATTGTGCGCAAACTCCATTACTACGATGAAAAACTATCTCTCACCCCAGTTCAACCCGTTCAAACCCCGAAACAGGCTGCGTAGCGATGCCACTTGCCGTCCGTGTCACCTCATAAATATCCGCACCAGCGCTGCCAGCCACAACCCGGTAAGGCACGCCGTTTTTAAAATGCATGGCTGCGCCATCGTCAATTGCAATGCCATTTGGCACCGTGCCAGCTCTGATCAATTGTTCAAAAGCGGGCTTTCTGTCTTTTTCGAGGGAATAGTGCGGGCAACAACTACCGGGCAAGATACCAAGGCCAGTGATCGGGCCAAGCACGCCCGCATTGGAGTCGGTAATGCCATGCTCAAACCAACAAATGGCACCGGCACTCACACCGGCAACTACCTTGCCGTTGTCAAGCGCCTTGGCCAGCAGCGCTGACAACCCCCAGGCTTCCCATACCGCAAGCATGCTCTTGGTGTTGCCACCGCCAACGTAAATCACATCCTGCAGCGCAACCCAGTCGGCAAGATGTGGCGTGCGCTGAAATAGCGGCAGGTGCGAAGGTATGCATTCCAGCGCCGAAAAGCGGCTATAGAACTTCAGCAAATAGGCGTCAGCGTCACCGCTGGCGGTGGCAATGAAGCCAATCTTTGGCTTGGCTACGCCACTTTGCCTGAGTACGTATTCATCCAGTTTAGGTTCTGATCCCGAGGAAAAACCCCCGCCTCCGATTGCGATGATTTGGCCCTGCATACCCATATTCAGCTCCCATGCTTTTGATGATGAACGACAGGTTTGGCACCAAGATTCGCAGCAAAATCAGCGCCAGGATAAAAACAGGCGAGTGGGTAGCCAATGCCATGGCAACCCACTTGGCAGGCTCAGCCGGTATTGTCCTTCGCCTCGTGCCCGCCGTCATGTCCCGCTTCGTGTTCTGACTCGTGCCCGCGCCCCGGATACACGCGCAGCATCACAATCCGTGGCCCGTTCATTTTCTTGACCACGACCGAAAACTTATTGAAATCAATCTTTTGCTTTTCCACCGGAATGTCACCCAGCTTGGCCATGATCAGCCCACCGATTGAATCGACATTTTCCAGATTCGCTTCTTCGTTTTCAATATCGATCCCGAGCGCCCGTTCCAGCGTGAAAATCGGCAAACTGCCCTTGCCGATCAGGGTGCCGTCGTCCAGCGTAACCCAGTCGTTGTCACCTTGGCGAAATTCATCGCGAATCTCGCCCACCAGTGCCGCCAACAGATTATCGAGCGTCAAAAAGCCGCGCAGCGGTTGATCCGGGTCGCCGACCAGCACGAAATGAGCCGCGCCCTTGCGAAAGCGGCGCAACAGTTCCAGCGCTGGCAGGCGTGGCGAGACGTATTGCACCGGGCGCAGGAAGGCGTTCAAGTCGGTGGGTGGATTGTCTTGATGCTCTGCCAAAAACAAATCTTTCAGGTGGATCATGCCCAGTACCTTGCCATGCTCGCGGTCAAAACACGGGTAGCGGCTAAACCGGCTGCCACGGGTGCGCGCCAGATTTTCTTGTAGCGTTTGTTCTTTGGAAAACGACACCAGTTCATGGATCGGGCGTATCAAAGCCTATACCACCAGTTCGCCCAGTTCCAGCGTTTGCGCCATGAC
>JACCDS010636026.1_pt1 | contig 20361 bp, 14 predicted proteins | sample 7446441 | NCBI WGS metagenome assembly JACCDS01 (sample SAMN15323445, study PRJNA562643) | freshwater metagenome | isolation source: river surface water | place: USA:Blue River Watershed | collected 2017-08-17
GGGGCGGCGGGCTGGGTGTGGCCCTGGGTTTCCTGGGCGACCGTCCAGCCCTGGTCGGCGGGCGAGAAGCCGGCGCCGCCGAGGTGCCACTTGCCGAAGTAGCCGGTCGCGTAGCCGGCGCCGCGCAGCCGCTCGGCAAAGGTCTCGACCTCGAGCGGCAGCTGCGACGGCACGACGGGGTCGGTGAGGCGGGCGAAGGGGCGGCGGTGGCCGGGAATGTGCTGGGTGATGCCGAAGCGGGCCTGATCCTGACCGCTCTGGAGATTGGCCCGGGTGGGGGAGCAGACGGGGCCGGCGTAGAACTGGGTGAAGCGGAGGCCCTCGCGGGCGAGTCGGTCCAGGTGCGGGGTTTCGTTGAAGCGATTGCCGTAGCAGCCGAGGTCGGCCCAGCCGAGGTCGTCGGCGAGAATGAGAATAAGGTTGGGCGGGCGCGGCGGGACGGGGCCGGTCGCGGCCGCGCAAAGCCGGGCGCCAAGGAGCAGGCAGAAAGAAGAAAGGAGAAACGGGAGCAGGCGGCGCGGCATTGGGGCGGAGGAAAATTGGGAAACGGGGAAGAAAGACCGGGAAGACCGGGAAGACGCGGGAGACACAGAAGACGGGAAGGACCGAAAAGACGCGGGAGGCCGGCGAAACGCTGCGACGAGAGAGCTGCGGGCGCGATGGGAAAGGCACGGTGCCGGGCGCCGAATGTTGAGCGCGCAACGTCCCGGGGCGCATGCCGGATGCGGCGCTAGGCGCGTGCGCGCAGGGGCCGCACGCGACGTGGTGTGCGGGACCGACGGATACGGAGCGCGTGCCGGTGGAGGCCGGGCCGCGGTGGCCGACGCGTTACGGGCGGGTGCGGGGCGCGGCGACGATCGCGGCGAGGCGGGCCTTGAGGCGCTCGGCGATGTCCGGGTGCTGCGCGATGACGTTGTTCTTTTCGCCGGGGTCCTTGCTCAGGTCGTAGAGCTGGAACTGGGGCTGGGGCGTGCGCTGGAGCGTCTGCTCGACGATCTCGTTGTTGGCGAACTTGGTCTCGTAGCGGACGAGCTTCCAGTCGCCCTCGCGGAAGCCGAAGTTGCCGGTGCCGCCGTTGTCCTGGGAGAGCACGAACTCGCGGCCCTTGGCGCCGGGGCGGCCGAGGAGGGCGCCGGAGACGTCCATGCTGTCGGTGCAGGCGTCGGCGGGAAGCGTCACGCCGGCGAGGGCGGCGAAGCTGGCGGCGAGGTCGATGGTGGTGACCATGGCGGGGGAGACGCCGGGCCGGATGGTGCCCTTCCAGCGGGCGATGAAGGGCGTGCGCGTGCCGCCCTCGAAGACGCTGTATTTGCCGCCGCGGAACGGACCGCCGGCGCGGTGATTGCCGCGTTTCTCGAGGGCGCCGTCCTTGTAGCCGTCGTCCATGACGGGGCCGTTGTCGGAGCACAGGATGACAAGGGTCTTCTCGGCGAGGCCGAGGCGGTCGAGGGTCTTCATGAGCTCGCCGACGGACCAGTCGAATTCGGCGATGGCGTCGCCGCGGAAGCCGAGGCCGGTCGTGCCCTGGAAGCGCTCGTGCGGCATGCGCGGCACGTGGATGTCGTGGGAGGCGAAGAAGAGGAAGAAGGGGTGGTTGCGGTTGGCCTCGAGCCAGGCGTTGGATTTTTCGACCCACTTGTCGCCGAGGTCCTCGTCGCGGAAACGGGCGGCGTGGCCGCCGGTGTAAAAGCCGATGCGCGAAATGCCGTTGTGGATGGTGGCGTTGTGGCCGTGCGACCAATCCATCTTGAGGGTGGAGCGGTGGGTGATGCCGGTGGGGTGATCGCCGGCGGGTGCCTTGTCGCCGACCCAGAGGGGGTCGCGGGGGTCGAGGTTGAGGACGCGGTCGCCCTCGACGTAGACCTGCGGGACGCGGTCGTTGGTGGTGGGCAGGAGGAAGTTGTAGTCGAAGCCGATTTCGCGGGGGCCGGGGGCGATGGAGCCGTTCCAATCGGGGCCCTTGCCCTCGAGGCCGAGGCCGAGATGCCATTTGCCGATCACGGCGGTGCGGTAGCCGCCGGCCTTGGCGATGTCGGCGATCGTGAAGGTATCGGGCGGAACGACGAGGTGGCCGTTGGGCGGGGCGACGCCGGTGCCCTTGCGGCGGAAGGCGTAGTTGCCGGTGAGGAAGGAATAGCGGGTGGGGGTGCAGGTCGACGCGGAGCAGTAGCCGGAGGTGAAGCGGAGGCCCTCGGCGGCGAGGCGGTCGATGTTGGGCGTCTTGATCGCGGTGGCGCCGTTGGCGGAGATGTCGCCGTAGCCGAGGTCGTCGGCCATGATGACGATGACGTTGGGCTTGGGCGGGGCGGAGGTCGCGGCGGCGGCCGGGCGGACGGCGGAGAGGAGAACGGCGAACGCGGAAAGGAGAAGCGGGAAGGAGCGACGCATGGGTGGATCGGGTGGGGGTTCCGGAGGACGGAGAGAACGAAGATCGGGCGGGAAGGCCAAAGGATTTCGCCGGGTAACCCGAACGGGGGAGCGGCGGGGCGAGGCGGCGGGGTCAGCGCTCGGACCAGGTGGTCTGGACGGCGCGACCGACGGGTTGCCACCAGGTGTCGAGTTTCGCGGCGAGGCGGGCGACGACGGCGGGGTTTTGCGCGGCGAGGTTCCGGTCTTCGTGCGGATCGGCGACGAGGTCGTAGAGCTGGGGGCGCAGTTCGTCGCGCGGATTGGACGAGGCGTAGCGGGCGCTGACCTGGCCGTCGTAGGTGAGGAGGAGTTTCCATTTGCCCTCGATGACCCAGCGGTAGACGAGGCTGTCGGCCGGGCGGTCGACGGTGACGACGTCGTGGGCGAACGTCTCGCCGTAGACGACCTCGCGGGGCGTGGCGGCGCCGGAGCGGAGGGCGGGGAGCAAATTCAGACCCGGGAGCGCCGCGGGCACGGGGAGGCCGGCGGCGGCGAGGGCGGTGGGGACGATGTCGATGCTGGAGCAGAGCTGGTCGCCGCGGGAGCCGGGGCGGATGACGCCGGGCCAGCTGAAGAGGGTGGGCTGGCGGATGCCGCCCTCGTTGGCGGTCTGTTTGGAGCGGGGCGCGTAGCCGGTGCCGTTGGGTTGCTGGATCCAGCCGTTGTCGGCGATGTAGACGACGAGGGTGTTGGAGGTGAGGCCCTTTTCGTCGAGGCGACCGAGGAGCTGGCCGCAGGTCTCGTCGAACCACTCGACCATGGCGTAGTATTTGGCGACGTGCTCGGAGGCGATGCCCTTGGCCTTGTATTTCTGGAAGAGGCGGTCGGGCGGCGTGTGCGGCGTGTGGGGCATGAACGGTGCATACCAGAGGAAGAACGGCTTTTTCTCGGCGACGGCGTGGTCGATGAAATTGAAGACGGGGTCGAGACCCTCGCGGCCGATCCTGAGGCCGTCGTCGCCGTGGCGGCCGCCGGGCGAGGGGAAGCCGCGCGTCATGCCGTGGGTGAAGCCGCCGCGCTGGTAGGAACCTTCCCACCACTTGCCGCTCTGGTGGCTGAGGTAGCCGGCGGCGGTGAGCAACTTGGGCAGCGAGGGGGAGCGGTCGTAGTTCGCGATGAGTTGTTCGCGCAGGGCGGCGTAGGCGGCCGGCTCGCCGGCGGGCCGGGCGGCGGCTTTGGCTTTCTTGCCCTTGGGCTGATCTTTCGCGGCCGGGGCGGGCGCGAGCATCTCGGGCAGTGCCGCCGGGTCGTTGCCGCTGATCTTGTGCTGGTGGGCGTAGAGACCGGTGGCGAAGGTCGCGAGCGCGGGGCGGCAGAGCGCGGTGGGGACGTAGCCGCGCGGGAAGGCGGCGCTGCGGGCAGCGAGACGGTCGAGGTGCGGGGTCTCGATCTGCGGGTGGCCCATGTAACCGTAGTCGGTCCACGCATGGTCGTCGGAAATGATGAAGACGATGTTGGGCCGCGCGGTCGTCTCCGCGGCCGCGGCGACGGGCGCGACGGCGCAAAGCAGGAGGCAGAAGGCGGAAAGCAGACGCGGACGGGAGCGGGTGCGGCTAAACATGGAGGGGGAAGACGCGAAGGACACGGAAGAGAGTGAGACGGGGAAGAGGGAGGGAACGAGAGGCGGACGGGGCGCGGTCAGTCGAGGAGCGTGAGGGTGACGCGGCGGAGGTCGGCCACGGATTTTCCGGGCACATCGGTGGCGCGGAGCGTGAGCGGGCCTTGGCCGGCGGGAAGGGTGACGACACCGAGCTTGAGCGGGCGGAATTCCTTCATCTGGGATTCGCCGACGGGGCGGGGCAAGGTGTCCTGGTTGGTGTAGAGCGGGGGATTCCAGGCGGGGGCGATTTTGCCGGAGAGCTTGGCGTCGCGGAAAGCGAGTTCGACGGTGGCGCCGGCTTCGGCGGCGGTGTAATCGAGCACGACCTCGTAGCGGCCGGCGGTGTGCACGTCGAGCAGCCAGACGAGGGAGTCGTCGCGCGACGTCCAGTTGACGAAGTAGGAGGAGTTGGGCGCGGAACTGCTGCGGCGCGCGCCGCCGCGGGGCTCGCCGTCCCGGGCTGGGAGCTGGGTGATGGGAAACTCGCGGTAGCCGACGGGAATGGGGCGCGGATCGACGGCATTGCCGCCGCCGCCCTGTTTCTTGCCGCCCTTGGCTTTCTTGGCGGCGGCGTCGCCGGGTGCGCCGTCGTTTTGGCGGAGCACATCGCGGCGGAAATCGGCGGCCGCGGTCGCGAGCCGGGCGGCGACGTCGGGGGCGGCGGAGTTGACGGGCTTGGTCTGGCCGAAGTCGGCGACCATGTCGAAGAGCTGGCCGGCGGCGTCGAGGCGGTGGGTCTGGGAGCGGACGCTGAGGTTGGGGCCCCAGGTGTTGAAGATGAGGCGGTCGGGCCAGTCGCCCTTTTGCCCGAGCAGGAGCGGGGTGAGATCGCGGCCGTCGAGGGGCTTGGTGCCGACGCGGGGGATGCCGGCGAGGGAGGTGAGCGTGGGCAGGAGGTCGACGGCACCGGCGATGCGGTCGACGCGCTGGCCGGCGGGAATCTTGGCGGGCCAGCGGAGGTAGCCGACGGAGCGGACGCCGCCCTCGTCGGTGCTGCCCTTGCGGTTTTTCATGCCGCCGTTCCAGCGGTGGGAGTTGGGGCCGTTGTCGGAGAAGAAAAAGACGATGGTGTTGTCGGCGAGTTTGAGGTCATCGAGGCGCTGCAAAATGCGGCCGACGTTCCAGTCCTGGTTTTCGATCATGGCGAGGGCGCAGCGGGTGTGGGCGGCGTCCTCCTGGTCGGCGGCGGTGGCGTGCTGCGTGAGCGGCTTGTTTTTGAATTTCTGCCAGTAGGCGTCGGGCACGGCCCACGGGGAGTGCGGGGTGGTGAACGGGACGAAGGCGAAGAACGGGCGGTCCTTGTTTTTGTCGATGAAGGCGAGGGCGCGGTCGGTGCAGACGTCGACGATGTAGCCGGAGGTGCGGACCATGCGGCCGTTGTCGTCGAGGGGCGCGTCGAAGTATTCGCCCCAGTGGCCGGAGGTGTGGCCGAGGTAGTCGTCGAAGCCGCGGGCCCTGGGGTGGTAGGGCCACTGGGTGCCGTTGTGCCATTTGCCGAAGGCGCCGGTGGCGTAGCCGGCGGCCTTGAAGGCGTCGGCGATGGTTTTCTCCGAGAGGTCGAGGCGCTCCTGGCCGGTGGAGACGCCGCGCACGCCGCCGCGGGCGTGCCAGCGGCCGGTGAGGAATTCGGCGCGGGTGGGCGAGCAGACGGGCTGGACGTAGAAACGATCGAGCGAGACGCCGCCGCGGGCGATGCGGTCGATGTTGGGCGTGGCGACCTGGCCGTTGCCCGAGAAGCCGTAATCGCCCCAGCCGGCGTCGTCGGCGAGGAAGACCACGATGTTGGGCCGCGCCGCGGCGAAGGCGGCCGCCGGGCAGAGCAGCAAGGCGAAAGGCGAAAGGCGAAGGGCGAAGGAACGGCGCAATGACCGCAGGAGGTGGAGAAGGGACATGGGGCGGTGGCGGAAAGTCGGAAAATCGGGAAATTGGAGAATCGGGAAACGGGGGCCGAGCGACGGCTACTGTTTCTTTTTCTTCTGTTTCTGCGCGGCGGCGGCTTCGGCGGAGCCGGGGCGGGGCGAGAGACGGCCGTCGGGTTGGGCGGCGTCGTAGGCGGGATTGGGCGAGGGGAACTTGGCGCCGACGTCGCGCTGCCAGGCGGCGAGCTCGGCGCGGAGGGCGGCGACGCGGGCGGGTTCGCGGGCGGCGAGGTCGACGGTCTCGCCGAGGTCGGCGGCGACGTCGAAGAGCTCGATGCGGTCCTGCTCGAACCAATGGATCAGTTTGAAATTGCCGCGGCGGACGGCGGCGGCGGGCGCGCCGCCCTGGTTGCCGTAGTGCGGGTAGTGCCAGAAGAGGGCGCGATCGGGGGCGGGTTGGCCGCGCAGGATCGGGCGCAGGCTCACGCCGTCGAGCCGTTGGCCCGGGGCGGGCGCGGCGCCGGCGGCGTCGAGCAGCGTGGGAAAGAGGTCGGGGCTGCTGATGGGCGCGGCGATGACGGAACCGGGCGCCGAGACGCCGGGCCAGCGGACGATCCAAGGCTCGCGGATGCCGCCCTCATACATCCAGCCCTTGCCGCCGCGCAGCGGGAGATTGGAAGTGGGCCAACCCTCGCTGGTGGAGAGGCCGCCGTTGTCGCTGGTGAAGATCACGAGCGTGTTGTCGCGGAGGCCGTGGGCCTCGAGGGCGGCGAGCACCTGGCCGACGGCGAGGTCCATGGCTTCGACCATGGCGGCGTAGACGGCGTGTTCCTGGACGTGGCGCACATCGCGCGGGCCTTCGCGGCCCCATTTTTCCTGCAGGCCCAGGCGGGCGCGTTTCTCCTCGTATTTTTTCAGGAGGTCGGGGCGGGCCATCAGCGGCGTGTGGACGTCGTAGAACGAGTAGTAGGCGAACCACGGGCGGTCTTTGTTGGCGGCGATGAATTTGGCGGTCTCGCGGGCGAGGCGCTCGGGCAGGTGTTCGCCTTCGGGGCCGTCGGGGAGGCGGGGATTGCCGTAGGGGGAGAAGTAGCGCTTGCCGCCGTAGGGGCCGCCGCGATCGATGCCGCCGAGGTTGTGGTCGAAGCCCTGGTTCTCGGGCCACCAGCCCTCGGGGCCGAGGTGCCATTTGCCGGCGAAGAAGGTGGCGTAGCCGGCGGCCTTGAGGGACTTGGCGAGCGTGGGTGTCTCGAGGGTGAGGCGGTCGGCGTAGGGCGCGGGGCGGAGCTTGGTGTTGCGTTTCCAGTCTTCGGGTTTCGCGGGGGCGCCGATATAGTCGGTGATGCCGGTGCGCTGGGGCCATTGGCCGGTCATGAGGGCGGCGCGGGTGGGCGAGCAGACGGGGCAAGCGGCGTAGCCGTCGGTGAAGCGGGCGCCTTCGCGGGCGAGGCGATCGAGGTGCGGCGTCTCGTAGAACGTGCTGCCGTAGCTCCCGAGGTCTTGGCGGCCGAGGTCGTCGGCGAGGAAGACGAGGATGTTGGGCGGGCGCGCGGGCGCGGCGGCGCGGGCGAGCGACGGACAAAGAAGCAGGAAGAAAGTGGAAAGAAGAAACGCGGTGCGGCGCATGGGCGGAAAGGCGGAGGGGCAGAAGGCGAAAGGCGGAAGGCGGAAAACGGGAGAAGCGGGGCGAGGGGCGTCAGCGTTGTTTGCGGGCTTTTTTCTGGAGGGGGAAGTCGGGGTTTTCGGTGCGGGCCGAGTCGAGCAGGGCGGCGAGGCGGGCGGCCACGGCGGGCTCGGCGGCGGCGACGTCGGTGGTTTCGCCGAGGTCGCGCCCGAGGTGGTAGAGCTGACCGGGGCGATCGGGGGCGAGGCGGACCATTTTCCAATCACCCTGACGGACGGCCTGGAGCGGGGCGGCCTCCCAGTAGTGGAAGGGTCGGCGGCGTTGGTCGGCGGCGGGCCGGCCGAAGAGGGTCGGGACGATGGAGACACCGTCGAGACCGGCGGGGACAGGCGCGCGGCCGAGCTCGGCGAAGGTCGGGAAAAGGTCGGCGAAGTCGGCGACGTGAGTCGAGACGCCGGGGGCGATGCGGCCGGGCCAGCGGGCGAGGAAGGGGACGCGGATGCCGCCTTCCCAGAGGGTGAACTTGAGGTCGCGGAGGGGACCGTTGCTGTCGAAGAACTCGGGGTCCTGGCCGCCGGCGGTGATGGGGCCGTTGTCGCTGGTGAAAATGACGAGGGTGTTGGCGGCGAGCTTGAGCTCGTCGAGCAGGTCGAGGATCCGGCCGACGTCGCGGTCGAGGCGCGAGATCATGGCGGCGCGGACGGCGCGGGGTTGTTTTTGGGCGATGTAGGTCTTGCTGCCGGGAAAGGCCTTGGGCTCGGGCCAGCGGCCGCGGTAGTCGGCGAGGCCGTCGGCGGGCACGTCGACCTCGGCGTGCGGCAGGGTGAAGGCGGCGTAGAGAAAGAACGGCTGCGCGCGGTGGCGGCGGATGAAGTCGAGCGCGGCGTCGGTGAAGAGATCGTGCGAGTAGCGGACGCGGGCGCCGCCCCGGTTCTCGACGATCTCGCGGCGGCGGTCGTTGGCCCAGAGGTAGTCGGGGTAGTGGGTGTGGGCGTGGGTCTGGTCGAGGTAGCCGAGGAAATCGTCGACGCCCTTGCGCCACGGGGCACCGGAGCTGTCCTCGAGGCCGAGGCCCCATTTGCCGACGACGCCGGTGGCGTAGCCGGCGGACTTGAGGGCCTCGGTGACGGTGACGTCTGCGGCCTGGAGCGGGCGGTCGGAGTTGGCGCGGATGCGGGCGTGGCCGGTGTGGAGGCCGGTGAGGAACACGCAGCGGGACGGCGCGCAGGACGGCGCGCCGGCGTAGGCCTGGGTGAAGCGCAGGCCCTCGGCGGCCATGCGGTCGAGACGCGGGGTGCGGATGAGCTGCTGGCCGTAGCTGCCGACGTCGCCGTAGCCGAGGTCGTCGGCGAGGATGAAGACGATGTTGGGCGGCGCGGCCGGCGGAGTGGCGGCGGCGGCCGCGGCGACGGGGGCGAGCGGGCAGAACAGACCGACGAAGGCGGAGAGCAAAAACGGCCGGCGGAAAGGCATGGGTCGGAGCAGGCGCGCGCGGGGTGGCGCGGATCAGGGGGCGACGAGGATGGGTTGCCAGAGGCCTTCCTTGACCTCGGGCACGGTGCCGGAGGCGGGGAAGGTGGATTTCACGGCGCCGCGAAGCTGCGCGGAGAGCTGGGCGACGGTGGCGGCGTGGGCGGGCAGCGAGGCGAGGTTGGTGAGTTCGCGCGGGTCGGCGTCGTGGTCGTAGAGTTCGCGGCCCTGGCGACCGTCGTCCCACTCGGTGTAGCGCCAACGTGGGGTGCGGAGACTGTAGCCGGAGTAGCGGGGGGCGACGGGTTCGCCCGAGGCGGCGGGCGCCTTGGTCGCGGCGGCGGCCTTGGCTTTCTTGCCCTTGCCGCCGGCGGCGGGGTTGGCGCGCTGGACCTGGGTGAGGGCCCAGCCGCGGCCGGCGGCGGACGGATCGCGCAAAATGGGGACGAGACTCTGGCCCTGGAGGTTGGCGGGGGCTTTGACGCCGGCGAGTTCGGCCAGCGTGGGGTAGAGGTCGAGCTGGCTGACGGGCGTGCGCGCGACGGTGTTTTTCGCGGAGACGCCGGGGGCGACGACGAGGAGCGGGACGCGGGCGCTTTCCTCGAAGAGGCTCTGTTTCTGCCAGAGACCGTGCTCGCCGGTGTGGTAGCCGTGGTCGGAGGTGAAGACGATCACGGTGGAGTCGGCGAGGCCGAGGCGGTCGAGGGCGTCGATCACGACGCCGACCTGGGTATCCATGAAACTGATGCTCGCGTAGTAGGCCTGGAGGGCCTCGCGGCGCAGGTCGTCGGTGAGGTTGTCCTGTTCGCGCTTGTAGCTGCCGAGGGCGGCGGCGGGCAGGTCGGCCTGGTCGGCTTTCACGTCGGGGACGATGCGCATCTTTTCCCGCGGGTAGTAGCCGAAATACGGGTCCTTGGGCGCGACGTAGGGCGTGTGCGGGCGGAAGAAGCCGACGGCGAGGAAGAAGGGACGGTGGCGCTGTTTGGCGCAGCGCTCGAGCACCCAGGCCGCGTCGGCGGCGAGGAGCGCGTCGGTGTGGTGGGCGTCGCTCTTGGGCGAGGCATACCAGCTCAAGGTGCCGCCGAACTGGCCGGGCGTGAGGCTGAAGATTTTCGGGTGCTCCTCGGTGCGGTCGACGCCGGCGGGGTTGAGCTCGAGCTCCCAGGAGGCGGGATCGTCGTGGCCGTCGGTGCCGATGGAGTTGGGCACGCCGTAGTGGTAGAGCTTGCCGATGCGGCCGACGAACCAGCCCTGCTGGCGGAAGGCCTGGGGCAGGCTGATCTGGGCGGGGATGGATTGGCGGAAGATCTGGGAGTTGGTGAGAATGCCGGTGCTGTTGGGGTAGAGCCCGGTGAGCATCGAGTTCCGGCTCGGGCCGCAGAGGGGGAAGGTGCAGTAGGCGCGGTCGAAGCGGACGCCGCGGGCGGCGAGCTTGTCGAGGTTGGGGGTGCGGGCGACGGGGTCGCCGTAGGCGCCGAGCAGGGCGGCGAGGTCGTCGGAGATGAGGAAGAGGACGTTCTTGGCCGCGGGGGCGGCGGCAGCGGCGGAGCCGAGGGACGAGCCAAGCAGAAGGAAGAACGCGGAAAGCAGAGCCAGGGGGCGGAAGGGGTGCATGAGTAGGGGAAGGACGACGGGAAAGAAGCGGGAGACGGGAGAGACGCGGGAGACGGGACCGGGGGGCGCGGCGGGGGCGGTGGGGACGCTCGGCGATTTGCGTTTAACCCGGGACGACCGGAGTGGGGCGGAGGGGCGGGGCTCGTGGGGGGCGGGAGACTCCGCGCGGCAGCGGGAAACTTCGGCCGAGCGCGGGCGGGGCGGGCGCGCGGGGAGGCGGGCCCGCCCGGCGGTCGGTTACTTGGCGGCGGCCTTTTTCTTGTTGTTGCGTTTCGCCGGCGCGGGGGCGGCGGAGGGATCGACGCCGGTGATGTTGGCGACGAGGCGGGGGATGTAGGAGTTGAAGCGCTCGTGCGGGGAGCCGGCGCTGACGGCGATCGTGCGCACCTCGGCGTGGAGGGGCTTGGCCTTGTCGCCGAGGACCTCGATGGCGCTGAGCGCGGCCATGGCGACGAAGACATCGGTCTTGGCCGGATTCATGTGGGAACGGAGGACCTCGAGGGCGGGGGCGAGGTCGGCGGCGGGACCGTAGCGGCCGAGGGCTTCGGCGGCGACGATGCGGACGTGGGGGGAGGCGTCGGCAAGGGCGCGGCGGAGGAGCGGCAGATCGGCGGAGACGGCGGGCGCGCCGCGCATGAGGAAGCCGAGGGCGGCCCACCAGCGGACGGCGCTGTCGGTATCCGCGGCGAGGTTACGCAGCTGCGGCACGGCGGCGGGGTCGAGGCGGGAGGCGAGGTCGGCGGCGTCGACGATGCGGGCGAGGGGGTATTTGGCGGGATCGCGGGCGAGGGTGTAGGGCGGGACGCCGGGGGCGCGGGTGTGGAGCTCGCCCTCGGGGAGGAAGGCGACGTCGCGGATGGACTCGAGGTGGGCGCGGTGGGCGGCGCGGAATTTCTCGAGGGTGGCGCGGTGGGCGGGGACGGCGGCGAGGTTGACGACCTCGTCGCGGTCGGCGCGGAGGTCGTAGAGTTCCTCGGGGGCCTTGGGGGTGCGCCAGAAGATGGACTGGGCGTCGGTGGTGCGGCCGGCGTCGTAGGCGGCGCGCCAGATGCGGGTGGTGGGCGTCTGGAACTGGAAGTCGACGCGCTGGGCCTGCGAGACGTGGGGGAAGTAGTTGCGGAGGTAGACGAAGCGGCCGTCGGTGACGGAGCGGACGAGGTCCTGGCGCTCGTCCATGCGGCCGCGGGCGCCGTGGAGGAAGGCGGGGCCGGCGACCTGGAATTCGCCCGCGAAGGCGTGGCCCTGGAGGTGGGCGGGCGGGCGGACGCCGGCGAGGGAGATCACGGTCGGAGCGAGGTCGACGAAGCTGACGAGGCGATCGGAGGCGCCGCCGGATTTGTATTCCTTGGGCGCGAGGTGTTGGAACTTGGGCGGGAAGTAGACGACGAGCGGGACCTGGAGGCCGGAGTTGGAGGGCCAGCGTTTGCTGCGCGGCATGCCGGAGCCGTGGTCGCCGTAGTAGAAGACGATGGTGTCGCCGGCGAGGCCGTCGGCCTCGAGTTCGCGGAGGCGGGCGCCGGCGTCGGCGTCGGCCTCGGAGACCTTGTCGTAGTATTGGGCCCAGTCCTGACGGACCTCGGGGGTGTCGGGGTGGTAGGAGGGAACGCGGACCTTGGCGGGATCGGTGATGGCCTTGTGGGGCCGGGTGCGAATCTGGCTCTCGTGGCTCTTGGTGGAGTTGAAAACGGCGAAGAAAGGCTGGCCGGCGGCGCGTTTCCGCCAATGGGCCTGGCCGGAGGAATCGTCCCAGGTCTGCGCGGTCTTGGGGACGTTGTAGTCCTCCTTGCTGTTGTTGGAGGTGTAGTAGCCGGCGGCGCGCAGGTATTCAGGGTAGAGTTTCTGGTCGGCGGGCGTGGAGACCATCGAGCGCATGTGGATGCCGCCGCTGCTCTGGCTGTAGAGGCCGGTGGCGATGGCGGTGCGCGCGGGAGCGCAGACCGGGTGGACGGACCAGGCTTGGCGGAAGATCATGCCCTTGGCGGCGAGGGCGTCGACGTTCGGGGTGCGGGCGAGGGTGTCGCCGTAGCAGCCCATCTCGATGCCGTGGTCTTCGCTGGTGAGCCAGAGGATGTTGGGTTTGGCGGCGGCGGCGCGGGCCAGCGATCCGACGAGGCAGAGGAGGAGGGCGGCGGCGACGGCGCGGCCGAAGAGGCGGGGTAGTGCAATCATGGAGCAGGGGGGGAGACGAAGGAAAGGGACTTGGCGTAACAGGGGAAGCGCGGAGTCGGGGTGGAAGAGCGGTAAGACGGGGAAACGGAGCGGAGACGGGAAGACCTGGGAGACGCGGGAGACATGGAAGACGCGGGAGACGCAGACGCGGTGGGGAGCAGGGCCGCGGGGGAAGTTCGGCACGCACGGATAACGCACGGTTCGGTGCGGGATCGGGCTTGAAAGGGCGGGGCGGGGAGCGAGGGTGGCGCAGCATGGCGGATGAATCCGAGGAACACGAGGGCAACGTCCGCGCGCGGCCGCGGGAAACGGGGGGCCGGCTGTTCCTGCGGTTTTTGCGTTTCGGGGCGCTGGCATGGGGCGGGCCGGTGGCGCAGATCGACATGATCCGGCACGAGCTGGTGACGGAGGAGCGGTGGGTGACGCCGGAGGAATTCCGGCGGATCGTGGCGATTTACCAGGTGTTGCCGGGGCCGGAGGCGCACGAGATCTGCGTGCACTTCGGCGTGCTGGCCGGCGGGCGCTGGGGCGGGGTGTGGGCGGGACTGGGGTTCATGTTGCCCGGCTTTTTGCTGATGCTGGCGCTGGCGTGGCTGTGCCTCGGGGCGGGCTTGGCGACGGCGGCGGCAGGCGCGGCGGTGTTTGCGGGCATCCAGCCGGCGGTGATCGCGCTGATCGTGCGGGCGGTGCACCGGATCGGGGTGCACACCCTGACGGACGCGGCGCTGGTCGTGGCGGCGGCCGGGGCGGCGGCGAGCGCGGCGGCGGGGATGTCGTTTTATTGGGTGCTGCCCTTGGCGGGCACGGGCTATGCGCTCTGGGTGCGGGGCCGGCGGGGCGGAGCGATCGCGGTGGCGGCGGCGTGGCTGGCGCTCGGCGCGGCGGGTCCGTGGCTGGAGCGAACGTGGGGAGGACGGACGGCGGATGTGGTGCTGACGGCGCGGCCGGGCGAGGCGGAGGCGCGAGGCGGCGCCGGCGTCGCGGCGCTGGGGGCGGCGGGCTTGCGCACGGGGCTGCTGACTTTCGGCGGGGCGTATACGGCGATCCCGTTTTTGCGGGCGGATGCGGTGGAGCGCGGGCAGTGGATGACGGAGCGGGAGTTTTTGGACGGGGTGGCGCTGGCGGGGGTGCTGCCCGCGCCGCTGATCATCTTCGCGACCTACGTGGGGTTCGCGGGCGGCGGCTGGGCGGGGGCGCTGGCGATGACCGCGGGCGTTTTCCTGCCGGCGTTCGGGTTCGGCCTGCTGTTTTTCCGGCAGCTGGAGAAGGCGATGGCGTATCCGCCGCTCAAGGACCTGCTCGCGGGCGTGACCGCGGGCGTGGTGGGGCTCATCGCGGTGACGGCGTGGGAGCTGGGGCGGGCGGCGATCGGCGACGGGCGATCTGCGGCGATCGCGGCCGCGGCGCTCGCGACGGTGTGGTTTTGGAAATCGCGCTGGGCGGTGCCGGCGGTGATTGCGGCGGCGGGCTTGGCGGGCGGGCTGCTCCGCTGACGGACGGACGAGCGGCCGGGAGGGCCGGCGGCGGGCGGAGCGAGGCGCGTCGGCGGCGGGCGGGTGCCTGGCCCTGAGCCGGAGGCCGGCTCAGAAGGCGAGCTGGCTGGCGTAGGTGGCGCGCTCGGCGGCGGACTGGAGTTCGCGCCACTTGACGATGCCGAAGGGATTGCCGCTGGAGACGGTGCCGAGGGCTTCGTCGTAGTGAAAATCGGTGCCGCCGTTCATGTTGATGGACTTGGCGACGATGGAACCGAGGACCATGCCGGAGCTGCCGCCGCCGCGCATCTCGACGACGCCCTGCGGGGCGTAGATGGCGGCGTAGAGCTGGCCGTTGCCGCCGATGTTGATCGATTGGGTGCTGGGCGAGGCGGTGGTGCCGTAGATGGTGAGGGCGGAGGCCTGGTTGGCGCCGGCGGTGGTGCCGTTGACGATGCCGTTGCCGAAGGCGGAGATGTCGCCGTTGGTATAGACGGTCAGCTGGGAACCGGTTTTGACCGTGAGGGAGCGGGTGCCGGTGAAGCCGATGGCGGTGGTGCCCTGGTGGTCGAGCATCAGGAAGACCACCTTGGCATTGGGGATGGCCGAGCCCACGGTGGTGGTGGTGGAGATGTTACGACCGGAGGCGAAGGAGAAGTAGTATTTGCCGTCGGTGTTGGGCAGGTGGGTAGCGAGGGGGAAGTCGGTCGGGACGGTGCCGCTGACGTAGTTGATGATCGTGGCGGAGGGAACGGTGATCGGGGGCAGATTGGCGGAGAAGTCGTTGGTGATGCGGGAGGGGTCGTTGGCGGAGGTGCCGAGGCCGTGGACGCTGCCGCCGGACGTGGTGCCGGTGGAGCTGGTCTTGGCGTAGCCGAAAATGTCCCCGCCGGAACCGAGGGAAATATTGCCGCTGATGGCGGCGACGGTGCAGTTGGCGCCCTGGACCGAGGCGGAGTAGGCGACGGCGGCGGTGGCGGGGTTGTTGTCGGGGTCGGAGTTCCAGCTGTCGGCGGCGGGGTGGCCGACCCAGGTGATGCCCTCCTTGGCCACGAGGCCGTTCACCCAGAGGGAGCGTTTGCGGAGCGTGACCTCCATGTATTTCTCGATCGTGGGCCCGCCGCGGGCGAAGGTAATGATCGAGCGCGAGACGATGATCGGGGTCGTGGTCGACGACGGATTGTAGTGGTTGGCGTAGACCTTGACGACGGCGGTGACGCCCGGGCCGAGCGTGAAGTCGGTCAGCGTGCGGGTGACGGAGTTGTCGGAGGCGATGGACCAAGGGGATGCCCAGGCGGAGGTGGCGAGGGTGACGTTGTCGAGGCGGTTGAAGCAGTAGAGGGCCTCCTCGATGCCGACCTCGGCGAGGTTGACGGCGGAATTCTGGTAGAACGAGCGGTCGGCGAGGGCGAGCGAGGTGAGGGTGAGGCGGATGTAGCTCGTGAGGGCGATCGCGATGAGGGAGGCGAAGAGAAGGGCGGTGATGAGCACGGAGCCGCGGACGGCGCCGGGCCGGGTGCGGCGGGGCGGGGTGGAGGAGGTCGGGGCGGGCGCGGCGTTCATGGTCAATTGGCGACTTTGTTGCGCAGCAGGAAGCTCGCGGAGACGCCGGTGGTGTTGGCGGCGACCAGCGTGCTGTTGGCGGTGCGCACATTCATCTGGATCTGGATGCGTTTGGTCTCGGCATCGTTGGCGGCGGTGCTGTCGAGGCGGTTGTAGCGGGCGAAGGAGAAACTGGAGATGTTGCGCACGTAGACGGAGCGGGTGGCGGTGGAGGAGGCGCCGCCGGGGACGCGGTAGAAGCTGCGCGCGGTGGCGCCGGTGGTGGCGCTGTCGTAGGCGTAGGTGACCTGGTTGGACGTGCTCGTGTAGTTGTTCGGCACGGTGAGGGTGATCGACGACGACGAGTTCCAGACGATGCCGCTGGCCATGCGGACGTCCTGGCTGAAGTCCTCGAGGCCGCGGCGGAGCTGGGCCTCGGCGTCGGCGTAGTTGGCGATGTTGACGCCGCTGCGGCCGAGCATGAGGAAGGCGGCGAGGACGCCGACGAGCACGAAGCTCGCGATGCTCGAACCGACGATGAGCTCGACCAACGAAAAGGCCCGCGTGCCCGCAGCGGGGGCGGCGCGGGGGGCGCGGCGGCGGGGCGGCTCAGTTGGAGTTGTAGAAGAAATCGTAGAGCCCATTGCGGCCGTAGTAGGTCTGGTAGGAGCGGGTCTGGGAGCGTCCGTCGTAGGACTTCCACGCGATGGTGAGCGTGATCGACTTCATGTCGGTGTGGACGTCGGCGACGCTGCGGGTGAGCGTGAAGCGGCTGCCGATGGCGGGGTTGGTCGTGAACGACGAGTCGATGGTGATCGTGGTCGGGCCGGCTTCGTAGCCGCTGATGACGGACCAATCCTTGAGGCGCATCTTCTCGAGCTCGCTCTGCATGATCTGGCCGGCCGAGGTGACGTTGCGTGCGGCGTCGAGCGCCATGAAGGCGCTCTGCAGGGTCGTGATCGAGGTGGTGAGGACGAGGGCCATGACACCGGCGGCGACCATGACCTCGACAATGGTGAAGGCGCGCCGGCCGCCGCGGCGCGGAGGAGAAAGCAAACGGTCGGGGGCGGCGGGCATGACGACGGTCACCAGTTGATGGCGCTGGCGTAGGCCGCGCGGTCGGCGGCGGTGGTGAGTTCTTTCCATTTGGCGATGCGGAAAGGGTTGCCGCCGCCGAAGTCGCCGAGGGACTCGTCGTAGTGGAAGGCGGCGTTGCCGGTGAGGGTGATGTTGTTGGCGACGACGGAACCGGAGACGTGGCCGTTGCCGTTGACGGTGACATTGCCGAGCGGGGCATAGATCAGGCCGCTGAGCGTGCCCTTGCCGGCGATCTTGATGTCCTGCACGCCGGAGGTCTTGGTGCCCCAGATCTGGAAATTCACGGGCTGCGCGGCCTCGCTGTTGGAGACGGTGCCGTCGGAATTGGTGTCGGACCCGTTGGCGACGCCTTGGCCGGCGATCTTGATGTCGCCCTCGGCGTAGATGGCCAGGCTGGAGCCGGAATCGACGGTGATCTCGCCGCTGCCGCCGCCGACGTCGATGGCGGTGCCGGTGGTGGTGAGTTTGAGGACGACCTTGCCGTTGATGCGGAGGTATTCGTTGACGAGGTCGACGGCGGGGGAGCTGTAGTAGTAATTGCCGTCGGCGTCGGCGAGGGACGCGGCGACATCGGCGGCACGCGGGAGCACGGTGTCGGCGTTGATGGTGCCGATGGCGATGTAGGCCTTGGCGGGGGCGGCGACGGCATCGAAGCTGGCGGCGAAGTCGGTGGAAACGCGGGCCGGGTCGACGGTGGCGGAGCTCCAGGTGGCGGCGTCGTAGACGGAGCTCGAGCCGAGGATGGAGCCGCCGGTGCCGACGGTGGTGGTGGGATCCATGCCGCCCGTGGCGACGAAGCCCCAGATGTCGGCCTGTTTGACCATGACGGCGTCGACGCCGACGGAGATGGAGCCGACGGAGCCGTTGTCGCGGCGGACGCCGGCGGAGAACGGGACGGCGGCGGTGGCGGGGTTCTTGTCGGGGTCGGAGTTCCAGCTGTCGACGGAGGTGTTGGTGCCGTTGAAGACGATGGAGTTTTTGGCGACGAGACCGTTGGAGAATTTGGAGGTCTTGCGGAGGGTGACCTCGATCCACTTCTCGATCGGGGCGGAGGCGGCGCCGCCGAGGGTGATGGCGGCGCGGGTGACGATCTTGGGGGCGACGGTGCCCTTGTAGTTGTAGACGAAGACGCGGACGGCGCCGGTGGAGTTCTGGTCGAAGGTGGTGCCGCCCCATTCGCGCCAGGCGTTGGAGGCGGCGCCGGTTCCGTCGTTGGACCAGCCGGTCCAGCCGTAGCTCGGATCGGCGATGGCCTTGTTGATGGAATACATGGCCTCCTCGAGGCCGTTCTCGGCGAGGTTGATGGCGGCGTTGTGGTAGAGCGCGCGGTTGGAGATGGTGAGGCTGGTGCGGCCGAGCTGGATGTAGCTGGCGAGCGAGATGCCGATGACCGCGGCCAGAATCAGGGCGGTGATCAGGAGAGAGCCGCGATCGCGGCGGCGGACAGAGGAGGAACGCATGGCGGGGACGGCGCGCGGGTCAGGCGGTGATGACTTTGTTGCGCAAGATGAACCGGGCGGAGAGCACGGTGTTGGTCGCGGTGGCGAGGGTGGTGCCGGAGCGGGCGGCCTCGAGGGTGAGCTGGAGCTGCTTGGTATTCTTCGAGGCGGAATTGCGGGCGGTAGCGGTGCTGAAATCGGTGATCTCGGCGCCGGTGATCGTGTAGGCCTTGAAGGTGAAGGAGGTCACGCCGGTGAGGAGGGCGCGCGTGCCGGTGGCGTCGCGGCGGAAGAAGGTGCTGGAGCTGGACTCGTAGGTGTAGATGACGGGCGCGGTGTTGACCGTGAGCGTGACGGTCGTGGAACTGGACCAGGAGATGGCGCTGGCCTGGCGGACGTCCTCGGCGAAGAGCTCGAGGGACTTGCGGGCCTGCGACTCCATGTCGTTGTAGTTTTGGACGTTCATGCCGCTGCGGCCGAGGAACAGGAAGGTCGTGAGCACGCCGGCGAGGATCATGGTGCCGAGTGTCGCCCCGATGAGGACCTCGACGAGGGTGAAGCCGGAGCGGGCTCGCCGGGCGGACCCGTGGGGCGGGCCGGAGCGGCCGCGGACCGGCGGCTCAATGGGCGAGGGTGTAGTAGTAATCATACAGGCCGTTCTTGGCATACATGGAGCGGAAGGAGCGTTGCTGGGTGCGGCCGTCCGAGGTGCGCCACTGCACATAAATGGTGATGTAGCGGACGTCGGAGGGGCGGTCGGCGTCGGTTTCGACGGTGCGGATGACCCGGAAGCGCGACGCGATGGCGGCGCTGGAGGTAAACATCGAGGAGAGGCTGACCTCTTCCTTTTCCGGCAGCTCGCAGATGCTGTCCACGGCGACAGTGGTGGTGTTGTTCCACGCCATGAGCCGGAGGCGCTCCATCTCGCTCTGGAGAATCTGGGACGCGAGGGTGGTGTCGCGGGCGACGTCGATCGACTTGAAGCTGCTTTGCATCGCGATAATCGAGGTGGCGATGCCGAGGGCCATCACGGCGCCCGCAATCGCGACCTCGAAAATCGTAAAACCGGCCCGGCCGCGACGGGCGGCGTCGGAGAAACCGACGGGGCGACGGGGGCGGCGGGATAGCGACGGGCTGAACATCGCCGAGATAGTAGCCGAACCCCGGCGGCGGACGTTAGAGGCGGAAAGGCCCGTTTAATGGGCCTATGACGATAGGCTAAAATGGGCCTATTTTGTCGGGTCGGCACCTTTCGGAGAGGCGGCCGATGACTCGGCGCCGGAAAACCCGGCGGCTCAACCAAGGATTCGCTCAAACGGCCGAGGTCCGGCCGCGGGCCGCGGCGCGGGGGCGCCCAACCGGACGCACGGTCAGGAGGAATCGCGGTCGCGCTGCTGGTTTTGCTGCACGAAAAGGACGGCGGCCTGGGAGCGGCGCTTGATCTGCAACTTCTCGAACACGTTCATCAGGTAATTCTTCACCGTGTTGCGGCTCAGGCCGAGCTGTTCGGCGACCTGTTTGTTGGTGAGGCCCTGGGCGACGAGTTCGAGCACGCGGCGTTCCTGCTGGGAAAGGATGCTGAGATCCGTTCCGGTCTCGGATTTGGCGGGGCCGCGGAGGAGGCGCAGCACACGGGAGGTGATATCGGGATCGAGCGAGGAGCGGCCGGCAGCGATCTCGCGCAGGGCGTGGATGAGGCTCGCGGGGTCGACCTCCTTCATGAGGTAGCCCTGCACACCGGAGGTCACGGCCTCGTAGACGTAGTTGTCGTTGGAGTGCGAGGTGAGAACGAGAAACCGGGTGTCGGGCAGCTCTTCGCTGATCCGGCGGGACGCTTCGAAGCCGGTGCCGTCGGGCAAGCGGATGTCGAGGATGACGACGTCGGGTTTGGCTTCGCGGCAGGCGGCGACGGCTTCGGCGACCGAACCGGCTTCGGCCACGACTTCGATGGCGGGGTCGGTTTCGGTGGCCAGAACGGCGCAGAGGCCGCGGCGGACCAACTTGCTGTCGTCGACGAGGACGACGCGGATGGTGGAGGCGAGCGTGTCAGTCATGGGGTTGGCGA
>JACCDS012275911.1_pt1 | contig 20314 bp, 25 predicted proteins | sample 7446441 | NCBI WGS metagenome assembly JACCDS01 (sample SAMN15323445, study PRJNA562643) | freshwater metagenome | isolation source: river surface water | place: USA:Blue River Watershed | collected 2017-08-17
CTTTTTCAATAAATACTGGTTGTGGAGTCTCACCATTTTTTATTTTATTATATATTTTCATTGTTCTTTCTTTTTCTTTTGGAAAATTTATATATGATTTTTCCATTTCTTCTATTTGATTTGAAAATTCACTTATTTTCATTTTTGTTAAATTTATATCTAAATGAGCAATACTCTCTACATTAAGCCACATTGCTATTGATCGTAAGTCTTTTTCAAATAATTCTTGGTTTAAAATATCCATGATTCTCTCAATATTTATCCTCATAATAACATAAAATTGTAAGAAAACAATCAAACTCTTGCAAATAAAATAAGGCAGGTTACTATGTATAAATTTGAGGTTCTATTATGAATAAAAATGAATTAAGTAAATTTCCAATTTCTACATTAAAAACTTTTGAGAATTATTCAATTAAGGGATCTTTTTTATATACTAAGCCTAAGAACAGAGATATTAAAGTAGGGTTCATTGGAAATTTTGATACTATCAATAAATTTCATATACATGATAAAAACTTAAATCATAAGGAAGATATAATTAATGCTGATAATTTTATTAATGTTTATTATGAGAAAATTAGTTATATAAATGATCTTGATGTGATTAAGCCAGATATGGAATCTATTTATTCATTATTAGATAAATATTTTCTTTCAATGAAAAGATTAAGAATTAGCAAATATGATGTACCTGTAAAAAATGAAAAAGAGTTTTTTAAATACATTGAAAATACAAATTTTTTTACATATTACAATTTTCCTTGGGTAAAAAATAATGGACGATTTAATAAAATTGACAATAACCTATCATTATTTTTAAATAAAAAAGGAAAAGTAATGGTTGGATACTCTTTAAGGTTTCCCACTAGGCCATTTCATGTGGTCAAATTGTATATAGTGCCTAAATTAGATGGAAGTTATAAATTTTATATTAGAGACTCATCTTTTAGCAATAGCAGAGGTGTTTGTATTGAATTTAATAACATTTCTGAAATTGAATCTTATGTTGAAAATTCATTATTTAAATCTGCATATTATTACAAACCAATGAAAGATTTGTTTGGTGATTTTAAAATTGAAGATGTTAATGACAAAACATTTGAAGTTATGGAGATGTTTAAAGTTTGACTTTTTATACTTTTAATGTTATAATCTAGCCAAATTTTGGAGATTTTTATGCTTAATCGACCAGCGGAACACTATATAAAATATGATGCTATTGTAAATAAGGTTATTGAGCAACTATATTTTTTAGATGGTAAAAAAAAGAGTAAAGATATTAGTTTTAGAGATTTTGACTTAAGATACTCTTTTAAGGACATTAATTGTATAGTTTCAAGGTATAGCTCCTATCCTCTTGGTAGTATGGCTGCTTTTGCTATGGATATTAAATTTCAGTTATATAAAACAATTTCAGATATAAAAGATTTTAAAATAAAATTTAATCAGGTAAATAATACAATAGGCTTTATGTTTTATGGTGAATTTGTACAGAAGCATGATGATTTTGATAAGTGCTTGTATGTTTATAGAAGCGATGATATAGAAAAAATAGAATTACATATTCAAAAAGTTATGCAAAAAGTTTTTTTAATCCCTGCTCTTGAAAAAATTGGCAATTTTAAAGTTGATATTGAAGATTTTGATGAACGTTACTATGAAATATTGAAGATGGCTAGAATTTGAAAAAAAATAAGATTATTATAAAATATATAAATCTAACAAAAAATAATTATATGAAATTTAAATTTTTATTATTAACATTATTAACATCAATATTTATTCATGGTTGTACAAATGAAGATTGGAATAGAATAGATGAACATGTTGGAAATATTAAGCTAGACATAATTAGTAAACCAGATCCTTATAAAGGATATGATGACAAAAATAAGACTGATGATGAAGATTAAGGAGACATCATGTATATGAATAATGTTAAAGAATTACTCCAAAGATTAAAAGATGGTGCAATAGAATTAGAAAATATTAAAAGTGATTTTTATTTAAAAAATCAAGTTATAAAAAGCATTGATGATATGATATTTATTAGCAACACATATATAAAGCTATTAGATAACTTTGTAAAATCAGAGAAAAAAGAATCTGATATAACATCAGATGAGAAAGAAAAAATAAAAATAATGAGTGAACATTACAAATTAGTAAAAAAAGTTATTTATGATTTTTCAAAAGCTTGATTATAATATTTTACTTATTTTAAAATTATAGTATAATAATATTATAAAATAATAAAAGGGTTATCATGAGAGCGACATTTACAAATGATTTACCAGAAATAGAAGTTGATTCGATTTCTGATTTGGACATGGATATTTTTAAACAGTTTCAAGAAAGAAGTTTAAAAGCTGCACAAAACTTAAGTAGTGAGGTTGTTAATGCTGTAAGAATGGACAGAAGAGCTTCTGACGATTTTGTTAAGGAATTTGGCAAGAGAACAGAGTTAGAAATAGATCCTTCGACTATATCTTTTAGGGCTATGAAACCATAAATTTTGAATAAAAAAAAGACCTTATCAAGGTCTTTTTTTATTGCTTTTTATTTTATTTTCTATATATTAATTATATAAAAGAGGTGTCAACATGAATAAGTCCGTTATAAAAATTAACCATAATAATTACACATCTATATTTGATTTTCTTATAGGTCTTGAGGAATTGTTATTAAATGGAAATGATTCATTTTACACACTTATAATTACAGGAAATACTGACCCTCTATTATCAACATATCTTAGTAATGATTGGTATAATAATTTAATAGAAATAGATCACTTAGCTACACGAATGAGAAAAAGATTATCTATACAAATAAATACAAGATTTCCTAAAAAATTTGAGAATTTTGAGATTAAAGATTTATTTCATATTATTTCAGTTGGCATTAATTATTATATCAGTAATAACGTATTTCATAATGATATAGAGCTTACAAATATATCAAAAACAATTAAAAAGTTAGAGAATTGGGACAGTAAAAACCCTATGAAGACAATGATAGTTTTAGATATTGATAAAAATATAACTAACTCTAGAAAAGAAGAAATACATAAATCACTTAAAGACACATTTATTCAAGTTACATTTATAGAAGATGATGTTTTTAAAATACATCAATTACCAATAAATGATATTAAAAAATTATTATCTAGTTTTTAAATATTATATTTTATGTTACAATATTAAAATAAACAATAATAATTAAAATGATAGCAGATTTTAAAGATTTCTATTTTTATCAAGTTATAGAAACGTCATTATTTATGTCTCTTGTTGAACATAATATAGTAAAAAAAGGCAGTATAGATATTGATGATTACAATTCTATACAAAGAATCATGACTAATTATTTTACATCAGGAATCTTTAAAGATTATCTTGGTGATAAATATACACTAGCAAAATTGAAAGATGTAAACCATTATGTAATGAAAGACACTAAGAGAGATGTCATGCATGATAACTTATATGTTGATAGTGACTTTATTGATATAATGAATGATAGATATGAAAACAAAATAGACTTTTTTGGTAAAATTTCAGAACTTTTTGATAATATTCAAGATGACATATATGACAATATGAAAAGCTATTTTGAGAAAAGAAAAGAATACTATTCAAATTGTGAATCTATTCAACCATTTTTAACAAAAGAGGATATAGATTTAAAAGAATCATTTTTTAATTCAAAGTTAGGAGTAAACTATTTAGAAAATTTCAAATCTAAGTCCGTACAATCTTTAATAAAAGAAAAGTTAGGAAACTCTATTGATTTAGAAATAATTAAACATGATAGATTTTCTGATCATATAGATGATATAAAAAAATCTATTAATTTTAATTTCTATAAAGATTTTGATGGCACTGAATATGAATTCAGAAAATTGAATAAATTTATATATGATGAGTTAGAATTTAAATATATGCCAACTAGTGGAAGAGGAACTAGTGAAGAGTTAGATAATCTTGATGTTTCTTGGAAAATTTTTAAATATGATAATACATATGCAGGTGGCCTTGCTTTGACTAATGGATTATACTCACAAGTAGCAAGTATTTCATTAAAAAAATCAATTGAAACTTCTTACAATTATATGAAAATAATTGACTCTATTATTAATGATGATGATTGTCAAAAAGATTTGTTTTTAACTGCACTAGAAATTAAGTCATTTAATTTAGAAGATCAGATAAGAAAAACTTATTCAGATAAAAGAATTTATTTTAACCATGATAATAAAAATTTATTCTATGATATTTATGCATTTATAGAAGAAAAAAATTTGATTAAACATAAAGATGAAATTCTTGATAGTTTTTATAAAGAAATAATATTACTTAAAGAGCATGAGGAAGTTAAATTTGATGATGAATATAACATTATTATGCTTATTAAATTTAAAGATGATTTAATTAATAAATATGGTGAATCTGATTTAAAAAATAATTTTGATAACAGGAATGAATTTGTAAGATATTGTTATGTTAAAAACAACGAGGGAACATTTGAAGATTATTTAAGACATAGTATATCAAATGGAAATATGGCTTTCAGAGCAAAATTAGGGTCTAATTTGTATGATGAAATAGAAAAATTTGTATTAGAAAATTTTCCATATTTTCCAAAAAATATAATAGAGGATCTTTATTTAAACTTTTCTATTAATAAGCAAAATTCAGTGAACTACAATGGTGATGAAAATTATGTTGAGTATAGTTATCATGCTTTGTACGATTTTTTTATTGAAAATAATTTATTAAACAACAATAATCAAACAATAAATATTTATAGATTTGAAAATTCTGATGGTAATGGCATTTATAGAAGTGATATTCCAAGAGATCTTGATAAAAATAGAGAAATTATTTTAAATTATTCACAAAGAAAAACACCATCAAATGATTTAAACATTTCTAATCTATTTTTGAACCCAAATAATAGAGGACATATCAGTAATGGATATCATTCTAATTATATTTTTGGCTTTGCTGATAAGACTCAAATTTATAATTGGTTTGATGATGATGAAATTAAAAAGTTTATCAACAATAATACAAAAATTTATAAATATGAAGTTAATATTAATAGTGCTATTTTAAGTAATTATCAAGTTGCATTTAATAAGAATAATATTATTAGTAAAGAAGAAATATTCTATAAAGATTTATTAAATATAGAAAATAAAAAATTAATAAAGAATAAGATATAAAAAATGCCACATTGTGGCATTAATTTTTAAATTTAATCTAAGTATTCTAAATGCGAATTTATTGAGTTCTCAAGACTAAGATCTCTGATTTTCTTTAGATAGCTTGATTTAGCTTTAATAAGTGATTTTTTTGTAACATAAGTTTCTATATCATTTTTATTTAAATTGATTTCAACTTTGTTATCACCTTTTACAAAAGAACCTTTCTCTTTAACATAACCATTTTCTTTTAATTTCTCTTCAATTGCTTCAACTTCTTTTGATGCAAGTTTTTCACTGTCTTTTCTTTCAGTATTTCTTATAGAAAATACTTTTCCAAAACCATATTCAAAACAAGTTTTAAATGTATTATATTTTTTATAAAAACATTCTGTCTTTAACTCTTCAGTTGTTGTGTTTATAAAAAGAAATTTTTTATTTTCATTGTATATATTGTTTTTTATATCAAGAACTTTTATTTCAAGCTCCATTTTTCTTATATCTTTTTTATCTTCTTCAGTTAATGCACCACTTTTTTGTAATATATCACTATAGTGATTTAGAGAAGATTGTAAAAAGTCTTTTCCTATATTAGATAAGTTACTTTCTCTTTCTGGTTTAATTTTTCCAAAATCACCAATTACTTTAAAATATTTAACATCACCTAGTTTTAAATTTTCATATTTTAATTCTATTTTTTCTTCTTTTTTGATAACATCATCTGATGAATCCTGTAGTGCTAATACATTAAATGACATTGACATAGCTAATGCTGATAATATAATACTTTTATACATTTATACCTCCATTAAATTAGTGAATATATTAATACTAAATAATAGTTAAGTCAATAATATAAAACATCAACATTGACAAAATTCACTTTAAATGTATTATATTATCACTGGTTTTGGGGAATATCATGAGTAATGTTTTTGTTATATCTTTATCTGCTGTTACTAGAAAAGTCATTCCTTTTCGTTATTTTAAGAATAGAGCAGAAGATCTTTTGTCAAAAACACTAGTAGAATGGGCAAATGACCCTAGTGAATTATTAAAAAAGAAAATACCAGAACTTAAAGATTATGAATTTTATTTTAATAGACTTCATAATTTTAGATTAAGAATGTCTGAATCTCTTAGTAAATATCATATATTTGAATACGCAAAACAGGATGATGGCTCAATAAAGTATATGTTGATTTTTGATGTAGATAGTATAATTCAAGATATGTATAAAGAACATTTACAATATAATTCAAATAGATTAAATGATCTTTTATTAATAATCTCAGAATTGACTGTTAAATTGAAATCTAATAACTATATACAAAACATGGATTTTTTATTCACAAATAATTCTAAAAAATTACCAGAAGACATGAAGGAATGGACTGAGTTTATGAAGAACTTGAAAAGTGAAACTTTTTATTTAGTTGATGAAGATGACTAAATATGCTATAATAAATTTTTAATTTTAAGGTATTATAGTAATGAGTCCACTAGAAAAAATTAATCATCCTTTGTTTGATGAGAACAAATTATCAGTTTATATTAAACGAGATGACTTAATTCACCCGTTGATCTCTGGCAATAAGTGGCGAAAATGTCATTATTTGCTAAAACATATCAAGGATAATGGTTATAAGAACGTAATTACTTTTGGTGGTGCTTATTCAAATCATATTCATGCTTTTTCTTATGCTTGTAAAGAGTTAGGTATTAATTCTATTGGTATTATTAGAGGTGAAGAATTATCATCTAAACCATTGAATAAAACTCTGTCTTTTGCAACTGAAAATAATATGGAATTAATCTTTGTATCTCGTGATGAATATAAGAAAAGATATGAAGCAGAATACATTCAAATGTTATCAGAAAAATATAATGCTTATGTTGTTCCAGAAGGTGGTTCAACTAACTTTGCAGTTGATGGTTTTGCTGATATGTTATCTGAAATTCGTCAGGTTATTTCTTTTGATAAGATTTTTGTACCTTGTGGTTCTGGCGGAACTATTTCGGGTATTAATGCTAATTTAAAAGGTTCAGAAATTGTTTACGGTGTAAATGTTTTGAAAGGCACTGAATGTGATCTTGAAGATATTATTAAATCTTATTCACCTAATAAAAATTATGAGATTCTTACCAATTATCATTTTGGTGGTTATGCTAAATATAATGATACTTTAATTAACTTTATTGAATGGTTTGAAGACTATTTCCATATTGAAATTGAAAAAGTTTATAGTGCAAAAATGTTTTATTCTTTTTTTTCTATGGTTAATAATGGAATGTTAAAAGATCAAAATATTATTCTTTGTCATACCGGCGGTCTACAAGGAAAATAAATTATAATATCATTTATTGAAAGAGAAATTTTCATTGTTATAATGTAAAAAACATTGAGTAAAATTGTGAATATAACAGGAAAAATTGTTTATTTTGATGAAATTTATCATCATATTGAAGTCTTAAAAACAAAAGCTATTGAAAAAATAGCTTTGCCATCAGTTTTTGATATTGGAAAGTTTGTTTCAATAGACTTTATTGAAAATAATATATCAAAAATTATAGAAGTTAAACCATATAAATCTTTACCAACTAAAGAAATAATTTTTTGTAATGAAAACGAAGACAGTTACAATATTGAGTTTATGAGACCTTTCTCAATAAAATCCTGCTTGAGTAAAAATGAAGCAGTAGAATGTTTTAATGAATTTTTAAAAAAATCATCCTGTAATTATGTTCAAAATTTAAAATATATTGAAAATGAAACTGATGATACATATGAAGTTTATGGTAATATAGGTTTATATTACCACGAACAAATTGCTGAGTTAAATTTATCTCTTAACTATAATACTTTATATGCAAATAATTTATTGCTGGTTAAAAATAATCTTGAACATGAGATTAATGAAAATAATAATCATGATGAAGTAAAAAAATTATGTTCAAGTTTTATTTTACTTATACTATTTATAATTTTTTTTATGATATTTTTCGCTGTTATTTAAGTTATAAATGTTTAACAAAACTCTTTAAATTCAATAGTTTAATTAAAGATTTGGCCTCTCATATTAATTGACTTTTTATATTTTTTATAGTATAATAAATCAATTAAAGGAGCCATATATGAATCCAAAAAAATTAAGTAAAAAAGCAATTATTGAGAATCGTAGAGCATTTTATATTACTGTTGTTGACAAAGTAAAAAGTTACATTTTAAGTGTAGATCCAAATTATAGATTTGAAGTTAAAAGAAAAAATCTAGATCAAAGAATGAGAGTTTCATCAATTAAAAATCCTGAATTAAGATTTGCAATTAAAGCTACTAAAAATTATTTTACTATTTCAAATGATGGTGGTGTTTCACCATGTATTAATAAAGGTTTTTACAATATGATTCTTCAACTTGAGCAAGTATTGTTAATGCAAGAAAAAGATGTTGTTGGTAATGTCGAAATTGATGATAATGATTTAATACTTGTTGACATGATGGCATTATAAAGTCTCTTATGAGACTTTTTTATTGACTTCTAATATTTTTTCACTTATAGTAAAACACTAAAAAGGATACCTCATGATTATTAATTTAAATTTTTCATTGCCCACATATATGTCTATTGATTATGGAATTTGTGATGGTTTCAGTGATGAAGGCATTTTAAAGAAACTTTATTCTTCACTAGAAACTGATGATGAAATTAAATTTACAGAAGATAATGTAAATAAAATCATTGACTTCTTTAATATTGAATCAAATTGTAATGATTTAGCTTATGAATATTTATCAAACAATAATCTTTTTAATGAAAATAGTAAGCCTTTTCTTTTCCTTGAAGACATTAACAAAAGTGGTGAGTTCATAAGAAATATTACTATATATCTATCATTTGAAATTAATGATGAAGAAATTTTAGATTATATTAATAAATTAAAATTAGATTTTTTTAATCATATTAATTCATATCAAGAAAAAAAGATTTTAAAACGGGAAAACCTTATAAAAATTGAAGAATTTTCAATTCAAAAAGGTGTTCTATCTATTACTTTGGGTACAAGTTATCTATTGAATAAAGAAGATTACGAACATTTATCTATATATAAAGATTCATATAGATTTAAAGCTAATAAAAGAACTACTGGCGAATTTTATATTACTGTTAACAAAAGTTACAGAAAGGAGTTAAATAAATGAGCAATTTTAAAGAAGAACAAATAAAAAAACATCTTGAACTTAATCAAACCTTTAATTATTTGTTGTCTAACCATCTAAAAGATGGTTATGATGAAAAAACCATTCAATTATTAAAGCAAAATTATGATATGATGAGGTCAACACTAATTGATTTAGGTGTTAAATTTGATGAAATTGAAAAAATTAGAAATTTGAATATGAGAATTAGAGAGTTGGAAAATGTTCAAGATAATCCAGATATGAGCTTTATCAAAGTTTCTACATATATAAATGGATTGTCATCAAAATTAAAGGATGTTATGAGAAATATTGGAGTTAATGGAAGTTTTAATGTTACATTTGAACCTAATTTAAAATTTAATATTCGTTTCTATAGTTCTGGTATTGAAAAGGCATCAAGAAGTAGTTTTGTTAAAGAAGATGACTATAACAGATATAATGAAGAAAATAGAATTAGACATGAAAAATTTATGGATGAGTTTGAAACAGTTAAATGGTCTAATAGCTATTACTTAAAATATAGTGAAGCCAATATTAATAAAATATTAATAGAAATTGAAGATAGTTTTGATGTATCTATATCTAATCATGAGTATGATGTAAAAAGTCATTTTGAAGATACAGATAATAATGACGAACACCCAATAAAAACAAGACCAATAATAGAAAGCTTAACAGCTACTGTATATACACTTCAAAGTAGTATTGGTTTAGCTGAGGCTTTTAGAAATAGATATTAATTGAAATTAGTTATTTATAATTTATAATGTCCTCACATATGAGGACTTATTATGTTTAGATTAGGATTTGCTTGCAAATATATGCATCATGACAGAACGCTTAAGACAAAAGAGATTGAATTCATAGAGAAACCTTTAAATACAAGAACCGTTACTGTAAAATGGATGAAAAGTGTTGATAAAAGCATTGCAGAAGAAAGATTGTTTTCAGTCGTTAATCATAATATTCAGTCAATTAAAAATTTGCTTCATTATATATTAACTCTTCCAAAAGAACTACATATGCTTAGAATTAGTAGTGATATTTTGCCTTTGTATACGCATAAGGATTTTAAACATTTATATAAAATATTAGAATTTAAATCCTTAATGGAATCTGGTTTTTCTGATATCGGCAATTTTGCAAGAATAAATAATATTAGACTATCAATGCATCCGGGTCAGTTTTGTGTACTAGCATCTATTAATCCAGAAGTTATTGATAAAAGTATAGAAGAATTTGAATACCATACAGATATGATTAGGATGATGGGATATGGACAAAATTTTCAAGACTTCAAATGTAATATTCATATTTCAGGAGGATTGGGTGTTTATGGAATGAGAGAATCATTCCATAGGCTTAGTTTAGAAGCAAGAAACACTATAACATTTGAAAATGAAGAAAAAGTTTATGGTTTAAATTCTGTCTTACAAATAAGTGATCTTGCTCCAGTTGTTTTGGATATTCATCATTGTTGGTTAAATGAAAATGATTATATAAACATTAATGATGATAGAATAAAAAGAGTCATTGATAGTTGGAAAGGTGTTAGACCTACAATGCATTATTCTCAATCTAAAGAATTTATCCTAGATAAAGGTTTTACAAATATGCAAAAGCTAGAAGTTAAAGATTTATTAAAATATTTTAAGAAAAAAGATCTTTATGCTCATAGTGATTACATGTGGAATGATTGGACTAACTTATATGCAAAACAATTTATTAATAATTTTGATATTATGTTTGAAGTTAAATCTAAAAATTTAGCTGTAATTGACTATTATAACAAATATATAAATTGACGAAATATATTTTTTTTGCTATTATTATTTTTTATTTAGGAGGCTGACATGGGCACGAGGGCGACTACAAGAATTTGTAATGACACCGACTATATTCAAACATATACAAGATGGGATGGATTTGAAGAAGATATTAAATGGGATTTAGAAAACCTTATTTCTAATTGGCGTTCTTCATTAGATTATTTTAAGAAAAAGTTAGAAAATGAACCTAAAGGCGTATTAAATATGTCTAAATGGGTTAGTGATTTTGAAAATCTTTTAGATGAAGCATCTAAAAATCCAAGTATTGACTTATATACATTGCTTTTTTGTATTAAAAGTTTTAACCATCATCATCCATTAACAATATGTGATGATGACATTAATTTAGGTGACGATGTTCCCGATTTTATTATGAAATATGATGGTTTTGGAAATAATACATTTATTAATACAGAAGATAATGATTGTAATGAAATTTTAAATGTTGAAATAAAAGCAAAAGATATCTCTTCTGAATATCGTGTTATGAGAATATATATGGCTGATAGTAATGGCGAGCTTAATAAAAAAGCATATACTGACTTAAAATACAGAAATATTAGTGAAAAAGAAATATTTGATCACTTTATTAATATGCCTTTATTTTGGAGAGATTTTTATAATGTTGGTAAAGAAAAAAAAGATATCTTACTTAGTGAACGCCCTAATGATTTAGGTAATAATAATATTTTTAGACTATTAAGAAAAATAAGTTACTTTTATAAAGGAACTGATCAGTATTCCGCTTTTAAGAATCGTGAACCAATTAAAGTTGATGATGAATCAAGACTCATTAGAACACAAGAAATATGTGAAGATATCATAGCATTAATTCCTTTTGATATGTATGCTAATGTTTTTGGAACGCATCTTGCTTTAAGTCTTCCAGGTAAAGTTATGCCGCTTACAAAAGCAGAAAGCATTTCAGAGTACGAAATCTCTTTAGAATTCTGTATTATTGATGAACGTGCTAGTTATATATTTTGTAACATTCCAAGTTTAAGTGATGAAGAAATGAAGCTTTTATATAATGAGTCATTTTCTTTAATGATGGCAAGAGAAACTAGATTCTTAGCACTTAACAATCTTACTAGTGTTTTTCCAGAAATGCATCAATATGAATTGAATACGAATCCTAGATTTAAAGGTGGTGATTATGAATATTCTATTGTTAGATTTATGGAAACTCAAACAATACTAGAGCTTAATGAAGAAAAAGAGCCATAAGGCTCTTTTATTTTTCTATATATTTGTTAATCTCTTTTAATATTTCATTAACGTGGCTCTTTTTTATTCTACTAGGTACACTTTTTATATCAATATTATCAGCAATCCAAATCCATTCAGCATCTTCAATAGATACCAAGTCAACACAATTTGAATAATTCATTATCTCTTTTATATTATCATTTGAACAACTAAAATCACCAATAATAGCGATTTTATTTAATGGTAATTTACATTTAAGGTTTAATAAACTATCAAATAAAATATTATCATTTAATAAACCTTCTTCTTGTAGGAATATTAAATCTTCATTATCCCCCATTCCTCTTGTTAAATTTAGGTTGTCAATAAGATGACAATCATAATATTCTATATAATTTTCTATTCCTAAATCATTTACCATATTGGCAACAACTTCATCTATTATTGAGCATTGATCTACTTGTGTATCAATAATAGCAATACCATTTTTTAATTGTTTAAAACCAATAAGATTAGAAATCCCTATCATTGCCATTGTATCTTCCATTTCATCTTTATGATCATTTAAATAATTTTTTAAATATTTTAATACATTATTGGCATATAAGTTATTAAACCAAAAAATTTGACCATCAAAAGAATATTTAAACTCTTCATCAATTATTTTTTTTAAGTTTTCAATATTTTCACAATTATTTAAATCGCCAACACATATATATCCATCAAGAATACCTAAAACACTTTCTGTATCAATTTTATCATTATTTTCAATATATATCATTTTTAATTAGCCTCTCTTGTTTTTTCAATTTCATGATAAAATTTTAAAAAAATTTCTTCTGTTGGTAAATCAAAAATATTATAGGATTTTAATTCTGAAACTGCATAGTATTTTGACTCTGGATTTGCATATTGATAAAATTCTTTTGCTTCTTTTGATTTATCTTGATTCTGACCTTCATAAACTTTAAATTTATTTTCGTCTAGGTCTAAAACATAGACCCAATCACAAGACGAATCACCAGTATAGTCAATACTAGGATAAAGTTTAATATTATTTGATGAGCTAGCAATAATATCAATCACATTAGATGCTGGTATTACTATTTTTACTTCTTTATTAAATGGATTATCTTCATCATATTCAATAAGTTCTACATTTTTTAATTTTTGTTTAAAGTCTTCTAGATTATTTAAAATATTTTTAATTTTATTAATACAACTAACACCAGCCCCTTCAGGACTACCACCAATACTGCCAAATTGTGAAACTTTATACATACCTTCATGCTTTATACAAATAAGATGCCTAGTTCCCATTTCTATCTCCTAAAAAATTAATTTATTATAACAATTTATTTATTGTAAATCAAATAATAATATGATATATTTCCTTTAAAATGAGGACTAAAGATTGAACCTAAGTAAGATTTTATCAAACTCAATATTTTCAATTAATGATATTAATATTATTAATTCATTTGTAAATGGTATTGGAAATATAAAGAATATTAGTTATAGAAAATCCAGATCATCTTATAATCTAATTATAGAAGATAATGCTTTTAGTTATTATTATTTTATAAAGGGTCATGAAAATAAAACTTTAATTCTAGTTACATACAATATAAAAACAAAGATCTATGTAGAGCATCACTATATAAATGGATTTATACCAATAATTAGTTATAAACAAATAAATGGAGAGTCAAATGGAACTGGAACAGGTGAGCGAATATTAAAAAATAAAACTTATAGCTCATTGATATATTTTGATAATGATATACAAATGTATTTATTATATCCTGATGGCAAAATTACAAAAAAAATATCAATATGTATCAATTATCAACACTATATATCAGATAATAATAATATATCATATGCTCAGAGTATTTATCATTTTGAAATTGAAACAAAAAAATATAGTATCATTAATGAAAATATAGATTATTATAAATCTTTCAAGATACCTTTTAAAATTATTGATGGACAAGTAAAGACGAAATGGTCTGTTGATTTGGGAGAATCTTTCCTAGATTGTGTTGATATTAAACAATTATTAAAATCTCCATATGGACTTCAATCACAATGTAGAGATTTCTTAGAATTATTTAAAATGATGGAAATATAAAATAAAGCCAGTTTAACTGGCCTTATTATTATTCTTCATTGCTTAATATATATCCATATATTTGTTTCATTGTAATAGTACCAATTGGTTCTCCTGTTTCATTATCAACAACAATGCCGAGGACAGTATTATTTTCTTTTAATTCAACAATAACATCCATTAAATTATCATCAGCTTCAAGTATAATCGCTTGTCTGCAATATTTTGATACAGGTTCATCTACAGATGTTGATTTTACAAATTCTGGTGCAACATCCCTATAAAATACAATACCTACCAAACTATTATCTTTTTTTACAAAGAACCTTTTGTTATTAGTATTCTCAAAAGCTGGTCTATATTTTTCAATACAATCATCATATTCAAAAATAACTGGATTTATCTTTTCTAGAACCTCATGAACTTTTTCTTGTTTTATACTAAAGATCTTCTCTAACATTTTTTGTTCAGACTTATCAATTATTCCATTTTTTCTATAATGCTTAATAATCATTTTTAATTCATTTAGACTCATTTGTCTTTTAGATTCTAATTTGAATATTTTTACCCACATATAAGTAAGTAAAACAAATGGGTAGTTTAGAAAATAGGACATTCTTGCCACCCATGATAATTTTGTTAAAATCTTTTCATAACGATAGTTTGCAACAATTTTTGGCAATGTTCTTGCAAAAACTAACATGCAATAAGTTAATACACATGTAAATATTACAATATATTCTTTTGGCATATATTTTGCTGACATAGCACCAAGCATCGAACTACCTAAAATACTACTAAATGTTATTGCAACAACCATAGCAGTGATATGCCAGTCTTTTTTATTCATTATCTTTGTGACACGTTTTTTAACTTTTTCTGGTACATCATTTCTATTCATAAATATGTGTAGTTTTATGTCATCCATAACAATGATAGATGATTCAACTAATGCAAATAGTCCTGAAATTGTAACCACAAAAATAGAAGCTAAAATTAAAGCTATTATTTCAAGATACATAAATTCTTCCCTTTTTTACTAATTTATAATCAAAGATTAACATATTTTTATGCTAAAAGAAATCTTTATTCAATTAAATATTTATTTTTTTTAAATACTAAACATATTAAGCATTAATAATTGTTTATCATTTAAACTAATATCAAATTTATTTTTGGTATTGACACCAAGATCTTTTAAGATATCACTATCTACATAGATAACATCATGATAAGAATTCTTATAAAAACCATATAAATATTTGTTATTTTTTATTTCTATTTTTATAGGTCTCTTTTTATTATCTTCTTTATTCTTGTATTTAGATGGAATTACTTTTAGATATGATTTAAATTCAAGATTTTTATCATATAAGAAATGTTCATTGTATTTTCTTCCATGCTTAAAAATTTTTTCACATACATAATTAAATCCATCATTTACTTTAATTTTTAATATAACTTCAATAGCACCATTACTTATAGATATTGTTTCAAATATATCATCAAAATAAGAAACGTGTTTTGAGCTATCTTTTATTTTTATATAATTTTTTAATAGAAGATTTGTTATATTTGTTTCTTTATATTTAAAAGAGATATTTTTATCAAATATTAGATTATATAATTCTGTCTTGATTATCATTATTTTTTTACCTTTTTTTATAAATATAATTTCATAATTATATTAAAATAGAAAAAAATTGTCAATTTAATTTTAACCTTTGTTTTGACTTCTTTAATTATTTAAATATAATATAGTTTAATTTATAAAGGAGATTTTTATGATAAAAGTAGCAATCAATGGTTTTGGTAGAATTGGTAGAAATATTCTTAGAGCATTTTATGAACAACCTCACTATAGAAGTTATATTAGTATTGTAGCAATTAATGATCTATCTTCTATTGAACATGCTGTTCATTTATTGAAATATGATAGCATTCATAAAAAATTTGATAAAATAGTTTCTCATATTGATGATGAAATAAGATTAAACCACCACATAATAAAATATTCTTCAATAAAAGAAGCAAATCAATTACCATGGAAAGACTTGGATATTGATATAGTTTTTGATTGTACAGGGAGATATACTACTAAAGAATCTGCTTTGTCTCATATAAATGCAGGAGCAAAAAAAGTTATTGTTTCTGCACCTTGTGATGGTGCTGATAAAACAATAGTTTGGGGTGTAAATGATGAAACTTTAAGTTCATCTGATATTATAATTTCAAATGCTTCATGTACAACTAACTGTCTTGCACCAGTAGCATCTTTAATAAACTCTGAATTTGGAATTGAAAATGGATTTATGACCACTATTCATTCATACACTGGTGATCAGAGACTCATTGATACTGACCATAGTGATCTATATAGAGCAAGAGCAGCAGCATTATCAATGATTCCATCTAAAACCGGAGCAGCAAAAGCAATTGGCTTAATTATTCCTGAACTCAGTGGTAAAATTAATGGAATGGCAATTCGTGTTCCAACTCCTAATGTTTCATTGGTTGATTTTACATGTAATATTGGAAGGGTAACAACAAAAGATGAGGTTAATGAAGTTTTCAGAAATGCTGTAAAGAATAAAGTTTTCAAAGGTGTTTTAGGATTTAATGATAAACCACTTGTTTCTGTTGATTTTAATCATGATAGTCATTCTAGCATATTTGATTCAACTCAGACTTTTGTTCAAGATGATATGATTAAAGTATTTTCTTGGTATGATAATGAATGGGCATTTTCAAATAGAATGCTAGATCTTGCCATAAGTGTCAATAAAGCAAAATAATTAAAAGACTCCTAGAGTCTTTTTTGTTGACTAAAATTTAAATTTATGCTATTATTTTGCAAATTTTAGGAGTTTTATATGTCTACAGTAGTTTCAAATGCATACAAAATTAATACAAAGGATGGTGAAGAAATTCAAGAAATTAATGACAAGATTAAGGCATTCTTTAAAAAAGAGCTTTTAGATGTTATTAATAAGTATATTGTAGATTCCTATATAGATTATAAATATTATAAGAAAGATAATAAAAGAAAAAGCTTTTGGAGTTTTTATGAAGACTCAACACGTTTTAATTTTAATAATTATTCAACATCTATTTTAATTGAATCATTGAAAAGTGTTTCATCTTTTAAAGATCTTGGATTTTATAAACTTTATATTGATATTATTGATTTTGCTGTTAGAAATAATATTCCATGTGATTTTAATAAAAAAGCTATTTGTTATTTTAAAACTTATAAAGGAAATACATACTACCATATTAGTGGTAATGGTGATATTGTTAAAAAATTTCGTGAAGAGTATAAAAATATTGTTTCTAATGATTTTACTATATTCGATTATTGGAATAACACTGACAAGCCTGATAATATTAGTGATGAAGAGTGGGAAAATAGAGAATCTGTTTGGAACAATATTATAGATAGAACATACTCTGGTGAATTCAATGAATTTACAACAACTATAGAGTCTTATAATATTTATTCTCCAGATTGTATAATGAAATATATTCCAAGCGAATATGAATGTCTTTTAAGATATCATAGAGAATTAACAGAAGATAATTATTTTATTGATGAATTAAACCGTCAAACATATGCAGGAGAGTCAAAAAGTAATGGCAAGGCAGGTATGTATGCAAGGTCTAAAATTGAGGAAGATATTAATACTGGCAAAATTTATGAATATGTTGACAGTATGAAAAAGGATAAATTAGATTTTGATTCAATTCTAAAAAATATTTTTAAGGATGGTTTCAATTATCCTAAAAGAAAACGTAAAAAATCTTAATTAGGAGTCATAATATGTTTAATATTACAAATGGATTTTTATTGAAATCATCTGATCCGCAAGAAATCAATAAAGTTAATGATCATATTAGGCATATAATTCAAGATTTAATTCATATATCTTGTTGCAAAATCATGGCTCAGAAGCTAACTAAAATAGTTGATTTAAGACTTAATAAGAAATTAAATTTTAATACACTAATACATCATAATCATTATGAAATTTTTAAAGATGAAACATCTGAATCTGACAGTGACTTTTTTAAACTTCTTTATTTTAAAAAACTAAAATATACAACTAAAAACTTATTTGAAATTATAAAAGTTATGTCAACTGATGCTAGCTTAGGTTTTTTTGATGCCCCTTCAAGTCAAGCAAAAATATATTTTAAAACAATTGGCAATAATACACTGTATTATTTTAGTCTTGAAAATAATTTATTTAAAGCTTTTAAATCTATTAATGATAAATTGAATATTCTTGATGAATTTGATTATATTGATGGCGAAAGGCCCGATAGTATTTCAGCATCTGATTGGGAACTAAGAAGAAATTCATGGAAAGAAATTTTAAAAGATAAAAATTCAACTATTTCTAATAGTATGTATTTAATATTAATTGATATTAATCTAGAATACATTACTAAAGCAATGATATTTAAATATATTCCGAATATGGAAGAAAGGTTAAAAAATATTTATAGGAAAGAACGTACTAATAGCCTTTCAGATATAAAGTGTGAGCAATATTGTAAAGAAAACAACATAGGTAGAACACATCTTCAGATGCATGAGTATATGGAAATACACTCAGATGTTCTTGACATTGTTGATAAAGAAATTGAACAAGAATTATATATCAACTCTAATAAGCATATTGATATGTTAATACCAGAAAGTGATTTATTAAATTCAATTTTTAACTATGAGTATGAATACAAAAATGATTGATACTAATTTATTTTTAGAATCTTTAAAAAAATATTTGAATATTTTTATTGATTTATCAAGATTTAGATGTGATAAAAAAGGAAATTATTTACATATCATTTATTATAACCCAGTTTTAAATAAAAAACCTAGTTATATTAATGTACATATTAAAACTTTTAAAAATCGTATTTCATGCAAAATGAATATAAAGTTTGATAAAGATAAAAAATATATAGATAATATAATAATAAAAAATAAAAAAATATTTCTACAAACAGAAATTACAAGAGAATATATTAAAATTTTAAATAAGATACATCAAGAATCACGGATTCTTAATCCAATATTGAATTTATCTTTTGATTTAAATATAAAGGATAATAATTATAAAATTTATAATTTAACATATGATATTGAGCTTTGGTATTATAAAAAAAACAATCCTGATGTCAGGATATATAAAAATTTTATTAAAGAAATGAATGATTATTTAGATAGTTATTTTTTATCTAAAAATATTGATTCAAAAGAATTTGATTACAAAAATAAAAGTGAACTTTTTTTTATGTTAGAAATATAAATTTATTTTATTATGATTATATTTATGATATAATATAAATTGAATTTAATGAGAACTAATATAAGATGAAAGCACTATTAAAAAGTAATGAAAATACTTCAGTTGTAGAATGTCAGATAAGAAATAATTATGATACTTTAATTAAAGTAGATACCGCAGGTATCTGTAGAACTGACATTTATGCGGCAGAAAATAAAATTATGACTGCAAATAACTTAGTTTTAGGCCATGAGTTTTCTGGATTTGTTGTAAACTCAAATAATAAAAAACTTAAAGAAGGTGATGCTGTAACATTTAACCCTATATTTGATGATTTGACTATGATAGGTGTTGATCATGATGGCTGTTTTGCTGAATATATAAGAGTTCCTTCATCACAAGTATATTCATTAGGAAATTTTAAAAATATGGAAGTTGCTGCATATATAGAAC
>JACCDS010925722.1_pt1 | contig 20297 bp, 15 predicted proteins | sample 7446441 | NCBI WGS metagenome assembly JACCDS01 (sample SAMN15323445, study PRJNA562643) | freshwater metagenome | isolation source: river surface water | place: USA:Blue River Watershed | collected 2017-08-17
CTGGTCGTCGTCGCCCACGGCGGTGAAGTGCGCACGCTCGCCGGCCAGCGCCTTGAGCAGTTCGTACTGCACGGCGTTGGTGTCCTGGTACTCGTCAACCAGGATGTGCTGGAAGCGGTGGCGGTAGTGCTCTCGCAAGGACGCGTGGTCGCGCATCAGCTCGTAGGTGCGCAGCATCAGTTCGGCGAAGTCGACCACGCCTTCGCGCTGGCACTGGTCTTCGTAGGCCTGGTAGATCTCGACCATCTTCTGGGACTGGGCGTCCTTGATGGGCACGTCGGGCGGGCGCTGGCCGTTTTCCTTGGCTCCGGCGATGAACCAGCTCACCTGCTTGGGCACGAAGCGCTCTTCGTCCAGGTTCATCGCCTTGATGATGCGCTTGACGGCGCTGAGCGAATCGCCGGTGTCGAGGATCTGGAAGCTCTGCGGCAGGTTGGCCACCTTCCAGTGCGCGCGCAGGAAGCGGTTGCACAGGCCGTGGAAGGTGCCGATCCACATGCCGCGCACGTTCACCGGCAGCATGGCGCTCAGGCGCGTGAGCATCTCCTTGGCCGCCTTGTTGGTGAAGGTCACGGCCATCACGCCGCCGGGCGAGACCTGTCCGGTCTGCATCAGCCAGGCGATGCGGGTGGTGAGCACGCGCGTCTTGCCCGAGCCGGCGCCGGCCAGGATCAGGGCCGGTTCGGCGGGCAGGGTGACGGCGGCGAGCTGTTCGGGGTTCAGGCCTTCGAGCAGGCGCTGGCCGCCGATGGGGCTGTGCGACGGACCGGGCGTTCGCGGCTCGCCCGGTTCACGGTGGGGATCGGGTGGCGCGAATGGGGCGGAAAAGAGGTCCGGGACGGGGGCTTGGGGCGCGGGCATCCCGGCATTTTAGGGAGGCGCCCCGCGGGGGTCATTCCAGCCGGAAGGTGGGCTCCAGGCAGGTGTCCGGCTCGCTGACAGGTGGGGGCTGGAGCGCCATGGGCAGCGTTCGACCCAGGGCGATTTCCTCGGGCGAGCGGTTGCGGAACTTGTGTTGGTACATGGCCCGGTCGGCCACCTTGAGCAACTCGTCGGCCGTGCGTCCGTCCTGGGGAAACAGGGCGACCCCGCCGGAACAGGTGACCCGGACGTGGCCGGTGCCGATGGACACGGGCAGTCCCACCGACCGAATCAGTTTGGCCAGCATTTGTTCCAACGTCGCGCGGTCGGGGGCGTTGGGCAGCAGCACGGCGAACTCGTCCCCTCCGATGCGTCCCACGGCATCGTCGTTGCGCAGGCAGGTCCGCATGCGGCCGGCGACCGCCTTGAGCACCAGGTCTCCCGCGGAATGCCCGTGGACATCGTTGATCGGCTTGAACTGGTTGAGGTCCAGGAACAGCACGGCCAGGGGCTTGCCGGAGTGGGTCGCGGCACTGAGCGCCTCCACGAGCTGTTGTTCGAACCGTTCCCGGTTCAGCAGGCCCGTGAGCACGTCGTGGTTGGCCCGGTACTCGTAGCGTTGGGCGTGCTGGTGAAATTCCGTGACGTCGGTGATGGTCCCGATGTAGACGTCGGCCAGCCCCTGCGGTGTGCGGACGGGGCCGGCCTCGATGCGCAGCCAGAGGGTGGCACCGCCCTTGTGGTGGAGCTGCAGCTCGTCGGCGAAGCGCACGCGTGCGCTGACGGCGGCGTTCCACTTGGGGGTCAGGCGCTGGGTGTCGGCTTCCGGCAGGAGTTCCAGCCACAAGCGCCCCAAGGCGGAGGGGGCCTCAAGGCGCAGCATCTCGGCTGCGCGGTCGTTGCAGTAGGTCAGGGTGCCCCGGATGTCGGTCTCGATCAGCCCCACGGGCGCGAGCCGGGTCATCTCGCGGAAGCGCAGCGTCTGGCGGGTCAGCTCGTTCTGCGTCGCCGACACGCGTTCAAGTTCCACGCTCAGCCGCCTCGACTGTTCCTTGAGGATGGTTTCCCGGCGGGCGATCTCGCTCATGTCGCGGATTTGCACGAGACATTCGCGTTGTCCGGCAGCATCGAGCACCGGGATGACGTCCACGGCATGCCGCATGCGCTGCTCGTGGACGCTCTGCGGCGCGAACAGGGGCAATGGCATGGGGTGGAAGGCATGCGACAGGCGCATGGCACGGCCGGAATTCAGGCATTCACGGATGGCCAGGCGCAGGCGTGGATCGACTTGGCCGGGCAGGGCCTCGTCCAGCGTGCGACCCGCCAGGGGTGTGCGCACGCGTTCGCGCAGCCAGCGGTTGGCGACCTGAATGCGTTCACCCGGGCCGACGACCATCAGGCCGAACTCGACGGCGTCCAGCAGGCTGCGCATGGCTCAGGTCTCGACGGAGAGGCCGAAATACGTTCGGATGCGCTCCACCGACGAGGTCAGCGAGGCGATGTTCATCAGGAACAGCACGTATCCGGTGATCTGGTGCGACTGCATGCACATGCCGATGCGAGCGACCAGCACCGTGTCACTGCCCGGGCAGTGGGTGAACAACTCGTCCGGCGACGCGGCACGCACGCCGGGCAGGGTGCCGACCATCTCGGTGTCGAAGATCATCGCCAGGCTGTTCATGCAGCTGTTGATGATGATGTTGCCCACTTCGGCCAGGGCGTCCTGTTCGAGTTCGCTGATCTGGTCGGCGGCGGGAGAGCTCTCGCCGAGCATGCAGCGCACGATCTCGAGGCTGCCCCGTTCCGGAAACAGCAACATGGCTTCCGTGCCGAGCAGGCCGTCGTCTCCCTCGAAGTGCTGCGCGATGCTGCACAGCTTGCCGGAGTCTCCAGCGTGGGGCATCTGGCGCAGGCGTTCGACCAGGTCGCGCCGGTGCATCAGCTCCACCACGGGCACCGACATCATGATCTCGTCTTGCACAATTTCGGCGAAGGAGGCCGCGGCCTCTCCGAGGGCCAGATTGAAGGCCTCCGCCAGGGCGTCCCGGGCGTCGTCGTCGAGATCGATCATGCGCTCACCGTCAAGTGCGTCAGGATCTGGTCGATGACCTCGCCTTTGACAGGCTTTTTGTACAGCATCACCCCGGCCGCCTCGGCCTTGGCCTGCGTCGCGGACTGCACGTTGGCGGTCAGCAGGACGATGGGGGTGTCCGGGTGTGCCTGCAAGATGGCGGTGGCCGCCTCGATGCCGGTGATGCCGGGCATGTTCACGTCCATGATCACCAGATCGGGCCGGTGTTCGCCGGCCATGGCGATGGCCTGCGTGCCGTCACCGGCTTCCAGGATCTCCGCGTCGGGTCGGCGCAGGCGGATCAGCCCCACCGCCATGTTGCGGGAGACCTTGCTGTCGTCCACGACCAGGATGCGAGCGGTGGATGAGGTGTTCATGTGCCGGTTCCAGAAAATTCGAGTCCGATGACCAGGCCCCAGTATGGGCAAGGGGTGGAGGCGGTACTCGCTGGAATCGGCCGGGGTTGGGTGTGTATTTCCGTGAACCCGACTTCTGAACCGGGTGTTCGGCCGCCAGGGGCACGCTGGGGGCCTCGTGCGCGGGTGTGTGACTTCCTTCTCGGCGGACGGTGCCTGGGCGGGGTTCTCCTCAAGAGGGGACGTTCATTCCTCGAAATACGATGGTGGGTTTCCCCTCCTGCTGCATCCGTCCGAAATGCTTTCGCTCAGCCGCTTCGAACACCTCTTGTTTGGACACGTCACTTTCAACGAAAGTGAGGAGTTCCTGGCGTTCCAGTTCCGGTTTCTCGTCTCGGTGATGGTGTCCAGCGCGTGGTTGACGTTGGTGTTCGTCGCGGCCGGTCTGGCGGGAACCCACCCCATGGACAACCCGCACCTCTGGATGATGGAGGTGTTTTCCGGTGTGACGCTGGCGCTGTGGGCCCTGCTCCGGGGACACAAGGAACGTTTCCGGGCCGTGGCATGGGTGTTTCTGATGCTGTGCCAGCTGGAGTATGTGTCGGCGCTGATGCACGTGCCCGAGGACGAACTCCGCGTGCTGTGGTTTTTCACCAATGTGCCGGGGGTCTACCTGCTGCTCGGACGCAAGGTCGGCCTGTCGGTGTCGGTGCTGACCGGGGTCGGGCTGGCGATGGGGAACCCGATGCTGTCCCGGCCCTATTCACCCCACGCGATGGCGACCCTGCTGGGGGGCTACGTTTACCTGACCTTGTTTTTCCATCTGTATGCATCCCGCTCCATTTCGTACTTCAAGCGGATGCGGCACTTCAACGACCGGCTCCAGGAGCAGGCTTCGCACGATCCGCTCACGGGGGTGCTGAACGCCCGGGCCTACTACGCGTGGTGTGACCGTTGGCTGCTGTCCGCGCAGCGGTCGGGTGCCCCCTGCTCCGTGCTGTTTGTCGACCTGGACCATTTCAAGCGGATCAACGACCAACACGGTCACGCGGCGGGCGACGCTGTGCTCAGGGCGGTGGCCGACACCTTGCAGCAGGGCATTCGCCGCAGCGATGTTCTGGCGCGCATCGGCGGGGAGGAGTTTTCCATCTTCTTGCCCGACACCGATTCGGCGCATGCCGTCATGTTGGCCGAAAAGCTCCGGGTGTCGGTGGAGGCCTTGTCGGTGGAAGCCGCCGGGCGGACGTTGAATGTCACCGCCAGCATCGGCGTGGCCAGCGGGGAAGGCGCTTCACCGTCGATGTCCGGCATTCAGCGTCAGGCGGATCAGGCGATGTACCGGGCCAAGGCGGCGGGCCGCAACCGGGTGTCCTGTCTCGAGGGGGAGGGGCGCGTGCGGGCCCCTTCCCGCCACCTGTCGGTCGGCGTCGAGATGTCCCTCTGACACGGGGGCACAAAAAAAACCCTCCCAAGCTGGTGTGCCGCAATGGGAGGGTCAGAAGGAGTTCACCGCTCGTGCAGCGGTGCGGCCTGGGCCATGGGTCGGTGTCGGCCGGACATGATTTCTCACATCGGGGCCGATTCTACGAATTTGGGGGGGTGCTGTCTGGCGAGACTGAGGGGTTTGCGTCCCGGATGCGCGGCGCCTGAACATGTGCTGGGGAGCTTCCCAGGACAACGCGTGGTCCCTCCGACAGGAATCGAACCTGTATCTGGCGCTTAGGAGGCGCCCGTTCTATCCATTGAACTACGGAGAGGACGGGCGGCATTCTACGTGCCTGAATCGACGGGGGGATCCAGGGGGGCGAAGCGGGGCACGGGCCCGTCGGGCGTCTCCACCGATTCCATGAACATCGTGTAGGGCCGCACCCACCACCCGGTGTCGTGGTACAGCGGGCGGTAAACCACCAGGGGCTCCTGGGTCTCGCTGTGGCGGGCGATGGCCATGACCTCGTATTCGCCTCCCTTGTAGTGGCGCCAGCGGCGGCAGGTCAGGGAAGGCAGGGGCAGGAGGTCTTCGGGCACGGATGGGCTCACTTGAGGTTCATCAAATCTGGGGCGCAGATCATGCCCCACGGCAGGCGGTCGAGGATTACATTGGATCCGTGGCTGCACGGTGCAGCATCCCAGAACCGAAGAGGAGAAGACCGACATGTTCCCTGAGTACCGCGATCTCATCACCCGCCTCAAGACCCAAGACGCCCACTTCGTCCACCTGTTCGACAAGCACAACGATCTCGACCAGAAGATCAAGAACATGGAAACGCACGTCGTGCACGGCACCCACGAGGAGATCGAAGTGTTGAAGAAGGAAAAGCTGCACCTGAAGGACCAGCTTTATGCGATTTTGCTGAAGGCCAGCGGTACCGAGACCGCCTGACGCCTCGGCTCACGTTCCCGTCTGCGCAGACGGCTTCTTGGTCTTGGGACCCGGGGGCCGTTTTTTCTTGGGGGCGGGCATGGGCAGGGCGTCGGCGGTCAGGCGCAGCAGTTGCCGCAGCCGCTCGCCGTCGTCCAGCCATTCGTCGGCGAGCAGCCAGGGTTTGGCGCCCGGGAACGGCAGTCCGTGGAGCGGCCGGGGCCAGACCTGGAGAATCTCGGGCGTGGGCTTGAGGTACAGGTGGTGGTCGCAGACCAGCGCCACCACCTTGCCGTCGAGGTAGAGCGCGTATTCCCCGAACATCCGGCGCGCGCTCAGGGCGCCCGCCAAGCCGGCTTGATCGAGGAGGTAGGTGATGAAGTCAGCGTCGGTGGGCATGCGTTGGGGGCTCAGGGCTCGGTGCGGTCCGTGCCCCATTTCCAGGTCCAAATGACGTCCAGGGCGTTTTCCGCCCCCGACTGCGCGCGCACGGTGAAGCGCTTGGCCAGTCGGTAGATCAACTGCCATGTGCCGGTCTCGGCGTTGAGGCTGCGCTCATAGCCGAGGTACCAGCGCCGGGAGATCTGCTTGCCGACAGACACCACGGTTTCGCGCGTGTCGCTGTCGCTTTGGCTGACGGAGAACTGGTCGATGCCCAACCTTTCGATGATCGACGGGCTCTGGTCTTCGCCGGCCAGCAGTGCAAAGGCGGCGCGCTGCAGCAGGGCCAGATCGGTGCGGCCCAGCCCGTCGGGGGCCCGGCCCAGGATCAGCCACGACAGCGTTTCGGTGTCGGTGAGCGATGGTTCGCTGTACAGGCGGATGCGCGGGTTCTGCGCGGTGCCGGTGACCGACACCCCGGCGATCTGGTCCTCCAGGTCCGGCCGGATGGCCAGGATGTTCAGGCGCGGGTTTTCCGCCACCCCGGTGAAGGTGATGATGCCCCGATCGACGGTCAGCTTTTGCGCATAGGCGGCGTAGGTGCCGTCCACGGCCCGGATCTCACCGTGCACGGCGAGTTTGTTCTGGGGGCTGGTCAGGCGCACTTCGCCGACGAGCCGGGTGTTGAGGCCGCGCCCGGTCAGGCGGAATGCGTCGCCGAGCTGGGCCGTGACGTCGAGCTGCAGTTTGCGGTCCGGGCGTCCGGGGTCGCTGCCGGTGGCGTCCTCGGTCCCGCGACCGTTGCGTCGCTGCACGCTCACGTCGTCGCCCAGGCTCGGGGCATCGCTGCGGCTGAAATCGAAGCGGCCTTCGTCCGCGGTCAGCCGCCCATCCAGACGCGTGAGTTGGCGGTCGAGGGTGAGCCGCGCGGTGCCGCTGACGACGAGGCGGCGATCCACACGCTGGAGCACGGCGAATCGGTCGGCCTGGAGGTCCAGGGTGGCCGAGGGCTCGGCGCCGAGGCGCACCCCACCGGTGGCCTGGATCCGGCCGGGTCCAGCCTGCATGGAGAACTGTTCCAGTTGGGCGTGATCGCCCCGCATGACCAAGCGCAGACGGGCGTCGGTCCAGTTCACGCCTTCGATGGGATTGCGCACGGACAGGCCGCTGCCTTCCAGCGTTCCGCTGAACTCGGGGCCACCGAAGGTGCCTCCCATGGCGGCCTGGCTGTGCAGACGGCCGGACAGCCGCCAGCCAGCCGGCAGCCAATGACCCCAGCGTCCCAGGTCGGTCACGTCGAGCTGGACCTGTCCTCGAACCGGGGCCGTGGGGGGCGGAACCCACGCCGTGGGCGGGGCCATGACGACCTGCTCGCCCTGCAGGCTGCCCAGGTCCCGTCCGCTGATCTGCTGGGTCATTCGCCAGCGGCCATCCTGGGCGTCGAGGGCCAGTTTCAGGGTGTCCAGGCCCAGCACCTGGGCCGGGCGACCGCTTTGGGCGTCGCGCACCATCAGGTCGCCACGGTCGCGCTGGACGGACGCCCGGGCGCGCAGGCCGGTGGCCGAGGCGTCCACTTCGACGAGGCCGCTCAGGTGCAGGTCGCCCGACCAACCGAAGTCCGGTTGCAGCTGGGCCAGCAATGGCGCGACGGGCAGCGGCTCCATCCGGGCCTTGAAACGCAGCTGGCGTTGTGTGCCGTCGGAGGTCCACAGGAGGGGCTCGGTGAGCACTCGGGCTTGGGCCACCTCCAGGCGCAGGGCGCCGACCGTGGCCTGGGTGCGGGTGCGGCCACCGGTCTGGCTTTGTTCGAAGCGCACGGACGTTGGGGTTCCCAGGCGGAGGTTCCACATCTCGTGGCCGGGGGTGGGATCCCGGACTTCCATCTGCTGCACCGTCCCGGCCCAGGCCAGGGATTGCCGGTCGCGGGTCAGTCCGCCCGCGATCTTCAGGGCCGCGTCGAGGGGGCGGGCCGTGGGGGCGCGGGTCGGGTCGGTGCCGCCGAGGACCGCCTGGGCATCCAGGCGGATCTCGTGCTGTCGGGCCTGGCCCGTGCCGCGCAGGGTCCACCGGCGCAGTTGGGTGGTGTCCCAGCGGCCTTGTTCGGCCGTGAGCGTCAGGTCGAAAGGGGCCGAAGGCTGGGCCGCGAGCGACCACTGGCCCGCCAGGCCCTGCACCTGTCCGCGTGTGCCCAGGCTGAGGCGGCGACTGCCGAGTCGGCCTTGGGTGGTCCAGTCCGGCCAGCGGCCGGCGGCCTGCAGCGAGGCCTCCAGATCACCGGCCGGTGCGAGATCAGGCAGGATGAGCCGCCACCAGGCCTGGAGCCGTTCCAGGGCGGGGCTGCGCACCTTCAGCTGGGTCTGTTGCACCTGGGTGGTGGGATCCAGCCGGACCTCGCCTTCGACCCGGGTGTCGGCGGCTGAGAGGTTTACGTCTGCGAGGAACGGGGCTGCGGTCTGGCGACGCGACAGCTGCAGGTGGCCTTCTGTGTTCACGCCCAGGACCTGGCTCGGGCGCAGGGCCAGTCGGGCCTGTCCGAGGACCTGGCGCCACCGGGCCAGGGGATCGGGGTCACTCAGGGCGGCGTGTGGCGTGCGCAGGTCCACGTCCAGTCGGGCGTTGATGCGGCTGGTGCCTGTGCGGCCGGCCGCGGGCCACCACACCGAAGGGTCGAAGCGTTGCAGGTCGATCTGGCCGGTGGCCGACCACAGCGTCTGGTCGCGGGTGGGCGTCTGGCGCAGTTCCAGTCGACCAAGGGCTTGGGCCTCGGCGGCGCGGGCGCTCATGGACGTCAGGGTGGCGGATCGTTCATCGACGGTGCCCCGCAGCTGCAGCGACACCGGCGTTCCGGCGCCCGGTCCGTGGGGCAGGGCGGCCGTGGTCCGACCGGTCAGGGCCAGTTCGGCGTCCACGTGGGCACCCGAGGGCAGGAAGGGGCGCGCCACGGCCACGGGGCGGGGGGACGCGGCCGCTGGGGCCGGGGCGGTTGTTCGATAGCGGACCTGGATCGGCCCGCTGAGCCGCAATGGCGGAGCGGAGGTGGACAGCCGAGCCGGCTCGACCTGGTCGAGGGCCAGTTCGAGGCGGGCGTCGGTCGGTGCGCCCGTCAGGGCGCTCCAGGTGCCGGATCCCCGGACCGTGCCGGCCGGTGCCTCGGGCGTGCCGAGCGCCACCTCCAGGGACTCCAACGCCCCCCGACGGGGTTCATCCACTCGGCTGAGCGCCTTCAGCTGCACCCGGTGAAAGGGCAGTCGACCGAGATCCCAGGCCCCGGCGGCTGCATTGGAAACCCGGGCGTCGATCGTCAGCGGTGAGGCTGTGGCGCTGCCGTCCGGCCCAGGCAGGTGGGCCTGGATCCGGCCCGTCAGGGCCGAGGCGGGCCAGTCGCTGCGCAGGGCCGACAGGTCCAGCGCCTCGAAGCGGGCGTCCAGTTGGGACACGGGCAGGGGGGCTTCGGGCCGCACCTCGGCCCGGACCGTCAGCGACTGGCCGGAGGTTTGCAGCGTGGTGGCCACCTGCAGCCGGGACAGGGGACCATCGAGGGTGAGGTTCAGGCGGCTGTCGGCCGGCAGCGGCAGCACAGGGGCCTGGGAGGACGGGGACGAGGAAGGCAGGGGGGGCACCGCGTCGGGACCCGCCTGGAGGGTGGCGTTGAGGGTGAGCGGGGCGTTGGCCTGCAGCCGGGCCTGGCCTTGCACCGCCCATCGGTCCCATCGCAGCCGCTGGAGTTCGACGGTGTGTTGCCCGGCGGCTCCCGCCGCCAGATGCAGGCGGGCCCGCAGGTCGCGCAGCGGGTGCTCTCCAAGCGCCGGCAGGGCGACCTCGTCCACCCGGACGTCGTCGAGGCGCACGACCCAGGGCACGATGAGTTGCGTGGGCAGGCGGGTCGGCGTGTCCGATGGCGGGGGGGGGCGCCCTCGATGGTGACCTTGCGGGCCTGCAGGCGGTCCAGGCGGATCTCGCCCCAGGACAGGTGCCAGCCCGCCCATTCCGGGGCGTCGAGGACCAGCGTGCGGCCCGGGCCCAGGGTGTACCGCAGCGCCTGGGCCTGGAAGTCGCGTGCCAGGGCGCCTTGTGGGCCGGTCACGGACAACCCGGGTACCCGGTCCAGGAGCCAGCGGCTGCCGGTGGCGGAAAACAGCAGGCCGACGGCGCCGACCAGCGCGACGATCACGAGCAGCGGCAACAGCCACAGGGCCCGCAGAATCCCGCGGCGTCCGGGCCGGCGTGGCGCCGCCGGGTCGGTATCGGTGGGCGCCTGGTGGTCTGCAGGCGTGGAGGGGGGGCGCTCGGGGTCGGACATGACAGGGGCGGATCGATCGGAGGTGTCAGAACGTCAGTCCGACACTGAAATGCAGTCGGGCCCGGCGGACCTTCTCGCCGTATGCGAGGTCGATGCGCAGCGGCCCCAGCGGGCTGTTCCAGCGCACCCCCACACCGTACCCACGGGCCAGCTCGAATTCCTTCCAGTTGGCGGCGGCATTGCCGGCATCGAAGAAGACCGCGCCCATGAGCGATCGGTTGCGACGCGAGAAGGGTGTGGCCAGTTCCACGCTGGTGGTGGCCATGACCTTGCCGCCCTGGGCGGTGCCGCGCGAGTTGCTCGGGCCCAGCGATTGGTAGCTGTAGCCCCGCACGGAATCGTCGCCCCCGGCGCGGAACAGCAAGGTGTAGGGCACCGAGACGGCGTCGCGCTTGAACACCTCGCTGGCCTCCACGCGCGCCTGACCATACCAGTCGGTGCCGAAGCGGCGATAGGCCGTGAGGCGGCCGGTGGCGCGGGTGAACCAGCCGCTTTCTCCCACTGTGGCAAAGGATCGCCCGCCCGCCAGGGAGGCCGACAGGCTGAAGCCGTCCGTCGGTGTGATCGGGTGGTCGAGGTTGCGCCAGACCCACTGGTAGGCCGCCGACACGGCCGAGGCGTCGTCGATGTCGCCGTCGGTCACCCGCTCTTCGGTGCGGGCGTGCTGCCACTCCAGGTAATAGAGCCGTTCGTAACGTTCGCTGTCCTGTGTGCGGCCGACCCGCAGCTTCTGGTTGTCGACGATCAGGTTGTCGTCGGCCTCGCTGTGGCTGACCGCCGCCGACACGAGGTTGCGGTGGGCGTCCTCGCGGGGGTGGGAGGTCAGGTCCAGCGAAGCCCCACGCACGATGCGCCCGAACCGCAAGGCCGTCTTGGCTTGCCAGTTGAAGCCGAAGATCTGCTGGTCCACGTGTTCGATGGTGGCCCGAGGTCCGGTGTTGTCGGAGACCCCCACGCCGAAGGTGGTTTGCAGGCGATCGCGTTCGCGCACCCGCACGTGCACAGGTGTGGCGTCGGCGGTGGCCGCGTCGGGGTCGATGGTGACGGAGACGGTGTTGAACAGGCCCGTCTTGACCAGCCGATCCTGGTAGTCGAGCAGGGCTTTCTCGCGCAGCGGCTCACCGACGGCGAAGTTGAGCACGGCGCGCAGTGCGTCCGGCCGGACGTGTTCCAGGCCCTCGAATCGAGGTTCGCCAAATCGGAACAGCGGCCCGCTGTCGGCGACGAGAAACAGCTTCGCGGTCTGGTCTTGCGGGCGCACCTGCGCCACGGCGCCGCTCCAGGCGGCCGACAGATAGCCCTCTGCCCGCAGCAGGCCGATGGCCTGGCTCTTGGCCGAGCTCCAGCCCCGCTGCGTGAATCCCCGCCGGGCCGGCAAGGTCCAGCCCTGACGGACGCGCCCCTGGAGTTCCGTGGCCACGGAATCCCCTTCGTCGGCGCTCACGGACAGGGCGCCTTCGAACTCGACCCGCACGTCCTGCACGCGGGTGCGGGGCCCGGGCTCCACCTGAACCACCACCCGCAGGTCCGGTGCTGCCGTGGCTTCGCCGAGGCGGTCGTCGGACGATCGGGGGCGAATCAGCGATTCGAGCTCGCCGGCCACCCGCGTGGCCAGCGCGATCGGGTCCAGCCAGGCGCTGGCGACGGCGCCGGTGCGGCTGCCGTCGACCGGCTCCAGCCGGGTCGACACCTGGGCGTCGAAATAACCTTCGGTCTCCAGCAGTGCCTGGGCCTGGCGCGGGGTGGCCGACAGCAGGCGCATGAGTTCGGCGCGTGTGATCCGCTCGGTGCGGGCGGTGCGCTGGTAGCGGGCCAGGTCCAGATGCTGGGCGAGCAAGGTCTTCAGCGTTTCGTTGGCGGACTGGACTTCCAGCTCCCACTGCACGCCCTTTTCGACGTCCTCGCCCTGACCGACGGGGCCGGGCTCAGCGGGGGGGATGGCGGCGGGGGTTTCGGCGGCCGGGGGGGACTCCAGTCCCCCCTCGCCCTGGGCCGCGCTGACCCCTGGCAGGACCAGCAGGCCGCACAGCAGGGTGTACAGGCCACGGCGGGGGCGAAGTCGGGTCATTTCGACAGCAGGCGCATCGCCTGTTCCAAGCCCTGCAGGGTCAAGCCGAACATGCGCTGGTTCATCAAGTGCTGGATCATGCCGATGCTCTGGCGGTATTCCCAGACCCCCTGGGGTTCCGGGTTGATCCAGGCGTGGTGCGGAAAGGCGTGCGTGAGCCGTTGCAGCCAGGTCGCGCCCGATTCGGGGTTGTGATATTCCACGCTGCCGCCCGCCTGCAGGATCTCGTAGGGGCTCATCGTCGCGTCGCCGACCAGGATCAGCTTCCAGTCCTTGTTGTACTTGTGGATCAGGTCCCAGGTATCGGTCTTCTCGGCGTAGCGGCGCTGGTTGTGCTTCCACACGTGGTCGTAGACGCAGTTGTGGAAATAGAAGAACTCCAGGTGCTTGAACTCGCTCTTGGCCGCCGAAAACAGCTCTTGCACCCGGTGCACGTGGTCGTCCATCGTGCCGCCCACGTCCATCAGCAGCAGCACCTTGACCTTGTTGTGGCGCTCGGGGCGCATGCGGATGTCGAGCAGGCCGGCGTTGGCGGCCGTGGCGTGGATCGTGTCGTCGAGCGCGAGTTCCAGGTCGTGGCCTTCGCGAGCGAAACGGCGCAAGCGGCGCAAGGCCACCTTCAGGCTGCGTGTGCCGATCTCCACCTCGTCGTCATAGTCGCGGAAGGTGCGCTGCTCCCAGACCTTGACGGCGCTGCGTTCCCGTCCGGGGCCACCGATGCGGATGCCGCGTGGGTTGGTGCCGCCATGGCCGAACGGGCTGGTGCCCCCCGTGCCGATCCACTTGTTGCCGCCTTCGTGGCGGCCCTTCTGTTCTTCCAGGCGCTTTTGCAGCGTCTGCATCAGTTCGTTCCAGTCCATGGCCTGCAAGGCGGCGCGCTGCTCGGCGGTGAACTCTCGCTCCAGCATCTGCTGCAGCCAGTCGGCGGGCAGGTCGGGGCGCGACTCGACGACGGCCTCCAGGCCGTGCACATACGCCCCGAAGGCGCGGTCGAACTTGTCGAACTGGGTCTCGTCCTTGACCAGCGTGGTGCGGGCCAGCACGTAGAAGGTGTCGACGGACGGCCCGCCTTCACCCTCGAGCACTCCGGCGCGCAGGGCCTCGAGCAGGGTCAGGAACTCGCGGATCGACACCGGCAGCCCGGCGGTGCGCAGCGTGTAGAAGAAGTCGATCAGCATGGGCGGGTGGGGACAGGCGGCACGTCGCCGCACGGGTGAAGTATGCCGCGAGGTCCGCCCATCGCCGAGGCCTCCGGGCGGGACCGGGTCGACGCCGGGGAACACGATGTTCGTGAACGGGGACCTGTTTGCTGGTGATGTGCCTGCTGGGAGGCTGTTTTTTCGGCGATGATGGAAAAAATACGAAATTCAGGGTGACGGAATGTGGGGCGCTGAGTTGCAGCCCCTGGCGTTGGCGTTGGCGCTGGGGTTGCACAATTTGTTGTACGGCGTGGTGTGGACCGTGGCGTGGGTGAAGGTGGGCGAGGCCCGCTACAGCATTGCCCATTGGTGGATCGGCAACCTGTTCGGGGCGGCGGGCTTTGGACTCATTGGGCTGCGCGACGAAGGGCAGGGGTTCTGGACGCACATCGGGGCCAACCTGTGCTTGATCGGCTACGCCATGGCCCACGTCAGGGCGGCCTCGGTGTTCCTGCACAAACCCACCGCCGATGTGGAGAACCTGTCCGTGCTGGCCTTGTGCGCCCTGGGGCTCGTGCTGGTGGGCAGTGGCCCGGAGTTCAGCGCCCACCGGGTCGTTCTGGTCAATGCCGCCGGGGCGTGGATCCTGTTTCGTTCCCTGTGGCGCACCTGGCGTTGCACGCTCCACGAGTTCGGGCCGCTGATGCTGGTGTGCACCGGGGTGCCGTCCCTGGTGTTCGCGGGGTTGTGCGCGGTGCGGGTGGTGCTGGCCCTGGCCACGCCCGCGGAGGTGCTGGACGTGCACCGGCGTGGCCTCCTGAATTTCTTGGCCCTGTTCAGCATCGCGGGGTTCATGGCGTTCATGAACCTCATGTACTTCCTGCAGATCGTGCTGCGCATGAAGCACCGGCTCGAGACCCTGGCCTTGACCGATCCGCTCACGGGCCTGCTCAACCGACGCGGTCTGCAGTCGGAGCTGGAGTCGGCGTGGACCGACCATGAGGCGCAAGGGCGTCCGTTTGCCGTTCTGTGCCTGGACGTGGACCGCTTCAAGCGCATCAACGACGAGCATGGCCATGCGGTGGGGGATCTGGCCCTGCAGCATGTGGCGCACGCCATGCGGTCGTGCGTGTCTCCCTACGATGTCTGCGCGCGCTCCGGAGGGGAGGAGTTCGTGCTGCTCATGCCCGGCACCCGGCTGGACGAGGCGGTGCAGGTTGGGGAACGGCTCCGGGTGAGCATGCAGGCGCCGTCGCACGCGGTGAGTCTGCACGCCTGTCCCTGTGTCACCGTGAGCCTGGGGGCGGCCATGGTCGAAATGGGGGACGACTCTCCCGAGGCCGTGCTGCACCGGGCCGATCGGGCGCTCTATCGGGCCAAGCGGGAAGGGCGCGACCGGCTGGTGCCTTTCTGGCGCGACAGCGAACGCCGGCCGTCGCTGATGTCCATGCCCCTGCAGGGCTCAGCCTGATGTCCGTGGGCGGGCCAACTGCCATTCCAGCTGCGCCTTGACCTCGGGCCACTCGCCTGCGCACAGGCTGTACATCACCGTGTCGCGCACCGTGCCGTCGCGGCGCAGGGCGTGATGGCGCAGCACCCCGTCCTTGCGGGCCCCCAGCCGTTCGATCGCACGCTGGCTGGCAAAGTTGAAATGATCGGTGCGCCAGCCCACGAGGCGGGCCCCCAGCACCTCGAAGGCGTGCTGCAGCAGGAGCCACTTGCAGGTGGTGTTGACGGCCGTGCGCTGGACACGCCGGGCGTACCAGGTCCAGCCGATTTCCAGCCGGTCGATGGCCGGGACGATGTCGTGGTAGCTGGTACAACCGATGACTGTGCCGGTGGCGGCCTCGATCACGGCAAACGGCAGGCGGTGACCGCAGGCCTGTCCGGCGAGCGCCGTCTCGATGTAAGCGCGGGTCTGGTCCGGCTCGGGGACCGACGTGACGCGCAACTGCCACAGCTCGCCATCGGCTGCGGCGGCCCGCAGGCCCGGTTCGTGGTGCAGGTCCAGGGGTTCGAGTCGGACAGGGTCCCGGGCGAGGGTGACCGGGCGGACGTTCAGGGTCATGGGTTCAACCGCTGCGGCGGCGGAGCAGGCGTCGGGCGGCGGTCTTGCCCAGGCCGGCACCCAGGCCCACCAGCAAGATCCCGATCATGCTGGTTGTGCCCCAGCCGTTTTCGGTCATGAAGTCGAAGCCCAGGGCCCGAGCCAGCAGACCGCCGGCCAACGCCCCGGCCACAAAACCGAGCGCGTCCACGACACCTTCGGCCAGCGAGTTCTTGAGTTGGGGATCCATGGGCATTCTCAGCGGTGACGGTTTTGCATGAAGACCAGTTTTTCAAACAGGGCCAGGTCCTGCTCGTTCTTGAGCAGCGCTCCCACGAGCGGTGGCACGCCGATCTTCGGGTCGCCGCTGCTCAGGGCGTCGGCCGGGATGTCCTCGGCCATCAGCAGCTTGAGCCAGTCGATCAGCTCGGAGGTGCTGGGTTTTTTCTTCAGGCCGGGCAGGTCGCGCACGGCGTAGAAGCTCTGGAGCGCGGCCCCCAGCAGGTCCTGGCGGATGTCCGGGTAGTGCACGTCGACGATGCGGCGCATCGTGTCGGCGTCGGGGAACTGGATGTAGTGGAAGAAGCACCGGCGCAGGAAGGCATCGGGCAGGTCCTTCTCGTTGTTCGAGGTGATGAACACCAGGGGACGATGCCGGGCCCGCACCATCTCGCGCGTCTCGTAGACGTGGAATTCCATGCGGTCGAGTTCGCGCAGCAGGTCGTTGGGGAACTCGATGTCGGCCTTGTCGATTTCGTCGATCAGCAGGGCCACGGGCTGTTCTGACGCGAAGGCCTGCCACAGCGTGCCCTGCACGATGTACTGGCGGATGTCGCGCACGCGTGCGGCGCTTTCGGCGTCCTGAAGCTGGCTGTCGCGCAGCCGGCTGACGGCGTCGTACTCGTACAGGCCCTGCTGAGCCTTGGTGGTGCTCTTGATGTGCCACTGCAGCAGCGGCAGGTTCAGCGCCCGGGCGACCTCCTCGGCCAGCAGGGTCTTGCCGGTGCCCGGCTCGCCCTTGATCAGCAGCGGGCGTTGCAGCGTGATGGCGGCGTTGACGGCCAGCATCAGGTCTGCCGTGGCGACGTAATGGTCGGAGCCGGTGAACTTCATCCAGGTGAGGCGGTGAGGGCTGAGGATCGGCCGGGCGCATTTCCCGGCCCGGGGGCGGATTCAATTCAGTATATCGAGGCCGTTGGGGGCGATCCGATGGGGATCGCTCGGTGTGCGTCGGCGTCTCGAATTGGAACAGGCCGAATACACCCCCCTATATCTTGCCCTCGTGGGTGTACGGGAACACTGAAACTGAGCGTACACGTTTTCGATCCGACGTTTTCAATCTGGCCTAAGGGGGAGACACCCATGAACATCTGGAAGAACTGGCGCATCGCCACCCGCATGACCCTGAGCTTCGGCCTGGTCATCGCGGTGATGGTGATGGCCATGGTGTGGAACCTGCACGGACTGCAGGATGTCCAGCAGCAGGCCCGATCGCTGACACAGGAACAGGCCGAGCGCATGGCCCTGGCCAATGAATGGCGTGAAAACATCAAGGTCAACAGCACGCGCGCGGTGGCGGTGGCGCTGAGCCGCAACCCGCGGGTGGGCGCCGAATTTGAGCCGCTCATGAAGGCGGTCACCGAGCGCACTTCCGTGATTCAGAAGCGTTATGCCGAGTTGGAGACGTCACCGGACGGGCTGGCGGTTCAGGCCGATCTGGCGGAGGTGCGCACGCGATACCTCCAAGCCCGCGGCGCCTTGCTCGATGCCGCGGGCGAGGACGCGCTCCAGAGGCTTGGGGCCGAAGAGGTGGATCGGCGGGTGTCGGCTTTCCTGCAGGTCATTTCCGACTACACCCAGGTGTCCAATCGGCTGGTGAGCCAGCAAGACGAGCGTGCCAAGGTCAGCGCCGCCCAGATCCACGACCAGATCCGTTCGGCCGAAATCGTGTCGGTGGCCGGGCTGGTCGTGAGCGCCGCCCTGGCCTTGTGCATGGGCTGGCTGCTGCAACGCAGCGTGGTCGAGCCAGTGGTGCGCGCCCAGCAGGCGGCGCAACGCATCGCCGCGGGCGACCTGTCGACCCGCATCGAGGCCGATGCCCAGGACGAGGCCGGTGCGCTGGTGTCCTCCCTGGCGGCGATGCAGCAGTCGCTGGCGCGCATCGTCGGCGAAATCCGCCACGCCTCGGACTCGATCGGCGTGGCCAGCACCGAAGTGGCTTCGGGCAACCAAGACCTGAGCCAGCGCACGGAGCAGACGGCCAGCAACCTTCAGCAAGCGGCTTCGTCGCTCGACCAACTCACCAGCACCGTGCGCCAGAGTGCGGAGGCGGCCACCCAGGCCAACCAGCTGGCGATGTCGGCGTCCAGCACCGCCACACGCGGCGGGGAAGTGGTGTCTCAGGTCGTGAGCACCATGGAAGAGATCAACGCCAGTTCGCGCAAGATCGCCGACATCATCGGGGTGATCGACGGGATCGCGTTCCAGACCAACATCCTGGCGCTGAATGCCGCCGTGGAAGCGGCTCGCGCCGGTGAACAGGGCCGTGGTTTTGCCGTCGTGGCCGGTGAGGTGCGCAATCTGGCCCAGCGCAGCGCGGATGCGGCCCGCGAGATCAAGAGCCTGATCGGGGCGTCGGTGGAACGTGTCGAGAGTGGCGCCCGCCTGGTCCAGGACGCCGGCCAGACCATGCAGGAGATCGTGTCCAGTGTCCAGCGTGTGACCGACATCATCGGCGACATCACGGCGGCTTCCAGCGAACAGTCTGCCGGCATCCAGCATGTCAACGGTGCGGTGGGCCAACTGGACCAGATGACCCAGCAGAACGCCGCGCTGGTGGAGCAGAGCGCCGCCGCCGCCGAGTCCATGCGCGATCAGGCCCGCCGCCTGACGGAGATGGTGGGGGCGTTCCGGACCTGAGCGAGAAGGGGCGCGATCGCAACGCCGATCTGCAGCCCCCGGGCACGGACGTGGCCGCCATCGGCACGAACGGCCTGACCCTGATGCCGCGACGGCGGCCTCAGTCGGGCAGCGGGGTCAGCCCGTGCCTTCGCCGCGCCCGCGCGCAGGCCTCGTCTCCGCGACCCAGTGGGGCCAAGGCGCCGAATTCCCGGCAAGGGCCAGGGCGCCATTCATAGATGCCACAGGACGCGTTTTCGCCCACGCGCCCCGCGAGCGCCGCACACCTCGGACTGGCATGGTCGGTGCCTCGCATGCGGACCATCGAGCCGGTCACGGAAACCGTCAACCCATCGGGGACGGCGCCGCCTTCGCTCAGCAGTTCCCCGCAGGAAAAGTCCACGCGGAAACTGGCACAGCAGGCGCCGCAGCCGATGCAGGGGTTGGATGCACCAGGGGTCGTCGACGTCGGCATGAAGGGTTTGGAGCGTCGGAGGGCCGGACTCAGCCCAGCCGTGCTTGGTGACGCGCGATCTGCGCACGCACCTGGGTCGGAGCGGTGCCGCCCAGCGTGTTGCGCGCATTGAGCGAACCCGACAGCGTCAGGGCCTCGTGCACGTCGGCCGTGATGCGGGCGTCGTAGCCCTGCAGGGTTTCCAGCGGCAGCTCGGACAGGTCCTTGCCCAGGGCGATCGCGTCCTTGACGGCGTGTGCCACCACCTCGTGCGCATCGCGGAAGGGCAGGCCCTTCTTCACCAGATAGTCGGCCAGGTCGGTGGCGGTGGCGTAGCCGCGCAGGGCGGCGCGCTCCATCGCATCGGCCTTGACCGTCAGGCCACCCGAGCGGGTGCCGTCGGCGGCCACTTCACCGCCGATCATCTCGGCCATGATGCGCAGCGTGTCCTTGACGGTGTCCACCGTGTCGAACAGCGGCTCCTTGTCTTCCTGATTGTCCTTGTTGTAGGCCAGCGGCTGGCCCTTCATCAAGGTGATGAGGCCCATCAGGTGACCGACCACACGGCCGCTCTTGCCGCGCGCCAGCTCGGCCACGTCGGGGTTGCGCTTCTGCGGCATGATCGACGAGCCGGTGCAGTAGCGGTCGCTCAGGTTGATGAAGCCGAAGTTCTGGCTCATCCAGACCACGATTTCTTCGGCCAGGCGCGAGACGTGAATCATGACCAGCGAGGCGAAGCTGGTGAACTCGATGGCAAAGTCGCGGTCGCTGACGGCGTCCAGGCTGTTCTGGCAGATGGCGGGTTCGCCGCTGGCGTCGACCATGCCCAGGGCGCGGGCGACACGGGCGCGGTCCAGCGGGTAGCTGGTGCCGGCCAGGGCGGCCGAGCCCAGCGGCAGGCGGTTCACGCGCTTGCGCAGGTCGGCCAAGCGCTCGGCGTCGCGGGCGAACATTTCCACGTAGGCCAGCAGGTGGTGCGCGAAGCTCACCGGCTGCGCGACCTGCAGGTGGGTGAAGCCCGGCAGGATGGTGTCGACGTTCTTCTCGGCGACCGAGACGAGGGCGCGCTGCATGTCGGCCAGCAGCACCGCGGTGGCGTCGATCTCGTCGCGCAGCCACAGGCGCACGTCGGTGGCGACCTGGTCGTTGCGGCTGCGGCCGGTGTGCAGGCGCTTGCCCGCGTCGCCCACCAGCGTGGTCAGGCGTGCCTCGATGTTCAGGTGCACGTCCTCCAGGTCGAGCTTCCACTCGAATTCACCCGATTCGATTTCCTGGCGGATGCGGGCCATGCCTTGCTGGATGTCGCGCACGTCCTGCGCCGACAAGCTACCCTCTCCCCCCAGCATTTCCGCATGTGCCAGAC
>JACCDS012340542.1_pt1 | contig 20296 bp, 14 predicted proteins | sample 7446441 | NCBI WGS metagenome assembly JACCDS01 (sample SAMN15323445, study PRJNA562643) | freshwater metagenome | isolation source: river surface water | place: USA:Blue River Watershed | collected 2017-08-17
ACCAACAACGGCGCACGCTCGGATGGTTCTTTTTGGGTGCCAACGATGTAATGGCCATCGTTCCACATATTGGGCGTAAACCACGCATACTGCGGCAGCGTGCCATTGGCCACATCTTCAAAGAATTGGATTTCGTTGGTAATGTTGGCCCAGCGCGTCGGATTGCTGGTGATGTTTTGAAACGAGGAAAACGGGTTGTGCTTGATCAGGTAGGGGAATTGATCTTGCGGCACCAAGCCAGGCGACCACGGATTTTGTGCCGGTTGATAGCTGTCCATATAGGCATTCCAACTAACCGGTGGGCTGGCCCGTTCCAACAGATCGACCAGCGTATTTTGCCGCAATTGGCGCGGTGGCCGGTCGTCGTAGGTAACGTTGCACAACTCCCCGGCAATTGAGGCGATGTAATTGGTTTGCGAAGGGTGCATCACGCCAAAATAATTGCGCATGTCCAAGCCCTGTTCAGCCAAGCGGCGCATGTACGGGTTTTGCAGCACATAACTGCGGTACATGTTTTCAAACATGATGATCAAAACGCGGTCAAACGCGCGCGGTGCATTGCCTGCCATGATGCCTCCCTTTTTTCCGATTGATCCAGCTTACAGTCCAACCCGCCGCCGCCGCAACACCCCCAGCAGGGCCAAACCAGACAACAGCAAGCCCAGGCTGGCCGGTTCCGGAATGACCGACACTTGTAGATTGTCGATTACCGCTTCATTGTACGGCCCGTTGTACACGGTAATGGTATCGAACACGAAGCCGCGAAAGCCATAGAAATTGATCGGGCTATCACCGGAATTGGTCGGCGCGGTGAAGCTTTCCACCACCCGCCCCTGATACAGCGCGGTAAACACCGATTCGGTGGCAAATGGGGTAATGAAGGCGAAGGCCGCCGCGTTCACCGGTGCGACAAAGTGCAGCACCGAAACCGGTACGTCGTTGCCCGAATATTCGAGCGTATTGATCGAGTTGCCGAGCATATGCGGGCCAAAGTTAATGCCGCTGACCACATACGATTCGGCACCAAAACGAACCGGATGAAACAGGTCGCCAACCGGGGTGAAAATCGGCACATCGACCCCATCAAAGGTTTCGGTTTGAAAATTGTTGACCAAACCGGCCAGCCCGTTTTCATTGTTAAATCCCTCGGCATGGAGCGTTCCGGCAAACGCCGCGCAAAGCAGTGCCAGCGTGGTTCTGGACAAGGTTTTCATGGTTCTTCCTCCGGCAAAAAGCCAGAATGACGGTTACGGCACGAGGTGCCGAGGGTGGCAGTCTGGCATACGAAATAGCGGTTGATCTGAATAAAGTGTTATATTTTGCTTTATTTAGTGACTCAGATTAATAGCATTGCCGCCGGATGTCAATCATTAAAATTGACTATTGGCTATCATCAACTTTCCTGCTGCAATAAGCGCCGCGCCAGCGCCCGCCCTTCGCGAATTGCATAGTTTGTGCCCCGATCTTCCGGATAAATCTGCGCCATCGAGCAGATATGGCCATTGGCGAACGGGGTTTCGGCATTCGGTACGTAGCTGCTATAGCCGCGCTCGGTAATCGGCTGGGCGTATTCGGCACGCCAGATTTTCGATTCAACAATCCACGAGCGCTGCAATTGCGGGAACATGCGCTGCAAGTGCCCCAGTGCAAAGGTCAGGTATTGCTCATCGCCATAGCGCCACAGCGGGTCTTGCTTGGCCAGATAGCGCGACAAAAACACGATGTGCTTACCCTGATAATTGGCCGGACTGTCGAAATTGGTATGCTCGATCACGGCGACAAACGGAAAGCCGGGGTCGTTGACGTTGATCCAATAGGTGTCGGACAGGCTGCGATCGAGTTCCAGCACCAGACAGACATTGGCCAAATACTGCACGCGCCGCCATTTTTCCAGCCAGACCGGGGCCACGTGCTCGCGCAGCGTGTCGGCAATGATCGGCAGGGCCGGGGTAAAAATGAATTGCTCGCCCTCATGCTGCTGCTGATTGCCATCAGTACTACCCGTCAACGCCTGCAAGCGGCCATCTTGCACCCGTGCGCCAGCGACTTGGTAACGGTAGTGAATCTCGCCCCCCAATCGGGTAATTTCATCGGCCATAGCCTGTGCCAACCGGGCAAAACCGCCCTTGAAATATGCCAGTTGCTCACCGCCCTTGGCATCACGCGTGCTGCCGCGCAGCACCAGTTTTTTCCACATCCAAACCGCGTTGATTTGATCAGCCACTACCGAAAACTTGTTTTCGATCAAGGGTTGCCAAACTATCCGAAACACATTCGGGCCACACAGCGGTTCGAGCCATTCACGAATCGTCAAATGCTCAATGCTGCGCCAATCCTTGACCCGGCGCACCTTTAACACCAACAGGCCGAGCCGAATCCGATCCCAAAAGCCGAGCGGTTTAAAGCGCAGCAAATCGAGCGGAGTGGACAAGCGCCAGTGGCGGCCATTGAAATACATGCCGGTTTTCGAGGGCATGGTTACAATATCGCCCTCCATCCCCAAATCGCGCACCAGTTGCGGCACATAATCGTCGTTGTTGAACCAGTGGTGGTAAAACTTTTCAATCGTCACGCCGTCGGTAAATTCAAACGAACCGGCCAGCCCGCCCGGTGCGGCATCGGCCTCTAACAGGCAGACTTTTTTCCCGGCCCGTGCCAAATCGAGCCCGGCGGACAGACCGGTGAACCCGGCCCCCATTATCACGACATCAAACTTGTTATTCATATTGATTGCAGGTGGATGAATCGGTTATTTTTATTTGCCGCCGCTATCCGGGGCAGGGTTGGGCCGGGTGTGAAAGGTAATCTTGCGGTTCAGGCCAAATTGCAGTGCCACCACCAAGGGCAACGTCGCCAGCTTGGCCCAAAACGGGTCTTGCTGCGCCACATCCACCAGCAACCACAGCAACAGCGAAGATGCCAAATAGCCGCACAGGGCCACCAGCAAAAACACCAGCAAGCGCTGCCCGGTTTTATCGAGCACGCCAAAAGTGATCACCCGGTTTAAAAAGAAACTGAGTAAGGTTCCGGCCAGATAGCCGCAGGCATTGGCCAGTTGGTAATTTAGGCCGATGCCGACAAGCAAGCGAAACAGCAGCACATCGCTCAACACACCACTGCCGCCACAGACGCAATACCAAAAAAATTGCAAACTCATCGCTTGTGCTCCCATGCAAGGGGCAGGCCCGGCTGAGGCCATGCCTGCCTCATGTTGGTGGCTCCTGCTCGGGCAGGTTTTTGCGCTCGGCTACGATGTACAGCGGGCGGGCCTTGGCTTCTTCAAACATGCGCCCAACGTATTCGCCCAAAATCCCGAGCAACAGGGTTTGCACGCCACCAAAAAAGGTCAGTGCCGTCACAATCGTGGCCACGCCCGGAATCGGGTAGTTGGCGAACAGTTTGGCATACAAAATATACAAGGCCCCGCACACCCCGAGCGCCACCGCGCACAGACCAAACTGGGTGGCCATGGCCAGCGGCCGGGCAGAAAATGAAAAAATCGCATTGCCCGCGAATTTGAGCATTTTGGACAGCGGGTATTTGGTTTCTCCGGCAAAACGCGGATCGCGGTCATACAAAAAAGCATGGCTCTTAAAGCCGATCCACGGCACCATGCCGCGAATAAAACGGTGCCGCTCGCGCATCTGCACCAGCACATTGACTACCCGGCGCGACATGATGCGAAAATCGCCGGTATCACGCGGAATCGGCACATCGCACAGGTAGCTTAAGGTGCGGTAAAACAGCGCGGCCGAAACTTTTTTGAACAGCCCCTCGCCCTTGCGGCTTTTGCGCTGGCCATACACCACATCAAACCCCTCACGCGCCGCCGTCAGCATCGGCCCGAGCAATTCGGGCGGATCTTGCAGGTCGGCATCGATCAGCGCCACCCAATCACCACGGGCGTGGTCAATGCCAGCGGTAACGGCGATTTGGTGGCCAAAATTACGCGAAAAGCTAATCACCTGCACATACTCATGCTGCACCGCCAGCGCCGCCAGCATGGCTAGCGAATGATCACGCGAGCCATCGTCAACAAACAGGAATTCCACCCGAACTTGCTCAGCCAGTTGCTGGCGCACGGCTTGGAGCCGCTCGAACAGCACGGCCAGACACGGCTCTTCGTTGAAAACCGGCACCACGACGGTTAGCAGTTGTTTCATGTTATGGCGATGTAAAGGGCATTAAACCGGGGATTATAGCCTGAATGGCAAAGTTTAATGGCGCGGATGGCGTGACTAAACCGATAATCGCCGTAGTCCGGCGATTTCTGGCTCAGACAACCCGGCAGTGGTGCATCAAGGCTTGGCCCACCACACCGAAAGCGGCACAGCAAACAGCTTTTCGCCAAACGGCACCACTTCGCGCCCGGCATAGAGCACAATGCCCCGCACGAATTTGTCCGGTTCGGTTTCCTGTAAATGACGCAAGCCCTTGAAGGCGGCATAATCGACGCTGCCACTGGCCTTGACTTCGATCCCGGTCAGTTGCCCCTGCCGGTTTTCCAGTACGAAATCGACTTCGATATTGCTTTGGGTGCGGTAGTGCCACAGCGTCAGGCGTTCACTGGTAAAGGACAGGTGTTTCAGTAGTTCGGCCAAGACAAACGATTCGACCAGCCCGCCGGGCAAGCCGGGCAGATTGTCCAACCCTTTTTCGGAGTACGACAGCAAGTGCGCCAGCATGCCACAATCGGTCAGGAACACTTTGGGGGCCTTGGTCATGCGCTTGCCCAGATTGCGCTCCCATGCGGGCAGGCGCACCACCATGAACAGGGTTTCGAGCAAGGCCAGATAGCGCTTGAGCGTGGTTTGTGCCATTGTAGACGAGCGCGACAGTTCGGCAAAATTTAACAGGGTTGCGCTGCGGGTAGCCAATAATTGCAGCAGGTTCGGCAGTTGCAACAGTTGCTCCAGATTGGCCAGGTCGTGCACGTCACGCCCCATGATGGCTTGCAGATAACTATCAAACCAACCGGCCCGGCGTGCGGCGCTTCTGCCCTGCACTTCGGGAAAACCACCGCCAATTAGGGCTGCGATCAATTCGGCCCGTTCACAGGGCGGCACGCGCAGGGCCGACCAATCACCATTGAACAACCATTGCGCTCGGTTCAATTGCGGTACATCTGCCAGCTCTGCACAGGACAGGGGCCACAGGGGCAAGATCTCCATGCGCCCGGCCAGCGAATCGGCGATCCTGGGCAACAGCAGCACATTGGCCGAGCCTGTGAGAACAAACCGGCCCGGACGGCGCGCCCGGTCAACCGCTGCCTTGATCGACAAAAACAAATCGGGCGCACGCTGGACTTCATCGAGCACCACATCACCAATGAGGCCAGCAACAAACCCATCCGGATTTTCGCGTGCAGCCTGCAACACGGCCCGATCATCAAGTGTCAGGTACCGCCGCCCGTCTGCCTCCAGTGATTGCGCCAGCGTGCTCTTGCCACTTTGGCGCGGGCCATTTAACAAAACCACCGGGGTATCGGCAAGCGCATCGTTGAGCAACGGCAGGATGTGTCGGGTATGCATGGCAGGCTCGCATGGGCTAATGGTCGAGCCATTATAGTAGAAAACCAGTGCAAGGTGGCTGAAAATCAACCATTAAGTGGCTGAAAATCAGCCATTGCGTGGCTGAAAATCAGCCACTTGTACGTAATAGTTAGCAACAAAAAAGCCGGGCAAAACCGCCGCCCGGCACAATACTACCTACAAGAACACAGATTCAGAATACTTTGCTGCTTTCACGCCACCGTCCAGGTTGCTCGGACGGTGGTAGCGGCCCGACCTTATTGCACCAGCCGGATATTGCGCACCTGCATCGAAACACCCTGCTGGTCGCCCCACTTGGGCAAGATGCCGAATGGCACGTTGATGTATTGCCAGTTGAAGCAACCGGTGGCGGCGCTGCCCAGTTGGGCCAGTGGCAAGCTGATGGTGTGCCAGTTACCCGCCTCCGGACGACCAATGGCCACGTCGCCGGTGTGGCAGTTGGTGCCGCTGCTCTCAAGCTTGATCACCAGCCCGTTGGTATTGCTGCCGTAATTTTGCACCAACACATCAAAACGCAGGCTGCCGCTGGTGTAGTTGCTCAGGTTGAGCAGATTGCCACCACTGAAAAATACCAGCCCATCCGCGCCATCAGCCGCAAAATTCATGCCCAGCTCGCCACCGGGCAAGACGCTCACGCTGGCGTGGCTATTGTTGGTGGAGAAGGTGTTGACGCTATAGCCATCATTCGCGACACCATTGGCAAAGAGCGAGTATTGCGGGCCGGGCAAGGGTGCCGGAGCCGGGTTGGCCGGTGGTACCAAGGCATCGCACTGGGCAGCATCGGCATCACGTGCGGCACCCGGTACCCAGCGGATGTTGGCAAACGAAGCAGAAAATGCCTTGTCCGTGAACACCAGGAACGGAACGTTGATAGTAGCAAAGTCAGTGCCCTTGGCGGCGAAGCAAGACAGCGGAATCTTGACGCTACGCTTAAGGTTAATGCCAAGGTTGTTAAACAGCGTAGTGCCATCAACTTCCCCGATACACGGATATTGGCAATCGACGCGCAGCTTGATCAGCCCGGCTGGTGCCTGATGCACAATGGTATCAAACACCAGCGCGGCATCAGCGACCAGATAGCTTTGCTGATCCGAGGTTTGCCCGGCCACTGAATAGAATTGGCCAATTGCATTCCAGGTGACTTTTTTACCGTCTTGCTGCACGTTCACCTGCGTGGTTTCAGCCTTGATGTTGGCATGCGCGATAACCGCATTCAAATCACTGCCCAATAAGGTGCCGCCCCAGTTTTCCGGGGAGCCAATGGCCAGTGCAAACGGTGGCTGGTCGGTACTGCGGAAAATTTCCAGATCAACCGTGGCACCGGGGCCGGTTGGGTCGGTTTGACCGCAACCAATGGCGGGTGCGGTTTCATCGAATGCGCCGATTTTTTCTGCCTTGTCATAGGTCAAGCCATAGCCATAAGCGAACAGCGGATCATAGTTGGCATCGCCCAGATTGAGCGGGGTTTGACAGGCCGATTTAGGCCAGGAAAACGGCAACTTGCCGCTCATCGCTACATCAACCTTGCCATTGGCCTTGCGGAACAGCACGTCGGTCACGCCCTTGCCTTCGGTGCCGGGCAACCAAGCCACCACGAACGCATCGGAGCGGTTCAGTTCGCGATTGACCCACAGTGGGCGACCGGCTACCAGCAACGTCACCACTGGCACACCGCGACCGGCAATATTCTGATACAGCGCCAAATCTTCCGGGTGACGCCGCGCATGTTCGAGCGTGCCGGTTTTACCGATATCGCCCACGCCTTCGGCATACGGGGTTTCGCCGATGACGGCAATCACAGCCCGAAAGCCGCTCACATCCACCCCGGCACCGGTGGCGCTATACACCACATTGTCCGGGCCGACGCTGGCCTTGATCGCGTCCAAAATACTGTCAGCATTTGGGAAATCGGCATTGGTGTTGCCGGTGCCCTGCCAAGTCAGCGACCAGCCACCGTTTTGGTTGGCGATGCTGTCGGCGTTCTTGCCGACCACCAGATACTTGCCTGCGCGCGACAAGGGCAAAACCTGGTTATTATTTTTCAGCATTACCAGCGATTTTTGCACGGCTTTGCGCGCCAGTTGGCGATGCTCCAGTTGCGCCGCGTTGGCCGCATTGGCGCGCTCCATTGGCCGGGGCGCAGTAAACAAGCCAGCCCGCATTTTGACGCGCAAAATCCGGGTAACGGCATCGTCGATGCGCGAGAGCGTAATTTCGCCCCGGTTCACCTGGGCAATGGTATTGCCGATGAAGGCTTGCCATTGGTCGGGCACCATGATCAAATCCACCCCGGCATTGATCGCCTGAGCGCAACTGCCATCGTTGCAACCGGGCACTTGGCCATGGCCGTTCCAGTCACCCAAAACAAAGCCATCAAAGCCGATTTTGCCTTTCAAAATATCGGTCAGCATGGTTTTGCTGCCGTGCATTTTGCCGATTTGAATGTCAAGACTGTCGTTGTTCCAGCTATGGAACGAGGCCATCACGGTTTGTGCCCCGGCGCGCAGGGAAGAATAGTAACCCTGGCCGTGCAGGTTAATCATTTCCGCTTCGGACATCATGGCAATGCCCTGATCCTTGCCCAAATCGGTGCCGCCATCGCCAATGAAGTGCTTGGCGGTGGCGATGACGTTGCGTCCAGACTCAAATTCGCCCTGCAAGCCCTTGACGTATTCATAGCCATATTGATGCACGATGGCCGGGTCTTCGGAAAAGCTTTCATAGGTACGGCCCCAGCGGTCGTCACGCACCACGGCCAGCGTGGGGGCAAACGTCCAGTCAATGCCGGTGGCAGCCACTTGCTGTGCCACCGCCTGACCGATATGGCGAATCAGGTTCTTGTCACGCGCCGCGCCAAGCCCAATATTGTGCGGAAACAGGGTAGCGCCAAACACATTGCCATGGCCATGCACCGCATCGGTGCCCCAGACTACCGGAATTTTGACGGCGGCATCGGTACTCATCGACGCTTGCCAATAAGCATCGGCCAGCCGTACCCAGTCACCTGCCGTGGCGTATTTATTATTGCCGGGGAACGAGCCGCCGCCATTTAACACCGCGCCAATATAGTACTGGCGCACCTGATCGGGCGTAACACTCTTGATTTCGGCCAGCGTCATCTGGCCCACTTTTTGCGCCAGACTCATGCCAGCCACGATGCGGGCAATCTCGGCTTCCTGTGCCGGGTCTTTGGCAATTTCACTCTTAATACGCGGCCAGTCGCTGTACTGCTTCAGTGCATGTGCACCACTGGTTTTTGGGTCGGGACTGGCATTGGCGGCCAATCCGAACAATCCGGCCGTGAGTGCCGTGGTAAGTGCCATGGCGTAGGCACCTTGTGCGATCCTGTTTCTGCTTCCGATCATTGGAGCTCCCCTCAAAGATACCGGTTACGCATGTTACGCAACCATCAAAAAATGTAATCGTTTGCATTATAGTAGTAAAACTACGATGAGGCAAAATATTTTCACGTTTTTTTACAACCTTGCCGGGAAGGAACGCTGGCTCGGAACCCGGACAAAAGCCGGGGTGGGGAGTGATCTTTTTTGGAAGTGGCGGCCACCAAGTGGCCCGGGACGGTATCCGGCGGATCAGTTGGGCGACGCAACAAACTGCCGCACCGAATCGCGCATCACTAGCGTGGGTGGGAACAGCAGTGGGGCTTGCTCCGGCTGCTGGCCACTGGCCAGATCGAGCGCCAACCGGGCGGCACTTTTGGCCAGTTCGTCAATCGGGCAGGCAATGGTGGACAGGCGCGGATGCACGAGACTGGAGATATCAACATTATCAAACCCCATGAGCGAGATTTGTTCGGGCACGGCAATCCCAACGGCGCGGCAATAATCGAGCGCACCGAGTGCCATTTGATCGTTTAAGCAAAAGACGGCACTCATTGTGTGGTTAGTCGCCAATAAATTAGCCATGCCATGGCGTCCGGAATCGATTTGAAAATCGCCGATCACGATACGCTCGGCAGGCACCGCTATCCCGGCTGCGGCCAGTGTGCCCAAAAAGCCATCGCGCCGCTCATTGCTTTCCGGGTTGCCGGGTGGGCCGGTGATGATGCCAAATTCACGGTGGCCGGAATCGATCAAATAGCGCGCCGCCAGTCTGGCTCCGGCCCGGTTATCGATTTGTAGGCAACGCGGCTCAAAGCCGGGCACGGTACGATGGATCACCACCAGATTCGGATTCTCGCGCAGCGCCACCTGCAACGGCGCGTCGGGCAATTGCGCCGCAAACAGAATAATCGCATCGCAGCGCCGCTGCCGCAAAAACGCCAGCGCCCCTTGCACCTCGGCCTCGGTATTTTTACTACAACTGATCACCAAGAAACTGCCGCTCTGGCTTACCACGCGTTCGACCTGACTAATCAAAGGGGCAAAGAACCCGCCGGACAAATCGGCCACGATCAGGCCGATGCAGTTTGATTGCTGGGTAACGAGCGAGGCGGCAAACTCGTTGCGCGAAAAGTTGAGTTCGCGCATCGCCGCCTCGACCCGCAAGCGGGTTGGCTCGCGCACCTTGTCCGGCTGGTTCATCACGCGTGACACGGTAGCGGTGGAAACGCCGGCATGATCGGCGACGGTGCGAATGTTTGTCATAATTGGGTTGGTTAATGGATTGGCTGGGTTTGACTGGGTTTGGCTAGGTTCGGCTGGCACAGTTGGGAAAACGATTAGGGGCTTTTCGCCTTCCAATCGGTGGCTTGCAAGCAAAAGTCATTCCAACCGATAGCTGGCAAGCAAAAGTCAGCCGCGATTATACCGCTCTACCGCCTCGGTTTGATTCAAGCACGTCCCCGCCCGGCCAACACAGCCACACCTGCAAGCCCCCACCCATACGCGGCTGCAAGCGCATCTGGCCACCATGCAGCCGCATGATGCGCTCGACAATCGCCAGCCCAAGCCCGGTACCCGCCACGCCCTGCCCAGTATCCGCACCACGCACAAATGGCTGGCGTACCTGTTCGATCTGTGCCTCACTCAAACCGGGGCCACGGTCGGCGACCCCAAGGCATACCTGCCCCTGATCCATCTGCACCGCTAGCTCTACCTTGCTGCCGGGCGCGTAACGGGCGGCATTTTCCAGCAAATTGGCCAGCGCACGCTGTAAGGCGACCGGACGTACCCGTACCGGCAATGTTGACGGAGTCGGCAGGTTTGGCAGGCTTGGCAATATTAGCTCAATGCGCCCGGCTTCGGCTTGCGCCAGTTGCCGCAACAACGGCAGCAGATCGATTTCCTGCAGCGCTTCATCACTGCCGGAGCGGGCAAAGGCCATGAATTGTTCGATCACGGCATTGGTGTGGTTGATGTGTTGCACCATGCCATTTAACAAATCGGCATCTTGCTGGCCTAGCGGGCCGGAACCCAAAATTTCGACCGCCAGCCGCAGTTTGGTCAGCGGGGTGCGCAAATCATGCGATAACCCGGCCAGCAACACTACGCGCTCACGCTCAGCAGCGGCCAAATCGTCGGCCATGCGCGCCATGCTGTGGCCCAACTGGGCAATTTCCAGCGGGGCATCAATGCGGCGGCCAAAATTTGCGCCATGCCGGGCTAAAACAGGTGGCAATACCGCGCCTTGGCCTATCGCACTGGCCGCTTGTGCCAGTTGCTGCAATGGCCGATTGATGCGGTGCGAGATCAACCCGGCACCAATCAGGGCCAGCACACCGCCTGCCAGCAGGGCCAACAACACCAGTGGCGGCATGTTCGGCGGCAAGCCGCTTTGATCGAGTTCCAGCCAATGCCATTGGCCTGCCACCAACAAACCCAACCACAGCCGTGCCTCGCTGCCTTGCTCTTGTCCGCTCAATTGGAAACTACCGGGCGGCAAGGTTTGGCGCAATTGCAAATCAAGTTGATGGCGGAACAGGCGCGCCCAACCACCGTACCGCCACTCGAAACCGGGTTGCGGTGCATCCATGCTGGATCGGGTGGTCGCAATCGGCACTTTGCTGCCAAAGCTGGCCTGCCACTGGTGCCGTGCATCGGGCGCGAGTCCTTGCAACAGGGTGAATTGGTTTTGCGCGTAACGCAGCGCATATTGCTGCATTGCAGCCATGCGCGGCTGCTGAATCAAGACCCGGAACAACAGGCCAATCCCGAGTTCGGCCAGCAAAATCAAGACGATGATCAAGAGCAGATTACGCCCGAACAGGGTTTTCGGGGTCAGACGGGCGATCATGCCGCGTCGCCCGATGGTGGGGTGCCTGCCGCAGGATCGCCTGCCGCAGGGCCGCCTGTCGCAGGATCGCCTGCCGCAGGGCCGCCTGCCGAAACAAATACATACCCTTTGCCCCACACGGTTTGGATGTAGCGCGGCTGGGTCGGATCGTCTTCCAGCAAGCGGCGCAGGCGCAGGATTTGCACGTCAATCGCCCGTACCGTGACCGATTCGGCCCGATCATGCCCAAGCTTTTGCAATAGCTCCAGCAACCGGTCACGCCCCAGCACCCGGTTCGGGTTGGCGGCCAAACTGTGCAGCAAGCCATATTCGCCACTGGTGAGCGGCAATTCCTGCCCATCCCGATAGAGGCGACGCGCAGCAAAATCGAGCCGGAAGCGGCCAAATGCCAGCACCGGTTCCTCAGAGCGGGCGCTGCCCTTGGCATACAGCGACTGGCGTCGCACCAGTGCCTGCAAGCGTGCCGCCAGTTCACGCGGTTCAAACGGCTTGGCCAAGTAGTCATCGGCCCCCATTTCCAGCCCGATAATTCGATCCACCGGGTCACCGCGCGCGGTGAGCATAATGATTGGAATCGTTTCACCAGCCGCACGCAGGCGACGGCAAATCGACAGGCCATTTTCGCCCGGCATCATCAAATCGAGCACCAACACATCGTACCCGGTGCGTGAGAGCAGGGTATCGAGCTGTGCCGCATCCTGCGCCACACTCACCGAAAAGCCCTGCCCTTGCAGATAACGCTGCAACAAGGCCCGCATTTCGACTTCATCATCCAGTATCAATACCCGTATCGCCACGCTATCCTCCCTGCTCCGGCTGACCTAACCGGTTTTGATTGTAAGCCAGATCGATGCCGCCAATCGGCAAATTATTGCAAACCATTACAAGCAGCGTTAATTCTGATCAACTGCAACCGATTGCTACCCGGCATTTACCCACGGCAACGGCAAAGCACCGTAAACTGGCTATCATTGTTTATCCGAATATTGATCCGCATATTGATCCAAGGAGACCGGTTATGAACCTGTATGAAGGCCCATTGCGTTGGGTACCATTGCTGCTGATTGCGATTGCCCTGCTGGAAATGCTGTACCTAAAACGCACCGGACGCGGTGCCTCGTGGCCAGAGGCATTCAATTCAGTTTTCATTTCATTTGGCCAACGTGCCACCGGCATGCTGGGACTTACCCTGTATGGTGCCCTGTTTCTATGGGTCTGGCAGCACCGGCTGTTTTCGATTGATATGCAACAAATCTGGGTTTGGCCACTGCTGTTTTTGGGCACTGAATTTTTGTATTATTGGGAACACCGGCTGTCGCACGAATCGCGCTGGTTCTGGGCTTCGCATGTGGTACACCATACGCCGAACTTTCTCAACCTGTCAGCCGCTTACCGCTTGAGCCCGACCGCCCCGCTCACTGGCCAAACCCTGTTTTTCTTGCCGCTGATCTGGCTCGGGTTTCATCCGGCAGCCGTGTTTGGCATGGTCGCGCTCAATTTGCTGTACCAGTTTTGGCTGCACACCGAACTGGTGCCACGGCTGGGCTGGTTTGACCGGATTTTTAACTCACCATCGAACCACCGGGTACACCATGCGGCCAACCTTGACTATCTGGATGCGAATTATGGCGGGATTTTGATTGTTTTCGACCGGATGTTTGGCACTTGGGTACCTGAACGGGCGGATTTGCCGTGCCGCTTTGGTTTGGTGCAACCGATCACCAGCCAAAATCCACTGGTGATTGTATTTCATGAATGGCTGGCACTGGCACGCGATTGGCGGCAATACCAGAGCCTCTCGGTGCGCTGGCAATTGCTGTGGCGCGCACCGGGCTGGCGGCCCGATGGCAGCGGTAAAACCACCGCCCAATTACGTGCGGCGGCGGGCCAAGCGACGGGCCAGGTAACGAACCAAGTAGCGGGCCAGCCTGCGGCTCAGGCCGAGAGCCAGCCGGTGACCACTCACGCCGCCAGAGCCGCCAGCCAGCCGTAGCACAGGCGCGCATCGCGCGCCAGATCGAACAGGCTCACCGGTTCAGTATCGGCCAAATCCTCAACACTGCTTGCGGCCAATAAATCCAGATCGTGGAACAGTAAATCATGTCCGGCAAACAGGCGCGTGGCGCGAAAGCCCTGATGCACCACGCGCAGCTTGCAATGATCCTGATCTAACTCAATGCGCTCCCACAATGCTTCCAGCGCCTCCTGCCCACCTTCGAGCATTTGCAAAAAGCAATCACCCTGGGCCAGCAATACACTGCTGATATTGGCGCGCCGATTGCCCGAACGCATCCGTTCGAGCCGCTCAGCCCAACTGTCTTGCTGCCACGGCTGGCCTTGCGCCCGGCTGACATATACAATCGAATACAGTGGGGCCGGGGCTGCCAAATGACTCAGTTTCGCCTGCAAATTCAGGTATTGCTGCCACAACAAGGGGGTAAGCGGTGGCTGGAAATACACCCCTTGCGCCAATTCGCAGCCATGGGCGCGCAATTCCACCAGTTGCGCACCAGTGCTCACACCCGTGGCCAGCAATTGCAGGCCCATGGCATGACCGAGCCCAATCGCAGCACGCAACAAGCTACGACTGGTCGGTTTGGTGTCGATATGTTCCAGCAGCGAGGCATCGAGCTTGACCATTTCCACCGGCCAATGGGTTAAGCGCGCCAGTGAAGACAAACCCACCCCAAAATCATCAACCGCCAGCCGCAAGCCCATTTGGGTCAGCTTGCGCAACGTGGCGACATTGTTTTTTGAATCGCTCATCAAGGCCGTTTCGTCAATCGCCAATACAATCCGGCCCGGATCGGTGGAATTTTCACGCAGAATGGCGGCAAACTGGTCGGCCAGATTTTCTTCATGCAATTGCCGGGTGGAGATGTGCAGCAAGACAAATGGCTGGCCAAGGCTGCCCCAGTCCGACAGCATTGCATGCTGGCAAGCCTGACGCAAGGCCCAGTTACCAATCGCCACGCTTTGGCCAGCACTTTCGGCCAATTGCATCAATTGCACTGCGCCAATTTCACCGCTGATGCTGTGCCAGCGCAATTGCAACTGCACGCCAGCCAATTGCGCCGAATCGGCCTGCATCACTGGCTGCAACAAAATGCTGATTTCGTTGCGCGCTAGCGCCACCTGCAAACCGGTAATCAATTGCCGCCGCAGGCGCGCCTTTTCCTGATATTGGCTATTAAAGAATTGCCAGCTATCGCGCTGTTGCTTCTTGACCGACGCCATCGCGCTGGTCGCAGCGCGCAGCAAGTCTTCGCTGGCATGGGTGCTGCCATGCCCGACCGCAATCCCGATCCGGCTGGTGATCGAGAGTGCCACCTCGTGGATTTCGATCGGGTGGCGCAAGGCAGTGTTCAGGCGCTCGGCCAGCGCGCCAATCGTGGTGGGCTGTTCCAGTTGTTCACACAGAACCGCAAATTCGGCCCCGGACAAGCGCGCCACCGTATCACCCGGACGCACATCATCGAGCAAGCGCTTGGCCACCACCTGCAACAGGCCATCGCCGATTTCATGGCCATGGGTTTCATTGATTTCATCAAACTCATTGACCGCGACAAACAGCAGCGCCAAGCCACTGCCATTGCGCCGCGAACGCTGCAAGCTGCCTTCGACCCGTTCACACAACAGGCTACGGCTGGGCAAACCGGTCAGCGCATCATGGCTGGCGCGCCACAGCATGTCCCCTTCGGCCACCCGGTGTTCGGTCATGTCGCGCAGCGTCAAAATCCAAATGCCATTCTCACCGGCTTCGGCGCAGGCCAGCGACAAATGCAGGGGAAACAGGCTGCTGTCCTTGCGATACCCGGTGACGCCATCGAGTTTGACCGGTTTGGCGTTGTCGCCCCGGTGCAGCATGGCCTGCAATTGTTCATTGTATTGGGCGCGCAAATGCGGCGGCAACAGCAATTCAAACGGCAAGCCGGACATTTCGATCAGTTCATAGCCAAACATGTCGGCCAAGGCCGAGTTGGCCGCCTGAATCACAATCGAAGAATCAAGCGAACAAATCGCGGCATCGGCCAGCGCCAGCATGGTGCCGGTATTGCTGGTGCTGGGGCTGATCGAAGCCGAGAGCGAAACGCCACACCTGCGCCGATAACATTCGGCAATAACCGGGGCAATTTGCCGAAAACGCTTCAAAATCGAAAAACTGCCGTTTGACTTGCAACGTGCCAGATAAACATTGACATGGGCATGATGGCTGGCCGCATCCATGATCACTTCGCCCTGCGGTGCCAAAATCCGGGTCGTCTCCAGTGCCGCCACCAAAGATGCCACATCAAGCGATCCGGCCCGGGTCGCCGCATCGGCAAACGCATGCACACACGTCCATACGGCATCGGAAAAATTATTCGCCAATCCACTACCACGCGGCCAAATGCCGCCGGTTTCGGGCAACTGCCCGAGCCGGTTCAGGAATTTGCGGTTGCCCTGCGTATCGAGCGACATGAAATAGGTACTGCCCGAATACAGGTCTTCGCGTACCGTGGCGGGCAAATGGCTGGCCATCACCTCATCAAAGTGTTCAATCACCACCGCCATGTGGCGCTTGAGGCCACTCTCGGCAAAACGTTGCAGCAGTCGCATCAAATCGGCACCGGGAAACCACGGCACAAACACATCGGCCCCGGAGCGCGCCAGGGTAGCGAGCATGGCACCGATTTGTTCGTCAGTGGCCCCGAGTGGCAGATAGGCTTCGCCCACCACTTCACCTTCCATGCTGTTGAGCACTTGTTTGGCCGCCGCGATCGAGCCGCGCGGCCATTCGTAATTACTGCCGGCAAAAAACATCTTCAGACCAAAGTGCTCGCCCATATAGCGCACCATGGTATCAACCTGCTGATTCGGAATCGCGGCAAAATGGAAAAAATACGGGTTACAAATCGAACCTTCGTAGGAAGAGAAGTTCAGATAGGGAATTTGCTTGGGACGCACCACCTTGTCCGCTACCGCAATCCGGGCATTGGACAGCATGCTACCGATCAAGGCCACGCACTGGTGCTTTTCCACCAGCCGCAACGCCGCCTCTACCGCCTGCGGCGGTACGCTGCCATCATCTTCCACCACCAATTCCAGTGGCCGACCGAGCACGCCACCAGCCTGATTAATTTCGTCACAGGCGATGCGCGCCGCCCACACCAGCGACGGGCCGTAAATGAGGGCCAAACCAGAGAACGGTGCCAACAATCCCAATCGAATCGAATCTGGTGCTTGACTCATAGACCGACTCCCGATGAAAAATCACATAGTTTCTCATTGTAGCCGAGATTATTTTCTGATAAGGAAAAAGTTAATCAAGCGCTTTTTCCGAAATGAAACATTTTAATTATAAGTCATCTTGATTTGAGAAAATATTTTTAAATAGGGCCTATTTTTACGTTTTTTAGATCATGCCGAACGACTTCTGGCGCGGCAGTTGTTGTACTGAACCATCTTGCAGCGCACATCAATGGTGCAAGATGGTGCCCAAGCGTCGCTCAATCGTCGCTCAACCGCTACTCAAGCCGCTCAATTCAGGGCAATCGGCAAATAAAACCGTTCGTTTTCACGCTGGATCAACACGGTAATTTTGCCTTTGGCGCGCGACACCAGTTTTTGCAATTGATCCACCGTGGTCACGGCCTGATTATTCACCGCCAAAATCACATCGCCCTCGTCCATCCCGGCTTGGGCGGCACTGCCCTGAGCCTGTTGCACCAGCAAGCCGCCATTCAAGCCAAGCTGGCGCGCCTCGCTCCGGGTTAGGGGCCGTACCGACACCTCAAACCGGCCACCGCCAACATTGGAACTACCGGCCAGATTGCGATCTTCCACCTTGCTCACCTGTGCCGTCAGGGTTTTGCTCTTGCCGTCGCGCGTCACTTCCAGCGTCACATTATTGCCCGGCTTCAAATTGGCAATCACCGCGTGCAATTCCCCGGCCTGCCTCACTTCTGTTTCGCCAATGCGGGTCACCACATCCCCAACCCGCAACCCGGCACGCTCGGCGGCACCGCCCTTTTCAATGCCATTGACCAGTGCGCCCTGCGGCTTTTTCAAATTCAGTGAATCGGCCAACGCTTGCGTCACTTCCTGGGTTGCCAGCCCGAGCCAGCCACGGCTCACCTTGCCGGTTTTCACGATTTGATCTGAAATATGCAAGGCCACATCAATCGGAATCGCAAACGATAGGCCCTGTGAACCACCGGAAACGCTGAAAATCTGCGAATTGATGCCGATCACTTCACCCTTCAAATTAAACAACGGGCCACCGGAGTTGCCCGGATTGATCGATACATCGGTTTGAATGAATGGCACCACGCTGTCGCTTTGCAAGGTGCGCGATTTGGCCGAAACAATGCCGCCGCTGGCGGTGTTTTCCAGCCCATATGGCGAGCCAATCGCCAGCACCGGTTCCCCGACCCGGGTGCTGGCAGGCTGGCCAATTTTTACCGCAGGCAAATTCTTGCCCTCAATTTTCAGCACCGCCACATCGGTTTGGGTATCTGCCCCCAATACCTTGGCCTTGAATTCGCGCCGGTCACTCAATTTGACGGTGATATCAGTGCCCTGCCGGATCACATGGGTATTAGTCAGAACCAATCCATCGTTACTGATGATAAAGCCCGAGCCGGAACTATGAAATTGCTGCTCTTGCTGGGGCAACAAGCCAAAATGGCGGTACAGGTTGTAAAACGGATCGTTCGACACATTGCGCTGCACCCGCCCGACCACCGTGATATTCACCACCGATGGGCCATAGCGCTCGAAAATGCCGGAAAAGTCGGTCGGCGTGGCAATGGCCGCGCCGCTTTGGGCCAAGACGGGCGCGGCAGGCAGGAGCAACCCGGCTGACAGGCAAAGGGTAGCCAAGGTTCCCGCTACGACACGCAGCGGGGCCAGAGTTGTGTTGCAAGCGATTGTTTTCATGGTGGCCTCAATAAAATAGGACTTACGCAAAATTGTCCCAGCAAGGCGCGCTGCCGCAGGCAGTACGCCTGTACGGCAAGGCAGCGCAACGCCGCTGGGGCGGTTTTGCGTAAGTCCTATAAAAAAGAAGCCGCGCCTGCCATACAAGAGCATCAAGCGCGGCACCAGCCGAATGGTTGCGTCACTTCTCAATCATGCATCTCAATCACACATCTCAATCCGGCTGCCCCGATTTTACTGCATCCTGCACACAGCACACAATTCACAGCGTGCAGTTTGCAGATCACACAATGTCGAGCTTGCGCACACCCACCAGTTTCTTCTTGGGCAGGGTCAGATACAAAATGCCATCGACAAAACGCGCTTCGGCCAGGGCATCATCAATTTCGAGCGGCAATTGAATCCGGCGGCTTAATTTACCATAAAACCGCTCATCCATTAAGTTGCGTTCGGTCTGGCCTTCCGGCACTTGCGGCGGCAGGATTTCGGCTTGCAGTGAAACGAGCTTGCCTTCAATTACCACCTCAACCCGATCCTTGCTTACCCCCGGCAATTCAGCCGTGGCCAGATACGCCAGTTCGGTTTCCCGCACATCCATGCGGATCAGGCGAGTTTGGGTTTCTGCGCTGGCCGGTGCCGGAGCGCAAGCTGCTGCCGGGGAAGAGGCCGGATTCGTCGTCCTTTGCCCATGGCCATTCTGGCCGCGCAGGGCACGTCCGACTACATGTTCCAAGAAATCGAAAGCGTCATAAGGGGTTGCGGTTGTCATGTTCAATTCTCCATTTTCAGTCACCAAGCACACCGGTTGTGCGCTTTCATGAAGCCTATATAAGACAGGAAAATGCCTTTTCAAGCAGCACCAAGGGGAAAACGAAGATATTTATTTTTTGCAGAAAAGCCTTGAAAATCATCGACTTGAACACCATCATGCGGCCTTTTCCATGGTCCGGGCCAGCACGCTCTGGCATGGTCTTGAATGGTCTCGTATTTCAGGGGGTCGTCGCATCCGATGAAAATTAGCCCGCATTCCTGCGCTATAATCATTCCACCCCGGTTCACTACCCAAGGAGCGTACCATGCATGTTCCACACCTGCTTGCCACTGCTTTCTTTGCCTGCGCCTGTCTCGATTCAGTCCAAGCCCAGCAATTTACCCTGCGCAATGAATTTACCGGCGCAGCCAAGTGTCTCGATATTATAAATGACGGCAACAACGATCAATTGACCATCGCCCGCTGTGGCAATTTTTCCGGCCAACACTGGCGGCAGCACGCTGTTGGGGCACCGGGTCAAGTGATTTTGCAAACCGATTTTACCGGCCCCGGTGCCTGTCTCGATGTGATCAACGACGGACACAACGACCAACTACACATGGCGCCATGTGGCAATTTCTCGGGCCAATTCTGGCGCTTCAGTGCCAGCGGCAGGCCGAATCTGTTTCGCCTGACCAATAGCTTCACCGGGCCGGGCAAGTGTCTCGATGTGGTCAATGATGGAGCGAACAACCGGTTGACGCTGGCCAAGTGTGGCAATTATTCCGGCCAACTGTGGCGCATGTCAGCGGTCAACTAAAGCGGCAATACCGGATGGGACCGGGCAAGACGGTTTGCCGTTGGGAACGACCAGCCGCAC
>JACCDS011570301.1_pt1 | contig 20294 bp, 18 predicted proteins | sample 7446441 | NCBI WGS metagenome assembly JACCDS01 (sample SAMN15323445, study PRJNA562643) | freshwater metagenome | isolation source: river surface water | place: USA:Blue River Watershed | collected 2017-08-17
CCCGTGCCCGCCTACGTCATCAATGACATGGAGATCACGGACCCGCTGCGGTTCGAGGAATACAAACGCCTGTCGCCCCCCACCGTAGCGGCCTATGGTGGACGGTTCCTGGCCCGTGGCGGTGAAGTCTCGCCCCTGGAGGGCGACTGGCAGCCCAAGCGCCTGGTCATGCTCGAATTCCCGAGTGTGGCTCAGGCGCACGCCTGGCTGAATTCACCCGAATACGCACCGGCCAGACGTTTGCGTCAGCTGTCGGCCAACTCCCGCATGGTGGTCATCGACGGCATGCTGCCCGGCTGACACGCTCGCACACCTGCTCTGCCCTGTTGGGCAGCGTCAGCACCCCACAAGCCTTTCTTGGTTTGTGGGGTGCGTTTTTTCAGCTCAAGCCCGGCAACACACCATGCTCATTGACAGCAGGGGCGCTGCTCAGCTTGGCCCCATCATCTTGCCAAGGGGTCATGCACGCAGGCGCTGGCACCTCGACGGTCCGGCCGCGCACCTGAATTTGGCGCGTGCGCAATTGAGGATGGTGTATCAAGTCCAGCACCGAATTGATGGCGCCGAAAGGCGTTTGCGCCTCGGTCAAACGATCAGCCACTTCGCCACCGGTCAGGCCGCCGATCACCGCCTGAATCATGTCTTCGATTTGGTCTCGGTGAAGGCCTCGTGCTGCACTGCTGGCAAAGCGCTGGTCATGCGCCAGCTCAGCTTGCTGTAACACGTGCTGGCAAAAGGCCTGCCATTCACGGTCGTTTTGCACGGCCAAAACGACTTCATGACCATCCCGGCAGGTGAAGGCGCCATAAGCAGCAATGCTGGGGTGCTTGAGGCCACCGCGCTGAGGTGCGGCCCGGCCATAGCGTGCCTGCAAATAAGGCACTGCCATGAGCTCTGCCGCTGAATCGAACAAGGACACATGCAAGGCACTGCCCTGGCCCGTGCGCTCACGCAAGAACAGCGCCTCCAGGATGCCCTGTGCCGCATTCATGCCTGCGGCAATGTCACAGATCGACACGCCAATGCGGCCCCAGGGTCCGGGCGCACCGTTGACCGAGACCAAGCCGCTTTCGGCCTGCACCAGCAGGTCATAGGCCTTGAGGTCTTGCATCGGTCCGATCTCACCATAGCCCGTGATGTCACAGGTGATCATGCGCGGAAAGCGCTCGCGCAAGCTGGCCGAGCCCAGCCCCAATCGCTCGGCCGCACCGGGCGCCAGGTTCTGAACAAACACATCCGCCTGCGCCAGCAAGGCCTGCATCTGCGCATGGTCGGCCTCCTGCCTCAAATCCAGCGCCACCGACTCCTTGCCCTGGTTGATCCAGACGAAATACGAAGACTCGCCGTACACCTCACGGTCGTAGTCGCGTGCGAAATCGCCTTCGGGCCGCTCGACCTTGATGACGCGAGCCCCAGCATGGGCCAGACGGCTTGAACAATAAGGCGCGGCAACGGCATGCTCCAGCGATACCACCAACAGGCCCTGCAAAGGTTGAAGACTCATGATGCACTCCCTTGTGCTGCCCCATCGGTCTCGGGCAAATGTCCTCGATCACACAAAAAATCCAGCAGCTTGGCCACAGACGGCATGCCCGCTCGGTCTTTGCGCACACACAGCAGCATGCGGCGCTCGGCCCAAGGGTCACTGAAAGGACGCACTGTCAAGTCCAGCCCTTTGGCCAGCACACGTGCGGCCTGCTCCGGCAACAGCCCCAGCCCCAGCCCCGCCTCGACCATGTGGCAAATGGCTTCGAAACTGCGCACCTGAATGCGCAGCTGCAAAGTCCTCTGGGCAATGACGGCCTGTGAAGCCAGCAGCCGGGTCATGGACGAGCCGCCCTCCAGGGTGATCAATTCATCGTCCAGCACATCATTGAAACTCAGCGTATCAAAAGCGGCCAGCGCATGGTTGTGGGGCATCACCACCGCCAGGCGATCCTGGCAATAAGGGCGGGTCTCCAGACCCTCAACCGAGGTGCCTTCGACCACGATGCCCACATCGGCTTCAGCGGATTGCAATCCACTCACAATTTCCTCGCTCCAGCGTTCTTGCATGATCACTTTCACATCCGGGTTGTGGTGGGCGAACGCAGCCAGATCGTTGGGCAAGGTGTCGGTGATCACCGAAGTATTGGCCAGCAGGCGCAAGGCGCCTTTGCGGCCGTTGGCATGGTCACGCATTTCAGCCTGCATCTGGTTGAGTTCGACCAGCAAAGCGCGTGCATGCGGCAGCAAGGATGCCCCGGCGGCGGTCATCTCCACACCGCGTGAAGAGCGCTCGAGCAAAGTGGTGCGAAAGCGGTGTTCCAGCAAAGCCATGCGGCGGCTAGCCGCCGCCAAACCGATATGCGAAGCCTCTGCTGCCTTGGTCAGGCTGCGCAGTTCGGCAGCACGCACAAACAAGGCCAGAGAATCGATATCAGGGAGCATCTTCAGCCTCCGTGTAAAGGGTGGAGGTCAATCCGGACCAAACCATAAGGCGGGAGGGCCAGATCAACGGGACAGTCACCCAACTCACGCCAGGGACTGCTTGTGGGCGAGTCGAGGTATTGCAACCAGGACTCGGCGTCAAGGCATGCCCATTTCGAAAATGGGCGGCCATGTGACCAGCGCAAGGTTTGCGCTTGTGCACCGAGGTTGGCCAGCAGAATTTGCCAACCTCGCCCATTGTGGCCTGTGATGGCGGCCAATGGCCACCTCGGTGTGGATGTACGCAGACCATCCTCCGCATGCAGCAGCACATTCTGCAGGGTGTGCCAGCGCAAACAAACGGCCAACAAAACCGCCGAAGGCGTCATCTGCCAGGCATCACCGGCCTGCCACCACAAGCCATCCTCACCAACCAAGGCCGGCAGGGTCACCGCCTGCACGCGGGCTTGAGCGGCCGCGGCCAGATGACCCAGCAACCAGGCCGCACCGAACAGGCCGCGACTGCGCGGATCACGGGACGCCAAGGCCATGCGCTTTTGACCATCGCTGCACGGCTGACGCCCCAAGGGGCTTGCACGTGCCGACAAGCGGCTGGGGCCCAGATGCCAGTCGCGTCCAGGATGCCTGCTTCGCGCCGTCTCCAGCATCGAGGGCAGGCTTTGCAGCCCGTTCATCACGGCTTCGTCATCGGCACCATGCACGATGGGGCAGACCGTGAAGCCCATGAAATCCTCACCCCCACTGACTTCAAGCCGGTTCAGTTGTGCAAAGAAATGTGGCGTGCCCCCACCAATCGCCGAAGCCGGGAAAAGCTGTCGCAAAAAGCGGGTCGCCTGCGCGCCACAGGGCAAAGCCGCCACCGAAGCGGGCACCACACCGACCCGCGCCAGCTGCTGTGCAAGCGCACGGCACGAAATGTCTGCTGGACCGCCGTCGCCGAGCCCCTCAGGGCCGCACAGATCCAGCCTCAGCGCAGCACCGGCGGCTTGCAACAAGCTGCGCACGCCCGGCCCATCAACGGCATCGCTGAGTGTGCCGGGCCACAGCGTGAGGTGCAAGAATGCCGGACGCCACTGCGCCAATACGTCCAAGATCCAGGCCTCAGGACTGCGCGTCATGTCGGGCGTGATGGCCAGACCCAAACGCATGGCGGGCGCTGCATCCTGCTTCAACGGCCAACGCAAATTTGGCATGGCCGCAGAAGGTGCCACCTCAGGCGGCTGCCCCAGCAAACGCAAATGCAGCTCGCGCGTCAAGGACTGGCCTTGCCGCAGCACATAGGGCCTGGGCATGCTGTTGGAGCGGCTGTAGGTCTTGAAAGATGCATCCGCGTTGTTGCGCTGGTCTTCCAATTCGTAATCTTCGCCGGGCAAATGGGCCTCAGCCCAATGCCCTGGCGCGTATTCGTGACGCAAGCTGCGCACCGCCATGAAAGGCGGCCAGGCAGGCACTTCTTGCGGCAAGCTGGACCGACTGATCCGACCGTCCACATGCAGCACTTCCACAGCGCAACCTGCTGCCGACATCGGGTGCATCAACACCCAACCGCATCGGTTGCTCAACAGGTCGTGGCTCGGCGTCGCCTGGGCCACCCCATGCAAGCGGCCATCGGCATCGCCCCGAACCTGCAGGTCGAGCCCAATGCAGGCCCCTTCGGCAGGCTGGCCCACAACATCCTCTGGCGCACAGAGAATGTGACCGCGCAAGCGCAGCACAAAGCCTTCACCTTCGATGTCGTGGCTCAATACCTCGAACACCGGTTCGGGCGTGCCCCAGCCAACATCCCTGAACAAAAAAGCCAGCCCATGCCAGACCTCATGGCCATGGGCATGCACCGGCCCGAAACGCCCACCCACCAGCTCGAACGACAGCGGCCCGGCACGCAGCGTCAAGCGCTGCGGCAAAGGCTCGTCACAACCGTACAGTGCCAGCCGCTCAAGCGCCGACATGGTGGACTTTCGGGCAAACCATCAAATGGTGCGACCACCGTCCACCGGCAATTCGACACCGGTGATGAAGGCCGAGGCATCGCTGGCCAGGTACAAGGCCGCTTGCGCCACATCGTTGGGCGTCGACATGCGGCCCAGCGGAATGCCTGCGGTGATGCGCGCACGCGCTTCGGGGGTGTCGGCTGTGCCCAGGAACTGTTCGATCAAACCGGTCGCGCCCATCACTGGGCAGATGGCATTGACACGAATACCGTCGGGCCCCAATTCAGCGGCCATCGACTTCGACAACAAATTGACCGCGCCCTTGGAGGCGTTGTACCAGGTCAAACCGGGCCGTGGGCGCAAGCCAGCAGTCGAGCCAATGTTGATGATCGAGCCCTGCTTTTGCTCACGCAAGAGGGGCACCACCGCACGGCTCATGTGGTAGATCGACTTGACGTTGACATTGAAGACGCGGTCAAAGGTGGCTTCGTCCACGTCGAGCATGGGCTGGTTGCGGTGTGTGGTGCCTGCGTTGTTGACCACAATCTGGGGCGCACCGAACTGCTGCACACAGGCATCGACAGCCGCTTGCACATCCTCGGCACGCGAGACATCGCACTGGACGGCATGGCCTGCTGCGCCAAGGCTGGCGGCCACGGCCTGGGCACGTTCGAAGTCCAGATCGGCGATCAGCACGCGCGCGCCTTGTTCCACGAACAGACGGGCAATGCCTTCACCAAAACCAGCGCCGCCGCCGGTCACGATGGCAATTTTGTTTTGCAAGGATTTCATGTTCACCCCTTCAAGGCCAGAGCATCTGGTGCTCGACCGAGATGATGGGCGAGACATCCTTGGCGAAGTTTGGCAAATCGGCCAGCAAGGTCTTGCCTTCGGGGCTGGACAGCGAACTCACCAAGGCCTCCTCGGAGTCAAACCACAGCTCGGAAAAACCGTCGTAGTCGAAATGCGGAAAACGCGCACGGTCCACCAGGTTGACCGAATAACGGCGCAGGCCCGGCAACTTCAGGCACAAGGCCGCGTGACGCTTGAGCCAGTGCTCGGTGAATTCCTGGTGGCTCATGCCGTCCTTGCATCGCAAGATGCCCAGGCGTTTGACGTAGGTTTGAGGGGTGCTCACAGGGGTTTCTCCATTCAGAAATCAAAAGGGTTTCAAAAGACAGGGGTGTCGGCGGCGGCAAACTCGGCCCGCAAGGCGGCACCGTGTTCGTCGATGCGCGGCGCTGGTGGATAGTCGGCGTCTTCCCACGCCACCTGCCAGGGCAGTGCGGGCACTCGGGCATGCTGCTGCCCCACAGGCATGACACGCGTGCGCAATTGCGGGTGTTGCATCAGGTCATACACCGAATTGACGTTGCCGTACGCGGTCTGGGCCGCCGTCAGGCGGTCGATGACTTCACCACTGCCCAGTCCGCCAAAGACATCGCTCACCAGACCATCGACAAACGTGCGGTGGGCGCAGCGTGACGCATTGTTGGCGCAACGGGGGTCTTGCAGCAGATCGGGGCGCCTGAGCACCTGGCGGCAAAACTCGGCCCACTCACGTTCGTTCTGGATCGAAATCACCAGCTCACGACCATCGGCACAGATGAACACACCATAGGGCGTGATGGATGGGTGTTTGAGCCCAACACGATCGGGGGCACGCCCACCGTACTGGGCCTGCAGATACGGCACGCTCATGAGTTCTGCCGCCGAATCGAACAGCGACACATGCACCCCACTGCCCTGGCCGGTCACGGCACGTTGCAGCAAAGCCTGCTGGATGCCGATCAGCGCATTCATGCCAGCGGTGATGTCGCACAGCGACACACCAATGCGACCCCACTCGCCCGGTGCGCCACTGACCGCAATCAAACCCGACTCGGCCTGCACCAGCAAATCGTAGGCTTTCATCTCTTGCTGCGTGCCGTGTTCGCCGTAACCGCTGATGTCGCAGGTGATCAGGCGCGGATGGCGTTCGCGCAACTTGGCCGAACCCAGCCCCAATCGGGCCGCTGCACCCGGTGCCAGGTTTTGCAAAAACACATCGGCACCCGCGATCATGCGTTCAAGCACGGCCAGGTCTTTGGGCTGCTTGAGGTTCAACGCCACCGACTCCTTGCCGCGGTTGATCCAGACAAAATAAGTGGACTCGCCGTGCACATGGCGGTCATAGCCGCGCGCGAAGTCACCCTCCGGGCGCTCGATCTTGATCACACGGGCCCCTGCATCGGCCAAACGACTGGAGCAATAAGGCGCCGCAACGGCTTGCTCCAAAGCCACCACCAGCAACCCTGCCAGGGGTTTGGGTGTGGATTTGGCTTTGGCCTGGCTTGCGCGGGCGCGGTGTGAATCGGTCATGGACATCTCGGTGAAACCCGTCTTTCAACTTCTGCAACGATTGTGGGGACCAATCCGCCATTGTGGAATTGCCAATGTTCAAAGCGAGCCTTGCCCGGCATGAAACACAAGACAAACCGATTGCACCCAGATGCCCAGGCCTGGGAAGCACCGCCCCACTGGTGTCAACCGGCCAGACGGGCGAACGCAAGTGATAAATTCGGAAGATCTTCTTTGGCCCTCGGAGCCCTTCATGACATTGTTCTCACCCACACGTCGCCGCCTGGTTCAAGCCCTGGCGCTCAGCAGCCTCATGTTCAGCGCCCTGGCGCAGGCCGACACCATCAAGCTGATGGTCGGCTTTCCGCCCGGTGGCGGCACCGATGCCATCGCCCGCTTGCTGGCCGACAAGCTCAAAGAGCCTCTGGGCGCCAACGTGATCGTCGAGAACAAGGCCGGTGCCGGTGGCCAGATCGCCGCGCAAGCGCTGAAGGCCGCGCCGGCTGACGGCACCGTGCTGTTCTTGTCGCACGACCACACCATCTCGATCCTGCCGCAAGTGGTCAAGAACCCCGGCTTCAACCCCGCGCAAGACTTCACACCCGTGGCCGGCTTTGCCACCTTTGTGAACGGCTTGGCCGTGTCCGGCGGCACGCCTGCCAAGACCTTCAACGAGTACGTGGCCTGGGTCAAGACCAAAGGCAAAGACACCGTGGGTGTGCCAGCACCCGCCTCTGTGCCTGAATTTTTGGTCAAAGTGATCGGCGAGAAATACAAGCTCGATCTGGCCGCTGCGCCCTACCGTGGCAGCGCCCCCATGATGGCCGACATGCTGGGCAACCAGATCGCTGCAGGCGTGGCCTCGGTGCCCGATTTCATCGAAAACCACAAGGCCGGTAAAGTGCGCATGGTCGCCCTGCTGGGCAAGAACCGCCAAGCCCTCTTGCCCGATGTGCCCACCTTTGCCGAACTTGGTCTGAGCGGTTTTGAGGACCTGCCCTACTACGGCATCTTCGCGCCAGTCGGCACGCCCAAGGCCGTGATCGACCGCACGTCCGAAGCCGTGGCCAAAGTGCTGGCGCAACCCGATGTGAAAGCCCACCTGAGCGCCATGGGCCTCACAGTCGGCTACATGACGCCCCAGCAACTGGGCGCCCGCGAAAAAGCCTACACCGCCACATGGGCCCGCATCATCAAGGCCAGCGGTTTTCAGGCTCAATAAGCCTGCCGAGGGCATACATCGGCGCTGAACCCCCGACCTGCACACACTGCGTTATTGCGAGCGCAGCGGGGCAATCCAGTGTGTGAGGCCCGCTGAAGCTGGATTGCCACGTCACTTCGTTCCTCGCAATGACACGGCATTGGCAGGTCGGAGCTTTGGCTCCGACAGGCTCACCACGTGTCGATGGCCAAGGGCCCTGCAGCGGGTGCGACACGGCCTGACTGCAAACCGGCCACCAGCCACTGGCGGGTGTCGGCCGGGTCGATCACCGCGTCGATCTCCAGTGTGGTGGCCATGTTGATCGCGCTGCCGTTGTCGTATTGCTGGACCAGCAGTTCGTCAAACAAGGCCTCGCGCTCGGGGCCTTCGGGCACGGCCTCCAGTTCTTTGCGGTAACCCAGGCGCACCGCGCCTTCCAGGCCCATCGCACCAAACTCACCGGTGGGCCAGGCCACATTGCACAGCGGTTCGTGAAAGCCGCCCGCCGTCATGGCCATCGCGCCCAGGCCGTAGCCCTTGCGCAAGACCACGCTCAAGTAAGGCACCCGCAAATGGGCTGCCGCGATGAACATGCGCGAGACGTGCCGCACCTGCGCTTTGTCTTCCATGTCGGGCCCGACCATGAAGCCGGGCGTGTCCACCAGACTGACGATGGGCAAGCCGTGCGCGTTGCACAGCTGCATGAAACGCGCCGCCTTGTCGGCCGCATCGGCATCGATCGCGCCGCCCAGATGCGCCGGGTTGTTGGCCAGCATGCCCACCGGCCGGCCTTCGATGCGGCACAGCGCGGTGTGGATGCCCAGGCCAAAGCCGGTGCGCAACATCAGCGGACTGCCCACATCGGCGATGCCCTGCATGGCGCTGCGCGTGTCGTACACACGCAAGCGGTTTTCGGGCACCACCTGACGCAAAGCCTCTGCCGGTGGCGCTTGCCAATCGCCCTGCGCACCCTGAAAAAACGACAGGTAATGTTTTGCCGCAGCCACCGCCTGCGCTTCGTCGTCCACCAGCACATCGATCACACCATTGCCGTGCTGCACCGCGCTGGGGCCAATCTGCTCGGGCTTGAACACGCCCAGGCCCCCGCCTTCGACCATGGCCGGGCCGCCCATGCCAATGTTGCTGTCCTTCGTGGCGATGATCACATCGCAGCACCCCAAAAACGCCGCATTGCCCGCAAAGCAACGCCCGGCCACCACGCCGAACACCGGCACCTGGCCATTGAGGCGGGCAAACGCGGCAAAGGTCGTGAGGTTCAAACCGGCCACGATGGCCACGTCCACATCGCCGGGCCTGCCACCACCGCCTTCGGCGAACAGCACCACCGGCAACTTGTTTTGCAGCGCAATGGCCAGCATGCGGTCGGTTTTCTGGTGGTTGCGCATGCCTTGCGTGCCGGCCAGCACCGTCGCGTCGTAAGACATGAGCACCGCGCGCTGACCCTTGATCTGGCCGATGCCGGTCACCATGCCGTCGGCAGGCGTGTTGCGCATCAGGTCGTCGGCCGAGCGGCGGCGGCTTTGCGCGGCCACGGCCAGGGCGCCGTATTCGATGAAGCTGCCCGCATCGCACAAGTCGGCGATGTTCTCGCGCGCCGTGCGCAAGCCCAGGGCATGGCGCTTGGCCACAGCTTCGGGGCGCTGCGCGTCTTGCGTGAAGGCCAGGCGCGTTTGCAGTTTTTGCAGATCGGCGCGGATGTGCGGGGCTCCGGATGTCGCACTGGGTGTCGCACCGGTTAAGGCGCTGGGTAAGGCGCTGGCCGCAACAGGCGCAGATGATGGCGCGGCATCTTGCGCCGTGTGTACCGCATCGTGCGCTGCGATGGGCTGCAAAGTGCCCAGCGCCTCGCCCTCGTTGACCGACTCACCGGGCTGAAAAAACAACTCGCTCAAGCGGCCCGTCTGCGGGGCGCGGATCTCATGCTCCATCTTCATGGCTTCGACGATGACCAGCACATCGCCCGCGGCGACCACGTCGCCCGCCTGCACGAGCCACTGCACCACTTGCGCCTGAATGGGAGATTGGATGTTTTGCATGCGGCCATTGTGCGAGCCCCCCCATCAGCCAACGGTCAGGTGCGAGACAAACTCCAGCGTCTAATTTAATGTCCGGAAGATTTAATTTTCAGCCTGTTGAGCGCACGCTGGCGCGTCTATTGAAATGTCGAAAATTTCTCAGCTTCTTCAATTGGCATTTATTGATAAAAACATAAATATCAATTATTCCAGTGAAATCGATAATTAATTTGAGTTACCTAATGAAGATCGACTCGAATCTTCATTTTTAATTGGTAAACAGTCTTTTATGTTTACATTGGTTTACAAAACAATGTTTAAATTTGATATTTGAAAATAGATATCAGATCTAATCAATGACTCAGAAAAATTATTCGAAGTCTGTTTCGTGCCAAATACCCCAAATCCGCCAATTGGCGTACGCCAATTGGCGGATTTACAAATAAGCCTTATTACCGAAAATTGCATTTTTAACGTAATTTGCATTTGCCAGCTGATGTTTCAACTTGTTCGTCAAAAACTGAGTCCTTTGCTTCGGCCTGTTCTGCGGCACCGCCTGTGCAACGCAGGTGGGATGAAACTGACCGTTTTGGCATGCGCAAGTGGACTCGGCCTCTCCAGTTTGGAGGCTCAGACTTTGCCTCAAGTGGTGGAGCGTGCCTTGCAAGTCTATCCATCGATCCAAACTGCCAATGCCAAAGCGCAGGCCGCACAGTCGGACATCGCTCGTGCAAGGAGTGCGCATCAACCGCAAATTGGCGTCACAGCTTATGGCAACCAATATGGATCCGGGTCTATACCTTCATCTCTTGGTCGCAGTACGATTTCGCCCACAGCCAAACTGAACTTGTGGTCTGGCGGCAAGATCGAAGCGGAGGCTCAGCGTGCCGAGGCGCTGACCAAAGCGGCCGAACAGCAGCGCGATGGCACGCTCGAAGATGTGGCCCAGCAAGCTTCTGAAGCTTATTTGAACTGGGACAAAACGGCAGATTTGTACAGTCTGTCTGTACGCAACTTGAATTCGCACCGGGAAACACTGGACGACATTCAGAAAATTTCTCAAGTCGACACGGGGCGACGCATTGACTACGAGCAAGCGCTGGTTCGCATGGAGAACGCCTCATTGGCTTTGCAACAGCGCAAAGCAGATTTGGCCCAAGCCATGCAAAAACTCCGACGATTCTGGGCAGAGGACATGGACGCTCGTCCTGTTGGACTGGAGGCAGCGGTTGCAGAAAACGGCGTCCTTGGGCAAATACCCATGAGCATGGCGCAGGCCGTACAGCGCGTCACTGACGACTTGCCAAGCATTGCGCAATACAAAGCACAAGTGGTGGCAGCCGAAGCGGCCGTCCGTATGGCCAAAGGACAGTACTGGCCAACTGTCGATGCGGCCATGTCCCGCCAGTACAACACAAATACTCTGCGTTTTGAGACCTTCACGCAACTACAGGTCAATGCACCTGTGTTCAACGGCGGCGCGACTTCAGCTTCCGTCGAGGCGGCTCAAGGACAGCTCAGAGCGGCTCAATTCGCACTCGAAGAAGCTCGCCTGCTGGCACGCGAGAAAGCGGCTCTCGCTTGGCAGGAATGGGCATCCGCCCAATCTCGAGCGGGCGTTGGATCCACGCAATCAGACGTGGGCGACAAAGTTGTTGAAGGCTACCGTAAGCAGTTTCGTGTGGCGCGACGTTCGCTTCTTGATTTACTGAACATCCAAGCGGATTCCTTCAATTACCGCAGCGCAGCTCGAGCCGCATTCCACGATGAACGCATCGCACGTGTGCGTCTTTTGGCCGCCACAGGCGATCTGGCCAAACGTTTTTCGTCTGAGCCCGGCCGCGTGATGATGCCCGCGTCCTTCACGAACAACGATTCCAAAAACTGACTGACATGGCCGATCTGATTTCCTTGTTACCCAACAACACTGCGCAACGCCCTGCGCCAGCTGTCAACGATGTCATGGCAGATCCCATGCTGATGTGCTTGGCCATGGCCGCCAAACTGCTGGACCGCCCCGTTCACATGCAAGTGCTGCGTGCTGGTTTTGCATTGGATGAACGCGGTCGCGTGCCGCTGGCGGCCTATCCCGATCTTGCACACAAGCATGGCTTGATGGCAGCATGGTCGCGCATCAAGATCAACGAAGTCCCCGCTTATGTATTGCCGGTTCTGATGCCACTTATGGATGGTCGCGCCTGCGTCGTGCGGGCCATCGAAGGCAACGAAGCCGTTGTCATGTGGGCGCACACGGGGATGGATATTCAGCGTGTGGCATTGTCCGAATTGCAAGCACTGGCGCGCCCAGAAGTGCTGGCCGTCAAGGTCGCGCCCAAACGGCATGACCAGACCCTGGCGCCCATGCACGGCAAAGCGTTCAGTTGGTTTTGGGACACGCTGTGGCGATTCCGTCACTTTTATGTCGAGTCCATGGTCGCCACCGTCGTGGCCAACATCCTGACTTTGGCCTCCGTGTTTTTCACGATGAACGTGTACGACCGCGTTGTACCCACGCAGGCCTATTCGTCTTTGTGGACATTGGCGATTGGCACATCGCTGGCGATCGTGATGGAATTCATCATGCGCTGGCTCAAAGCGCGCTTGGTGGACTTGGGTGGCAAAAAGGCCGACTTGGCCATCAACGCGACCTTGCTTCGCGAGATCATGGCCATCCGTCTGGAGCACCGCCCGCAATCGGTGGGCATTTTTGCCAGCTCCATGCGTGACTTCGAATCACTGCGAGACTTCTTCTCGTCTTCCTCGCTGGTGCTTCTGGCAGACATGCCCTTTGTTTTCATGTACCTGGCATTGATAGCCATCGTTGCAGGCCCCTTGGCGCTGGTCCCCGCTGCGGTTGTTCCGATTTTGCTGGTCATCGGTTTGTATTCGCAAAAGCCTTTGATGAAGGCAATGCGAGAGAACATGAAAGAGTCTGGTGACAAACAAAGCGTCTTGGTCGAGTCAGTTCTGAACCTTGAGCTGCTCAAAGCCCACAATGCGGAGAGCTATCTTCAGCGCCGCTGGGAAATGTCCAACCTGGCTGGAGCAGACTCCTACAAGAAAATTCGCAGCCTGACCAACTGGATCATGGGACTGACCACGGCCATTCAACAATTGGTGACGGTGGTCATGGTGGTCGGTGGCGTTTACATGATTCACGCCAACCAATTGACTTTGGGAGGCTTGATCGCTTCCGTGATTTTGGCTGGACGCGCCATCTCGCCTCTGGCAAGTGTCATGTCGCTGGCCTCCCGCTACCAGCAGGCGGTGACATCGCTCGAAACGCTGGACGGACTCATCAAGCGTCCTCGCGACAGGGTACATGGTCGTAACTATGTCGTGCCAGAGAAGATCGAAGGCCATCTGCAGGCAGAAGCACTGGAATTCGCCTACCCTGGCCAGCACAAAATCCCGGTCATCAAAAAGGTTTCGATGACCATCCCCGCAGGCCAAAAAGTAGCCATGCTCGGTCGGGTGGGCAGTGGCAAAAGCACATTGCTTCGTCTAATGTCCGGCCTTTACGCACCACAAGCTGGTGGTATACGTTTAGACGGCGTAGACATGCAACAGCTCGATCCCGCAGAAGTGCGCAACCGCATGGGCTATGTTGGTCAAGACCCCCAGTTGTTCATGGGCACACTGCGCGAAAACCTGGTGCTTGCAGACAGCTGGATCAACGACACACGGATCGCAGAAACGCTCAAAACACTGGGCATTTACGACATTGTCGCCAACCATCCATTGGGCTTGGACATGCCCATCACGGAGGCAGGTGGCGGCTTGTCTGGCGGCCAGCGCCAATTGCTGTCAATTGCCCGCATGATGCTGCGCAGTCCGCAACTGGTGTTCATGGACGAACCCACAGCCAATATGGACCAAAACAGCGAAGCACGTGTGATTGCTGTGCTCAAAGAGTGGTTACGCGGTCGCACACTGCTCATGTCAACGCACCGCCCTCAACTGCTGGAGTGGGTCGATCAAATTGCGGTGATCGATGCGGGTCAATGCGTTGCCATGGGTCCCAAGCAGGAAATGGTCGAAAAGTTATCTCGAGGCATTGATGTCAATGCGCCCCGTTCACAAGGAGCGGCAGCATGAGCAACAACAGCTTTGGTCAGTCAGGTTTTGGTATCGCTACGGTCGAAGATGATGAGCGCCGCGCCAGCAAAATCCTCGTCTGGGCTACAGGTGCCACCTTGGTGCTGGCACTGGCTTGGGCCAGTTGGTTCCAACTCGACGAGATCACTCGCGGTCAAGGCAAAGTGATTCCGTCCAGCCGCGAGCAGGTCATTCAAAGCTTGGACACTGGCGTGCTCAGCGAAATGTATGTCCGCGAAGGCAGCATTGTTGAAAAGAACCAGGTCTTGTTGCAAATCGATGACGCTCGTTCCGGTGCAGTTTATCGAGAGGCTCAGGAGAAGTATGTCGCTCTGTCGGCCCTGGCCGCTCGACTCAAATCCGAGGCTTACGGCGTTGCATTGGTTTTCCCAGAGGATGTTCGCAAAGAAACAGGGCTGATCCAGCAAGAAACACAAGCCTACAACGCGCGCAAGCGCGCTTTGACAGAGTCTTTACGTTCTTTGGATATTTCTCTCGCAGCAGTCACGCGGGAATTGGCCATGACCGAACCTCTGGTCAAACAAGGCGTGATGTCTGAGGTTGAATTACTGCGTCTTCGCCGACAGCAATCCGAACTGATGGGGCAGCGTGCTGAACGCCAAAACCGCTACCTGACCGATGCGAACAATGAATTGGTTCGCGTGGCATCTGAGCTTTCACAAACCAAGGAGAACGCTTCCGCACGCGAAGATGCGCTCAAACGAACCACCATCCGCTCACCCATGAAGGGTGTCGTGAAGAACGTTCAAGTGACCACTGTTGGCGGCGTGATTCAAGCCGGGCAACCTATTTTGGAAATTGTGCCCACTGAAGATGAGATGTTGGTGGAGGCCTACGTAAAGCCGTCCGAAGTGGCTTTCTTGAAGGTAGGACAGAAAGCAGTGGTCAAGCTCACCGCATATGACTTCAACAAATATGGCGGCTTGGATGGTGTCCTTGAACACCTCAGTCCTGACACCTTACGCGATGAACGTCAAAAAAGACCAGGCAACCCCCTTGAGCTCGAAGAGGGCCTGTACCGAATCATGATCCGAGTCAAAGAGCCAGAAGACGCACGCAATGGTCTCTTGCTGACACCCACGCCAGGCATGACAGCCACAGTCGAAATCAGAACAGGTCAGAAGTCTGTTTTGGAATACCTCTTCAGACCTTTGCAAAACGTCTCTCAAGCCTTGCGCGAGCGATGAACAACCAACCCAACTCAATTTCAGGAGAACACCATGGGTGATGAACATTCTTCCACCGCTGTGATGGAGTCATCGATCGCAGCGGGGCGCCCCGTCAATGAGAAACAATCTCAGTTCTTGAGCACAGCAGAAGCTGCCAGGATGCTGGGGTTGTCCACCACATTGGTACAAACCTTGGTCGATCAGGGCGAGCTAAAAGGCTGGAAAACGCGAGGTGGGCATCGCCGCATTTCACTGGAGTCCATCATGGACTACCAAAACGCATCTCGCAGCGCGATGGGCGTTGCCATCAAATCCATGATGAAACCACGGGTCACTGTGGTCGTCGAAAGCGCTCAATTGATGTCTCAATTGATGCTCGCCAGTGCGACTTGGCAGTTCGCAGCCGAGGTCACTTTTTTTGACTCAGTCACAGAAGGTTTATTGGATTTGTCCAGCAATCGGCCAGACATGTTGGTTGTTGAGATGTCCATGCCGCGCGCGCAACAAGAAAAAACCCTCCAGGCGCTCGAGAACTTCAATAACCGTGGACGTGCACCTCTGTCGGTTGTTTTGGTGACTGAAGAAAAAGACCTTTTGTCCAAACACACAAGCGGCACAACCAACTCCATCCAGGTGGTCTCTGGTCCCATGTCACCCATTTGGATGCACGCCTATCTCACCGGGGTGGTCGCTTCATGTCAGATTTGAAATTCAACCAACCCTTGAAGCCCTCAGCTCTGGTTCGAAAATCCGGCTCTCCTGGGGGTACGCGCACCTTGCAAAATGCCAACAGGGAAGCCCTGCACTTGTTGGGGCAGCCCATGGATACACCAGGGGACCCAAAAGGGCGCGTATTGCGTCAATTGCGCCTCCAAGTTGGCATCGATCCATCATTGCTTGCAACCCAAGCATGCATGTCCTTGTCACAGCTTTATGAGCTGGAGGAGGGCGGCTATTCTCGCTTCTATTCTGATTCTTTACGCCGTCAGGCGGGCCGCCGTGTAGCTCAACTGCTGGGGGCTGATTGGGATACGTTGGGGGACGATAAGAACGAACCCGTACGCGCAACCACATCCAATGTGGTGCATTTGCAGCGACCGTCTACGGTTGCCGCTTCACAGAATGCTGGGGCGACCGCTTCACAGACATACGGCGAACATGAACCCCGTATCACCATGACGGCCGATGAGCCGCACCAAGTTTCATCAGTCAAGGATACGCAAGCCGTTGCCATGGGACTGACAACCCCGGCCAGTGAGACTTTGCTGGTTGATCCCAACACACCACCCTACATGGCAGATATTGCAACGGATTCTCAACGCAAAGAATCCAGCTGGGGTGGCGTAGTCCTCACCTTGCTGCTGATCACCGCTGCAGGTGCTGCAGGTGCTTACGCTTTTGTGGAATACAGCCCATACCGTCTTTATTGGCCTTGGTGAACGAGCAACAAGCCAGACACCAAACTAAGAGCCATCGAAACAGATGCCGTCTTAGCGTTTGGTGCGGCTGGCGGGGATCGAACCCACGACCCTTGGCTTCGGAGGCCAATACTCTATCCACTGAGCTACAGCCGCATCGCTGTTGGTGACTCGAATTATCTCACGGCTGAAGTCTTTCACTTTGGCTTGCAAGCTCCGTGAAGGTTGGACCGCTATAATGTCTGGTTGATTCCGGTCAATTCACTGGCCCACGGGCCACCCCAACAAGAGGATGTCATGAGCGACAACAGCCACGATCAACACGAAGCCCACACCGGTCCGGTGAAAACACCCAAGCAGATGCTTTTGCTGAGCTTGGCTTCTTTCATCATCCCTGTGTTCATCATCATTGGTTTGGTGTTCTACGTCACTTCTGCCAACAAAGAAGCTCCAGGGACCAGCGATGCTGAGCGTTCCGTCGCTGAACGTATCCAGAAAATTGGCACCGTTGAAGTGCGTGATGCCAACCGTCCCTTGAAGGCTGGAGAGGAAGTTTACAAAGCACAGTGCGCGGCTTGTCACGCCACGGGTGCTGCAGGCGCACCCAAGTTTGCTGATGCAGGCGCTTGGGGTGCACGCATCAAGCAAGGCTTGGCGACTTTGACCACTTCTGCCCTCAAAGGCAAGGGTGCCATGGGCGCTCAAGGCGGCGGCGACTTCAATGACACCGAAATTGCACGTGCTGTGGCTTACATGGCCAACAACGCTGGCGCCAAGTTCGAAGAACCCAAGGCACCTGCCGCGGAAGAAAAGAAATAAGTTCTTCAGCCTCTCAAAAAAAACCGGCTTTGGCCGGTTTTTTTATGCCCCACTTTCAAGCGCTTGCGGGCTGAGTACAAAGTGGAAGCGCTCGGGCAGATCTTGCGCCAGGCATTCTTCTGGCGTCCACAGCCCCTGCTCCACCGCTTGCGCCACTTGGCCTACGTCCAGGCTGTGCACCAAGCCAAACCCCAATGGCGTATGCAGGTACACACGCCCCACATCGTCCAGCAGGCAAGCCAGCACAGTGGTGCATTGCCCTGTGTGGGCGGTTGGCAAGAAATGTTCATCCAATCGCCAGATGAATGGCGCGACTTCCAACTCGATGTACACGCGTTGCGGGCCATTTTGAAAATACCAGCAACCTTGTGCATCGCATTCATAGTTGCGGTCAATGAAAGCCATCAGCTTCTCATGCTTCAAGGCTGAGCCTTTGGCTCCGGCAACCCCACTTTGGAACGCGCCCAACATTTGTACGCGGTCATCGCGCATGTACCACTGCCCGCGACTGTCCAAGCCCAACCAACCATGGCAATCGGGCACATGGGGCCATTTGGCCATGGCTTGACGCACCAGATCATCCATGCGCATCTTCCTTCTCACTCAATGTTTGATGGGCCGCACGCATGAGCCAAGCCCCAACGGCATCTGGCAGGCCACGCACTTGACCGGGCCAGATGCCCTGAGCAAAGCCCACATGCCCCCCTTGGGCTGGCTGCCACAAGGTCACCGACGTTGATACATCACGCGTTTTCGGCAGACTGTGCGCCGGCACAAAGGGGTCATTCAGCGCGTTGAGCGCAAGTGCAGGAATGCCAATCTGCCCCATCAAAGGCTTGGCCGATGCGCGCGCCCAATAATCGTCTGTGTTCTTGAACCCATGCAGGGGCGCCGTGAACACATTGTCAAATTCGTACAAATTCCGGGCCGCCATCAATCGCTTGCGGTCAAACAATCCTGGGTGTTGCGCCCATTTGGCCAACGCCTTGGGCTTCATGGACCGCAAAAACATGCGGGTGTAGACCTGACGATTGAAGCCCTGCCCAATGGCGTGACCACTTTGCGCCAAATCAAGCGGGGCGCAAATGGAAGCCACAGCATCCGCTTTGACTTTCGCATGCTGACCGTGCTCTGCGGCCCAACGCATCAGTGCATTGCCGCCCAACGACACACCCGCTGCAAGTAACACTTGCCCACCCTGGCCTTGATGCGTTTGCCTCATGCGCTGCAAGATCCAATCGACCTCCTGGTGGTCGCCAGAATGGTAAGCACGCGGCCCTTCGTTGAGTTCACCGCTGCAGCCCCTGAAATGGGGCAATGCGAAGTGGACATCGTGTTCAGCGGCCCAGTCCGCAAACGCCTCGGCATAGTGACTTTGCGAGGACCCCTCCAACCCGTGGAAAAGCACAAGCAATGGTCTGGCGCCACTGCTCGCGTGTTGTCTGTCGACATCCACAAAATCACCATCTGGCGTTGTCCAACGCTCACGCAGCAAAGGCTTGACTTGGCCCTTGCGCCTTTGCGCGTAAAGGGCAGGCCAGATGGTTTGGGCGTGGCCCCCTGGCAGCCATGCTGGCGCTTTGTAATGCATGTCAGTGCAACACCTTGGGTTTCACACCTTGGTCAAGCGCTTCGCTCGATGTCCCTGGGCTGGTGTGGTGTGCGACCAGACGCCAGCCTTGCGGCGTTTTGTGGAAAACGTTGGTGGCAATGACCCAGGCTTGTTGCGGGCCTTGCGGCGTGATGACCTCCACACGCTCAACCAAGTGGTGCACCTCACTGGCCAATGACTGGATTTTGTGGACGCGCTCCGGAAATGCCTGCACGCTGCCATTGGCAAACATGGATTCGAATGCCGCGCGTATGGCACCGGCACCCACCAGGCGCGGACCACCGGGATGGACACAGACAATCTCATCCTCTTCTGCCCAACAGCCCATCAACTGCCCAATATCCGCGTTGTGCAAAGCCTCATAAAAGGCTTGCTCGATGTCATCGGGGGTTCCGCCAACAATGGCCGCTTGCAATTTGGTGCGTTTCATGGGCAATGGCTCAATCTGATCTGAATATCGAATTGTGCCGGTTTCAGCCTTGACTTGCAGCACCGCTGCGCGCCATGGGCGTTGATCTGTGTTGCGACTCACGCTGGGGAAGGCCAAAAGAAAAACCCGGCCACATGCGTGAACCGGGTTTTTGAAAAAGACCAACGTCAGCGGGTCTTTTATTTTTTGCGGTATTTGCGCAGTGCAGACAACTGCGCTGCCAAAACAGCCAGTTCCGACTGGGCACGAGCCAAATCAATTTCACTGCTGGCGTTGCGAAGGGCTTCTTCGGCTGCTTGTTTGGCAGCGTTGGCCTTCTCTTCGTCGAGGTCTTTGCCGCGGATGGCGGTGTCGGACAGCACGGTCACGCAGTCAGGCTGCACTTCCAGAATGCCACCAGCAACGAAAACAAACTCCTCGCCACCGTCAGCCGTCTCAATGCGAACCGAACCGGCCTTGATGCGGGTGATCAGTGGGGTGTGGCGGGGGTAAATGCCCAGCTCGCCAGACTCGCCGGGCAAGGCCACAAACCGGGCTTCACCCGAATAGATGGACTCTTCGGCACTGACCACATCAACGTGGATGGTGTTCATGTTTACTCCTTAAAAAGGTGCATTCAAGCGGGCTACGGGGCAACTGGATCAGCCACCCCGAAGCGCTGCTTTAAGCTGCCTTTTTGGCCTTTTCGAAAGCTTCGTCGATGGTACCGACCATGTAGAAAGCTTGCTCTGGCAGGTGATCGCACTCGCCAGCCACAATCATCTTGAAACCACGGATGGTTTCAGCCAA
>JACCDS010526282.1_pt1 | contig 20293 bp, 13 predicted proteins | sample 7446441 | NCBI WGS metagenome assembly JACCDS01 (sample SAMN15323445, study PRJNA562643) | freshwater metagenome | isolation source: river surface water | place: USA:Blue River Watershed | collected 2017-08-17
GAAAATCAGTGCGCTCGGCTGCGATTACCTCGATGCGCCGGTGTCCGGCGGCGAAGTCGGCGCGAAGAATGCGGCGCTGACCATCATGGTCGGCGGCAGCGACGCCGCGTTTGACAAGGTCAAGCCGCTGTTCGAGCTGATGGGCAAGAACATCACGCTGGTCGGCGGCAATGGCGACGGTCAGACCGCGAAGGTCGCCAATCAGATCATCGTCGCGCTCAACATCGAAGCGGTCGCCGAAGCGCTGCTGTTCGCCGCGCGCAATGGCGCCGATCCGGCCAAGGTGCGGCAGGCGCTGATGGGCGGCTTCGCGTCGTCGAAGATTCTGGAAGTGCATGGCGAGCGCATGATCAAGCGCACCTTCGATCCGGGCTTCCGCATCGAGCTGCACCAGAAAGACCTGAACCTCGCGCTGACCGCCGCGCGTTCGCTCGGCCTGTCGCTGCCGAACACCGCGAGCGCGCAGCAGCTGTTTAGTTCCTGCGTCGCCCATGGCGGCAAGGCCTGGGACCATTCGGCGATGGTGAAGGCGCTGGAAATGATGGGCAACTGCGAGGTCGCGAAAGCGTGATGGCCTCTACCGCGCAAGCCGCGCTGTTAAAGCGCATGTTCGATGCGGCGGTCGCATCCGCACAGCCCGCGCTGTGCGTGCCGCCGCATCTGCCGACCCGCGAAGAACTGGGCAAGGGCCGGCTGTTCTTGATCGGTGCCGGCAAGGCGTCGGCGGCGATGGCACGCGCGGTCGAGGATGCGTGGGACGGCCCGCTGTCGGGGCTGGTCATTACTCGCTATGGCTACAACGTGCCTTGCGAACGCATCGAGATCGTCGAGGCCGCGCATCCGGTGCCGGATGCGGCCGGCCTTGCGGCAGCGCGTCGCATGATGGACTTCGTGCAGGGGCTGAGCGCCGACGACATCGTGCTGTGCCTGATCTCCGGCGGCGGTTCGTCGCTGATGCCGCTGCCGATCGACGGCCTGACGCTGGAACACAAGCAGAAGGTCAACCGCGCCTTGCTCGCCTCCGGCGCGACCATCAGCGAGATGAACTGCGTGCGCCGCCACCTGTCCGCGATCAAGGGCGGGCGTCTGGCGGCAGCCTGCTATCCGGCGCGCGTGATCACGCTGCTGCTGTCGGACGTGCCGGGCGATCATCCGGTCGATATCGCGTCCGGACCGACGGTGGCCGATCCGACCACCTGCGCTGATGCGCTGGCCATCGTCGAACGTTATCGCATAGCGCTGCCTGACGACGTGCGCGAAGTACTGTCCAGCGGCCGCGGCGAATCGGTGAAGCCGGGCGACGCGCGGCTGGCGCGCAATGAAGTGCGGATGATCGCAACGCCGCAGATGGCGCTAGAGGCGGCGGCGCGTGTGGCCGAAGCAGAGGGCTATCGCGCACACATTCTCGGCGATGCTATCGAGGGCGAGGCGCGTGACGTCGGCAAGGTGCTGGCGGCGATAGCCGTGCAGGTGGCCGAACGCAGCCAGCCATTCAGCGCGCCCTGCGTGCTGCTGTCCGGCGGCGAGACCACGGTAACCGTGCGCGGCAACGGCAAGGGCGGGCGCAATGTCGAATGTCTGCTGTCGCTGGCCGCGACCCTCGGCGGGCATGCGCGCATTCATGCGCTGATGGGCGATACCGATGGCGTCGATGGCATGGAAGAGATCGCGGGGGCAATCGCCGCGCCCGACACGCTGCAGCGCGCGTGGCAGCAGGGCATGCCGGTGCTGCAGTACCTGGCCAACAATGACGGCCACAGCTTTTTTGGCGCGCTCGGCGATTCGGTCATCACCGGGCCGACGCTGACGAATGTGAACGACTTCAGGGCGATCCTGATCGACGCGTGAATGGCTGCCGGCTGGCAGATGGTGTACACGGTGTCGAATGGTTCCAACTTGTAACGGACTTGAACCGGAAGGGTGATCGAATTTAGGATGGCTGTGCGTGAACGATCACGCGAAAAATTCCTACTGTCGACCTCTCGCTTACAGGAGCAAACCATGAAAAAAATCGCACTCGCCACCGCCATCCTGATCGCCGCCACAGGGGCATTCGCGCAGGACGCCGAGGGCGGCAAGGCGCAGGACAAGCCCAAGCACGAGAATTACAAGAAGGGACACGCCAAGAAGCATCAGGGCGAGAGCCATAAGGCAGAACGAAAGGGCGCAACCCCGGCAGCGCCCGCCACCCCTGCAATGCCAGCTGCACCGGCCAAGTAAGTCGCTCTCTCCCGATCCCGGCGCGTGCCGGGATTGCGGCGCTACTGAAAATTTTTCCTTGTTGACTGGCGGATACATTTCCGCATTAGACTGTCATGCGTCGGCCGCAAGGCTTGCCGCAACCATCGACGAGGAGCCACCATGTACACCAGCCGCGACGCGATTTCCGTTCGCGCGATCTTTGTAGCACTGCTTGCCGCATCGGCGCTGGCTTGCAGCAGCGTGAATGCACAGCTGATCGACAAGAAAACCCTGAGCCTCGAAGCAGCCGAAAAAGTGATCGCCGCTGCGAAGGCCGAGGCGACAGCGAACCACTGGAAGATGGTGATCGCCGTGGTCGACGATGGCGGCCACCTGATCGCGATGGAACGCATGGATGGCACGCAGCTGGGCAGCCTCGAGGTCGCGCCCGGCAAGGCAAAGACCGCGCTGAATTTCCTGCGTCCGACCAAGGCATGGGAAGAAGCTGCGAAGACCCGTCCCGCTGTACTGAGCCTGACACCGACGGCCGTGCTGCTCGAAGGCGGCATCCCTATCGTCTATCAGGGGCAGGTCATTGGCGCCATCGGCGTCAGCGGCGCGAGTTCGGTGCAGGATGCGCAGGTTGCCGAAGCCGGCGTGCGTGCGCTGGGTTTCGACAGTAAGTGACCGATTGATCTGTCCGCCGTTCGCCGGTTTTTGACCCGGACAGTCGCGCTGCCTATTTGCTTTTTCTCCCGATGCCCTTGATTCAAAGCTGATGATAATCAAGGGCTTGCGGCAGATCACTATGCGTTTCACGCCGACTTATCCCCAAAAAATGTGGATAAGTTTTTTTCAAGAAAACCGTGGTTTGCTGCCATTCAGGGGTATTTACTGCTTGACTTCGGGCAGACCGGGCTCCGGCTTGTCGCTCCATAAATCGCTGATGTTGATGCCGGCTTACATTCATTGCGGGCCGGCAGAGCGGGGAGCAGAGCATGGACAAAAGGGTGACGGATTCCATCGAGGTTTACGATGGCCACGTGCCGGCATTCATCGAGCAAGAGCTCGAGCGCCTTTACCATGGTCGCCATTCCTGCATAGAATACTTTCGCCTCTATCAGGGGCTGGAAGGCGTGAGCGTCTACCGTGCCGCGCGCGCCGGCGAGCCGCAGGTGATCCTGCTGTTCCGGCACGATGCCGGCAAGCTGTGGGTACTGAACCAGGCCATCCCGATAGACGCGACCCAGCTGCAGCAGTTTGCCGACACCATGTTCCTCCGTTATCCGCGCGTGCGCCGCATCGACTTCCATGCCATTGCGACTGAAGCCCGCAGCCTGTCCTATCCTAGCCAGTGCCTGATGGCGCGCGAGGACATCGTCGCCGATCTTCCCGCGACGGTCTACGATTACCTGACCAGCCTCGGCAAGAATACGCAGCGCAATCTGCGGCGCTACCGGGAACGGCTGTTGCGCGATCATCCCGGGTTCGCGTTTGGCGTGGTGCCGCGGGCGGAGATCGGCGCCGAGCATTTGCGCACGCTGCAGCGGCTGAGCTGCGAACGCCTGGACGGCAAGGGCCGCACCTCCACGATAGACGACACCGAGTTTCACCGGCTGCGGCAGCTGTCCGCGCATTACGGGCTGGTCACCCAGGCCCGTATCGGCGACCAGGTCGTCGGCGGCATGCTGTGCTTCGTGATCGGCGACGGTATCTCCTTCAGGATCATCGCGCATGATCCGGCCTGGAATGACTACAGCCTCGGCTTTCTCATTTATTTCATGACGATCTGCGAAGCGATACGGCTGGGCTGTACGACGATGAATTTCGGCTGGGATCACTACCCTTACAAGCTGCGGCTCGGCGGCCACCGACGCCGGCTGGCGATGCTGACGCTGTATCGCTCGCGCCTGGCATGCGTGCGGGATGCCGGCGGCTTGCTGGCGCGGCGTGTCGCGCAGCTCCGGCAGGACCTCGTCATGTCGCTGCGCGATTCGGCCTTGTCCGGCAGCGCCGGCGCGCGCTGGCTTCAGGCGCTCGCTGGCAGCGCACGACGGCTGCTGCGGCGGGGCGCTGCGCACGCATGAACGCAAGTCATCCATTGCTTCTGGGGCAGGATCCGCCGGCACCGGCGCTGCCTTTGCGCGTGATCGTGGTCGGCCCGGAGAAAAACATGGTCGTTCAGGTCCTGCTGGCGATCCGCTGCTGGACGAATGCGCACTGCACTGCGGTTTGTCGTCCGGGTTCGCGCCACATTCGTCATTCGCTGCTGGTCGATCGCTATGCCGAATTTGCGTTCGACGGCAGCGACGACGAACGCTTCGTGGATTTCGTCAACCGCCTCGAACAGCAGCAGCCCGGACAGCTGCTGGTGCCGGCCGACACGCACGGCAACCGCCTGATCAACCGCCTTCGGCAGCGTCTGAGCGCGCGTTGCGCGGTGGCGCCGGATGATTGCATGCTCGACGCACTGGACGATAAATGGCAGTTCCACCTGCTGTGCAAGCGCCTCGGGCTGCGCACGCCTGACACGCTGTATGTGACATCCAAGCAGGACATCGATTTCGATGCCGCCGCGCGGCGGCTCGGTCTGCCCTTTATCGTGAAGCCGTGTTCGGAAGCGCAGTCGCACGGCGCCTGCGTGATTTCGACGCGCGAGGAACTACAGCGCCGCATCATTGGTGACCGCGATTATCGCTATGCGCCGCTGGTGCTGCAGCAGTTCATCCGCGGCCATGATGTCGGGCTGAACCTGAGCGCGGTGCATGGGCAGGTGAACGCGGTGGCGATGCAGCGGCGGCGCGACCCGAGCGACGATGGCTCGGCGATCGGCTTTTTCTACTCGCCCGAACTCGACCACGCAGCGCGCGCGATCTGCGAGGCGACCAGGTATCAGGGCGTGATGAATGTCGATGGACGCATCGAGGACGGCACCGGCCATGTCTGGTTGTTCGAGTCGAATCCCCGCTACTGGCGAAGCTTGTCCGCTTCAGTGTGGGCGGGAATGAATTTCGCGGCCGAGAATCTCGCTGCGCGTTTGCCGTCAGGCTCGCCGCGCATGCTGTGCGATGGGCGCGCCAATGCCTACCATCATCCGCTGCTGCGGCCGCATCTGTGGTGGCATGCCTTGTTCGGGCTGGGTTCGCAGCGCCGGCTGGCGCGGCTGCTGGCGGTCGACATTTGCACGCTGATGAATACGCTCAGAATGAAGCTCAGCACTCCCTAGCCGGCTTATACTTTCGGATTGACCTGTTGCCGCCTGACCCTACGCTCATGTCCCAACTCAAGAAGCCTGTCCGCCTGTCCATGCTCGACCTCGTTTCGGTGCGCGAGGGCGGCACTGCCGCCGAAGCGATCGGCATTGCTCTGCGCACCGCGCAGCAGGCGGAAAAACTCGGGTTTGTCCGTTACTGGCTGGCCGAGCATCACAACATGATCGGTATCGCCAGCTCGGCGACGGCGGTGCTGGTCGGCCATATTGCCGGCGGCACGCAGCGCATACGCGTCGGCTCCGGTGGCGTGATGCTGCCCAACCATGCACCGCTGGTGGTGGCAGAAGCCTTCGGCACGCTGGCCGAGTTGTATCCGGGGCGCATAGACCTGGGCCTGGGGCGCGCTCCCGGCACCGATGGATTGACGATGCGCGCATTGCGACGCGACCGCACGGAGTCCGAAGAGGATTTTCCGAATGAGGTCGCCGAGCTGCAGCACCTGCTCGGCCCTGCCCGGCCGGGACAGCGGCTGCTGGCCGTACCCGGCGTCGGCACCAACGTACCGATCTGGCTGCTCGGCTCCAGCCTGTTCTCGGCGCGGCTGGCGGCGCAGCGCGGCTTGCCGTATGCGTTCGCATCGCATTTCGCGCCGCGCTTGCTGATGCAGGCGATTACGCTGTATCGCAGCGAGTTCCGGCCGTCCGCTGCGCTGGCCGAGCCTTACGTCGCGATCGGCGTGCCGGTCATTGCGGCGCCGACCGACGATGAAGCCGAGTATCTGGCCAGCAGCATGCAGCAGCGCGTGCTCGGCATCCTGACCAACGACCGTCGCCGGCTGCAGCCGCCGGTACACAGCTTCATGGACCGGCTGGACCTGCCGGCGCGCGAAGCGATAGGCGATTTTCTTGCGGCCGCGGTCATCGGCAGCTCGGCCACGGTACAGAGCGGTTTCACCCAACTGGCCGAGCTGACGCAGGCCGATGAGTTCCTGCTCGTGTCCGACGTATTCGATGCCGACCTGCGGCTGAGGTCGCTCGATATCGCGGCGCAGGCCATCAGCCAGTCGAATCAGATTGCCTTCGCCAGCGACAGCGGCTGCATCCCCGCATAGATTGCGGGCTTGCATGACTGCTCGAAGTCCTGCCGGTATTCTGTCGGCGGCTGCCAGCCGCGCTTGCGCCACAGGCTCATGACGTCCGAGCGCTGGCGCGCGCCGGTCGGGGTGTCGAAGCTGTCGGCGTACGCAAAGTTCGTTTTCATTTCGCCATCTCCTTAGGTTTTTCATCAACAAGGGATGGCTGAATAATACTGTATAAAAACACAGTATGGAAGAGGCGGATGTAACGGCCGCCGTCGCGAACTAGTCGGGTCGGTGCAGGTCGCGCATGTGAAGCGCACGCAGTTGCGGTGCGCGCATCGCCATGATGAACACGATCAGCAGCGTCATCGAACCACCGAACACAATGGACGGCGCCAGTCCGATCAGCTCGGCGGCAAGGCCGGATTCAAGCGCGCCGATCTCATTGGAAGAGCCGATGAACAGGCCGTTGATGGCGGTCACGCGGCCCTGCATGTTTTGCGGCGTGACCAGTTGCAGGATGGTCTGCCGCAGCACCACCGACACGCCGTCGAACAGCCCCGACAGAAACAGGAACACCGCCGCCATCGCCAGCGAGGTCGACAGGCCGAAGCCGATAATGGAAACGCCGAATCCCGCGACCGACAGCAGCAGCCACTTGCCGGCATGACGGTCGATCGAGCGGCGCGTCAGCCACAAGCCGACAAGCACCGAGCCGGCTGCCGGCATCGCGCGCAGCAGGCCGAGGTTTTCCGGATTACCGTTCAGTACCTCATGGATGAAGGCCGGCAGCACGCCGACCGCGCCGCCGAACAGCACGGCGAACATGTCGAGCGCCATCGCGGCCAGCATCACCTGAGTCGACATCACGAAGCCCAGCCCCTCGCGTATGCTCGCAAACACCGATGCGCCCGTCGTTTGCAGCGGCGTTTCTTTGACGTGCAGCCCGAGCAGTCCGACGATGCCGGTCAGCGCGAACACGCCGGTGGCGCCATAGGCGAAGCTGACGTCGCGCCACGCGATCAGCAAGCCGCCGATCACGGGGCCAGACACCAGCGCGATCTGGAACACCACGGTACCGATCGCGGTCGCTTTGGCGAGCTGTTCACGCGCCAATATGCGCACCATGATCGCCGAGTACGACGGCCGCAGCAGCGAGCGTGCGACGCCGGCCAGCGCCATCGCAATATAGACCCATGACGACAGCGGCCATACGCCGCCTCCCTGCGCTGACATGAACACCATCAGCGCGGCGATCGCTACGTAGCACGCGCAGCCGGTGATTGCGATCAGCTTCTTCGGCAGCACGTCGACCGCATGGCCGGCGAACAGCGACAGCATGAAATACGGAATCACCTCGGCCAGCCCGATCAGGCCGAGTGCGACCACGTCATGCGTGAGTTCGTAGATGTGCCAGCCGGCGGTGACGGTCAGGATCTGGTAGGCGAGGGTGATGCAGCCGCGATAAATCGTCAGGCGCAGGAAGGCAGGGGAGAGCATGCCGGCATTATCGCCGAGAAGTGCTGGTCTCCAGCCGCACGCGCGGCAGGCAGTCGGGGCATTCGCGCTGGATGAACGCGATCAGCTGCTCGCGGATCCGGCAGCGCAGGTGCCAGGCCAGGTCCGCGTTGGCCGCCGAGCTCAGCACGCGCAGCTGCATTGCCTGCGGACTGGCATCGACCACCTGCACCTCGACCAGCCGCCCGTCCCATTCCGGCGCGGCCTCGCACAGTCGCAATGCCTCGGCCCGGATGGCATCGACCGGCGCGCGGTAGTCCAGCCACAGCGTCACATAGGCGAGCAATTCGGCGCTGTGCCGCGTCCAGTTCTGGAAAGGGTTCTCGATAAACCATTGCAGCGGCAGGATCATTTGCCGCTGGTCCCACAGCCTGACCACGACATAGGTGCCGGTGATCTCGGCGATGCGGCCCCATTCGTTCTGCACGATCACCACGTCGTCCAGCCGTATCGGCTGCGCCAGCGCGATTTGCAGGCCGGCCAGCAGGTTGGAGAAGATGGGCTTGGCCGCGAAGCCGGCCGCAATGCCGGCCAGCCCGCCGGCAGCCAGCAGGCTGGTGCCGAGCTGCTGCAGCGCCGGGAAAGTCATCAGCGCCAGACCGGCGCCGACCAGCACCACCAGCGCCATCGCCGAGCGCGCCAGCACGCGGGTCTGCGTCTGTATGCGGCGCGCGTTCAGGTTGTCGGCTGACTCGACCGGATGCGCGGCGATCAGGGTATCGCGCCCGGCGGCAATCATGCGCACCAGGAACCAGCTCAGCGTGGCCACCAGCAGCAGCGAATTGATGTCGCGCAGCAGTCCCGTGCCCACGCCGCGCGCGCTGAAATCGCGCAGTATCGCCTGCAGCACCACGAAAAACACCAGCAGCCGTGCCGGCGGAAAGCCGTAATCGAGCAGGCGCAGCATGAAAGGGAAGGGCAGGCACACGCGCGCTATCGCCTGCTGGATGAAGTGAGCCGCCAGCCAGATCGCCACCCACGCCCATACCGTGTACAACAGCAGCGCCGCCCACGGCGACGCGCCGGCCAGGTCACGGAAGATGGTGAGGATATTCCCCAATGCGCTCGATCCCTGATGAGGTTCGGGGCAATGCCGGATGAACAGCCGGACGCAAATTCGCGGCCAGCCTTGCTGCCCCATGCAAGGTGAGATACTTTGACGGGATGGAAATTCCGCGTGATTGCCACTACGCCATGCCAGACACCACGGCATGCGCCATCGCGAGCGGGCGGGTCTTAATGCATGTAGTCAGGCATCGTCAAGCCTGAACCGCTGCCCGCCAGCGACAAGGTGCCGACGGTCGATACCTCGTCGATCGGGATGCCCGGGCTTGGCATTTGCAGGGCCAGTTCGACGGAATTCTCGACGGCCTTGTCCAGCTGCATTTGCAGCGCCAGCTCCGTCCCCAGCGCCGCCGGTGCCGCCGGCGAATTATCCGGCGTGACCTTCAGCACGTTGCCCGTGCCGCTCAGCGTGATCTCGGCCAACGCATGTTCAACCACGGTCGACTGTTCCGCCGTGACCGCATTGCCGATCCCGTAAGCATCGATACGATGCGCGGTGCCGGTTGCGCTCAGGCTGGCGTTGCCGAGCAGGCTGATCCTGTCGGCCGAGCCGTTCAGGTCCAGCCCCGCCCGGTCGGCGAGAATGACCGTCGCCCGGCTCGCGTTGAGCTGGTTGTCGTCCCCGCTTACATAAATCGTCGAGCCGACGCCGCTGGATTTCATCGTCAGGCTTGCATCGCCGGCCATCACTACCTGATGAGCGCTGCCGGTCAGCGTGAGGCCGGAACCTTCGGTCATCGCGATGAATGCTCCCGTCAGCGTAGCGACATTGTTCTCGCCCGACACCGTCAGCGTGCCTCCGCTGGCCTTGCCGGACAAGGTCGCGTTGCTGTCCATGGTGATGTCGTTGTTCTTGCCGTTCAGAGTGGCGCTTGCGTGATCGTCGATGTGCACGTCGGCATTGCTGACCTTGATGATTGCTTTCTCGCCGCCGACGACGATATCGTTATCGTGCGACTTCGCTGCCGCTGTCAATGTATTGTCGGTACCGCCAAGCACGACGTCCGCGCCGCTGCCGATCGCGACGGCATTGCGGTTGCCGTCGACGTCGAGCGTGACATCGCCCTTCGTCGCATTGATCTTGTTCGCATCGCCGTTGACCTCGATCCATGAGCTGCCGGACCCGGTATTCACCACATTGCCCGTGCCATTGACGATGAAATGCACATCGCCGGCATTGCCGTTCATCGTTGTTTTGCCATTGCCGATAAGCAGGGATTTGCCGGCGTTGCCAGCGTTCAGCCTATCGCCGGCACCGCCGATGAGCACGTTCACGCCGGACAGCGACGCATTGATAGTCTGCGCCCCCTTGTCGGTCAGGAGTTCAATGACCTTGCCGGATCCGGTGCGCACGGTCGAAGTCTGATCCGACAGGTAGACCGTTGCAATCGGACCCTGATCACCATAATTGAACAGGACCTCGGCCACCTCACCGTAATGAATACGCCCCTTCACATTGGCCAGATAAGACGCCGTGCTCTGAATCAGGTTGCCATTGTCATAATGATTGGCGACCTTGGGCGTCTTGGTCCGGATGGCATAGATTCCGAATTCATTCAGCGCGTGCAGCTCACCCTGATCGGTGACGCCATTGACGTTAATGTCGATCCACAGCTTCAGTTTGCCGAAGTTCTTGTCCCATTTATCTGCATAGCCATCGCCGTTCTGGTCGAAAGCCGCGAGTGCGCCAAAACCGGTGCGAGCCTTGGGTGACAGGTATTCGGAAAACATTTCGCTGGTGTTGTCGATGATGCCGTTATTGTTTTTGTCGATCACCAGAAAACCCTCGTCGGCCGTGATCCAGCCTGTCTTGTCGCGGGCTCCGTCGGCATTCATGTCGAACATCACCGTCGAGCCGAGGCGGTTTGTGGTGTGTACGCTGCCTGCGCCAAGCTTCAGTACCAACGGATCGACATAGCTGTTGGAGTAATCGTAGCCTGGACTAATCCAGTCACTACCTGTCACGAAATAGAGATCGCTGGACGGCGACAGGTAGTCCTCATAGTTGAGGTTGAAGCCATCGTACGTGTCCAGAAATTCGTCATACGAGGGAAGATAGATCGGGTCCGGAATTCCGGTCTCGCTGCTGAAATCGGCAAACATTGGCGCAAGATCCGGCAGTGCCCAGCTGGAATCACCGAGATCAGGGGTCCATCCGGCCTCCTCCAGTGCCACGCCGAGATCGTAGGCGGCGAGTACCTCGCCGCTGCCGGTATGCCAGAAGGCCTGCAGGTTCGCGTCAACGCTTTCCCAGCGATAGGGTTCAAGCACGATCGCGTCGGCCTGCGCGAACCAGGTGTCGAGCGCATCCACCGCTTCGTTATCGATGTTGACGTTCATCGTGCTGAGGATCGATGCCGCCGACGGATCAGCGGAGGATGGGGTGCTTTGATCGGTATCGGAAAGGGCAGTCGAATTCAGCGCAGCGGATCCGAGTTCGGCGAATTGATCCAGTTTTTCTTGCGTGAGCTTGCCGATGACCACACCCTGCAAGTCTTCGACGCCGTCGGTGGCGTGTGACATCTGGAAGAACGTCGATTGAAGATCTGCATTGATCCGGGTTTCATCGTAGATCTCGCCGTATTCATTAATCCTTTGCTGGATAAACTCTGCCTTGTCCAATTCCGATCCCAATGACAGCGACATCGTCCCCTGATCATCAGTCCGGCTTAAAACCACGTTCCCCCACGAATCAACCAGCATGGATTGCACATAGTGCTCATCGCCCGTGACGACAAACGGGTCAGCAGGAGTGCCATTTTCAGCGATGTAGTCCGCCAGCTTGCCAAAGTCATTTTTCAGTCCGCTGAGAGTCGTAGCCGGTAGGTCGTACAGCGCGAGCTTAGCCGCGAAAGCCGTTGCTGCCATGGCGCCGTAGACTTTTTCTTCGGGAGTGTAGGTATTGAAGGACGAAGTAATTTCCTTGAGAAGTTGAATATCGGCATTTGATTTAAGTGCGCTTTCATTTGGTCGACCTTCGGCTTCAATGTAGGCAATGTCATGGGCTTTACACGCTGAATCAAGTGTACTGGGCTGTTTCGATCCATCGGGCATTTGAATGCTGGCAACGGGCAAGAGCTTGAGAAAGGGAATGTCAGCCCTTTTGAACGCTATGCCGTTTTGTCCTGCAGTATGACCGGGCCCACACCAATCGCCATATTGCGGAATCATTAGAGATATTGATTTGGTTTGTACGACCGTTATTGCCACATTGTTTTCACTCATGACTTTTCTTTACTTTGAGGAGAGGAGGGCGTCCTTTGCCATTTAAGGACTAGGAACTGGCACTGATATCCATCGCTGGTTGGTCAGGTCGAAAATCCCGAGACCAAAATTCTTAGCTTTATCTGTCGGATAAATGAAGCCCAGATAACTACCATTCGAAGCGGCCACGAGATTAGCGAGACGCCCTTTGGTTTGATCTGGTAATTGCCATAGCCATTGCCTTTGTTCATCTGGCAGGATTTTAAATATGGACAGTCCAAGCTTTTTATCCGCTCCTAGCACATACAATTCGCCACGATGATTCAAGGTGGGCATAGATGCGAAGCTCATGCCAGTTACACACGGATCTGAAAGCTCAGACTGCCCGCGCTCGAAACAATAGACTTCGTTGTAATTGGTTCGCTTTCGATAGAGATAATCGAATTTTCCCGAACTCAGGGACCCATGGGCTTGAGCAACGATGTAGTTGTTGTCCCTGTAGGAAAAGCTGCCAGCGGCAGAAAGATGGAATGGCCCGGCAAAAAGTCGGGTTTCGCCGGACGATAGATCATGTTCATATAATTCGTAATCGACCGCCAGCGTCCTGCCCGCTGCCTGCCCAAGCTTCGCTGCCAACCAGAAGGCCACTTTGGTTTCGTCCGGTGACATCAGGGGACGGCTGACCATGCCTTTGGGGATGGGCAGTACCCGAAAGTCCGATCCGTCGGCGCGCATCTGGAAGATCTCGGTGTCGCGCAGGATTTTTTCGAATTCCTTGTAGCCGACCTTATCGAAGTACGGAATGCGTTTTCCTACGATGTACTGTCCGCTCGGCGAGAATTCGGCCTCGGCATAGATGTAATCCTCGGACAGTTCATATCGCTGATATTTTCTGGTTTTCAGGTGGTAGAGGAAGAGATAGCAGTTAGGGCGGGCGGGATTGACGCGATCTGTGCATTCGGTGATCAGCCAGCGTGCGCCGTCAGGGTGAATGCTCAACCAGTTGAATTCACGTTTTTCCTTCTCCAGTTCGAAAGGAGGAAGCGATGTGAGGTCGAAGGCAGCGGCGTTCGTTGCGAGTGCCGCGCCGATTCCTGCCAGCAAGGACATGCCGGCAAACATAGACGCAATCTGTGGCGCCGGGTGCAGGCGACGAAGAAACTTGTTGAGGCAGGCAGTCATCGGCATTCAACTCGGTCAATTTCAAAAACGAGGAGTTTGACGAACCCTTCTCTTATCAAGATCAATTATGCGAAATTGCCCCTGGCTTATTCTCGATTTGCATGTGGCTTGTCGATCAGCGGAGGGCTCGCACGCCTAGTGAGCAAACTGACGCAGCAATGAAAATGGGCGACCCCCATGGATGGAGATCGCCCATTCAATGCACTGCCGGCGCGTGAGTCAGGACGTTAGCTGAGTGCGATTATCTGGCAGTATCGCCAGCCGCCTCCCACCCCCCGCCCAACGACCGTATCAGCGCCACGCTCGCCACCTGCCGATTCACCTGCGCCTGCAGCAGCGCGCGGCGCGCGTTCAATGCGGTGGTCTGCGCGACCACCACGTCGAGGAAGCTGACCTGGCCTGCGCGGTAGCGGTTCAGCACCTGCGCCTGTGCCTGTGTTGCTGAGCTGGCGGACGCGGCCAGCAGGGTTTCCTGCTCGGCCAGCACGCGCGACGCCACCAGCTGGTCCTCGACGCCCTGGAATGCGGTCAGCACGGTCTGCCGGTACAACGCGACTTCCTGCTCGTAAGCGGCCTGAGCGCCGGCGACCCTGCTGCGGGTCAGGCCGGCGTTGAAAATGGGCTGGGTCAGTGCGACGCCGAGCGACCAGACGCTGGTGGGGCTGCTCAGCAGCGCAGCGGCGGACGTCGCATAGCCGCCGCTGCCGGCCGACAGCGAAATGCTCGGAAAGTAGGCGGCGCGCGCGATGCCGATCTGCTCGTTCGCCGCGGCCACGCGGCGCTCGGCTGCAGCGATGTCGGGACGGCGCTGCAGCAAGTCGGACGGCAGCAGCAGCGGTACCTCGGGCGCAGCCACGCGCCAGTCGTCCAGCGGCGCGACAGAGAAATTCGCCGGCGGCTCGCCAAGCAGCACGGCGATCGCATGCTCGAGTTGCGCGCGCTGCGTCATCAGGCCGGCAAAATCGGATTGCGCGTTCGACAGCTGCGTCTGCGCCTGCAGCAGGTCAGTCTTGGGCGCGACGCCGACCTTGTAGCGGTTTTCAGTGATGCTGACCACGCGCTGGTAGTCCGCAATCGCCGATTCCAGCAGCTTGCGCTGCGCATCGGCACTGCGCAGCAGCAGGTAGTTCGCCACCAGCTCGCCCTGCGCGGACAGGGTTGCCGTTGCAAGATCGCCGGCGCTGGCTTGCGCATTGGCCCGGGCGCCGGCCACCGCGCGCCCAAGCTTGCCCCACAGGTCCGCTTCCCAGCTCGCGCCCAGATCGAGTCGCACGCGCTGGGTCGGCGTGACGGCAGTCGCCACATTCGTGCGGCTCGCACTGCCGCTCAGGTTCAGCGACGGGAACAGCGACGCGCGCTGCAGAGCGACCAGCGCCTGCGCCTGCTGCCAGGCGGCGACCGACGCGGCGACGTTCTGGTTCGAAATCGCGACACGCGGCGCAAGCTCGTTCAGCAGCGGATCGCCGAACAGGCTCCACCATGCATCGCGCGCGACTGCATCGGCAGGGTTCGCGGCAGTCCAGCCGTCGGCCTGCTTGAAATGCGCGGGCAGCGGCACGGCAGGCTGCCGGTATTCGGGGCCGACGCGCAGCCATGAGCAGCCGGCCAGCAGCAGTGCGGCGGTGAGGGAGATCAGGGGTTTCATTGGTTTCATGATGTCACAGTCGCGCCATCGCGGCCGAGCTCGCGTTCGATCGGACTGCGGCGGCGCCAGCGGTCAAGCGCGACATACACCGCCGGCGTGGTCAGCAGCGTCAGCAGCTGGCTGGCGATCAGCCCGCCGATGATGGCCACGCCCAGCGGCTGGCGCAACTCGGAGCCTTCGCCGAATCCTATCGCAAGCGGCAGCGCGCCGAGCGCGGCAGCGGCAGTCGTCATCAGGATGGGACGCAGGCGCTTGATGCAGGCTTCGCGCACCGCGTCGCGCGGCGACAGCCCGCGCGTGCGCTCGGCATCGATCGCAAAGTCGATGATCAGGATCGCGTTTTTCTTCACGATGCCGATCAGCAGGAACAGACCGATCAGCGCGATCAGCGAGAACTCCATGTCGAACAGCATCAGCGCGATCACGGCGCCTATGCCGGCTGACGGTATGGTCGACAGCACCGTCAGCGGATGCACCAGGCTTTCGTACAGAATGCCGAGCACGATATAGATCACCACCAGCGCGGCCAGGATCAGCAGCGGCTGCTGGCCCTGCGATTCCTGATAGACGCGCGCATTGCCCTGAAAGCTACCACGCACGCTGGCCGGCAGCGCGACCGAGGCTTCGGCTTCGCGCAAAATGCGCTGCGCATCCGACATCGCGCGGCCGGGGCCGAGGTTGAACGACACGGTGCCGGACAGTTCGGCATCCTGATGGCTGACGGAGGCCGCGGTCGAGCGCTCGGAAAAGCTTGCGAAGGCTGACAGCGGCACCATCGTCGTCGGCGCGGCCGACAGCGGCTGGCCGCTGGCAGCGTCGCGCAACCCCGGGTTGGCCGACGGCGACGAGGCGCTGGCACTGGTACTGGCATTCGCTGCGGCGCGGGCCGGCACGTAAATGTCGTTCAATGCCTGCGGACTGCGCGCGTACTGCGGGTTGGCCTCCATGATCACGCGGTACTGGTTCAGTTCGCCATACAGCGTGGCGACCTGGCGCTGGCCGAAGGCGTTGTACAGCGCATTGTTCACGTCCCGCGAGGTCACGCCTAGGCGCGCGGCGGCGTCGCGATCGACCCGCACGAAAGTCTCGACGCCGTTTTCGCGCATATCCGTGTCGACGTCGACCAGTCCCGGTTGCTGCTTGAGCGCGTCAACCAGCTTGCCGGTCCACAGCTTCAGCTCATCGGCATTGTCGCCCTTGAGCGTGTACTGGATCAGGCTGGCGTCGCGCCGGCCGCCGGCGCGCAGGTCCTGCACCGGGATCAGGATCGCCGACACGCCTGTCACCCGCGCCAGCTGCGGACGCAGGCGCTGCAATACCTCCTGTCCGCTTTCCTTGCGCTCGGCGCGCGGCTTCAGTGAAATGAACATGAAGCCGGTGCCAGGTCGGCTGCCGCCGGTGAAGCCGGTGACGGTCGCGACCGCCGGATCCTTGCGGAGGATCTCGACCAGCCGCTTGAGCTTGGATTTCATCGCATCGAAAGAGATGCTCTGGTCCGCGCGCAGGCCGGCGCTGAACTGGCCGGCGTCCTGCTGCGGGAAAAAACCTTTCGGCACGTTCATGAACAGGTAAGCGTTCAAGCCGATCACCACCGCCAGCAGCAGCAGCACCAGCCGGTAATGATCGAGCGCCATGTCGAGGCTGTGCGCGTAGGTCTGCTGTATCCGCTCGTAAGCGCGTGCGAAGAACCGCGACACGCGGCCGGGTGTCGCGGCCTCGCGCTGCGGGCGCAGCATCCATGCGCACATCATCGGCGTGGTGGTCAGCGAAATCAGCAGCGAGATCATCACCGCCGCCGACAGTGTCAGCGCGAATTCGCGGAACAGCCGCCCGACCTGGCCGCCCATGAACAGCAGCGGGATGAATACCGCGACCAGCGACAGCGAGATCGACAGCACCGTGAAGCCAACCTCGCGCGCGCCGCGCAGCGCGGCATCGAAACGGTTCATGCCGGATTCAAGGTGACGCGACACGTTCTCCAGAACGACAATCGCATCGTCCACCACGAAGCCGGTTGCCACCGTCAGCGCCATCAGCGACAGGTTGTTCAGTGAAAAACCCATCAGATGCATCGCGCCGAAGGTGCCGAGCAGCGACACGATCGTCGCCACGGCCGGAATGACGGTCGCGCGCGCGCTGCGCAGGAAGGCGCTGACCACCAGCACCACCAGCACGATGGAGATCAGCAGCGTGATCTCGATCTCGCGCAGCGATGCGCGTATCGAGTTCGTGCTGTCGGACGACACCTGCAGCGTGATGTCGGATGGCAGGTCCTGCCTCAGCGCCGGCAGCAGCGCGCGCACTGCATCGACAGTCTCGATCACATTGGCGTCCGGCTGCTTGCGCACCATCGCGATCACCGCCGGCTCGCCGTTGAACAGGCCGAGCGTGTTCCTGTCCTCGACGCCGGTGTACACGTTGGCGATGTCGGCCAGCCGCACGGGCGCGCCATTGCGCCATGCGACGATCAGCCGCTGGTATTCCTGCGCATCCAGCCGCGCCGCGGTCGCGCCGGTATTGGTGGTGACCTGGAACGCATTGCCATGGCCTTCGATCACGCCTTTCGGGCGGTTCGCAGTGCCGGCCTGTATGGCCGCGCGCACGTCTTCGCTGGCGATGCCGTAGCGGTTCAGCGCAAACGGCAGCAGCTCGACGCGCACGGCAGGCAGGGAGCCGCCGCCAAGCTCGACCTCGCCCACGCCTTTCACCTGCGAGATCCGCTGCTGTATCAGGTTGGCCACGGCTTCGTAGATCTGGCCGGTGGACTGCGTCTTCGAGGTCAGCGCCAGCACGATGATCGGCGAGTCCGACGGATTTGACTTGCTGTAGCTCGGGTTCGCGCGCAGGGACAGTGGCAGGTCCGCGCGCGACGCATTGATTGCCGCCTGCACCTCGCGTGCCGCGGTATCGATTTTTTTTGACAGCTCGAATTGCAGCGTGACCCGCGCCGAGCCATTACCGGCGGTCGAGGTCATTTCGGTCACGCCAGGTATCGCACCGAGCCGGCGCTCGAGTGGCGACGCCACGCTCGATGCCAGCGTCGCCGGGCTTGCGCCCGGCAGCTGCGCGCTGACCGAGATGGTCGGGAAATCGACCTGCGGCAAAGGCGCGACCGGCAGCGCGAAGAAGGCGGCAATGCCGGCCAGCGCAATCGCGAGCGTCAGCAGCGAGGTGCCAATCGGCCGCTCGATGAAGGGCCGCGACAGGTTCACGGCGGCGCCTCGCGCCGGGTGTGGGTGCCAAGCCAGCGCCGGCCCAGCCGGTCAAAGCCGAGATAAATCACCGGCGTGGTGAACAGCGTCAGCAGTTGGCTTACGATCAGTCCGCCAAAGATGGCCAGACCCAGCGGATGGCGCAGCTCGGCGCCCTGGCCCCAGCCCAGCATCAGCGGCACGGCCGCGAACAGCGCTGCTAGCGTCGTCATCAGGATAGGGCGGAAGCGCAGCAGAGCGGCCTGATGGATCGCTTCGCGCGGCGATTTGTGTTCGTCACGTTCGGCGGCGATCGCGAAGTCGATCATCATGATCGCGTTTTTTTTGACGATGCCGATCAGAAGAATGATGCCGATGATGCCGATCACGCCGAGATCCTGCCCGGCGATCATCAGCGCCAGCAGCGCGCCGACGCCGGCCGACGGCAGCGTGGACAGGATGGTCAGCGGGTGGATGTAGCTTTCGTACAGCACGCCCAGCACGATGTATACGCAGACCACCGCCGCCAGGATCAGCCACAGCTGGTTGTCTAGCGCCGCCTGAAACGCACCGGCCGCGCCAAGGAAGTTCAGCGACACCGAGGCGGGCAGGCCGATGGCGCGTGCGGCCTTGCGAATTGCGTTCACCGCCTCTTCGAGCGCGCCGCCGTCGGGCGTGTCGAAGCCTATGGTGGTGGCCGGAAACTGGCCCACGCGCGTAATTTGCAGCGGCGCCGGCTGCTCGCGTACGCTGGCGATCGCGCCCAGCGTGGTCGGTTTGCCGGAGCCGGTCTTCAGCGGTATTTCAGCCAGCGAGGGCGCAGAGTCGGCTGTGCCTGGCAGGGCTTCGAGTACCACGCGGTATTGGTGGGTCTCGGTGAAGATGGTCGATACGATGCGCTGTCCGAAGGCGCTGTACAGCGCATCGTCGATCGCGGCGGCGGTCACGGCCACGCGCGACGCGCTGTCGCGATCAACGCTGACCATCAGCGACGAGCCGCTTGCGGCGACGTCGGAGCTGACATTGCGCACTGCCGGATCGTCACCGAGTTGCTGCACCAGCAGCTCGGTCCAGCGCTTCACGGTGGCACTGTCCGAGCCTTCGACCGCCACGCGATACTGGGTCGGGCCGGTCTCGGCGTCGATGGTCAGGTCCTGCACCGGCTGCACATACAGCGTCACGCCCGGCACGCGCGCGGCGGCCGCGCGCAGGCGCTGCATGGTGTCGGCTTGCGAACCGCTGCGCCGGTCTTTCAGGTTGATCAGCAGGCTGCCGGTATGCAGCATGGTGTTGCTGCCGCCGACGCCGACCTGCGAGCTGAGCGACGCGACATCCGGATCCTGCAGGATCTCGCGCACGACGGCCTGCTGCAGCTCGGCCATTTTCGCGAATGACACCGACGCTGTCGCCTCGACGCGCGCCTGCAGCTGCCCGGTGTCCTGCTGCGGGAACAGGCCCTTCGGGATGGCGAGGTACAGCAGCACGGTCAGCAGCAGCGTGGCCAGCGCGACGATCAGCGTCAGCGGCTGGCGGTCCAGTACCCATTGCAGCGCGAGGTCGTAGCGCTGCACCACGCGGTCGAAACTTTCCTGCAGCCTGCGTCCGGTGGCGGTGGCGCGGCCTTCGCCTCCGGCGCGCAGCAGCCGCGCGGCCAGCATCGGTACCAGCGTCAGCGATACAAGCGCAGAAATCAGGATCGTGATCGCCAGCGTGACGGCGAATTCGCGGAACAGCCGTCCCACCACGTCGGACATGAACAGCAGCGGGATCAGCACGGCAATCAGCGACACCGTCAGCGAGATGATGGTGAAGCCGATTTCTCCGGCGCCTTTGACGGCCGCCTGCATCGGCGATTCGCCGAGTTCGATGTGGCGCGAGATGTTCTCGCTCATCACGATCGCGTCATCAACCACGAAACCGGTCGCAATCGTCAGCGCCATCAGGCTCAGGTTGTTCAGGCTGTAGCCCAGCAAATACATGATGCCGCAGGCGCCGATCAGCGAGATCGGCACCGCGA
>JACCDS011496954.1_pt1 | contig 20281 bp, 43 predicted proteins | sample 7446441 | NCBI WGS metagenome assembly JACCDS01 (sample SAMN15323445, study PRJNA562643) | freshwater metagenome | isolation source: river surface water | place: USA:Blue River Watershed | collected 2017-08-17
GCAAGTTGCAACTACCTTTGGTGTTGGTGGAACAACTCCAGCAACAAGTGGAGCTGGTATTACTTTCCCAGCATCTCAAAACGCATCGTCTGACGCAAACACGCTAGATGATTATGAGGAAGGAACTTGGACACCAACCTTGACTTTTGGTAACGGCAGTGTTGGCATTACATATGACAAGCGTATTGGCAGATACACAAAAATTGGTCGTATTGTATCGCTTCAGTTTAATATAAAACTTTCAAACAAAGGCTCGTCAAGTGGTGATGTGAAAATTGAAGGCTTGCCGTTCGGTGGTTTTAATGGAGTATCAAACAATGCTCCGATGCAAAACGGTTTTGTTGTAAATGAGGTTGATGGGGTAAGTTGGCCAACCGCATCGTATGGATTAATTTGGAACGATTCAAAAATATACATACGACACAACAACGGTGGCGGACTTACTGCTCTAACAAACAGCAATTTCAGCAATTCAACAGAATTTTATTATTCATGCACATATGAGATTGCTTAATTAACCAACATGGATTTGTTGGTCGGACACTAAAGGAGTTTTAAAAATGGCATTATCAGAAATTAAAGTAATAGATAAAATTGAAGTAGTTGAGAATGGCACATTACAAGTGCGTGAGGCTACTCGTATTATGAAAGACGGTGAGCAGATTGCTCAGACATTCCATCGCTGGTCTTTTACACCAGCTAGTGATGTGTCAGCTATGCCAACCAATGTGCAAGCAATTGCTCAAGCGGCATGGACACCAGAGGTCATTGCGGCTTATGAGCAAGCACAAGCTGAGGCTCAAGCAAGACTAGCCGAACAGGGAGAGTAATCATGGGTCGTGCATTTAATCTAGCATCATTACTTAATGGTAGTGGTCTAGTATCCTTAACAAGCAAGGTGACTGGCTCATTGCCTAACGACAACATTGCGGCTATGGCGGCATCTAAGCTGACTGGTCAAGTGCCTGACGCTAATGCTCCAAGTGGCAGTGTTATACAGGTGGTTAGCTCAACAACATCAACAAGAATAACCACAACAAGCACCGCTTATGTTGATACAGGTTTGTCAGTGACTATAACGCCAACCAGCGCCTCAAGCAAAATACTTGTGATTGCAACCTTTTCAATTGGTAATGGCAATCCAAACTATGCATCTTTTGCAAATCTTGTTCGGAATTCTACGCAGATTGCTCAAAGAACCGCTTATCAAGGTGGCACTTCAAATACTATTTATTCCGCTTTGACTGGTGGAATGACGATATTGGATGAGCCAGCAACAACTTCATCAACAACATATAAAATTCAATATCGCGCAGACGCCGGACAAGCATCATTCTCAGGACCAGTTGACCAAGGGTATGGGTCAGGAACTGCAACGAATCAATCAAGTATTACTGTTATGGAGATTTCGGGATGATTAGTGCAATTTACAAACTATATCCACAAGTTGTCAATACAGTTGGCGATGATGCTTTTGATGCTGACGGTAATCAGGTGGTTATTGACCAAGCCCTAATTGATGCTGAGGTTGCAAGAACACAATATCAGCGTGACCGTGCCAAGGAATATCCACCAATTACAGATTACCTAGACGGTATTGTTAAGGGCGACACAGCACAAGTGCAAGCCTACATTGATGCTTGCAATGCAGTCAAAGCTAAATATCCAAAACCGTAGGTGAATAATGGATAACCAACAAATATTTAACCTTGTCATTGTATTTGCTGGATTCCTAGCTGTATGGGTATTCAACAATGTCACGCAGCGCATCTCAAAGATTGAAGAAAAGATTGAAGACCTGCCGCATAACTACGTTGGCAAAGATGATTACCGTGCTGATATAGCTGAGATTAAATCTATGCTGCATGACATCTACAAAGAATTGCGCAATAAGGCTGACAAATGAGAGAGATTCTAGTCATATGGGCTGTATTACTTGGATTTGCTTTAGCCTATAACAGCGCCAAGGCTCAGCCGATTGTGACTGAATCAACATCAAAGGCGGAAACAACGGTTAAATCTCCGCCACCATCTGCAATATCCCCTAACGTAACGACAATCAACAATGACGTTTGCACGGTAGGATTCTCAGGCTCTGTTCAGACGCAAGTGCTAGGCATCTCAGGCGGCGGCACTGTTCGTGACATGAATTGTGAGCGCATTAAACTCAGTAAAAACTTGTTTGACCAAGGCATGAAGAGCGCAGCCATTGCTGTTTTATGCCAAGACAGCCGAGTATTTGATGCAATGATGAACGCTAATACTCCATGCCCTATTGACGGTAAGATTCGTGATGAGGCTAAAGAGCTATGGGAGAAAAACCCTGAGCGTAAACCAGTAGCAATTGAGCAGGAGAATCGCAGAAATGACACGCTTAAAGGCATTGGCTACGGTATTGGCATTATGTCTATTATCGCTGCTATCCTCTTACTCTAACGCTCAAATAATCCAGCACAACATCAGCGATGATGGCTATGCTAGAGTGCCACTTCAATTTCCATTCCCTTATTATGGGCGTGTGTTTACTGAATCTTATATGTTCAGTAACGGTGTTGTTGGTTTCATCAATCCTGACTATAACTCATGGTGTTGCACAGGATTTGACCTAAGAACAAATAACGGCACGCCATTTAACTTTGCAATCATGCCGTTGCAGACTGACCTATTGAACTATCAAGGTAGGTTTTTGACTGAGGGAACATCTACATACCAGCGATATAAATGGGAAAACATTTCTGAATTTGGTGTGCCTCAGAATTTAAATACATTTGGCGTTGAGATTAGACCTAGCGGATACATTGGCATGCACTACGAAAAGGTCAACATCAGCCCTTGGCGACCAGTGACTATCGGTATGACTGGCGACACTTCTCTTGGTGAATATACCCAGCACTATCATGGCGCAGGATTTGTGGATAACGTGGCTCGCAGCATCACTACAGATGCGACTGGCAACATATGTCTAGTAAACCCTTTAGCAAGCCCTAGCTGCCCTAATTATCAACAGGCATACCATGACCAGCAATGCTCTATAAATCCACTGTATGCGCAGGATTGTGCAGGCTATGAGGATGCTTATTTCAGTCAGCAGTGCAGCATTAGTCCGCTATACAACTCACGATGCGCAGGCTATGCTCAGGCTTATTTCAGCCAGCAATGCACAATCAGCCCATTGTATGACCGTCAATGTGCAGGATACGAGCAGGCTTATTTTGACCAGCAATGCCGTCTTAATCCATTGTATGACCGCAATTGCACTGGCTATGCTGAGGCATATGCTTTAGCTAACGTAGTGCCAACATCTACAACATCAACGACAACGCTGACAGTTGCAGCTCCGCAGATTGTGGTTAGCACGACTGGCACGGTGGCAGTTGAAACTCCAGTCATTCGTGACCCAGTGGTGAACGAGGTGATTACTAGACCAGCGACAACTGCACAAACATCTACACGTCAGGAATCAAGACCTGAACAAAAACCTGAGCAAAAGACTGAAGAGAAAAAAGACGACAAAAAAGAAGATAAAAAGGATACCAAGACAGAGCAGCGTAGGGTAGTTGTGCAGCGTCATATAGAGATGGCAACTACAGCGCAGACAGTGACAACAGCAGAGGTCAAGCTGTATGATTCAGGGTTAATGCAAGACTACACAATTATTCAGGATAGGCTGTATTCACGCATGCTTGCTAGACCGATGCAAGACAATGCACGTTTAAACCGCAGGCTATCGGAAGACAGTAATCGTTTATACAGGGAGTTGGAAGATGGGCAGTGGCGAAGAAATTAAAGATGTCAATAAAGGCATAGAAAAGGTAGAGGATGCTGTCAAGAAGTATGCCAGCAAGGATACTGTTATCAGCATTGGCGGATACGAGTTTACGCCTGCTAAGCTGATGGTGCTATTCACCGTGGTATCTACAGCGCTTGGTGGTTTATATGGCGTATTTGAGGCATACAAGTCTTATCAGTCTATGCAAAAAAAGATTGATAGTTACATTGCTCCTGACTTATCTGAGTTTGATAAGCGCTTAACATTGGTAGAAGAAACGTCTACAAAGACCAATGACTATACACGTGACATCAAGAACGATTTAAAAAACGACATCCGTAAACTTGAAAAAGTAGTTGAGCAGGTAGAACGTGACGGAAAAACTTTGAACCGTGAAGTTGATAGAGAGTTGCGTCAGATTCGCAGAGAGTATGACGAGAAGATTAAAAAAGCACTTGAAAACCCACTGGCAGGCAACTAATGAAATACTTACTAATACTTGTAGCAGCAATTGGATTGGCAGGATGCGAGGAGCGATTCCGCTACCCATGCCAAGACCCTAAGAATTGGGGTAAAGAAGAGTGCAAAGCGCCGTTGTGCAAAGCAACAATGACTTGCCCTGATATGTTAACTAAACCTGAGGAAGAGAAAAAATGATATTTAGCGGTCAACGATATTCTGCTGAAGAGCTAGAGGCACGTCTTAAATTCTTTGCTGGAGCTGTTTTGATTATTGTATTTGGCGCATCAATGCTGACAGTTGTTTACAGTTTAGTGTTTGTGACGCAGCCAATGGGCGGTATTGCACCAGCCGATAAGCAATTTTTTAAGCTGCTTGAAACTATGACAACATTCCTAGCTGGTTCTATATCTACATTGGTGACGACTAAGATTGCTCAAAAAGGCATTGAAATGTATACCGCACCTAAAGAACCTGAGCCTGAAGTAAAACTTGAGGAGAAAAAAGATGGACAGCCTGCTTAATATCGTTAAGGACTATGCGCCTACGTTAGCGACTGCTCTTGGTGGTCCTATGGCTGGCGCAGCCGTATCAGCTATTGCTAAGCAATTTGGTGTTGAAGACAATGTTGATGCCGTAACTGCAGCGCTTAAGACAGCAACGCCTGACCAGTTGGCTAGGTTAGAAGAGATTAAAGTGGCTGAGTTAAAAGCGCACAATGAGAACACGGCTGATGCACGCAAGATGAATACCGAGCTGCAGCTATCTACAGCAGCATCATGGATTGCTAAGAACACTGGCTATGTATTGGACTACATCATTGTGCTGGCTACCATGTATATGACGCATAGATTGTTTGGCGCTGGCGTGCCGCCTGAGAACAAAGAGCTTGCTTATATGGCTTTTGGTTCGCTGCTAACATTGTGTGGCACTGTGGTTAACTTTCATCGTGGGTCAAGCAAGTCTAGTCAGGATAAGACTGAGCTGATGAAAGGCATGAAATGACACCGCAAGAACGTAAAGATTACATATTGAATCAAGAAAAATACATCAAAATGTATATGATTACGCCAGTTAAGAAAACTTTTTTACAACGATTGAAAGGGCATCTACATGCAATTAAGCGAACACTTTTCACTTGAAGAGGCAACATATTCTGAAACCGCTATTCGTCTAGGCATCAACAATCAGCCTAGTGAGCAGCAGCTAGAAAACATGAAGATTGCAGCAGCAGGCATGGAGCAGGTTCGTGCGTTGACTGGTGCATTGCGTGTTAACTCTTGGCTAAGATTGCCTGAGGTTAACGTGGCTGTAGGTGGCAGCAAGGTATCTAGTCACATGGATGGCTGGGCTATTGACTGCAGCTCATCTAAGATGACACCGTATGAATTATGCAAGGCAGTTGAGGGTGCTGGCATTAAGTATGACCAAATGATTCATGAGTTCGGTCGCTGGATGCACATTAGTTTTGCGCCTGAGATGCGTATGCAAGCTATGACAATCTTCAAGCCGCAGAATAAGTATTTAACTGGAATCCTAACGGCTGAAGAATACGCTGCCAAGTTCTAAACAATCAGATTGACGCTGGTAATTCTACGTTTTTTAAGTTCTCTACGTAGTTTTTCCAGCGCTCTCTCTTCAGTTTTCTGTATTGCACTTCTGCTGACACCTAGAATATCAGCAACTTCTCTCTGATTTAATCCTAGTTGCTCTTCTTCGTGCTGCGATTCATTCATACTGCGTTGCATCTGATTACCTTTTCTCCGATTCTGCTGGCTTGTAGGATACGGCAATCATCAATAACTTGCTTGTAGGTATATTGCTCACCGACAATCATGCCTAGAATAAAGGCTATGCCGATAATACTCACATAGCGCACAAGGTTTTTGGTTAGCGCATCAAACATTATTTATCTCCTAATCTCTTGTAGGTTTCCAATGTCATTGGCGCATGCTTTTCTAGCCACTGCATTAGATGTAGATATTTGTTAACCCATCTCAACGTGATAAGTAAAGTAAGGCACGCACCAAATAAAGCGCTGCCGATAACTTCATTGTTAATCTCAATCATTCTCATTCTCCAAATAGTAGAGCGTAAATAGTAGAGCTAGAATCACAAGCACCAGCAAGCCTAAGCCTGCCAATGCCGTGATTGCTATTGTCATGAGCAAGTCGCTCATCTACCGCAGCCGCAAAGCATCTTGCCGTTAGGCATCATTTGACAGCCATAAGGTGCATATGGCGGACAAGCAGCAAATGCTGACGTTGCGAATAGTAGTGCTACAGTTGCGATTACTTTTTTCATGGTATTTCTCCTAGATTAAAAAGGGATGTCGTCATCAACTGGTGGCTGTGACGGCTCTACTGCTGGAGCTGGCTCAGTCTTATTACGGTGTTCCTCTTCAGGCGTATTAAGGTAAGCCATTATTGAACCACCTTGCAGTTGCAGCAATGGGATGGTTTCAATCTTGAGCATCAGACCGTGCTTAGTTTCCATCACGATACCGATGTTTTCATACTTAGTTTTGTCATTGCCCTCTTTGTCTTTGTATTTAGTGCGAGCTGACTTGATGTAATATTTAATGCTCATTGGATACCTTTCATAATATCTACTTCTATTGCTACTTCGTTAAGGAATTTCTCAATCTCAGGAATCATGACGTTGTTGATAAAGTCATTGTCACGGTCAATGCGAACGATTAGAAGTTGAGATTTCTCAGGCATACGTGGGTCATACGATACAAAGTCACACCATTGCGTATTGGTGCATGCCATCTGCGCTTGCATCTGAATGATGTAGTTAGTTGGCGGTGCGTTCTTTTTAAAGTATTCCCAGTGCGTCTTGCTATTAGGGCATTTGATTTCTACCAAGCCGTCAGTGCCTACTAAACCGTCAGGGCTGCAGCCGAACCATTCAATTGTCGGATGGTCAACGAATGGCACTTGGTCAACAAATGTGCCTGTTTGCGCCTCATATAACGCACGTGCGACATGCTCGTTATCCTTACCCCATTGCATTGCTGCATTGGTAAACGATTCTTCTATAACGCCTGTAACTCGCTGGATTGCCAGCTCAATAAGATAGTTGCCACGGCTTGCGGATACGCCAGTCTTTGTCTTGGCTAATACGTCAGCAACTCTTGATGCAGTGACCTTGCCTTTGCGTAGCTCAAGCCATTCCTGCGTGCCTTGTTCAATCTGTTCCATCACTTATCCTCACTATCAACTGTAATTTTTGGAATAACTCCAATATTGTTAATTGTAATATCTACAGACATTTCGTCAAGTTTCAATAAAATTAACAGCATTGCCATAAATATCGCATGGTCAACTAAATCCTTGAACATGGCTAAAATCATAATGCCAGTAAAGATTAGTTTTATTGCGAACCTAATTGTTTCAATTGTTTCCTTAGTCATTGTTTTTCTCCATTCTTAACAATGATTTTTTTAGCAAGCCAGCAGCAATCTCCATCTCATTAGCAAAACCTGCAGCAGCTTTAAAGTCGCATTTCAATACTTTGTTATACATCAGTTTATCCAGCGTCTTGATGCGCAGCATAATCTCTGAGTAGTCTTCTATTGCTTTCATTTCAACACCTCTGCTGATTTAATTTGACTGGCACTAAACCATTGATTCCAAGGCTGTCTAATTTTCTTAACTTGGCTTTTATTACATTCTGTGCAAAATCTAGCCTGTAATTTTGTGTAGTCATGCCTGCCGTCAAAAGGTTCTGACCATTTGCTCCATGTATGAATGTGAAATAATTTCATTTCTCACCTTTGTAGATATATTTCTTCCAACGCACTGTAGTGCCGTCTTCGTTCTTGGCTGACTGCCACACGTCATCAATGTTGTGCTGCATCTTCAGGTCAAAGATGATGGCTGCTAGTCTAGTAGCGCCGTAGTTATCAATGGCTGTCCAGCTAGTAATTGACTTATGTTTCTTTAAATGGGCTAACACTTTTTCTACTTTGGTCATGATGACAACTCCTGTTTACGTTTATCTTTTGCAACAACGATTTGATTTACCGCATCTTTGTCACGTTTTAATACAGCTACTGCCTCAGCAAATACTGTTTGCAGCTCTTGCAATGTGGCGCATACCCCAATTGCTGTCACAAATTGCTCAATCTCTTCTGTGAAGTCAGGCACGTATTCCTCAGGGATGTCTTCACCGTTGAAGATATACATACCCAAGCCAAATAACGCTATGCACTTGGCAAGGCAGCGCATCATTGCTTTGTTGACGGCAGTTGCATCAGGGTTTTTAACAGCCTGATTCGCATTGTTCATCACTGGTAGGTGCATGCGTCTAGTCATACCGAACGCAGTCACTGAGCAGTGAACCATCATTGTTTCGTTGAAGATTGTTGGCTCATGGAATTCCCAGTTAGCTGTTTCGTCTAACTGTAATAACTGGTCAACTGCATAAGTCCAAGATAAATAATTAAATTTACCTTTGGCTTTTACATATTTGCTAACGTCTACCTGACGCAGCTCTTGATACTTATTCACTTTTTCCACCATGCTAACCTCACTGAGTTAATTAAACTATATCCACGCTGTCTATACATGCGATAGAACCTTAAAAACTTCATTGCACTTCTCCTTTCACTTTGTTGATTGCTTGAATTTCCCAATACGCTGTCACTGCTGCTCTGACAAATAGACCAACTTCTGCCAAGTCACGGTTATAAAACGCATCCTCAAAAGAATCTTTGTGACTATCTAGGCAGCCGTCAGCAATTGCCTTGACGATATTTGTGTAGATGTTTGGATTACATTCGCCAAGCATTAGCTCAGCAGTTTGATGCTCAATGTATTCTTTGAGAATTGCAGCCTCAATAGCATTGCAAAGAATGTCGTATTCTTCACGTGTCATATTGTCCTCGCAGGATTGACCGTCTACATTCTCATGCTTGTCGGTATTTAGATATACGCTGCCGATTGTGCAGTCGCTGAAGTATTCATACCAATAGATGTTGCCATCAATGGTGATGTAGTGCATAGGGCATACCATGCCGTTATTTGGATTAGTCCAAGTTTCTTCGCAACGGCTGTCATCCCAGTTCATGATTGTTTCTGTTAATTGCATTTCACTACTCCTCACTTGTTGAACAATGTAGATATTAGACCATGAAATGTAGATGTTGTGCAACTATTTATATTAGGAATAACCCTAATACTTTATTGTCTACAAAATAATATCTACATGATATAATGCTGAAACTACATGGAGCTGATATGGCAAAAGAAAAACCTGAGTTATTTTTGCAACTTAAATCAGAATTCAAGACTTACGAAAACCTAGCTAAATCATTGGGCGTTACCTATAAAGCGGTATATGCTTGGTTTATGCGTGGCGGCAAGATTCCAGCTAAGCACGTTAAGCGCATTGAGGAATTGACCGAGGGTCGCATCACACGTGAACAGATAAGACCTGACCTCTACTAATGCGGTTTAAAAAAGTAGATGCGAACCAGTCAGAGATTGTCAAAACATTTAAGGCACTTGGCTGCAGTGTTGTTGACCTTTCAAGCGTTGGGCGTGGCTGTCCTGATTTGGTCATTGGTATCAACAAGATGACCATATTTGTAGAGATTAAAAGCAGTGCAAAAGCTGGGTATACTCCGCATCAGATTGAATGGATGCAAAGCTGGCGTGGCGGCACTGTGGCAAGGATTGATTCTATTGATGCTGCGGTCAGATTAGTGAACGCTTGCAACAAATGATTTTTTAGTTTAGTCTATGGGTAATGGCTAGGGAGTGCAACCCGAAAAGCTGATTCATCACCAGTCTGCCAAGACCCACCAATTTTGTGATGATACCGAATGATGAAAGGTGTTATATGTCTTATTCCCTCTACGAATCCCTTAAGCAGCAGTGGATTAGAGAAAACCCAAATGCAACTCCAGCTCAATATCAAAAGGCGATGCGCTCTATTGCTCGCAAGGCTGGTGTGTAATGCACTATTATCAGCATCACATTGGAGATTATCGTAAGGATACTGGTCATCTTAGTATTCTTGAGCATGGTGTTTACCGTCAATTATTGGATTCTTATTACTTAAATGAAGAGCCGTTAACTCTTGATAGAGCGAACCTTATGCGAACGCATAGCATACGCACTGCTGATGAACAGCGAGCGCTTGAAAACGTATTGCATGATTTCTTTATTGCAACTCCTGAGGGTTATATTCATCAAAGATGTGATGCTGAAATTGAGGCATTTCATGAGAAGTCAGCTAAGGCAAGTCAATCAGCTAAAGCTCGCTGGGCTAATAAAGATAAGCCTAAGAGCAAGCGCAATGCGAACGCAAAGCGAACGCAATCCGATGGCAATGCTAACCAAGAACCAATAACCAATAACCATATATATACGCTTGATGGCGTTAGTGATTCTGTTTTAAATGATTTTATAAAGTTACGCAAAGGATTAAAAGCACCAGTTACTGATACTGCTATTAAAGGTTTAAAGCGTGAGGGTGAAAAAGCAGGGATGACGTTAGAGCAAGTTATGAGCCTATGTTGTCAGAATGGTTGGCGTGGGTTTAAAGCTGAATGGGTTAAAAATAATCCACCTAAAAGCAGTCAATTTGCAGGCGCTATATGAGAGGTCATGAGCAGATAGTTGAGATGCGTAAGTTAGGTTACGTGCCTAAAAACGTATTTATCCACATGAGCGACAAGGCGGATGATGACGGTGTTTATGTTGGTGACAAGCCAGCACATAGGGTAAACCTTAATTTTCTATTTAATGTAGATGTTGTTCACTTGATACCCTCTGACAACATTCAAAATGTCGTGAGTTGGTGGTGCAAGATTGTGGATGCAAAGCCTAAATTTTTAATAACAGTGATGGATGGTGAGGTAGAAACGTGGAAACGATAAGAGAAGACGAGATTGACTGGGCTGCTTACGCTGAAGAATCAGAGATGTATGCCAAGGTTTACTCAGGTCATGAAGTGCTGCCTGATGTTAAGAAATATCTACAAGGTAGTTATTACAAGAACGGTGCTAAGTTACCTTGGGCTAAGACCCATGACAAGGTGCAGCTTAGGCTAGGTGAAGTATCTGTATATGCTGGCGTGAACGGTCACGGTAAGTCATTGATGACTGGTCAGGTAGTCTTGGGATTGGTGCAGCAGGGATTCAAAACGCTGGTTGCATCGTTTGAGATGCCAGTTGGTGCAACTCTAGGGCGCATGGCAAGACAAGCGACAACGGTAAGACATCCTGATGAGCAGATGCTACAGCTCTATAGCACATTCATGGAGCAAAAGCTATTCGTTTTTGACCATCACGGTAGGTTTGACGGCAACAAGATTGGCGCACTTTGTAGATATGCCAAGCAAGAAAAAGGCATTACGCACATTGTCATTGATTCCCTGATGAAAGTGACCAAGGGCGAGGATGACTATAACGGTCAAAAGGATTTGATTAACAGCCTATGCTCTATCGCTCAAGACAATGGCATCCACATTCATTTGGTGCATCATTTGCGTAAGTCAGGCGATGAGTTTGCAGTTGGCGGTAAGTTTGACCTAAAGGGTTCAGGTTCAATCTCTGACCAAGTGGATAACATTTTTATCATTTGGAAGAATAAGAAAAAAGAAATGCTGGCGCAGCAGGGCGAGGCTGTGGATAACACTGAACCTGATGCAATGATTATCTGTGAAAAGCAGAGGCATGGAGAGTTTGAGGGCAGGTTTACTTTGTGGTTTGACAGAACCAGCCAGCAGTTTGTTGAGATTGCTCATGGATTGCCAAGTAGATACTTACTCTGAAGAGTGGCGGCATGAGTGCGAGGCGAGAGCTGTGCTAAATATGCCTTTACTTGATGGTCAAAACTATCTACAATTAGTTGAGCAAAAACGTGGCAAAAGTGCTAGAGATTATTTACAAGTGAAAGTGAGAGAATTATGGATAACAAAATATCGCTCTTTGAATCGTTAAATTACATTCAAGACAACGCAGAAAAGTATGCAAAGCTAAAGGCGCATGTCACATACATGACAGAAAAGCGCAAGTCTATCAAGGCTGCATTGATGCGCAAGTCATTAGCTAAGACTGAAAGCGCCAAGGAATCAGATGCGTATGCTCATCCTGAATATCTACATCATTTAGAAGAGATGGCAGATGCTATTGCTGAATACGAAACAGTTAAGACTTTGATGATGTTGCATGAGCTAAAGGCAGAATCATGGCGCAGCATTGAGGCATCTAACCGTGCATTGGATAGGGCTGCAAGATGATTGAGATACCAGTTTATACAGCAATCCGCTACATGGTCAGTGACTGGGGTGGTCAGTTGCGTGGGTTCAATACAAAAAAAGAGGCGCTCAGATTTATTGAAGACAAGCCTGAGTGCTGGATTGACTACATTCCACCTAAGACAATACAAGTTGAGGAGTGTCCTTTTTGAGTAAAGCCGAACATCTACATAAGGCAGCAGTGGCTAGGTTAGGCTGCATGGTATGCCGTAGGGTGTTCAGGTTTACCAATGCTGAAATTGTAGATACTCCAGTTGAGTTGCATCACATGCGTGGTGGGCGTGGCTGGGGTAAGGGTGACTATACGACATTGATACCCTTGTGCTTGGAGCATCATCGTGGCAACATGGGGGTTCACGGATTAGGCACTAAAGGCTTTCCGAAACATTACGGATTTACAGAAGAAGATTTATTGAATGACACAAGACAGCTCATTGAAACGATGGTGTGATTACTGCAAGAGATTGATGCCAGCAACAGGGAAACAAATAAAAAGCGCAGATGGTTTAAGATACAAATACAAATGCGTTAAGTGTTTGGAAGATAGCGAGAGGTGATTTTGTAGGCGAAAGCATGTAGCAAGTAGCCTACTTTTTTGCTATAATGTAGACAGTCAACAAGGAGTAGACATGCCTTATAAATCTAAAGCGCAAGAAAAACTCATGAGGGCTGTAGCTCATTCTAAAGAGTTCGCAGCAAAAGTAGATATTCCCCAGTCAGTCGGCAAGAAGTTTGAAAAAGAAGACAAGATGGCTGGCACTCGGAAGATTAAAGGCAAATGAGCGAAGTCAAGAACAAAGGCGGTAGACCACGTAAGTATTCAAGCCCTGATGAGTTTGATGCTAAGGTCAATGAATACATAGCCATATGCGTAGCTAATGAAGAGCCTATTACTTGGACTGGAATGGCATTGCACTTAGGGTTCAGCTCAAGAAGTGAGATTGATAATTACTTGGAATATGATGGGTTTTCCCACTCCGTAAAAAGAGCCAAGATGATTGTTGAGAACGCTTACGAGAAAAGGTTACAAGGCAGCAATCCAACTGGCGCTATCTTTGCCCTAAAGAACATGAATTGGCGTGACAAGGTAGAGCAAGAGATTAGCGGTGCAGGTTTCTCAATCAACATTGACGTAGATGGCAAGCCAAGCAATTAGCTATAAACCAGCAGGCGAGGTCAGCCGTGCTTTCATGAAGTCCGATGCCTTTGTGCGTGGGATTCGTGGTCCATTCGGTAGCGGTAAATCAACGGCATGCGTGATGGAGATACTCCGCAGGGCTAAGATGCAGCGAGTTGGCACTGACGGCAAGCGCCGCAGCCGATGGGCTGTCATCCGCAATACTTATCCTGAACTAAAAACAACAACGATTAAGACGTGGCATCAATGGGTTAACCCAAGCATAGGGCGCTGGGTGGATTCAGGACCACCAATGCACCACATAGAAGAGGGTGACTTAGACCTAGAGGTTATCTTCCTAGCGATGGATAGACCTGATGACATTGCCAAATTGCTATCTATGGAATTAACAGGCGCATGGGTCAACGAGGCAAGAGAGTTACCCAAGGCAGTAATTGACGGTTTGACTGGTCGTGTTGGTCGTTATCCATCCGTATTGATGGGCGGCAGCAACTGGTCAGGCATCATCATGGATACGAACCCACCTGATAATGACCACTGGTGGTATAAGCTGGCTGAAGAGATTAAACCTGAGGGATGGGAATTCTTTGCGCAGCCAAGTGGTCGCAGTGAGCATGCAGAAAACCGTGAGAATCTACCGCCTAACTACTACGAACGACAGATTGCAGGTAAGGATGAGGACTGGATTAAGGTTTATGTAGATGCTGAGTATGGCTTTGTGCGTGAGGGCAAGCCTATTTACCCTGAATACCGTGACAGCCTACATGCGAGAGAGTTTGACATCATTCCATCATTGCCGATTTATGTCGGTATTGACTTTGGATTAACGCCAGCAGCCGTGTTTGGTCAGAAAACATCAATGGGTCAGTGGCGAGTTCACAGTGAATTGGTGACTGAAGACATGGGCGCAGTGCGTTTTGCTCAGTTGCTACGTGCTGCAATGCACGAACGCTACCCACAAATGACGTTTGCACAGGTAACTGGTGACCCAGCAGGTGATTCAAGGGCGCAGACAGACGAAACCACGCCGTTCCAAATCCTCAGAGCAGCAGGAATCCCAGCTACTCCAGCTCCAACCAATGACTTTGTTAAGCGCAGGGAATCAGTTGCGGTATGTTTGAGTAGGCTAATTGATGGTGAGGCAGGCTTGTGGATACATCCTAACTGTAAACAGTTGCGTAAAGGCATGGCTGGGGGATACAATTACAAGCGATTACAGGTGTCAGGCGAAGAGAAATATCGTGATGTTCCTGATAAAAACATGTATTCTCACGTATGTGAGGCAGCACAGTATATGTTTGTAGGCGCAGGCGAGGCAAGAACACTTGTAAGGCGTGAAATCACAAGCGGCAGACGGCAGGCTTATGCGATTAGCGATTATGAGATTCTTTAAGGAGAGATAACATGGGCGGACTATTTGGAAGTAAAGCACCACCACCACCAGCAGCACCTGAACCACCACCGCCACCACCTGATACGGCGACAGCAGAGGCACGTTCAGCACGTGAAACTGCAGACATGATGGCTAAGCGTAGAGGTCGTGCATCAACAGTATTAACAACAGGACTTATGGCTACTGAAGAGCCTAAGACTGCAACTCGTAAACTATTAGGGGGTTAACATGGGCGGAGCAGTAGCACCAATTGTCAAGCCAATTGCTAAGGTCGTTGGTTTAGCGCCAAGCGCACCAGCTCAAGCAGCAGCTCCAGCCGCAGCTCCAGCAGCTCCAATGGCTGAGGCGGCAGCAGTAGGTCAAGCACGTGCAGAACGTGAAATTACAGGCGCACTTGCATCACGCAGAAAACGTGGTCGTGCATCTACAGTTTTGGGTTCAGCAGATGAAACTGCAGCAGCACAGACAGCTACGAAAACATTATTAGGTCAGTAATCCTGACTGAGAGGCACATATGAGCATGGTAGAAGACATCCTACGCCAGCACTCGCAGATGGTAAGCGAGCGTGGCACATGGGAAAACCATTGGAAAGAGATTGCTGAGCGCATCTTGCCAAGGCAGGATTGGTTTCAAATCTCTAACCGCACGCAAGGTGACAAGCGCACTGAGAAGATGTTTGATGCCACGGCAGCACTGGCACTTGAGCGCTTTGCAGCAGCAATGGAATCCATGCTCACGCCTAGAACGCAGCATTGGCACAAGCTCAAGACATCAGACCCTAATCTGAACAAGAGCAAGGCAGTCAATCAATACCTAGACGAAGTAACTAACACTTTATTCCAAATCCGCTACAGCCCTAAAGCTAACTTTGCCAGCCAAGTGCATGAGGCATACATGTCTTTAGGCGCTTTCGGCACTGGATGCGTATTTATTGATGACGTTATTGGTCAAGGTATCCGATACAAGTCTATCCATCTTAGCGAGATTTACTTTGCTGAGAACCATGCAGGCGCAATTGACAAGATTCATCGCAAGTTTGAGTTGACAGCAAGACAAGCAGCTCAGCGCTTTGGGTATGACAAGCTGCCTGACAAGATTCAGCAGATGGTAGAAAAGAATCCTGAGGCGACATTTGAGTTTATCCATTGCGTTAAGCCGAATGAAGACGTAAAACGTGGTCGCAGTGACTATCGTGGCATGAAGTTTGCCTCATACTACGTGGCGCTTGAGGGTCAAAAGATTGTGAATGAGGGCGGTTATACAACTTTCCCTTATGCCGTAAGCCGTTACGTGACCAGCCCAAAAGAGATTTATGGTCGCAGCCCAGCAATGTTGGTATTGCCTGACATCAAGATGATTAACGAGATGTCAAAGACTGTATTGCGTGCAGCACATAAAGCCGTAGACCCACCTTTATTGTTGCAAGAAGATGGCGTATTGCAGGCGTTCAATGCTAGACCTAGCGCTTTAAACTATGGCGGCATCAATGAGCGTGGCGAGCAGATGGTCAGACCATTGGAAGTTGGCGGTCGTGTAGACATTGGCTTGGATATGATGGAGCAAAGACGCAAGGTCATCAATGATGCGTTCTTGATTACTCTATTCCAAATCCTTGTAGATGCTCCGAACATGACGGCTACTGAGGCAATGTTACGTGCGCAAGAAAAGGGTGCGCTGCTTGCTCCGACAATGGGTCGCCAGCAGTCAGAGATGCTAGGACCAATGATTGAGCGTGAGATTGATATTCTTGCACGTTCAGGCTTGCTACCTGAGATGCCTGATGAGTTGCGTGAGGCTGGTGGAGAAGTAGATATTGAGTATATTTCACCATTAAACCGTGCGCAGCGTGCTGAAGAGGGCGTGGCAATCCTAAGAACATTGGAATCAGTGGCTGGTTTGGCACAGTTTGACCCTGAAGTGTTGATGGTATTTGACCCTAAGAAGATTGCACGTGAATTGGCTGACATCAATGGCGTGCCTGCTAAAGTATTGCGCAGTGATGAAGAGATTTTTGCAATCAAAGACCAGCAAGCACAGCAGGCGCAGCTTGAGCAGTTGTTGCAAGCAGCTCCGATTGTGGCTAATTCAGCCAAGACATTGACTGAAACAGCGCAACTTGCAGGCAATCAACCTAGCCCATTACCTATTTAATGCAAAAACTACTAGCGAAGATTAGAAAAAGAAAATACGCCTACCGCCGTTTGTTCCTCACAGACAACGGTAGCCTGAATCCTGATGCTGAAACTATCATCAAGGATTTAAAAAAGTTCTGTAGGGCGCAATCATCTACTGCGGTGGTTAGCCCAATCAGAGGCGCAGTTGACCCAATAGCTATGGCAATGGCTGAGGGTCGCCGTGAGGTATATCTGCGCATCATGGCACATCTTCACATTGAAGACCGTGTTATTTTCAATCTAAACGAGGAAAACGATAATGAGTGATTTAGGGTCAGTAGCAACTGGCAACCCTACTGGTAATCCAGCAGGTGAGCCACAAGGCAACGCTGGTGCATCAGCGCCACAAGGTCAGCAAGCTAATTGGTTTGACGGTTATACCGAAGACTTGCGAGGTTTAATTCAGAATAAAGGGTGGAAAGACCCACAAGATGTCATTAGCAGCTACAGCAATCTTGAGAAATTACTAGGTGCTGACAAGGCTGGTCGTGGCTTAGTCTTGCCAAAAGAAGATGCAGACGCATCCGAATGGGGTAAGGTTTACGACAAATTAGGCAGACCAACATCGCCTGATGGCTACAAATTGCCAGTCCCTGATGGTGACACTGGTGAGTTTGCTAAGGTAGCAGCAGGTAAATTCCATGAATTAGGCTTAACCGCTAAGCAAGCAGAGGCATTGGCTGGCTGGTATAACGAGCAATCAGCAGGTATCGTGCAGCAATCAGCAGCACAATTAGCCCAGCAATCTGAGGCTGATATGGCATCACTTGAGCAAGAATGGGGTCAGAGTTATGACGCTAACATTGAGGCAAGTCGCCGTGCCGTGCGTGAGTTTGGGTTCAATGAGCAGGAATTAGATGCTATTGAGCGTGGATTAGGCACTGCCAACATGATGAAAAAGTTTGCTGACATCGGTAAACGTCTAGGTGAAAGCCAGTTTGTAGAGGGTAAGAATAGCGGCAACTTTGGTATGTCGCCTGAGGCTGCAAGAGTTCGTGTATCGCAGCTAAAGCAAGACCCTGAATGGACTGCTAAGTATTTGGGCGGTAATGCTGATGCGAAAGCTGAGCTTGAAAGACTAATGAAAATTGGTTATCCATCATGAACAGTTGCGAAATCAAATTGAAGTGTTTAGAATTAGCTCATCGTAGCGATTTACCACCAGTGGAAATCGTTGCGAGAGCAGAGATATATCGTAGATATATTGAGCAAATGGCAGAGCCGAAAGGCTCTAAAGCTGGACAAGTTAAGCCAAAACCCCAGTGACTGTCAAAGCGACAAGGCTGGCACACTTTACGTGCCGAGGAATTCCCTGCAATGCGCAGATAAGTTTTCCGAAATTAAGGTAACTTTTTAACTTTTTTTAGGGGGACATTATGTCTTTTAATGTAAGCACACATTTCGTGCAGCAATACAGCACTAACGTGCAATTGCTATTGCAACAAAAAGGCTCTAAATTGCGCAATGCAGTTACAGTTGGCTCTTACACAGGTAAGGCTGCTAAAGCTGTTGAGCAAGTAGGAGCAGTTAACGCTGTTAAACGCACAGCTCGTCACGGTGACACACCACTTATTTCAACTCCAGCAGACGCACGTTGGGTATTCCCAACTGACTATGAATGGGCTGACTTAATTGATGACCAAGACAAGTTGCGCATGTTGATTGACCCACAAAGCTCATACGCTCAAAACGGCGCATACGCTTTAGGTCGTGCAATGGATGACGAAATCATCGCTGCTATGTTTGATGACGCTAAGACTGGTGAGAATGGTTCTACAACTACTTCTTTCTTGTCAGCTAACCAAATCGCAGTAGGTTACGGCGCAGCATCTGCAACTGGCTTGAACATCGCTAAGTTGCGTGAGGCAAAACGTATCCTTATGTCTAATGAAGTAGACGTTGACAACGAGCAATTGTTCGCTGTTATCACTGCTCAACAGCATGATGATTTGTTATCAGAGGCTCAAGCAATTAGCTTAGATTACAACACTCGCCCAGTATTGGTAGATGGTCGTATCACAGCTTTCATGGGCTTTAACTTCATTCACTGCGAGCGCTTGACTGCTGACAGCTCTAGCTATCGCCGTGTTCCAGTGTTTGCCAAATCAGGCTTGCACTTGGGCATGTGGAATGACATCAACACTATGGTATCTGAGCGTGCAGATAAGGGTTATGCAACACAAGTGTATGTAAAAGGCACTTTTGGCGCAACTCGCACCGAAGAGAAAAAAGTTGTTGAAATTAAGTGTGCTGAATAAGGAGAATTGACATGGCTACTACATATTCAAATGATATTTCAGGTGCTTATGCAACTCCTGCAACTAAAGTAAGCGGCGCTGCCGTTGGTGGTCGCTTACGCCGTCTACGTGGTGTTATCACTCTAGCCTCACAAGCTGATGGTGACATCGTAGTTCTAGGCAAGTTGCCAGTTGGCGCAATCTTCGCTTATGGTGTTTTGACTGCCTCTGCAACTCTTGGCGCATCTGCCACTGTTGCTATTGGTAAATCAGGCGCTACAGGCAAGTATCGCACTGCAGCAACATTTACATCTGCTAACACGCCAACTATGTTTGGTAACTCTGCAGCTACTGACGATAGCGAATTGACTTCTGAAGAAGAAGTTATTTTGACCGTTGGCACAGCAGCATTACCATCAAGCGGCACAGTAGTTGTAGATATTTACTACTCAGCACCTTAATGCTGTAAACGATAGGGGGTGACTTCGGTCACTCCCATCACACTTGGAGAAGACATCATGGCATCACGTTACTACGCATTAGACAAAGGCGGCGACATTACTGAAGTAGCTGAGGGTTCATCTACTCAATCTAAGACTGTTGAAGTTGCGATTGATTTAGCTGACGGCGCTACTCGTCAAGAGGTTTTTAATGCACTAGAAAACATTAAGAACTACATCCTGCAAGACACTTTCCCACCAGCTTAATTAGGAGCTGACATGGCATCACAAGTTGAGATTGCCAACCGTGCATTAACCAAGTTAGGTGCTGCACGGATTATTTCGTTTGGCGATGATAACAAGCAGTCACGTGCTATATCGTCAATGTATGACCAC
>JACCDS011646121.1_pt1 | contig 20273 bp, 14 predicted proteins | sample 7446441 | NCBI WGS metagenome assembly JACCDS01 (sample SAMN15323445, study PRJNA562643) | freshwater metagenome | isolation source: river surface water | place: USA:Blue River Watershed | collected 2017-08-17
AGGCGGCTCGCACACCTTGGGTTCGCAGTATAATTCGTGTAACCTAAACGGTTGTTGTCCAAATAACCCTCTGGAGTGTGTATTAATTACTGCGCCAGGTACAGGTTATATTGACAATACCATTGGGTCGCAGTATCCAATTTACTCTGTTTTCGGAACAGACCTAACCAATTCAGCAGCTGCAGCTGCCGCTAACACCCACATTGCACAACCAATGAAGGGTAATAACTTCATTCGTGTAAACAGTAATGCAAACAATTACAGTCTTTCACGTTTGTCGAAAACCTTTAGTGTAACAGCGGCTAATGCTCTTTTCCAGTTTGCGTTTATTTCTGTTTTCGCGACTGGGCATGGATGTTGTGATGCAGGTGCTTTTAAAATCAATCTTTTCAATGGAGCTACGCCAGTACCGTGTCCTAACTTCACCGTATCGGCCCCTTCTGGCGGTTCGTTCGGTTGTCCAGGTGGTTCAGGAACGCCTAATTACTATGTAACCAATTCAAACACAACCTATACCTATGGTTCTAATGGAGGCAGTAACGGTTCATATATATATAACCGTTGGCAAATCAACTCTATTGATTTGACCCCTTATATTGGTCAAAACATTACTATTGATATTGTAACTTCCGATTGTACTGCTGGTGGTCACTATGGTTATATCTATTTCGATGCACAGTGTGGTGCAATGACGCTTACAGGTAATGGCACTGAATTCCCAGCCGATTCTGTAAATGTTAAGGTACCTACTTGTGGCGCAGCAGGCGCTACTTTGATTGCTCAATCGGGTCTTGGTCCTTATTCTTGGATAGGTCCAGGTGTTCCAAGTAATGCCTCTACACCATCGTACACCAATCAACAATACATTTCAAACATTTCTGCTACCTACACCTTGCAAATGAATCCTGCAGGCTCATGTCAACCTATCACTAAGGTAGTGACAACGACTGTAACGCCTGCTCCATTATTGGCAGCAAGTGTAGTTCAAGCCCAGTGTGGTGGTACCATGGCCGTTGTGTCGTTAACCCCATCTGGTTCGGCCTCTGTACCATCGTCTTTAACATGGTCGCCATCACCACTTTCGCTTAACTCGTCTACGACAGTTGGTAGCTACCAAATTCCAGGTTCTGGTGTTTCCGTCGTCACTGTCACGGCCAAAGATCCTTTAGGTTGTAAAGTGGTGACTACAGCAACCGTTTTGCCGGCACCACCGATTCCTACCTTTACCATTCAAAACGTTACCAATCAATATTCGATTACGTGTAAAACGCCATCAATTGATTTGAATGCACAGAATACATATACTTATGGTACCTTGAATTACTTCTGGGCCACCCCAAGTGCAACGTTTAATACACAATCGGTTACCTTATTTAGTGCTGGTAACGTAACATGTACCATCACAGACCCTGTTTCGAATTGTGTAACACAGCACACGGCGGCTATTTATGTCAACACAGTAGCGCCATTGAGCTCTGTTAACCCAATCAATCAGGTAATTAACTGTACCAATGCCGCTGCTCAAACGGTAACCATTCAAACCAACCTAAGTGCTAACGTAATCCAATACGTTTATGCACCAAGTGGCGCAACTGCCCAAACGGTTAATGATACTGCTAAATACTTTGCACAAAGTCCTGGTATTTATACCGTAGTGACTGAAAATGCAATCAACGGCTGTAAAACTACCAAGCAGTTTACCATATCGTCAACAGATGATTTCCCAACCTACAACTTACTCAGTAACCCAAGTAACTTTACTGTAGGTTGTAATGCTAAAGGAACCGTTACGATTAATATCTCCAATGCCGCAACTACCAACCCTCCGGGCGGTGTTGTGCATTACACGATACTTCCTCCAGGCTTTAGTGGAACCAACATTGGCGTTAGTCCAACTAGTGCCTTTGCGTTCACTGCTGCTGGTACCTATACAGCTGTTACCAAGTCGTTGAACAGTGGTTGTGTAACCATGCAACCGTTCTCTATTTTGAATAACAAATTTGGTCCTCCAATTGACACAGTTATAGCTGAACGTACGGTACTAGATTGTACCCATCCAACGGTTACAGTAGTGGGACATACCGACTCTACCAATGTAAAATTTGAATGGCTGTATGCTGCTAACAGCGCCACAAACACTTTCATCGGTGACTCGGTTGTTGTGACTTCTAATACGGCTGTTCCGAACAGTACTGTAGTGTCAACCTACTCGTTAACTGTTACTGATTTGAACAATACTTGTCCAAGCTTTACTACAATTACAATTCTTCAAAACATCCTTCCTCCAACTGTGAGCGTAACCGTTAATCGTGCGATCACATGTTTTGAACCGAACATCATCGTTTCAATGGGGGGTAAGAACAACTCTAAGTTCCCTGGAACCTTGCCTTCACCATACAACGTAAGATGGATCGGTCCGTCGCCACAATTACCTAGCGAGGCTACACCTCAGTACACTTGTGGTGTGCCTACACCTTCTGGTTCTAATCAATACACGGTTATTGGTGTTGATAATTTGAATGGTTGTATTGATTCGGCTTATTTTGATGTACTAGACGGAAGAGATTATCCTGTAGTCAACAATCCAGAAGCCCCAGCGCCTTCGGTGCTTGATTGCGGTACCATCAATGCTAAATTGACGCCAATTATTACCTCATCGGCTGCTGCACTTACTTACTCTTGGTCAGGTGGTCCGTCCACAGCTACTTTAGCAGGCATCACTACTAAGACCCTCACAACTTCTTCGATTGGTGAGTACAACATTTTGGTAACCAACACCATAAGTGGTTGTGCGACTAATGCGCAGATGTCGGTGAAGGACGGTTCGTTAACGGTTGGATTTGATGCGGATAGCTACGAAGGATTTGCTCCGATGGTTGTTACCTTTAACAACACGTCTACCTCAAGTTTAGGCAATAGCAATATCCAAAGCTGGTGGAATTATGGTAACAGCGTTACCGGTACCATTACGGCTGCTACGTCGCAATCAATTACTACTACTATTACCAAGTACGACCAACCTGGCACCTATTCTGTGACCATGTGGGCTATGAAGGGTTCATGTCTCGGTAGCTATACCCGCGTAATTAAGGTGATGGCTCCTTCTGAACTCGTTGTGCCGAACATCTTTACACCAAATGGTGACAAGGTTAACGACTTGTTCTTCTTGAAAGCGACCAATCTCTCTAACCTTGAAATGTCTATTTACGACCGTTGGGGACACCTAGTTTACCAACTCACTACTGAGAAAGGTCAAGTTGAGTGGGACGGTACCAACCAAGCTGGAATCGAATGTTCAGAAGGCGTTTACTTCTTCACATTGAAAGCTACTGGTAAAGACGGCATGTCTTATGAGAAAAAAGGCAATATTACCTTGGTTCGATAAGTTTAACTGATAATTAAATAAAATCCCGTTCAATGTAAATTTGAACGGGATTTTTTTTATTTTGGCGGTTTTTAGCAAGGTATTTGCTATATTTGTATTTCGAGAAATTCTGTAAACTTTATGAGAAAACTCCTTACGCTTGCACTTGTCGCCCTGGGAATGAACCTCTTTTCACAAACAGTTGTGAACATGTGTTATGGTGGGGCCGCAGTTGTAGCTGCAACCAACCCTTCTAACTTGGCGAATCCGGCTTATACATTAAACCCGGGTAATATCAACAGCTCAAGTCCTAACTTTACTGTTTCGCCATCAGCCACCTCTAACTTCACGTTGATTACTGGCGGTACCAATACCAACAGTGCGTTTGCTACAACTTCGGTTGTGGTAACAGTGAGTGTACTACCTGTGGCAGTTTTAAGTCCTACTTTGTTTCAACCATCATGTACAAGTACTGTTAGTGGTTTCAATTTAGGATTAGGGTTCTTGCCCAATTCGTCCTCAGCACCTGCTTATTCTGTGCAATGGGCTACCAACGTGCCTAACGGCATTACTTCCATTTCTCAGTATTCTGTTGCCTCAGGTGTTGCACCAGGCTCTTATACTGCAGTTGTAACTGCAGATGGAGGGTGTCAAATCGCGTACCTTTTCACACTTATTCCTCAGCCTGCCCCTGCTAGCTTTAGCTTTGAGCCAAATGGTCTAAATGCGTTTTCACTTACTTGTGTAAACGTCTCTCAAACAGTTGGTGTGAGCAATCCAGCGTTGTCTTATACTTGGACGAGCCTTGCGCAACCAGCTAACAACAACACTTTAAATACCTTTGGTTACACAACTGCTGGCGTTTACACAGTAATTGCAACCAATACCATTTCTGGTTGTCAGTTGACCAGAACACTGGGTGTTTATAATAATACAACCATACCTACTTTTTCTTTGAACCCACCGAATCAAGTAGTGACTTGTTCGAATTCACCTCAAACGGTTACCATGACGGCAATATCTTTGACCGCCAACGTAACGTATAGTATTTTCTCATCGAACTCTCAGGCTATTAGTTTGTCTAACAACTATACTACGGCGTATCAAGGTGCGCCAGCCTCAGCGCCTTATACGGTGTGTATGGCGGATGGAGCAAACGGTTGTTATTCGTGTAAGAACTTCACCATCTCTGCAAATGGAGCATTCCCAACATATTCCTTAATTAGTTCACCTTCGAATTTTACCCTCGGTTGCTTTGCCAAATCTACAGCAACGGTGACTATGTTTGGCGCACAAACCATTCCTCCAGGTGGCGTGGTTAACTATACATTATTAGCACCAGGCTCTACGTCAGTTGTTAGTGGTTACCAAGCAACTCCTGCCTTTACAGTTAACACTGCCGGTACTTACACGGCTATCGTAAGAGATGCAAACAACTCATGCGAAACCCGTCAAGCTTTCAGCGTCCTTTCTAATACGGCTGCCCCAAGTGTTGATTCATTAATCGCTTCGGTTCCACGCATTACGTGTGCCAAACCGACCGGTACCATTTCAGTTTATTCGGACTCACTCCACGTTGATTATTTATGGACGTTGCCAAACAACCTTGGTACGTTTATTGGTAGTGTTGTTCCTGTTGCTGGCAACACCGTTGGTGCAGCAGCTAGCGCATCGGTAGTTGGTACCTACACCATTAAATTAACCGAGCAAAACAACACGTGTTTCACAACAAGAACTATTACCATCGAACAAGACGTTTTCACACCTTCTTGTGTACCAACGCCTACTGTAGGTGCTAATTTAACTTGTGCGAATCCTACGATTATTCTAACCACAGGTGGAACTTCACGGTCACCATACAATCCTAATAAGTTTAATATTCAAAACGTGAAATGGGAAGGACCATCTCCTCAGGTGCCAATCACAGCCTCTTCGCAATACACGGCAGGGGTCATCGGTCAGTACACCTGTACCATTGTCGATCCTTATAACGGTTGCGAAGGTGTTGGAACGTTAACTGTTGGCGATCTTCGTGATTACCCAGTGGTAAACAATCCTACTGCACCGGCACCGAGTGTGCTCGATTGCGGCGCTAAAAACACGGCCATTTCGCCAATTATTACTTCAAGTTTAGCCAATTTAACTTACAGCTGGTCCGCGCCAAGTACAGCTACTGTAAGTGGTAAAGACACTAAAACACTCACCACGAACGTGCCGGGTATATTCACAGTTGTTGTTACGAATACTGCCAATGCTTGTGCTACCACGGTAACGATGTCAGCTATTAATGGCTCCCTACAAACGGGCATTGCTTCTAGCAAAACGACTGGTTTCGCACCTTTGGAAGTAGAACTCACTAACAATTCAACGTCTAGTCTTGGTACCTCAAGTATCACTACTATTTGGAGTTTTGGTAATGGTTCAACTTTAACGGCTGCTTCAACCACCATTGCTCCGCTTGTTACTTATAACCAACCTGGTACTTATACCATCAAGGCTTGGATTTCAAAAGGAACTTGCCTAGGTACTGCTAGCTTGCAAGTAACTGTAGAAGCGCCTTCTGTTTTAGAAGTGCCAAATATCTTTACACCAAATGGTGATAAAGTTAATGACCTCTTCTTCTTAAGAGCCACTAACCTCACCAACATCGAAATGAGTATTTACGATCGTTGGGGACATCTTGTTTACCAACTAATCACTGAGAAGGGACAAGTTGAATGGGACGGTACTACACAAATCGGACAAGAAGCTGCTGAAGGGGTGTATTTCTATACCTTAAAAGCAACTGGCAAGGACGGTATCGAGTACGAGAAAAAAGGAAATATCACACTCGTTCGATAAACACCAAGAAAATGTAAGATTGAACCCGGTTCTGTAATTAGAACCGGGTTTTTTCATGTCATTTCTCCCCACTAATAGAGAATAAATAGTACATTTGAAACCACTAATTAAGCGATATGAATATCCACGAATATCAGGGAAAGAGCATACTGAAAAGCTTTGGTGTTGCCATACAAGAGGGAATCCTCGCCGAAACACCAGACCAAGCTGTAGCCGCAGCTAAAGAACTTAAAGAAAAATACAACAGCGATTGGGTAGTTGTTAAAGCCCAAATCCACGCTGGTGGACGTGGTAAAGGTGGTGGCGTAAAACTCGCTAAGAATCTAGACGAAGTAAAAGAAAAAGCTAGCCAAATCATTGGCATGCATTTGATAACACCACAAACCAGCGCTAAAGGAAAACTGGTTAACAAAGTATTGGTGGCACAAGACGTTTATTATCCAGGACCAACGCCAACCAAGGAATTTTATATGAGTGTTCTACTAGATCGCTCAAAAGGCCGTAATACCATTGTTTATAGCACCGAAGGTGGTATGGACATTGAACACGTTGCTGAACATACGCCTGAAAAAATTTGGAAGGAAGAAATTGATCCGCGTGTCGGCATGCAAGGGTTTCAAGCGCGTAAAATCGCTTTCAACCTGGGCTTAAGCGGCAACGCACACAAAGAAATGGTGCGCTTCGTAAATTCACTTTACAAGGCTTACGAAAGCATCGATGCATCGCTGTTTGAAATTAACCCGGTATTGAAAACCAGCGATGATAAAATTATTGCTGTTGACAGTAAGGTAACGTTCGACGATAACGGCTTGTACCGTCATCCAGATTACGCAGCTATGCGTGATATCACTGAAGAAGATCCAACCGATGTAGAAGCCCGCAACGCCGAATTAAACTATGTGAAGTTAGACGGTAACGTTGGCTGCATGGTAAATGGTGCTGGTTTGGCAATGGCCACGATGGACATTATCAAATTAAGTGGTGGCGAACCGGCTAACTTCCTCGACGTAGGTGGTACTGCTAACGCAGAGCGCGTTGAAAAGGCCTTCCGTATTATTTTGAAGGACGCCAATGTTAAAGCCATTTTAATCAACATTTTCGGCGGTATCGTTCGCTGTGACCGTGTTGCACAAGGTATTGTGGATGCATATACCAATATGGGCAATATTAATGTGCCTATCATTGTTCGTTTACAAGGCACCAATGCTGAGATCGCCAAGAAATTAATTGACGAATCAGGTTTAAAAGTGTATTCAGCAATTGAATTCCACGAAGCAGCTGCTTTGGTGAATAAATTATTGAATAATGCCTAAAAAACAGTAATTTTAACCTAGCGACGCAACGTAAAAACTATGATTATGAACAAAACTAAGTTTATGTTCTTATTTGCATCGACAGCACTACTTATGTGGAGCTGTGGTGACAGTGAACAAAATGAAGAACTTGCCCAGCCGGAAACAGCTCAAACTGAAACCAAACCAGCTCCGGCAGACGAAACGTTTTTCCAGGTGCCTTCACCAGGAGAAATGCTCACCTTCATCAAAATGGTCGGGGATAAACAAATCAAGAACATTAGCTTCTTGAACCCAACTGCCAATGAGAAGAAATACGCCGACGCAAAATCAAAGGCGGTGAATTTCGGTGTGTACAGTTGCGATTTAAGCTATTGCAGCGTTTTCGAAATTGGTTCTGAATCGTTGAAATACTTCAAAGTGGTTAAAACGCTTGGTGAACAAATTGGTGTTTCAACCGCCATTAAACCTGAAATTTTAAAACGTTTGGAGGCTAACATCGGCAAACCAGATTCGTTGGCGGTTTTAACAGATGATGTTTACTTCTCTTCGTTCGAAGCGCTTGAAGCGGGTAACCAAGGTCCTACGCTGGCAATGGTGATTGCAGGTGGTTGGATTGAAAGCATGTACATTGCTTCAAACATGATTAAATACGAAGCGGGTTCGCCGTTAATTGATCGTATAGCTGACCAAAAGTACACACTTGAGAACTTGGTAGACTACATGAAGAAATACGACGAGCAACCAAATGTGGCTTCAGTAAAAAAAGACTTCGAAGCTTTATTAGCTGAATTCAACAAAATTCCTGAAGAAGACGCTGCAGGCGCTGGTGCTAAAGACGGTGGTAAGGTGACAATTGGTGGTGGCAAACAACTTAAAATGGACGAAGCCACTTTCAAAGCCATTATTGCTAAAGTTGCTGAAATCAGAAATTCATACACACAAACCAAATAACGAAGTCATATGAGAATTCTTGTAACCGTAATCCTTGCGATTGTAACCCTTACCGGTGCTGCACAATCAAGCGTATGCGGTAATTTCCATAAGAAATACTGCAAATTCCAGGAAACAAAAGGTGCAAAGTGGGAATACAATGCACAAAGCAAAAGTGGTCTCTTCAATCAAGGGATGGTATCTAAAATCCGTTGTGTGATTTACAAAGGAATGGACTACCGTATTTCAGTTTGTTGCGAAACGTTAATTGGCGACAAAGTGAACTACAAAATTTTTGATTCGAAAACCAACGAATTGTTGTTTGATAACAAGTCCGCTGAAGACACTCAGATTTTTGAGTTCCAAAGCGTTTCTACCCGTCAGTTAGTGATTGAGGTAATGGTGCCACAAGGGGCTACTGAAAAAGACAAGCACAAGTCAACAGACGCGGCTTGCGTTGGCCTACTGATTGAGCACAAGGTTACTGACCGTCAGGGGTTCTAATCACCACAACTTTAACTTTAAAACCCAATCGAAGGATTGGGTTTTTTAATATCCACTCACATGTCCGTTCACAGGGAAATTAAAAAGGTCACCACACACGTGCTTCATGAAATGAAGAAACGGGGCGATAAAATTGCCATGCTCACTGCCTACGATTATACGATGGCTAAAATCATCGATAGCGCCGGCATTGATGTGATTTTGGTGGGTGATAGTGCCAGTAACGTTATGGCGGGCCATGAGACCACGTTGCCTATTACGCTGGACCAAATGATTTATCACGCCAGCAGTGTGGTGCGAGCCATTGATAGAGCCTTGGTGGTGGTGGATCTGCCCTTTGGTTCGTACCAATCGAACTCAAAAGAAGCCCTTGTTTCTGCCATTCGTATCATGAAGGAAAGTGGCGCCCACGCGGTTAAGATGGAAGGTGGCAGAGAAATTAAAGAAGGCATTGAACGGATTTTAACGGCTGGCATTCCGGTGATGGGGCACCTGGGACTCACACCTCAAAGTATTTACAAATTTGGCACCTACACGGTTCGCGCCAAGGAACAAGATGAAGCCGAACAATTAATTGAAGATGCGAAGTTGTTAGAATCGTACGGTTGTTTTGCCTTGGTGTTGGAGAAAATTCCAGCAGCCCTTGCTAAACGCGTTGCAGAATCATTAAGCATTCCTGTTATTGGTATTGGCGCTGGACGATTTGTCGACGGACAAGTTTTAGTGACCCACGACATGTTGGGCATGACACACGAATTTAGTCCCCGTTTCTTACGCCGCTACCTTAACCTTTACGAAAGTATGGGACAAGCCTTTGGTCAGTACATCAAGGATGTGAAGGCCAACGATTTCCCAAATGATAAAGAGCAATACTAGTTCTTCATTTTCGAAGCCATTTATGCCCAAGCTATAAATGCAATGGTGTATTCAAGACCACCCAAGCTATTTTAAACCTGTTTGTTGAGTCGAACAGATAAATTGGGTATGATTCTTCATTTAGTTTGAAATCGCATCAACTCGGCCTTTTTTAAGCGTTCTATTTTAATTTGGCCGTGCCCCTGTAGCGAAAGGACGGTGACTATTGGTAATTGGCCCTTTCTGCTTCAGGGGGGGCAGGCTGCTCCAGGTGCGGATTTTTTGGCGACTCACTCTAATTTTCAAACGCCAAAAAAGAAAAAATCCTTGCGTATCCTTCACGCACATTTTCGCTTAGCCACCCACTGCTCATAGGGCCTTAAAGCATTTATACCTTGCACCGACTTAATGCAAGTGTTTACTCTCACTTTTTTTATGGCATTTTTTAGCCAAGTAAGTGTGCCACTCGCTCACAACAACAAAGCAAACCTTTATCATTTGGCTTAAAAAAGCGATCTGCCTTTCCCCCTTTTTTGTAAACGAACACAGTAAAAAAAGAGTAGGCATTTGATACGCACTCACGGTAGTGTGCGCCAACGATCGCAGGCAGTAGCTATACGCCGGCGGGGGTTACTGGCACGTGCTGGCAGCGGCTGGCTTTTGGAAAAAGGCAGACCCTGCACAGCACAGTGCCAGTTACACCCGACAAGTATACTACAGCCGGAGAGCGTGGTGCCGCTGCGTGAAGTGACGATACACACGGCAGGCGCCCAAAAAATAGAAAAGAAAGAAGAAGAATTAAGGGACCAATTTTACTTTTTCGACTTGAAGGACTTCCTTAGAGGTTTCGTCGAACGCAAAGGCAATGATGTAGGCGTTTTTAATGTTGATTTTTGGATCGACTGCGTAATTGTTGAAATTAACAGTCACAGAGTCGTTATAAACGATTGGAGCGGCTTTTAGACTTGTGCCCCAAGTGCCGTTGATTTCGCCACGAAGCATGTAATGGAAAACGTATTTCGATACATAATCATCGGGCTTTTCGCGGTAGTCGGTTTGTGGACCAATGATACTGTCTTCGGCAAGCACCACCGACAATTTCGTGTTATTGCTATAACGGCGGGCGAACTTGGCTTTAACGCTGGTATTTAACAAGCGAGAGGTGGTGTTGAATTTAGGTGTGATGTATAAGTCAAGAAAGTAAATGTCTTGTAACGCCAGCGAAACGGTGGTAGGCCATTTACTTTGGGTGGTTACGAGTCCGTTTTCATTGTAATTTTTGCGGTTGACCATGCCGTTGGGATTACCAGAACTACCAATAAATGTTTTATCCCATTCAACACTTGCAGCAGTGGTGTAACTGGTAGGAAATTTTGTGCCGGTGGTGCGGGCAAAAAAACCGGCGTGTACCGACAACACAATTAGCTTATCGCCATACTGCTCTTTTAAATTTTCGGCTACTTCAGCGGCCGCCGGACAGTTGCCACATTGTTGACCAGTATAATCTTCTAACAAGACCTTCCGCTTCGACTCAATAACAATGGGCGTTTCAATAGGTCGTTCTACTTTATCACAAGCGGTAAAAATAGAACTGGAAACGATGGCGGCTAAAAGGAGCTTTTTCATTGGGAGAAACTTTAATCTAAGATACTAAAAAGTACTGGTAATTGAAATAGAAACACCATTGGAGGCGGGTACGTTTCGGCAAACACCACCAACACAGAATATACCGGCACGCTGTTTACCGGCCGTAAGCGAGATGCGGTGAGGACCAGTGGTGTAACCGGCACTAATTAACGCATAATGCAATTGTAAATTGGGGTCGGGGTTACTGTAATTGTATTGATCGAGCACCGCTACGAAAATATTGGTATTGGGTGTCCACTCAAGCATGGCAGTTACCCAACTACCGGCATTCGGATTACTTTTGTTGTCGGTAAAAAAGCCTTGTGTTTCGAGGCGTAAAGCACTGTTGCTGCCGTATTTCCAGGTAAGGTCGACCACCACAATGTTTGACAAAATAGTTTGATAACCGGCGCTCGTAGAACCGAACTGAACAATATTACGGTTGTAATACTGGTTGGCGTACATGAAATTGAGTTTCCAGTGTTTGTTGATTTTTCTGGTTACTTCGATAAAAAAGTCGTGGTAGTACTGATCGCCAATGTCTTTAGAAAAACGGCCGAAGAATTCGCTAATGTTTTTAGAATCGGGCAAAAGGTTCCATTCAGTAGCATAGAGGTGCATGGCGGTGGTTGAATCGTTAACGCCAATTTGGTTGATGCCTGTTGCATGGGAATAATTGATGGTAACATCGGTACCATACTTGCCGCCATACCAGGTGCCCTTTTTAAGTTTGAATTGCATTTCAGCTAATCCGCCTGCTTCGCCCCTAGGCTGTGTGGCATAGGGATTAAAGGCCGGCATAAGGTACGTGTGTTGACGGGTAGTTGCAGGAAGGTAATTGATAAGTAAGTTTTGAAGGGAGGCATCGCGATCGCTGCGGAACCCCATGTTGTCGATGCGTTTTAACTGCAACAAAAACGAGAACCCTTTTTGTGCATAGGAAGTAGAGATGAATAATGCTTCGCCTGGTTTGTAGCTGTAATAGGGCAACCCGTCGACAATGCGCAAATTATCGGCACTTGGATCGTTGTCTTTGTGAACGTATTCGCCAAAAAAATTGAAGCCTTCGTGAATAATATTGAGTCTGCCGCCATAAGCCCCAACGTTTTTAGGAAGGTAGAAACTCGGGTTTTCGTCGGTTTGGTACTTGCTGACAAAACTGGCCCCCATGAATACCTTGGTTTTCATAGAGCCCAACGATGAGTCGAGCATCTCGTTAAGAAAAACTTCGCCATCGAGTCCGCGCACAATACCCGGGCCAAGGCTGAAAAAACTACGTTGACGACCAGCTAGTCCCTTTAGCGTAATGCCCTTGTAGGGATTGGAAATAACGCGAAAACCGTCGATGGAGTTATCGAATAGGAGTCCCGGTTCATAATACGCCCTTAGCACCATGCCGCTACCGAATTGTTCGTAGAAATTGCCAATGGTTACATCGAGTAATTTATCAGAATACCGAGCAAAGCGGTTGGTGATGCCCTGACCTTTGTAACGCGTATCGAAGCCTTGCATAACATTGTTATACGCCTCGTAACGAACCCCTGCAGAGAACTTACCCCGCGTGTAATTAATGTTACCCCAGGCGTTGGACAACATTTTTTCGTTGACAACTGGCGCGCCGATTAACGAGTCGGCATTATAGTACTGAGCATCGATTTGAAAATTACCATGAATGGAATTCAGCTCGGGTTCCTGTGCCAGCAAGGCGTTGCCTGAAAGCAACAAAACCAGCAAGGAATAGTTGCCGGTTTTGAAGGAAAATTTTGAAAGGAATGATTTAATTATCACTTGGAATAAATTAATGGTGGATGGCTTCACCCTTTGCCAGTTTGCGCACGTTTTCGAATAGTTTTTCTTCGTCGCCTTCGGTATACGAGTTGTGGCTCCATACAATATTACCTGCGCCATCGATTAAAAACGTAAATGGCACGTTGTTAACGTTCATAGCCCGTTTAAAATCGGAGTTCTCGTCGATATAAACTTCGTAATCCCACCCCTTGGCCTTTACGTCTGTAACAACTTTACCTGAGCTGCGCGCGTCGTCGATACTGATAGCAATTAATTTAACGCCCGTTTCTTTTACGAGTTCATCGTACGTTTCGTTGATAGCATCCAATTCTTTTTTGCAAGGTTTGCACCAGGTGGCCCAAAAGGAAATGATGATGGGCTTACCATTATTGGTAAACGTAGAGGTATTTACCTTACTACCGTCGAGTTTTTTTACCACGACAGCGGGTATTTTATTTCCTTCTCCAGGCATCATCATGGTGAACAATGCCAAACCGATAGTTGCGAGTAATGTTTTCATGCTTAAAAGCAGCCAATAATCAAGCCACAAGTATAATGAATTTTAGCCATTAACAGTTTTTTTGAGTTGGACAATCCACCTCAAAAATGCCTAATTTTGCCAACTAGTTATGAGAATTGGTCCAAAATCGGCAGAATTGTTTGAAACTGCCAAAAATCTGTTCCCCGGAGGGGTGAATTCACCTGTTAGGGCATTTCGCAGTGTAGGGGGAACCCCTGTATTTATTGACAAGGGTAAGGGCTCGCATATTTGGGATGCTGATGGACGTGAATTCGTGGATTATTGTTGCAGTTGGGGCCCCTTGATTTTAGGACATGCCAACGATGCTGTTTTGCAGGCTGTGTATGAAACCATGCAAAATGGAACTTCGTTTGGCGCACCCACCCGTTTAGAGAATGAATTGGCCACCTTGATTTTGAAAAACATTCCTTTTTTAGAGCGGATACGTTTTGTGAGCAGTGGAACAGAGGCCGTGATGTCGGCGATTCGATTGGCACGTGGGTATACCGGCAGGACGAAGATATTAAAGTTTGAAGGGTGTTATCATGGACATGCTGATTCGTTATTGGTAAAAGCCGGAAGTGGCTTAGTCACCTTTGGTAATTCAAGCAGTGCAGGCGTTCCTGAGTCGTTTGTGAACGAAACCATTTCTGTTCCTTTAAATAATGAGCAAGCCGTGAAGCAGGCCTTTGACATGTACAAAGATCAAATTGCTTGTGTGATAATTGAACCCGTACCTGCCAACAATGGCTTGTTGTTGCAACAACCTTCCTTTTTAGCACTTCTGAGAACATTATGCGATCAGCATGGCAGTTTGTTATTGTTTGACGAAGTAATCAATGGCTTTCGTTTAGGCTTTACAGGAGCTGCTGGCCATTACGGCATAGTTCCTGATTTGGTGACCTATGGTAAAATTATTGGAGGTGGTTTCCCTGTTGGTGCTTATGCTGGAAAAGCAGCCATAATGCGCTTTATTTCGCCAGAAGGGGATGTTTACCAGGCGGGCACGTTAAGTGGTAATCCGGTAGCGATGCGCGCTGGCATTGCCCAATTATCGCAATGTTTACAGCCAGGGTTTTACGAAGAATTAGAAAAGAAGACCAAGTACTTGGTAGAGGGTATTCAATCGGTTTGTGAACTACGACCATTTAAGATAGTCAGTATAGGTTCCATTTTTTGGTTAGCCTTTACCGATAGAGAAAACGTAAGAAGTGCCGATGAAATCGATCCAGCATCGATGGTCACTTTCAGAAAACTGTACCACGAATTGTTAGACAATGGCGTTTATCTTGGTCCGAGTGGCTACGAAGTGGGATTTGTAAGTGCCGCTCATACCTATGCGGATTTAGACGTTACCATTGCCGCCTTTGCAAAATCTTTTAAATCAATAACCACTTAATATCCGTTTATGAAAACAGTTGATAGTATAAATTTTTCTGGAAAACGCGCGTTGATCCGTGTTGATTTTAATGTACCATTAAATGAATCATTTCAGGTTACAGACAATACCCGTATCAGAGCGGCAGTGCCAACAATTAAAAAGATTCTTGCCGATGGGGGAAGTGTGGTATTGATGAGTCACTTGGGTCGTCCGAAAGAGGGACCAACAGACAAGTATTCGCTTCGTCACATTGTATCTGAAGTTTCAGCTTGTTTAGGCGGCGTGGCGGTTTCGTTTGTAAATGATTCCATTAGCGAAGACGCCTTTGCTCAATCGGCCGCTTTAAAGCCAGGTGAGGTGTTGTTATTGGAGAATTTACGTTTTTACAAACAAGAAGAAAAAGGCGATACCGATTTTGCCAAAAAATTGAGTGCCCATGGCTCCATCTACGTCAACGATGCATTTGGAACAGCCCACCGGTCGCATGCTAGTACAGCCGTGATAGCGCAGTATTTTGAAACAGCCAATCGTTGTTTTGGATATGTTATGGCTGGTGAAGTTGATAGCATTAACAAAGTATTGAACGGTGCTAAAAAACCTTTTACCGCTATTATTGGTGGCGCCAAGGTGAGCGATAAAATTTTGATTATCGAGCAATTGATGAAAAAGGCAGACACGATAATTATTGGTGGTGGCATGGCCTTTACTTTTGTAAAAGCCATGGGCGGCCAAATTGGAAAATCGTTGTGCGAAGATGATCGATTGGAAATCGCGAAATCATTGTTAGAACAAGCCAAGGCATCGGGTGTAAAATTGGCCATACCGGTAGATGCTGTAGTAGCCGATAATTTTTCAAACGATGCCGCCTTTAAAACATCTGACATCCATGTTATTGAAGAGGGATGGATGGGGTTAGACATTGGTCCAAAATCAGTTGAGCAATTCAATGACCTGATTAAGAATTCCAACACCATTTTATGGAATGGTCCAATGGGAGTTTTTGAAATGAGTCATTTTGAAAATGGCACGAAGCAAGCGGCTTACGCCATTGTGGAGGCAACTAAGAATGGGGCCTTTACTTTGATTGGTGGAGGTGACAGTGTTGCGGCTATCAACAAATACCAATTGGCCGACCAAGTGAGTTATGTTAGCACCGGTGGCGGCGCCTTATTAGAATACATTGAACAAGGAAGTTTACCTGGAGTAAAAGCAATTGAAGCCTAATGAATTTTAGAATTGGAATGGGATACGACGTTCATCAGCTTTCTGAGGAACGCGAAATGTGGCTCGGCGGGGTGTTGATACCGGCTGAAAAAGGCTGTCTTGGTCACAGTGATGCCGATGTTTTACTGCATGCAATTTGTGATGCTTTATTAGGAGCAGCGAACATGCGCGACATTGGTTTTCATTTTCCCAATACGAATGCTGAATTTAAAGGGGCTGATAGCAAGCGGTTATTGGCAGAGGTCGTGCGATTGATTGGCACCAAGGGATATAAAGTGGGTAACGTAGATGCTACAGTAAGTTTAGAAGCACCTAAAATTAATCCACACATACCTGCCATGCAGAAAGTGCTTGCGCCGATTTTAGAAATTGAAGAAGACGCTGTATCCATCAAGGCCACTACCAACGAGAAATTGGGCTATGTAGGGCGTGAAGAGGGAGCTAATGCTTGGGCCGTTGCGCTAATTTATAAGTAATTGAATGAGCAGAAATGTATTTTTATACATTAGAGGCATGCGAAACGTTTTCACATGCCTCTTTTTGTTTCCGGTTGTTCTGATTGCACAATCATTAAATTTTTACTTTGGCAACCTACATGCCCACACGGCTTTTAGTGATGGCAACAAAGATTCTGCCGCGTCGGGTGTGCATAATCCAGCAGGGAGTTATGCCTACGCTAAACAAAGCATGAATTGTGATTTCCTGGGTATTTCTGAACACAATCACTACTCCAGCAACCATAACCCTGGGTTTAAATTAGGCCTCTTTGCACCGGGCTTACAAATGGCAGAGGCGGCCACTCAAACCGGCAAGTTCTTGGCGTTGTTTGGTATGGAATACGGTGTGTCGTCGTATCTGAATGGTCACGTGTTGGTTTACGGATACAATCAATTACTGGGCTGGGAGTCGGATGTGGCGGGCACTACCGGTCCGAATTACCAAGTGTTTAATGCGAAATCGGATTACGATGGGCTCTTTCGTAAAATAAACAAAACACCGGGAGCGTTCTGTTACCTAGCGCATCCGAATTTTACCGACTACAGTGTAAATGGTTTGGAAACGGGGGCGCTAGCGCAACTGCCCTACAATGCGGCATACGATAGTGCGATCGTTGGTTTGCCGTTGCGCAGTGGTTTAGCGAGTAATGGCAGTGCTAATTACGTAGACTATCCACAGGGCAATTATTTTAACTACTACAAAAAGCTTTTGTACAATGGCTACCACCTCGGTATAGGTTACGATCACGATAATCATTACACGAATTTTGGAAGGGGCAATGCGGGTCGTTTAGTGGTGATGATGCCATCACTTACCAAGCAGAATTTTTTTGAAGCCATGCGTTTGATGCGCTTCTATGGTAGCGATGATGGTAACGCCAAAATTCATTACTACTTAAACGGGCAGGGGATGGGCTCTATTTTTTCGGGGGATGAATTACCTAAAATTGAACTTAAACACGAGGACCCTGATGGTGAACTGGCCGATACTATTAAGGTTTGGAGAGGATCGGCGGGTAGCGGTGGTTGGTGGGCAGAGGTCATTCATTTAGAAACAGAAACAAATGAACTGAACTACACCGATCAGAATTTATTTCCGGGAAGGGAGTATTATTATTTTATTGAAATTCGTCAAAAGGATGGTCAATGGATCATGACATCGCCAATTTGGTACACTGGTTCAATAAAAATGGGGAGCAGAACAATTGAGAACGGATTGAAATTTGTGTGTTATCCAAACCCAGTGAAGGACAAGTTGACGGTTAGTTTTTATGCTGATTTCGTTGGACAAATTTTTATCTACGATGCATCAGGCAAGGAAATGCTTCACGCCAAGTACAAGGGGCAACATTTTAGAACGACTTTAAACGGTTACACACCGGGTATTTATACCGTTATTGCGCGTACGGGCAATTTATCGGCTACTCAAAAAATAGTGATCGAATAATTTACTGTACAGATGCTCTTTTTAAACGGTCGTTGATGGCTGGTCCAAGGCCCGTTTCAGGGAGTAGGGGGGCAATTACGATTTCACTGGCATCAGCATCTGCGTCGTGCAATATTTTGAAGAGTTTGAGTGCGGCTTCATAGGTGTTTGAAGTAGCCGACAATTGATAGGTTTTAACGGAATGTATTTCAATATCCGTATTTCCGAAAAGGATCAGGGACGTTTTTTGGTCGCTATGTATTTTACTCAGTTCACAAACATCGCCAACATAGAGTGGTTTTCTTGGGGCGTAGTGACTTTTGAGTTGTCCGGGTGCTTTTGGATCACCAGAGAGGTTGATGTGCAGCCTTACTTGACCAATTTCTCTTTCAATGTTTTCGATACTAATACCGCCAAGTCGATAGATAACAACTTCGTCGTTTTCCATACCAACGATGGTAGATTCGAGACCTACCTTGCAAGGCCCCCCATCGAGAATGTACTTTATTTTATGACCTAATTGTTGATCAACATGAGCGGGGTCGGTAGGACTGATATAACCAAACGGATTAGCAGAAGGAGCTGCAAGGGGCAGGTTAATTTCCTTCAATAGGGCCAGGGTGATAGGATGATCGGGGATTCGAACGGCGACTTGAGGTAATCCTGAAGTTACGAGGTCGGGAACAATTGCTTTTTTAGTGAGCAGCAAGGTCAGTGGTCCCGGCCAAAATTTTTTCGCGAGCACCATTAATTTTTCCGGGATAGCCTCTGCGTATTTCAACACTTCGCTAATCGCATGCACGTGAATAATTAGTGGGTCGAAAGCGGGACGTTCTTTCACTGAAAAAACAGAAAGAACCGCTTTTTCATTAAGCGCATTGGCAGCGAGTCCGTATACGGTTTCAGTAGGAATGGCGACCAATTCACCGTCCCTTAAGAGATGAATCGCTTTTTCAATATTGTTACCGATGATTGCCACTCTACAAAGATACGATTATCTCGGTGGAAAGGTCAATAGGGTAAACCTGCTTATGTTGTCGCATCCGCCACTTGGTAAGCATCAATCGGTTGCGGCAGGGAGACGCCATTTGAAATATCATCGCGGTTAAGCATCGCTAATCGATAGAGATGGCTCACATCGATACAGAGGTGATCGAATTCTTCGGTAACACGGCCAATGATGCGGTAGCAACCTGGTCCGGTAAATGGAAACGATTTTACAGAAGGCGGAAAGTGAACGGTGTCTAACCAAGCCCCTTCAATATCAAGAAAAGTGCCGAAGTGCATACGTTCGCCCTTGCTGGTGCCGGTGTTTTTTGTGGTGACGAGGTAGCCAATGATTTCAACTGTTTTTCCGACAAATTTAGTAAGTGCAGCTGCTGTGAGGGTGTTGGTGATTTTCTCTTTTAATAATAAGAAAGGAGAGCAAAGAGGAAAACCAAAGAGTTCAATTTGATCGAAGGCTTCATCGAGCCAGTTGTTTTCAAGTTCAGGTAGTTCGAACACGATGGGCTCGGGGGTAAACAAAACGTTTTTATCCGGTTGTTTAATTGGATTAATGTACATGTGCGCCTGCCATAGTAATTTTTTCTTGTCTTTTTGAAAACAAGACAAGGCCCCTGCGCGTATTAGTAAACGAAGTTGTTCAATACTGATGGCTGTCCGCCGCACGAACTCATATAAATCAGTATAGAGCCCGTTTTTTTCGCGTTCGCTGAGAATCATTTCAACCACAGACGCATTTAGTTCATTGATCATGGCCATGCCGAGGTAAATGACCCTCCCCTTTATTTCACACATAGCAGTGCTTGTGTTTATGCAAGGCGGTACAATAACAGCGCCATGCATTCGCGCTTCGTGGATGTAGACATCTTTGCGATAAAATCCACCACCATTATTGAGTGTGGCTACCATGTATTCGAGCGGGTAATAGGCTTTTAAATAAAGCGCTTGGTAGCTTTCAACAGCGTAACTAGCAGAGTGTCCCTTTGAAAAAGCGAAATTGGCAAAACTCTCAATTTG
>JACCDS011940828.1_pt1 | contig 20272 bp, 23 predicted proteins | sample 7446441 | NCBI WGS metagenome assembly JACCDS01 (sample SAMN15323445, study PRJNA562643) | freshwater metagenome | isolation source: river surface water | place: USA:Blue River Watershed | collected 2017-08-17
GAAACCAAAACGACGGCCTACAGTCCCGCCCATGAACCCGATCCGTCCTGTCCTTCCTGTGTTGTTCGTGCCCCACGGCTCGCCGATGTTTGCGCTGCAGCCCGGACCGGCTGGCGCCGCCATGAGCAATGTGGTGGCCCGCCTGCGCACGCCCCGTGCCATCGTGGTGCTCAGCCCGCACTGGGAAACGGCCGTCCCCACCGTGGGAACCGCCACCCGGCTGGAGACCCTCCATGACTTCGGCGGCTTTGACCCGCGCCTCTTCGAAATCGATTACCCCGCCACCGGCAGCCCCGAAGCCGCGCAACAGGTGGTGGCCGCCTTGCAGGCAGCGGGTCTGCCTGTGGCCACCGATGCCACACGCGGCCTGGACCACGGCGCCTGGGTCCCGCTGCGGCAGATGTTCCCTGATGCCGACGTGCCGGTGGTGCCCCTGTCGGTGCAGCACCACGGCGGCCCGCAGCACGCCTGGCGTGTGGGCCAGGCCCTGGCCCCGCTGGCGCAGCAGGGCCTCCTGATCGTGGCCTCGGGCAACGTCACGCACAACCTGCGCGATTGGCAGATCGTCAGCATGACGGGACAGCCCACACCCGACTACGTGCAGCAGTTTGCCGACTGGGTCTACGCGCAGATGGTCGGTGGACACACCGACGCCCTGCTGAACTACCGGAAGACTCAGCCGGCAGGTGTACGCGCCCATCCGCGCGACGAACACCTGCTGCCACTGTTCACCGCGCTCGGTGCGGCGGGTGAGGATGCCCTGCCCGAAGCCTTCTACCGCGGCATCTACGACCACGTGATCGCGATGGACGGCTATGCATTCATTTGACTTTGCGGGACAGATCTTCAGCTCTGTCCCTATCTGATGACCTTGCGGGACAGATCTTCAGCTCTGTCCCCAACTGATTAAGCAAACCATGAACACCACCTACACCCCCGTGGCCAAAAGCCTGCACTGGTTGATGGCCCTGCTCATCCTGGGCCTGCTGGCGCTGGGCACTTACATGAGTGAACTGCCGCTGTCGCCACAAAAGCTCGAACTCTATGCCTGGCACAAGTGGACAGGCGTCACCGTCTTCCTGCTGGTCTGGTTGCGCCTGGCCTGGCGCGTCGCGCACCGCCCGCCCGGGCTGCCCGCATCGCTCTCGCCCCGCATGCGTCTGGTGGCACACGCAGGCCATGCCGCGCTGTACGTGCTGATGGTCCTGATCCCGCTCAGTGGCTGGCTCATGAGCTCGGCCAAAGGCTTCCAGACCGTCTGGTTCGGTGTGTTGCCGATCCCTGACCTGATCGGCAAGTACAGGCTGCTGGGCGAGATCCTGCAGCAAGTCCACGAGGCGCTGAGCAGCCTGTTGATGCTCACGCTGGCAGGCCATGTGGCCGCCGCGCTCTGGCACCACTTTGTCCTCAAGGACGACACCCTGCGCCGCATGCGCTGAATTTTCAGGAGCCACCATGAAACATTGGATCGCCATCCTGGCCCTGAGTGCCAGCGCCGCAGGCAGTGCCCATGCCGTCACCTACCTGGCGGTGGTGCCCGAGAAAAGCAGCATCACTTTCGCCTACAGACAGATGGGCGTGGCGATGGACGGCAAGTTCAAAAAGTTCAACGCCCAGGTGCAGCTGGACACCACCAAGGCCGACAAGACCAAAGGCAGCATCGACATCGATCTGGCCAGCATCGACACCGGTTCGAGCGAGGCCGATCAGGAAGTGGTGGGCAAATCGTGGTTCAACGTGGCCGCGCACCCCAAGGCCAGCTTTGTGCTCAAGACCCTCAAACCGGCAGGTGCGAATGCGTACGAGGCCGTCGGGCAGCTCACCATCAAGGGCCAGACGCGCGAGCTGGTCGCACCCGCAAGGCTTTCGCCACAAGGCCAGCTGACCGGCAGCTTCGTGCTCAGGCGCGCCGACTTCGGCATCGGTGAAGGCCTGTGGGCCAAGTTCGATGTCGTGGCCAACGAGGTCACCGTGCATTTCAACCTCAACCTCAAATGATTTTCAACCTGGAGTCTTCATGAAATCCTTCAAGCCAATGTCGAAACTGTCGATGGCCACCGCCCTCTTGATCGCCCTGGCCGGCAGCGCCATCGCTGCACCTTTGACCTACAACGTCGATGGCAGCCACAACTTCCCGCGTTTCTCGTGTTCGCACTTTGGCTTGTCCACCCAGCTGAGCAGCTTCAAAAACACCAGCGGCAAGGTCGTATTCGACGCCGAAGCCAGAACCGGCAGCGTGGACATCACCATCGACATGAAGTCGGTCAACACAGGCTTTGAGGACTTCAATGGCCACATCCAGGGCGAAGACTTCCTGCACACCGCGAAGTTCCCCACCGCCACCTTCAAGTCGAGCAAGGTCAACTTCGAAGGTGACAAGCCCAGAAGCATCGACGGCGTGCTGACCATCAAGGGCGTGAGCAGGCCCGTCACGCTGACCGTGACCAGCTTCCTGGCCATGCCCCACCCGATGCTGAAAAAACCTGCCATCGGCGCCAATGCCTTCACCACCATCAGGCGTTCCGAGTTCAATGCGGGCAAGTTTGCGCCGCATGTGGGCGACGAAGTGCGCATCGACATCGCGCTTGAAGCGATCGCTCAGTGATCCCCTGACAGTCTGCGCAGACCGATGGACTGCGCCGTGAGGCGTCAGTCCATTCAGACAGCTGTCGCCGCCTGAGTGGGAGCGCCGTCTGAAAGGGTGTCAGGCTTTACGGCACCAAATTCATCGCGCAGGGCTGCGCCATGCGCATCGAGTGCAGGCGCAGAGGCAAAGCGGCTGCCGTCCCACTCCACACCCCAGGGGGGTGCCGGCACGTCCACCTCGCGGCCCTGAACCGTCATGCGGTGGGTGCGCAACTGCGGGTGCTGGATCAGGTCATGCACCGAGTTGATCTGGCCAAATGCGGTCTGTGCCTCGGTCAGGCGATCGACCACAGTGGCGCTGGTGAGCGTGCCCAAGACCTCGGCGACGCAACCGTCCACAAAGGTGCGGTGTTCCACGCGTGCGGCATTGCCCTGGCAACGCGCATCATCGAGCAACTCCGGGCGGCACAAGACAATGCGGCAGAAATCAGCCCACTCGCGCTCGTTCTGGATCGAAATGACGATTTCCCGCCCATCGGCACAGGTGAATGCGCCATAGGGCGCAATCGTCGGGTGCTTGAGGCCCACCCGCTCAGGCGCCTTGCCTCCGTAGCGTGTCTGCAGATAGGGCACGCTCATCAGCTCCGCCGCAGAACCGAACAGCGACACCTTGACCGCAGAGCCCCGGCCGGTGCGCTCGCGCTGCAGCAGGGCCTGCTGGATGCCGATCAGTGCATTCATGCCGGCCGTGATGTCGCAGACCGACACACCGATGCGGCCCCATTCCCCGGGCGCACCACTGATGGCCACCAGTCCGCTTTCAGCCTGCACCAGCAGGTCGTAGGCCTTGAGACCAAAGAACTTGCCATCGTCACCGTAGCCGCTGATGTCGCAGGTGATCAGACGGGGGTGACGCTGGCGCAGCGTGGTCGAGCCGATGCCCAGCCGCTCGGTGGCGCCCGGCGCCAGGTTCTGGATGAACACATCGGCCTTGGCCAGCATCCGTTCGAGCAATTGCAGGTCCTCGTCCTGCTTGAGGTTGAGCGCAATCGATTCCTTGCCTCGGTTGATCCACACCCAATAGGACGACTCACCGTGCACGGTGCGGTCGTAGCCACGGGCGAAATCGCCCTCGGGGCGTTCGATCTTGATCACGCGCGCACCGGCGTCGGCCAGGCGGCTGCTGCAGTAGGGCGCGGCCACAGCCTGTTCAAGCGCCACCACCAGAAGGCCATGGAGGGGGCGTTCGGTGTGGGTTGAGGGGGTACTGCTCATGCTCTCTCCGTGTTGGCGAATGACGGGAATTGTGTCGCGTGTCGGTGTTGGCGGGCATTTGAATTGCACGAATCCAGCATTGCGATGACCGCAACACGCCTGTTGCGACCGCAGCAACGCAGCGTGAACGTTTTTGAAATTGCGCAGCCATGGGGCCTCCAGCACAGTACGCCCCCATCCCCCAACCTGGAGACAACTTCATGAAATTCCGTTCCATGGCCCGTGCCATCACCCTCGCGCCCCTGGCTGCTGCCTTGCTGGCTGGCGCTGCGCAGGCGCAGACCCGCGATGTCAAGATCTACGCCTTTGGCGCCAAGAGCGGTGTGGTCCGCATCTTTGGTCTCAACAGCGAAGCCGCCATGAAAGCCGCGGCCGATCAGATCAACAAGAGCGGTGGTGTGACTTTGGGTGATGGCAGCAAGGGCCGTCTGGTCATCGAGTACCTGGATGACCGCTGCAACGCCGAAGAAGGCATCAATGCGCTGCGCCGCATTGCCGCGCAGCCGGATGCGTTTGTGGCCGTGGGTCCGACCTGCTCCAACGTGGCCGAGCCGGCCTTCGGTATCCTGCAGAAGAAAGCTGGCGACGCAAGCGACTCCGGCCTGCAGTTCCCCATCTACACCGACGTTGCCGCCAAAGGGGGTCTGGCCAGCATGTCCCAGTGGGCCTTCCGCAACGTGCCCAGCGAGTCGAACATGTACAAGAGCCTGTTCGAATGGATCAAGAGCGCCTATCCCGAGGTCAAGACCATCTGGGGCGGCGTCGAGAAGGATTTCGCACACAGCAACGCCACCTTCAACGTGATGAAGGACCACGCCAGCAAGACGGGTTTCGAAGTCAAGGGCCAGAGCGAGTGGTTGCTGGCCGACACCAGCTTTTCGACGCAGGTGCGCGAGATGCGCCGTGGTGAAGCCGACCTGGTCATGATCTCGGCCCACCCATTCACGACCTGTGGCGTACTCAAGGAAATGCAGCGTCAGGGCGTCAAGCCCAAGATGCTGGTTGGCCTGACCAGCTCCTCGAGCATGGAGACCTTGCAGGGCTGTGCTGCGCAGGCCGAGGGCATGATCATTCCGACGAGTTTCGCTCCCGTGACGGCCGAAGCCCGCCATGCCGCCAAGGCAGTGCAGACGCTGGGCGCAAGCATGGACCTGCACAACGCGGCGGCCTGGGAAAACATCTTCACGCTCAAGGAGCTGATCGAGAAGGCCAGAATCATGGCCCGGCCAGACACCGCGCAGGCTGACCGCAACAAGATGCGTGAAGCCCTGGCCAGCATGAAGGAAACCACGGGCCTGCTGGGCAAGATCGGCCGCACCGACGACCGTGAAGCCATCAAGCCCTTCCTGTTCGTACAGGCCAGAAAAGGCGAGTGGGCTGTGGCCCACGCGCCCAAGTGATCGCCATGCCCAACGGAGACAAGCATGTCCTGGATTGACCTGCTGGACCTCGTGCAGTCGGTGTTTGACGGCGTGATGTTCGGTGCCACCTACGCACTGATCGGCATCGGCTTCACGCTGATCTTCGGTGTGATGCACAAGATCAACCTGTCTTACGCGGCCGCTTCGGTGGGCGCGGCCTACCTCAGTCTGCTGGTCGTCCAGATCGCGCCCACGCCGCTGGTTTACCTGGCTGCCGCCCTGCTGGGCGGTGTGCTGGGGGCGCTGGTGTACCTGGTGTGCTTTCGTTTTCTGCCGCTCAATCAGCCGCTGGCCACGCTCATGTCCACTGTGGGCATGCTGCTGGTGCTCGAGGAGGCCATCGTGCACGCCACCGCAGGCATGCCGCAGAACTACCCTGCGGCCTTTTCCGGGGTGGTATTCCACATGGGGCCCTTCATGCTGCGCGGCGACCTGATGTTCGTCTTCGCACTGGGTTGTGCCGCCATGGTGGGCCTCAAGCTGATGCTCGAAAAGACCCGGCTGGGCCTGGCCACACGCGCAGTGGCCCAGCAGTCCGTCGCGGCAAGGCTGTGCGGCATGAGCGTTTCTTCCACCAACGCCACGACGTTCGTGATTGCCGGTTTCCTGGGGGGCACTGCTGGAGCCATGACGGGCGCGGCGATTGGCGTGCTCTCGCCCCTGCTGACCTTGCCAATGACCGTCAAAGGTCTGGTGGTCACCGTCATCGGTGGCCTGGGCAGCATCCCGGGGGCCATCGTCGCTGGTCTGGTGGTCGGCGGCGTGGAAAACCTCTTCCAATTCCTGCGCGGGGTCAGCGAGCGTGACATCTACGTGATGCTGATGCTCTTCGCCTTCCTGGTTTTCCGTCCCGGTGGCCTGTTTGCAGCGCCTGGCGGTCGTGACTGAGCCAGTCCCCCTTACGGAGTTTGTGTCATGGATTTCTACATTGGCTTGATGCAGGTCATAGGGGTGCACACCTTGCTGGGCCTGTCGGCCTGGTGCGTGCTGCACACGGGGCAGGTCAGCCTGGCCCAGGGCGGTTTTTTTGCCATCGGCGCCTACGGTGCCGGTATGCTGACCGCGATGTTCGGCTGGCCACTGGGCTGGGCCCTGCTGGCCGGTGCGCTGGTTTCTGGCGGAGTGGCCGTTGCAGTGGGCTTCCCGGCCCTGCGGGTCAAGGGCCTGATGCTGGTGGTGGCCACCACGGCCTTTGCCGAAATCGTGCGATTGGTGTTCTTCAATTTCAAGTGGCAGGTCCAACTGCCGCAGGGCATGGTTGGGCCCGATGGCGGGCTGGGTTTTGGCGGTATCCGCTACTTCCCTTCCAACGGCTGGACGGGTCTGCAGGTGCTGCTCCTGATCTGGACATTGGTCGCAGCCGTGATGGTCTTGCTGTGGCTGCTTGACCGCACCCGCATCGGGACGCTCTGGCGTGCAGTCGGTGAGGACGAGGTCGCTGCGCAGAGCGCCGGCATCAGCCTCACCGCAGCCAAGGTCTCGGCCTTTGGCATCGGCGGCGTGATCGCCGGACTGGCCGGTGGCATCTTCAGCCACAACACCACACACATCGAGCACGGCAACTTCACCATTCTGCTGGCCACGTTTGCCATTGCCTACCCGATCCTGGGTGGGCTCAAGAGTCTGGCGGGCACTCTGGTCGCCGTGGTCTTCATCCAGGGCGTTCTGATCGAGGGTCTTCGCTTCCTCGGAGACTGGCGAAGCCTGCTGTTTGGCGCGCTGATCCTGCTGGTGATGTTGGTGCGTCCGGGTGGCGTGCTCGGCGCGCCGCTGGCGCTGCCTGCCTTCCTGCGCCGCAAACCACAAGGCGCAACCCTGATGTCTGCCGAAAGGACCCGCCATGCTTGAACTGCGCAACGTCTCCCGCCACTTTGGCGGTGTCCGGGCGGTCGACGGTCTGGACCTGCAGGTGCACCGGGGCGAGATCCTCGGCCTGATCGGCCCCAATGGTTCGGGCAAGAGCACGACCGTGAACCTGATCTCGGGCCTCTACCAGCCCACTGCGGGCAGCGTGGTGTTCCAGGGCGAAGACATTTCCGCCCTGCCCACGCACCTGCGTGCCCAGCGCGGCATTGCCCGAACCTTCCAGAACATCCGGCTGTTCTCGCAGCTGACGGTCTGGCAGAACCTCTGGGCAGCCCGCGTCGAGCGTGGCACCGGTTGGGCCGGCTTCAAGGCCCGCTGGCTGGCGGGTGCCGACCAGGGCCGTGCGCAAGCCGAGCAGATCCTCGAATTCAGCGGCCTGCAGGGCAAACGCGATGTGCTGGCGGGCAACCTCGCTTTTGGCGAGCAGCGCCGCCTCGAGCTTGCACGTGCTGCCGTCTCGGGCGCGCCCCTGCTGTTGCTCGACGAACCCGCCGCCGGCATGAATGCCGAAGAGATCGAGGACCTCGACCAGCGCATCCGCGTTCTGCGAGACCAGGGGCGCACCGTGGTCTTGATCGAGCACCACATGGAGCTCGTGATGGGCGTGTGCGACCGGGTAGTGGTACTGAACTTCGGCCGCAAGATTGCCGAAGGGCGCCCCGAGGAAGTGCAGAACGACGAGCAGGTGCGCGCCGCTTACCTCGGCTCGGACGACAACGATGAACTGATGAACGCCGCATTGGCGGCGTAAGGAGAGCGCGATGCTTGAAATCCAGGGACTGGCCTGTGCCTACGGAAAGATCGAGGCGCTGCGCGACGTGAGCCTGTCGGCCAGAGCCGGTGAGGTGACCTGTCTGCTCGGCCCCAATGGCGCTGGCAAGACCACGCTGATGATGACGCTTGCCGGCATCCTGCAGCCCACGCGCGGCAGCATCACCTTTGAGGGCGAGAGCCTGCTTGGCCTCTCGCCCGCTCAGATCGTGGACCGCGGCCTGGCCCTGGTGCCGGAGAACCGGCTGGTGTTTCCGGCCCTGAGCGTGCGCGAAAACCTGATGGCCGGGGCTTACCGGCGCAAGGACCGCGCAGCGATTGCCAGCGACATCGAGGAGCAGCTGGCGCGTTTTCCCCGCCTGCGTGAACGCATCGATCAGCTTGCCGGCACCCTCTCGGGCGGTGAGCAGCAAATGCTGGCGCTGGCGCGCGGGCTCATGTCACGCCCGCGCCTGTTGCTCATGGACGAGCCCTCCGTCGGCCTGGCGCCCAAGGTGGTGGCCGAGATCTTCGGCATCATCCGCCAGCTGCATGCCGAAGGCACCAGCATTTTTCTGGTCGAGCAGAACGTGCACATGGCGCTCAAGGTGGCGCAGCACTTTTTCCTGCTGCAACAGGGCCGCGTGACCTTCACTGGCACACCCGCCGACCTGGCCGGCGATGATGTGATCCAGCGCGCCTACCTGGCTGGCAGCGACCACGCACGCACAGCATCAGTGGCCTGACATGGATTTTCTCCAGCGCACGCTCGACGGTCTGCTGGAGGCTGGCCCCTATGCCCTCGTCGGGATGGGCCTGACGCTGGGCTTTGGCATGCTGCGTCGCGTGAATCTGGCCTATGGCGCAGGCGCCATGCTGGGCGCCTATCTGGGCTCCTGGCTGCATGTGCGCCTGGATTGGCCTGCACTGGCCGTTCTGCCCAGCGTGGTGCTGGCAGCATCACTCGCCGGCCTTTACGTGAAGTGGCTGTGCTTTCACGACACCGACCGCAGCACCGACCTCCCGCAGCGCGCCAGCATGACTGTCAGCGGTGCGGATGCGCGTGAGGTCGTGGCTCTCGCGTCCAGCTTCGCGGTGTGGATGCAGCTCGAGCAGCTGAGCGTGAACCTGTTGCCGCGACACCTTAACCCATTCCCTGACCTGGCCTCCACGCGCGAATGGGCGCTGGGCCCGTTGGGCCTGCGGCCCGACCGCCTCGTCATGTGTCTGCTGGCCGTGGCGCTGGTACTGTACCTGGCGCGCTGGATGCAGGTCAGCCGGACGGGCCTGGCTCTGCGGGCCACGGCCGACCACCCACTGGCTGCGCACCTCTCGGGCCTGCGGGTGCCAGCCCTGCAGCGGCTAGGCTTTGTGCTGGCCTGCGGGCTCTCGGGAGTGGCGGCCTGCGTGGTCCTTGCCCTCGAAGGACAGGTGACGCCGATGTTCGGCATGTGGATGCTGATGAAGGGGCTTGCCGCTGCCGTGATCGGTGGGCTGGGCCATCTGCGCGGCGTGCTCGCTGGCGCGGCTTTGCTGGGCGTGGTCGAAGCCCATGCGCAGGCCCTGCTGGGCCCGCTGGCTCGGGACGCCGCCACCTGGGCCCTGCTGCTGCTGGCCCTGGTGTGGCATTGCGGTTGGCCTGCGCGCCACAGGGCGGGAGGCCAGCATGCGTGATGCGCTGTGTGCCAGCGAACCGGGTGTTGGCCTGGTCATCCAGATGGTGGTGCTTTGCCTCGTGTCCTTGTCGGCCTGGCTGGTGCTGCGTGTGGGGCGAATTTCTCTGGGACAGCAGGCGTATTTCGGCATCGGTGGCTATTGCGCCGCCTTCCTCACTGCGGTGGCCGACTGGTCCTTGGGTCATGCCCTGCTGGCTGCCACGCTGTGCGGAGCAGCCTCGGCCTTTTTCATGTCCTGGCCCTTGCTGCGCTTGCCCGGCCTGCACTACGCCGTCGGAACGCTGGCGATGGCCGAGCTGGTCAGGCTGGGGCTCTCGGGCTGGACATACCAGGTGCCGCAAGGGCAGGGACAGATGGCCGGGCCCGACGGCGTGCACGGGTTCCGCGACATCCGCTGGCTGTTCGATCACCAGGTCGGGCAGACCGAATACATGGTCATGGCCTTGCTGTCCCTGGCCACGGTGCTGGGCTTGCTGTTCTGGATGGGGCGCACACGCCTGGGCCTGGCCATTGAGGGGGTGGGCCATGACGAAGTGCTGGCCGACAGCCAGGGTCTGCCGGTGCAGCGCATTCGCTTGCTGGTCATGTCGCTGGCCGGTGCAGTGGCGGCCTTTGCCGGCGGACTTTATGCCCATCAGCTGACCTACCTGGAGCCCGCGATCTTCGATCCCATGCTGGGCATCCACGCCGTCGGGTACTCGATGCTGGGGGGGCTGGCCACACCCGCAGGCCCGCTTCTGGGCGCCATGCTGGATCTTGGTCTGCTCGAGGCCACCCGGTTCTTCGAGGGTTGGCGCATGGTGTTGTTCGGCACGCTGGTGGCCGTGTTCCTGCGCTGGCGTCCGCGTGGCCTGCTCGATGAAGCGCTGGCCCGGCGCGCTGTTTCTGCCTGGCGTGCCGTGCGTGTGCGTCGCAGTCTCACTTCTCCCGCCCCAGGCCAGACCTGAGGTTTCACCTGTTTTTCGAAGGAAATCCCATGAAAAAAAACCTTCTGCTGGACCAGCGCACCGTCATCGTCACCGGAGCCGCCACCGGCATCGGCCAGGCCTTTGCCGTGCAATCTGCTACCCAGGGCGCCAACGTGGTGGTGGCCGATATGAACGAGGCCGACGAGACGGTCAGGCTCATCGAAGCAGCGGGCGGTCAGGCCATCGCTGTGCGCGTGGATGTGTCGGATCAGGCCTCGGTCGATGCCATGGCTGCCGCAGCACTGCAGCGCTTTGGCCGCATCGATGGTTTGATCAACAACGCCGCCTACTTCCGCGAAGTCAAGCTCACGCCATTTGAAGAAATCGATCCCGCCATCTGGGAGCGCATCTTCCGCGTCAACGTGCAGGGCGTGTGGAATTGCTGCAAGGCGGTGATGCCTGCCATGCGGGCGCAGAACGGCGGCGCCATCGTCAACATCGCCTCGGTGGTGGCGGTGGCTGGCCAGCCGGGCTACCTGCACTACGTCGCTTCCAAGGGCGCGGTGCTGGCCATGACCAAGGGCCTGGCCAAGGAGTGTGGTGCCAGCCATGTGCGTGTGAACGTGATTGCCCCGGGTTTCGTCATCACCGACGCCACCAAAAACAGGCCGGTGGAATGGCAACAGAGCTTCCTCAAGGCCCGCGCCATCTCGCGTGAGCAGCGCCCCGACGACCTGGTGGGCACCGCGATCTACCTGATGTCGGACCTGTCCGCCTTCGTGTCCGGCCAGACCATCGTGGTCGACGGCGGCCACATCATGTACTGAGATCCCCGACACATTCTGGAGACACACCATGCACGACATCATCCTTCACCATTACGAGTTTTCCACCTTCTCCGAAAAGGTCCGCATTGCGCTGGGCTTCAAGCAGTTGAGCTGGCGTTCGGTTGACATCCCGGGCCTGCCGCCGCGTCCGCTGCTCTCGCCGCTGACCGGCGGCTACCGCCGTGCTCCGGTGCTGCAGGTGGGGGCCGACATCTATTGCGACACGCATGCCATCCTCGCGGCCATCGAGCGCCTGCAGCCCCAGCGCACGCTGTTCCCGGCCGGCAGCGAAGGTCTGGCCAGGGGCCTGGGCTTTGCGTGGGAGCGTCAGATGTGGGTGCCGACCATCGGCGTGCTGGTGCACTTCATCGGCGAGCACATCCCGCCCGAATTCATCAAGGATCGCAAGGAAGGTTATCTGGGCATCGACATCTCCAAAGAGGCGATGGCGCCTCAGTTCCAGGAGCACCTGCAGTTCGTGCGCGGGCAGATGGCCTGGCTGGCACAGGCGCTGTCTGCCCGCCCCTTCCTGTTTGGCGCTGCGCCCAGTGCCGCCGACCTGGCTTGCTGGCAGACGATCTTTCTGCTGCGCAAGAACTGTCCGCCCGAAGTGGACGCGCTGCTGGGCCTGCATGCCATCCAGGCCTGGTACGACTGCATCCTGGCCATGGGCCACGGGCACTCCACCCCCATGACCCCCGAAGCAGCGTTTGACATCGCCCGCCAGGCCAGCCCCGCCCCCGTGACCCACCTGCAGCCTGACGGTGACCCGGGCGGGCTGAAGGCCGGCACCACCGTGCGCATCACGCCCGATGACAACGCCCGTGTGCCCGTCACCGGCACGCTGGTGGCGGCCGACGCCTTTGACATCGTGGTCCATCACCACGATGCACAAGCCGGCGACCTGCACATCCACTTCCCGCGTCCGGGCTACACCGTCGAAGCCCTCTGACCTTTCACAGTCCTTTTCACTCAGGAGTCCCACATGAGCATCCAGGAAACCAACAAGCAACTCTGCCGCGAATACTTCCAGGCCTTCCTGGCCCGGGACACCGCATGGATGGCACGTCACATCGCCCCCGAATTTGTACGCCACGACCCGGGCCTGCCCTTTGAAGTCCGTGGGCCCAAGGGTGTGACAGAGCTCCACGACGCGCTGCTGCCCGCCTTTCCCGACATGGTGTTGCCGCTGCTGGACTTTGTGGCCGAAGGCGACAAGGTGCTGGTCCGCCTGAAGGTCCAGGGCACCCATACAGGCGCTTTCGGCGACATGGCTGCCACGGGCCGCAAGATCGATATCGATGTGCTCGACCTGTTCCAGTTCAAGGACGGGGTGCTGGTCGAACATTGGGCCTTGCTGGACAATCTGGGCATGCTCAAGCAGCTCGGCGCGCTGCCCCAGTGACCCTCAGGAGACGCTTTCATGCAACTGCTGGCCAACACCACATCGCCTTTTGTGCGCATTGCGCGCATCGCCATGATCGAAAAAGGTCTGGAAGTCGAGCCGACCATTGTTGACCCTTGGGCCGACGATGCCCGTCTGCGTGAGGCCAATGCCGCCACCCGTGTGCCCTCGCTGGTGCTGGACAACGGCATCCCGCTGACCGAGAGCTTGCTGATCGTGCAGTGGCTCGAAGCCACCCGCCCAGCGCCGCAGTGGCCCAGCCTGCTGGGCAGCGATCCGCAGGGCGTTGCCGCTGTGCTTTCGCGTGCAGGCGTCGCCCTCGGTGCCATCGAGGCTTCGGTGCACACCATCATCACCCGCAAGGTCACGGCCCCCGTGCTGTTTGACGAGACCCCCGTCGGCCTGCGCCGCAGGCGGACCATGATCGAGGGCATGCAGCGGCTGGAGGCGGTGGCGGTCGATATGGGCGGCAAGGATCCGGCTGCACAAGCCCCGACCCTGGACACGGTTTGCGCCGTGGTGCTGCATGACTACCAGCAGCTGCGTTACGCCGACCAGCCCTGGCTGCCTGCAACGCCCGCGCTCAGGCAGCTGGCAGAGGCTGTTCGCGTCCGCCCCGCCTTTGCCCAGACCCTGCCGCACCTGTGATTGACTGCTGCCGCAGTCTGGTCTTCAGTGCGGAGGGTCTTCGCCAGCGGCCACGGCGGCGAGCTGGCTGACCAGCTGGCCCAGCGGTGTCTGCTGGGCGGGTCGGCTGCGGGTGCAGATTTGCATGCTGCGCAAGGCCCACTCGTCCTCCAGCGGCAGCACCTTGAGCTGCATGGCCTGGGCAAAGCTGCGCGCCGCAGCCAGCGGCAGGATGCCAATGCCCAAACCCGCCTGCACGGCGCGGCAGACGGCTTCGAAGCTGCGCACCTGTACCCGCAGCGCCATGGTGTGCATCTGCAATTCAGCCTGTTCCGTGAGCAGACGCGTGAGCGTGCTGCCAGCTTCGAGCCCGACCAGGTCCCGGTCGAAGAGATCGGAAAACCTGACCTGCGGCCCTTGCAGCGGATCGTTCTGGACCAGCACCGCCGCGAGCTGGTCGGTTCGATAGGCCTGGCACCAGAGGCCGGTGGTGTCAGCGCCTTCGACCACCACGCCAAGGTCAGCATCGCCTGAACGCACTCGGCGGATCACTTCATCGCTCCAGGACTCTTCGAGCACGATGCGCACGTTGGCATGGCGGGCCTGGAAATGCGCCACATCCGAGGGCAGGAACTGCGCCATCGCCGAGGTGTTGCCCAGTATGCGCAAGACCGCGTTGCGTCCAGAGGCGTAGTTGCCCATTTCCGCACGCATGTGGTTGACCGAGGCAATGACCTCGCGGGCATGCTTGAGCAGGTGTTCCCCGGCTGGTGTCAGTTGCAGTCCGCGTGAGTGGCGCTCAAAAAGTTGGGCCTTGAACTGGTGCTCCAGCAGGGACAGCCGACGGCTTGCTGCCGGGACCGTGATGAAGCAGGCCTCGGCTGCGCGCGTGAGGTTCTGCAGCTCGGCCGCCTTGACGAACAGCGCCAGTGAGTCGATATCCGGGAGCATGCGGGAATTCTATCGGCCAGCGCCCGACTTGGCTTGCAGATGCGTCAACGCGCCGTTGCTCACTTTCCAATTCACGGGCGCAAGGGGCATGCCTATAGTGACAGCCATCCCCATCTGAACCCACCAGGAAGACACCATGAAGAAAATGTTGATCGGGGACCAGTGGACGGGGGCCAGCGATGGCCGCACCCTGCCGGTGGTCTCCCCCAGCAATGGCCAGGCCTTTGACGCGATCCCGCGGGGCACCGCCCAAGACGTTGACCGCGCGGTGCAGGCGGCGCGGGCTTCCCTGAGTGGCCCCTGGGGCCAGCTCACGGCCGCGGAGCGAGGCCGCATCATGCTGCGCATCGCCCAGAAGGTGCTCGACCATGAAGAGGAGCTGGCGCAGATCGAGGCCAAGGACACAGGCAAACCCTTGACCACCGCGCGCAATGACATCAAGGTGCTGGCGCGCTACTTCGAGTTCTACGCCGGTGGCGCCGACAAGCTCCACGGCGAGACGATTCCCTTCCTCAACGGCCACCAGGTCAGCCTGATCCGCGAGCCGCTGGGCGTGACCGCGCACATCATCCCCTGGAACTATCCGGCACAGATGCTGGGCCGCACCGTTGCCCCGGCGCTGGCCATGGGCAACGGCACAGTGCTCAAGCCGGCCGAAGACACCAGCCTGTCGGCCATCCGTTTTGCCGAACTCGCGCTCGAAGCCGGTCTGCCGCATGGCGCCCTGAACATCGTGACCGGTCTGGGCGAAGAAGTGGGCGCAGCGCTGTCGGGCCACCCGGGCATTGATTTCGTCTCGTTCACCGGTTCCAACGAAGTCGGTACCCTGGTGCAGCAGGCCGCTGCCAAAAACGCGGTCAAGTGCGTGCTCGAACTTGGCGGCAAGTCGCCGCAGATCGTGTTCGAAGACGTGGACGTCGAGCGCGCCGTGCCGATCATCGTGCGCGCGATTGTGCAAAACGCCGGCCAGACCTGTACCGCGGGCAGCCGCCTGCTGGTGCAGCGCTCAATTTACGACACATTTGTGGCCAAGGTGGCCGAGGCTTTTGCCAAGGTCCGCGTGGGCACACCCGAGATGGACCTGGACTGCGGCCCGGTCATGAACCCCGCGCAGCACCAGCGTGTGCAGCGCTACATCGACCAGGCCCGCGCGCAGGGCATCCCGGTGCTGGCCGAAGGCCAGATCGCGGCCGATGCACCGGCCAGCGGTTACTTTGCCAAACCGACCCTGTTCGGTCCCGTGCCGCGTACTGCTGCACTGGCCTGCGAAGAGGTCTTCGGTCCGGTGCTGGCGGCCATGCCTTTCGAGGACGAGGCCGATGCCATTGCGCTGGCCAACGGCACCGACTACGGCCTGCTGGCTGCTGTCTGGACCGAAAACGCGGGTCGTTTGCACCGCGTGGCCAAATCGGTGAAAGCCGGTCAGGTCTTCATGAACTGCTATGGCGCCGGTGGCGGCGTGGAACTGCCCTTCGGTGGCACCAAGCGCAGCGGCCATGGCCGCGAAAAAGGCTTCATCGCGCTCGAGGAAGTTAGCACCACCAAGACCCTGGTGCACTTCCACGGCTGAGGCGAATGCACATGGGACAACTGCAGAACAAGATCGCCATCGTCACCGGTGGCGCCGCGGGCTTTGGCGAGGGCATCGTCCGCCTGTATGTGAAGGAAGGCGCACGCGTCGCCATCGCCGATCTGGCCGAGGACAAGGGCCGTGCCCTGGCCAGTGAGCTGGGGGCCGACAAGGCCTGCTTTGTGGCCTGCGATGTGGCCGATGGCGCGTCCGTGCGCCATCTGGTGCACGCTTGTGTGTCTGCCTTTGGCAGCCCCGAGATCGTGGTCAACAACGCCGGCACCACGCACACCAACCAGCCCATGTTGCAGGTGGACGAGCAGACCTACGACCGCATGTTCAATGTGAACGTCAAGTCGATTTTCCACATGGCCCACGCCGTGGTGCCGCTCATGCGCCAGCAAGGCCATGGCGTGATCCTGAATGTCGGATCGACCGCAGGCCTGCGCCCGCGCCCAGGCCTGACCTGGTACAACGCGTCCAAGGGTGCGGTGAACCTGTTGTCCAAATCGATGGCGGTGGAGCTCGGCCCCGACGGCATCCGCGTCAACGCCATCTGCCCCGTGATCGGCGAAACCGCAATGCTGGAGAAGTTCATGGGCGTGCCCGACACCCCCGAGAACCGGGCGAAGTTCATCGCCACCATCCCGCTGGGCCGACTCTCGCGCCCGGGCGATGTGGCCAACGCGGCGCTCTTCCTGGCCAGCGATGCGGCCGGGTTCATCAGCGGGGTGGAGTTCCCGGTGGACGGTGGACGCACGGTTTGAGGCACACTGTCGGCCTAACCGACAGACCGCCATGATCGACCACCTTGACCATCTGGTTCTGACCACTGCACGCCGCGAGGCGTGCATCGATTTTTACACCCGCGTACTGGGCATGTCGCTCGAAACTTTCGTGGGCGGCACGCCGCCCGTCGAGCGCCAGGCCTTCAAGTTCGGGCAGCAGAAGATCAACCTGCACATCCAGGGTTCGGAGTTCGAGCCCAAAGCCCACCTCGCGGTGCCGGGCAGCCAGGACCTGTGCTTCATCGCGAGCGTCCCGCTCACCCAGGTGGTGGAGCGGCTGAACCAGGCCGACTGGCCCATTCTCGAAGGACCGGTGCAGCGCACCGGGGCCACGGGCAAGATCCTGTCGGTCTACGTGCGCGACCCGGACTTCAACCTGATCGAGATCTCGCAGCCGCTCTGAGCGCGGCGGCTTTGCCGGATCAGCGCACCCGCGCCAGCAGCCGATATGCCTGCAGGACCACCGGCAAGTCCACCATCTTGCCGTCGAGCTGCACAGCCGAGCCTTGAGAAGCCTCCATGGCACTCAGCACCCTTTCAGCCCATTCCAGCTGGGTGGGTGTGGGTGCAAATGTGGCGTGCACCACAGGCACCTGCCTGGGGTGGATGCACAGCTTGGCGCCGAAACCAAAGCGCAAGGCACGCTGGGTGTCGGCGCGGATCAGGGCCTCGTCGTCCACCGACACCGTGACCCCATCCACCGCCGGCGCCAGATTCGCCACGCGCGTGCACATGGCGACTTCAAAACGCAGCGTGTCGAGTTCGCGCTGCTCGTCCGAACACACCATACCGGTGTCGGCCAGAAAGTCGATGTGGCCGACCACCAGCCGACCTACCTGCGGGGCCAGGGCGATCTCGCGCAGGGCCAGGTGACCGGCAGCGCTCTCGATGATGGGCAGGCTGGGCACGCCTGGCCAGGCCTTGGCCACGCGCGCCAGTGTCGCAGCGCTTTCGCACTTGGGCACCATCACGCCCGTCAGACCACCGAGGTCCTGCAGGTCGAGCAGGTCCTGCTGGCCCCATTCGTTGTCGGGGCTGTTGATGCGGATCACCACTGCGCAAGGGCTGCCCTGCAAAACGCTCCAGTGTTGTCGGATGGCCGCACGGGCTTCGACCTTGGCCTGCAGCGGCACGCTGTCTTCCAGGTCGAGGATGACGGCATCGGCCCCGCTGGCAGCGGCCTTGGCAAAGCGTTCGGGGCGATTGGCCGGGACGAAAAGGAAGGAGCGCGCGCTGGCGAGCGCAGGTGCGATGGGCATGAAGGTCGGGCCTTGGGGTCGGCTGTTGGCCTTCAGTCCGCGAACTGCCCGGCCGCCTTGATGACGGGGCCGTAGCGCTGGGTTTCCTGCTGCAGCCAGGTTTGCAGACCGGCAGGGGTGAGTTTCTCGTCGGGCACGATCACCGAGCCCAGCTCTGTGAGTTTGGCGACGACGGCGGGGTCCTTGAGTGCGGCGCTGAGCGCGCGCCCGAAGGTGTCGATGGCCGCCCTGGGTGTGCCCTTGGGGGCGTAGACGCCGTGCCAGACCACCATCTGGAAGCCGGTCAGGCCCTGCTCGGCCAGGGTCGGCACCTCGGGCATGGTTTTCAGGCGGGTGGCGGTCGTCACACCGTAGAGCTTGACGTTGCCCGCCTTGATCTGCGGCGTGGTCGAGGTGGTCTGGTCACACATCAAATCGACCTGGCCGCCGAGCAGCGCGTTCATGGCCGGGCCGGTGCCCGAAAACGGGATGGTGGTCATGTCCACGCCGATGGCCTGGCGGAACAGCACGCTGCACAGGTGCGAGACCGCGCCCAGTCCGGCATGGGCCACGTTGACCTTGTCGCCGTTGGCCTTGAGGTAGGGGATCAGTTCCTTGAAGTCGCGCGGCGGGAAATCCTTGCGGGCCACCAGCGTCATCGGCACATCGATCACCTGGCTCACGTATTCAAAGTCGGTCAGCGGGTTGTAGGGCAGCTTGCGGTAGAGGGCCGGGGCTGTGGCCATGCCGTTGTGGTGGATCAGGAAGGTGTAGCCATCGGCCGGGGCCTTGGCGGTGTAGGCGGCGGCAATCGTGCCACCGGCGCCCAGCTTGTTCTCGATCACCACCGGCTGGCCCAGCGTGCGCGTCATGGTCGCGCCCAGCAGACGTGCCACCACATCGGTCGGGCCGCCGGCGGCAAAGGGCACCACCAGCGTGATGGGCTTGTTCGGGTAGGCCTGTGCCAGCGCGCCGGCGCCGATGCTCAGGCCCAGCAGCGCGGCCGATGCGGCGCGCAGGAAGTGGCGGGTCTTGTTCATGTTTGTCTCCTGGTGGTGGTCAGATGGCGCCTGCCTGCCGCAGCTGCGTGATGGCCTCGGGTCCGTAGCCCAGATCGGTCAGGATGGCGTCGGTATGTTCGCCCAGCGCCGGCACCTTGTCCATGCGCGGAGAGAAGTCGTTGTGGCTGCCGGGGGGCAGCAGGGCGGGGATGGGGCCTGCCGGTGTGTCCACAGTGGCCCAGCGCTGGCGCGCCTGCAGCTGCGGATGCGCCCACAGATCGTGCATGTCGTTGACGCTGGCGTTGGCAATCTGCGCCTCCTCCAGCCGGGCGGTCACCTGCTCGGCGCTCAGCCGGCTGAACTCGGCGGTGATGATCTGCTGCAGTTCCGCGCGGTGCTCGACCCGCAGCGCATTGGCCTTGAAGCGCTCGTCATGGGCCAGCGCGGGCTGCTGCAGGACGGTGGTGCAGAACGAGACCCACTCGCGCTCGTTCTGCAGCCCCAGCATGACCGAGCGGCCGTCGCCCGCCTCGAACGGGCCATAAGGGTAGATGGTGGCGTGGGCGGCACCGGCGCGCGGCGGCGGCGTGGCGCCGTCGAACGCGTAATACATCGGAAAGCCCATCCATTCGGCCATGCTCTCGAGCATGGACACGTCGATGCGGCTGCCGCGTCCGGTCTGTCCACGCTGCAGCAGGGCCGCCAGGATGTTGCTGTAAGCGTACATGCCCGCAGCGATGTCGGCCACCGAACAGCCGGCCTTGGCAGGCGACTCGGGTGTGCCGGTCACCGACAGGAAGCCCGCCTCGCTCTGGATCAGCAGGTCGTAGGCCTTCTTGTCGCGGTAGGGGCCGGGTTGCTGCGGGTCGTCGCCATAGCCGGAGATGTCGCAGACGATCAGCCGGGGGTATCGGGGCGCCAGCGCCTCATGCGAGAGGCCCATGCGCGCGGCCGCGCCAGGCGCCAGGTTCTGGACCAGCACATCGGCCGTGGCCAGCAGCTGGTGCAGCACCTGTTGCGCGGCTTCCTGCTTGAGGTCGAGCGTCAGGCTGTGTTTGGAGCGGTTGGTCCAGACGAAGTGCGAGGACAGGCCTTGCACCCGGCTGTCGTAGGCGCGCGCAAAGTCGCCGCTGCCGGGGCGCTCCACCTTGATCACGCGTGCGCCCAGATCGGCCAGCTGGCGCGTGCAGAACGGAGCAGCGATCGCGTGTTCGAGCGCGACCACCGTCACGCCATCGAGGGGTCTGGGCATGGACATCAGAAGGAGCGGGGCAGCCCGAGGATGTGCTCGGCCACGTAGCTGAAGATCATGTTGGTCGAGACCGGCGCCACCTGGTACAGGCGTGTTTCGCGGAACTTGCGCTCGATGTCGTACTCGCAGGC
>JACCDS010066033.1_pt1 | contig 20271 bp, 11 predicted proteins | sample 7446441 | NCBI WGS metagenome assembly JACCDS01 (sample SAMN15323445, study PRJNA562643) | freshwater metagenome | isolation source: river surface water | place: USA:Blue River Watershed | collected 2017-08-17
CCAGGCAGGCACAGCCGCTGGCCTGATGGGCGCGATCATGATGGTCTTTGCATTTGTGGTCGGCAGCATCGTCGGCGCCACGCATAACGGCACGCTGTACCCGCTGGCGATCATGGCCGCCGTGCTGGGCACGCTGAACTTCCTGTCGGTGCGGCTGATCGCGAAAAAGCCGCTGCCCGCATGAGCAAGCCGCTCGCCGTTGCGCTGATGGGCCCGACCGCCTCGGGCAAAACCGCGGCCGCGCTCGAGATTGCGCGGCACCTGCCGTCGGAGATCATTTCGGTCGATTCCGCACTGGTCTACCGCGGCATGGACATCGGTACCGCCAAGCCCAGCGCCGATGAACTGGCTGCGGTACCGCACCACCTGATCGACATCCTGGACCCCAGCGAATCGTATTCGGTGCGCCAGTTTCGCGATGATGCCCTGCGGCTGGTGGGTGAGATTCACTCGCGTGGCAAGCTGCCACTGCTGGTGGGCGGCACCATGCTGTATTTCAAAGGTCTGCGCGATGGCCTCGATGACCTGCCACAGGCCGATCCGGCGCTGCGTGCGCAACTTGATATGGAGATCGCACGGCATGGGATCATCGCACTGCATGAGCGTCTGAAGGCACTCGATCCCGTCACCGCCGAGCGGCTAAAGCCGACCGATACCCAGCGCGTACAGCGCGCGCTGGAAGTGATCCTGCTGACCGGGCAGCCGATGTCGGCCCTGCTGGCAAAATCTGCGCCGCCGGATCTCCCGTTCACCCTACTGCCGATTGCGCTGGAGCCGTCGGATCGCAGCGTGCTGCATGCGCGCATTGCGGAACGTTTCGACCAGATGCTCGCGGCACGGCCGGGTCTGCTTGATGAAGTCGAAGCGCTGCGCGCGCGCGGCGACCTGCATCCGGGCCTGCCAGCCATCCGCTGCGTCGGCTACCGGCAGGCCTGGGAGTATCTGGACGGCCGCATCAGCGCCGCGGAATTGCGCGAGCAAGGCATTGCCGCCACGCGGCAGTTGGCGAAGCGGCAACTGACCTGGCTACGCAGCATGACGGACCGAATCGTGATCGACTGTCTGGCCGCAGATGCAGCCACGCAGGTACGCCAGACCATCCAGAAAAATGCTGGTTGACACGATCCCCTGACCTGGCCATAATGCTGGGCTTCGTGGTGATATAGCTCAGTTGGTTAGAGCACAGCACTCATAATGCTGGGGTCGGTGGTTCAAATCCACCTATCACCACCAGAATTATTCTAAGCCGTTGATTTCATTGAGATCAACGGCTTTTTTGTTGAGGTTTTGCCGCTGGGTGATGCACAAGGGTGCTACACATGTACGGCAGATTCCTTACCAAGTCGCGCCACGGAACTACCTACTACTTCCGTCGCCGGGTGCCCGTTTACGCGCAATCGATTATCGGGACCACCGTAATCCTTCGTTCACTCCGCACGGGAAACCCTCGCTTAGCTATGATTCGTGGGCGTGCACTTGCCACGCACACCGACGATCTCTTCCTGCGCATAGAAGAAATGGCAAAAAAACATGGCAATAGCGATGGGTTCCGATTCGACTACACCATTGCGTTCGAACGCGGAAAAGACGGTAAGCCTGACTCGTTTGCCATCAAAGACATTGCGCCAGGAGACGATCTCGAGGGAATCAACTCGCACATCAAGGCTTTTGCCGAATCAGCTTTCCAAGTACCGAAATCGGGAAACGCACCAGTCGCGCCTGAGTCGAAGCCGTTTGCTTCGGCCATAGAGCATTACTTCGAAAAATCGAAGGGGCGAGTAAAAGCATCGACGCTACGCACTTATCGAAGCAAGCTTAACCATGCCGCGGAATACTTTGGCCATGACACACCTGTCCTATCGCTTGATCAAGTCAAGCTGACCGAATACTCGGATCATGTCATTCGCACCGTAATTAATTCGACAACGCAAGGGCTTTACATTGCGACTGTCGCCACCATGCTGAATTGGCACCGTGTACGAGCAGGCCTGCCGGACCTGACGACAAAGACTTTGATCCCGCCTAAGCGCCTTCCTGATTCATATGATCGCTCTGCGTTCAGCATGGATCAGCTTCGACTGATCTTCGAAAATGCAATGCAGTATCGTAAAACAGCGCCATGTAAATTCTGGATCACCATTGCTCCTGTGTTTCTAGGCTGCCGCATAGAAGAACTTTGCCAAGCTGATTTGACGAAGGATTTACAGCATGACGCTGAGCATGAAATTTGGTACTTCAAATTTGACGAATTTGCTGATGAAGACGGTGTAATAAGAAAATCGATCAAAAAGCCATCGAATTGGCGACACATTCCAATTCATTCAGCACTTATACGTCACGGTTTCTTGAAATTTCTTCAACAGCAACAGCGTGCAGGATTTACCAGACCGTTCGAGAAAGAGTGGAAGCCTGACAAGAACGAGTCCAATGCAGGACTAGTATTGAAATGGAGCCATAACGCTTCGAAATGGGGCGGCAGAGAACTGAAGAAGCTCAGCTCACTAGCCAAAATCGGATTCAACAGAGAAAAGGGGCAGGCGTACTTCCATTCGATGCGCCACAACTTCAAAATTGCCCTCGAAAACGCCGGAGTATTGACCGAGGTCTCGGAAGCTTTGGCCGGACGCCGATACGGCAGCGCCGAAGCAGAGCGCTATGGAAAGCTGAAGCAAAACCACAGACGATTGTCAGTAGAAGGAATCGAGAAAGGCTTAGGAGTGATCGTGGCACTGCTCGACGAGACAATCGGCGCATCGCAATAAAAATCGATCAGTAGGAGGATTTCGTTGACAGCTGCATTCCTCCTACTAAACCCCTAGAAATGCCTAATATGGCTTGATAGCGTTCGTTCTCCGTAAATTTGAAAGGAAAAGCGAATGCCGACGCACACCACAACCGCAACTGCCAAGACCACCCTGCCCACGGTGGGTCGGGCCACCGAGTTCACGGATTACTCGCGCTATCGCTTCCGCGCCGAGGTGGACTGGATCGAGCTGAAGATCGTCTTGACCAAGACTACTAACTTCCAGACCGTCAGACGCCGCTTGGGGGTGGAATACGCTGAAGCTGGCGCTCCAGGCGCCGGTGGTGCGGATGTCGAGTTCACGGTCAAGATTCAATCTCCGTCGAGCTGGGCGGAGGTCAACGCTCGTCTGGAGCGACTGACTGTGGATAATCCGCTGGCGAAACCGGCGGAAGTGACCGGCATCGAGATCGCCCTGGACGCGTATTCGCGCAACGAGAGCTTCGACGACCTGGTGGAGATGGCTTCGCGCTTCTACCGCGAGGCGTGCAAGCTGGTATCTGTCAACCGGAGAGCCAGTAAAACAAAGCGGGACGGCTCGTACCCGCTGGAGTCTGCTGACCAGACTCGGCGGCTGCTTGCGGATGGATACAACATCTACATCGGAAACCGATCGGATTCCGAGCGTCAGCACATCTACGTCAAGCAGACGGATGGGTCCTCCCCGCTGCCGTTTGCTCAACAGCGTGCGCGAACGGAATTCACCCTCACAGGAGACAAGGTTCCGGTGTCGCTGCTCGACGATTGGAAGGAGTATCGGCTCGAAAGCTTCGCGTCGTACTTCAAGTATCGACGCTTGAAAGCGGAGCTGCACTTGTTTGTCGCGACGCCGATGCGGTCGATGGCACAGGTCGGGGAGCGACGCCCGCGCTTCGCAGGCTACGGGAAGAAGAGACGCTTCTCCCTTTCGACTGTGGCAGACCTGAAGTTGAATGCGCTTGCGTTTGATGCTTTGCGTGAACTGAGCAGAAGGTGGGGAGCATAAGGTAAAGATAAGTAAGTTCGAATAGATAGTTAATAGAACGGAGCGCCCGATTCCCGCGAGCAAGCGGCATTCCGGGGGACCGGCGCTCCGTAATCTCAGCCAAAAGCACCTTTGGTATAAGGATTGCCGCTGACACACCGGAACGACGGATACATTACCCTCGACCACTTCGGATCCTTCTAGGACTTTCGCTCCGGGGATGAGCAAAACCTACGGCGACAAGATGCAGCAAACCTGCAAGCGAAATTGCTGTATCTCTGACGCGAAGCTCAGGTCACTGCGACCGTAACAGCCAGTTGCAGCATCGCGGCATGGACCGATTCCAAAAGCATCACGCATATGGATGATGCAATCGATAGCGGTGATTTTCCTTATAACTTTTCTGTAACGTCGTGATACGTCAAAACCCGATCAAGGGTCTGACAGCCCGTCAAGGGCAATCGGCATCTTCCGCGTCCGGCGCAACAGCTCCTTGGCGGGACAAGCGGCCCGTCCTACCTTCTGTCCACACATAGGACGAACGTCCTTGTACTTGGACACAGGAGGGGAAGATGGAAAAACAGCAATACATCACGTACTACCGCGTCAGCACGCAGCGTCAGGGCGTTTCTGGACTTGGTCTCGATGCACAGCGTGCGACGGTCGAGCAATACCTTCTAGGAAGCGCCAGAATGAGCATAGGGGAATTTATCGAGGTCGAGACTGGCAAAGGTGCTAACGCGCTCGAAAAACGCCCACAGCTGCGTTTGGCGCTTGAGGCGTGCAGAAAGACCGGAGCCGTGCTCCTGATTGCGAAGCTGGACCGTCTTGCCCGCAACGTCCACTTCGTCTCGGGACTGATGGAAAGTCGCGTGAAGTTTGTTGCGTGCGACATGCCCGAAGCGAATGACCTGACGATTCATCTGATGGCCGCCTTCGCCGAGTACGAAGCAAAGCGGATCAGCGAACGGACGAAAGAAGCGCTAGCTGCGGCAAAAGCCCGTGGGGTGGTACTGGGTGCGACCGGCCCCGCCAACCTGAAGCGCTGCAACAACCAGCGTCAGCAGAAAGCAGAAGAATTTCGTCAGCGGATTCGCCCCGTACTCGAAGGGATGGCCGCGCAGGGACTGAGCCGTCGGGCGATGGTCGTTCGACTGAACGAACTAGGAATCAAGGCGCCGATGGGTGGTACGTGGTCACTGGGGCAGCTGCAAAGGTTAGTGTACGCCTCTTAGACCCCATCGAACCTTCGACGGCCCAAGCCTGAGAAAGCACCTCCTGTGGGTCGTGCCTCGTCGTCCAAAGTGCCTGCATGCGTGGCTCTATGCATGGGTGAACTCGACCCGTACTTTGTTGTGGATCTGAAAATTTATCACTAGACTAGCCGACATTCGCCCAGGCAACACTGAAATGACTATAAAACCGGCCTTTGCAAATGCTCTAATTCCGTCTAGGGTAGTTGCTTACCAAAAAATCACGGAACGAATGATCTGTCTGTTGGCTGAAGCCAAAAAGATACCTGCCTTCACGTTCGGTGCTGTATGGCGATTTTCTAGTGCCTACATCGACCAGTGGATCAAGCAGCAATCTACGAATGGACATGACCCAAGGGATAACACGCGCTTTGCAGCTCTACTTGAATTGAATGATCAGGGTCGGAACTAATGCTTGGATTAACTTTACGAGAAGAATTCCGGGGCAAGCGCCTCAAGGGCACGGCCATCGAGCTGTCCAACGATCAGCAAACGGGGGCGACCCAGATCGCAGCCAAGCAATTTCTGGAGATCACCTATCCCACGCACGACTTGCTGAAAGGCATTGAGGCCGTCGGCCCCAGCCAGGGTCGCCCCGTGGTCGTGATCGGCGAACGCGGCCTCGGCAAGTCGCACTTGATGGCCGCGCTCTACCACGCGATGACCGACCCGTCCTCGACTAGGTCCTGGCTCAATACATGGGCAACCACGCTCACCGACGCCAGCATCAGCAAGATCGTCTTGCGCGAGGGGATGCACGTCATCGGTGAAAGCCTGCATCGCCACCGCTACAAATTCCTTTGGGACGTGCTGTTCGAGAATCACCCGCACGGCACCTTCATCAAGGGCAAATGGGACGGCCAGGGCGCGTCCAAGCCCGAAATCCCGTCCGACAAACTCATCATCGAACTGCTAGAAAACAAGCCGACGATGCTGCTGCTGGACGAGTTCCAGACTTGGTACGACAGCCTTACTAATACCAAGCAGTATCCATGGCGGAACTGGGCGTTTACCTTTATCCAAATCCTGTCGGAGATTGCCAAGCAGCGCCCCGACCTGCTGGTGCTGGTGATTTCGGTTCGCAATGGCGGCAGCGACGCCTACCAGCAGGTGCATCGCGTCAACCCGGTCGCCATCGATTTCAAGGCGGGCGGCAGCGCCGAGCGCATCCAACAGGATCGCCGCCGGATGCTGCTACATCGCCTGTTCGACAACCGCCTGCAGATCGCCAGAGGCACCATCGAATCGTTAGTTGCGCAGCACGTCGCCGAATCCTTCCGCCTGCTAGACGTGCCGTCTGCCGAGCATGAACGCAAGCGCCGGGAGTTCACCGAATCGTGGCCGTATGCGCCGCACCTGCTACGCCTGCTCGAAGAACAGGTACTCATCGCCACTGACGCGCAGGAAACGCGCGACCTGATCCGCATCCTCGCCAACCTCTACAAGAGCCGTGGCGAGGCCGTGCCCGTTCTAACCGCCGCCGACTTCCGGTTGGACGACGACACCTCGGGCATCGGCGCGTTGCTCGAAGCCGTCGCCAACCAGCACCACCGCACGCTGCGTGAAAAGGCACAACAGAACATCATTTCGGTGCAGGAGGCACGGCACGACTACGCTAGCATCGCTCCGCACTTGCAGGAAATCATCGGCGCACTGTGGCTGCGCTCAATTGCCGTCGGCAATCTGGCCGGAGGCGAGCCCGCCACGCTCCAGCTGGACATCACCCGCGACAAACCGGTAGATGACAACGCCTTCCAGGTCGAGCTGGCGACCATCGTCGAGAACAGCTTCAACATCCATCAGGAAGGCACCAAGCTGCTGTTCCGCGAGGAAGAAAACCCGCGCGCCAAGCTCATGGCCTACGCGCGCAACGACAAGCTGTTCGCCGACGGCGCGGATCAGGCGCAGCTCGCCAAGCAGGTGCGCTACGTCATCGGGGGCGGCAACGAGGTCGCCAATACCTTCCGTGTGATCGCCTTGCCCAAGTCGTGGATCAACGATCCGTGGACAGCGCTCGATGAAGCCGAGCAACCCGACAAGTGGGACGACCGTCTACCCATCCTCGTGCTGCCCGAGGAAGCCGACAAGCTTGACGCTACGCTGGGCCGCTGGCTCAAAGACCATTTGCAAAAGCGCCGCAACACTGTGCGCTTCCTGCTGCCGCGTACGGGCAGTACCAACTCCTACATGGATCGCGACCTGCTCATTCTCGCCCGCGCCGAAATGAAGGCGCAGGAATGGGGCGGGCAAAACCCCGAGTACAAGAAGCTGCACAAGGAATTCGAAAACACCCTGCGCGACAACCTCAAGAAGCGCTTCGACCGCTTCGCCGTGCTGCAGCGCTGGAATTTCGCCGACCCCACGCAGTGCAAATTCAGCGTCGAGCGCCTCGACAAGCAAGGCTCGCAGATTCCAGAAGCCATTGAGGAGGTGCTGACCGGCGACCTGTTCGTGCCCGAGGACTTCGAGGAACTGGTGCTCGAATATGCCAGCAATAACGAATCCGTTGGCAAGCTGCTGCGCGAGCTGCAAGAGCCGCGCCCGGCCGTGCAGGACTGCATCCCTTGGCTAGGCGAAACGGCGATGAAGGAACGCCTGCTGCGTTTGTGCGCCAAGGGCAAGGTGGCCATCAACGTGCGTGGCATGGAGTACCTGCAAACGAACCCCGGCGAGGATGAGGACACCGCGTGGCGGCGTTTGCGCCCCAAGCTCTCGCTCACGGGGCGCCACCTCGACGACGTTTTCGTGATGCCGCCCTCGGCAGTGCCCGCAACGGGGGGCGCCACGCCGCCCGCGCCGTCGCCGGGTGGTGCGCCATCAGGTGGTGGCGCGGCCCCCACGCCGGGCGTGCCCGATCCCCCACCCGTTGGCTCGCCCGCACCCACGCCAGGGCCTACGCTGGGTGGCATCTTCGGCGGCGAGGGCGGCGCGACCAAGCCGCGCACGGCCCTATCGAACCCGGCCACATCGCCGCTCAACCTGATCGGAAAGATCGAGGGTTGGGGCATCGGCCCGGCAACCAAGGTCACCGAGGTGTCCATCAAGGTGTCTGCCGCCACCGGCGCGCAGCTCAAGGAACTGCTTAAGAAGCTGCCCGAAGGGATGAGCTTCGAGCTGAACCTTGAGAAGGAGAACGACTGATGACACTGACCGCCAGCGCCTTGCAGGCCTTGACCCAAGGTTCAGACGCCGATGCTTGGCGCGTCATCGTCGATCAGGCGGTCGAAATCACCAGAAAGCCGCTGGCCGAAGGCAATTCGCCTAGCGAGGTCGTCCGGCGCGACCGCGAGATAGGCGCACTGGATCTGTTCCTCTCTTCCAGCGGCTGGGACTTGTGGCAAGCCTTCGGCGACAGCGTGGAGCGCACCTCGGATCGCCTGATGCGCTGGTGGGCCGAGCCCTTCAGCGCCAAGGCGGTGCTGATGCTCGACGGTCTTTCGCTGCGCGAACTGCCGTGGTTGCTGCAGGGCGCGAAGGAGCGTGGCTTCACCACCCACGAGGTCGCTGCCTGCGCCTCCGAGTTGCCCGGCGAAACCGATGAGTTTGCCCGCGCGCTCGGCTTCACCAGCCGCAGCAAGCTCCAGAACAACGGAGGCGGTCTCGGGCACAAGCTGCAAGCCGCCAATACGGAAACCGTGGACTTGCCATGGAAGGACTGCCAAGCCCTGATCGGCAGCGCGCCGAACCAGATCTTCTGGCACCACTGGCCCGACGCCAAGCTGCACGACGGCTCCGGCGCAGGCCAGGGGCTGGAGCCGCTGACCAAGGACGTGGCCCAGCAGTTATCCAGCGATGACTTCTGGGCCTTCGTCGAGCGCCTTGCCACCGGGCGGCGGCTGGTCATCACCTCCGATCACGGCTACGCGGCCACTGGCTACTTCCCGGATGCCGATGGCGAGGTCGGCCAGTTCCTCAAGCAGACCTTTTCCAGCGGGCGCAACAAGGCGGGAACCGGCGACACCGGCCCCTTCGTGCCGCCCGTCGCCCTGCAGATCAACAGCCCTCACGGCGCGCACCTGCTGGCCCTTGGCCGCAGGAAGTGGCGCAGCCAAGGCGGCTACCCGACGCTCACACATGGCGGCTTGTCGCTGCTGGAAGTGCTGTCGCCTTGGATTGAAATAAGCAGATGAGCATATTTTTCGGAGCAAGGGCTAATGGCACAAGCTGATTTATTAGTTGATCTGGTCAAAACCGCGAGCAGCGGGGATCAGCTTGCCTTTCGCAAAGCAGCTGAAGCGCTGATCCAGGAGGAGAAGCAGAAAGGGCACCGGCTGCTTGCGGAGCGGCTCGCCAAGGCATTGCAGCCCAGTGCCCTTCAGACTGCACGCCCGCCGGTTAGCAAGGCGGTGGGCAACAGCCCGCACAAAGACCTGTTCTACGAAATCACGCCTGAGCGCAACCTGCATAGTCTGGTATTGCCAGAAAAAATTAGGGTGCAGATACAAGAACTGGTGGAGGAACAACATCGGGCAGAGTTACTGCACGCCCACAATCTGCGCGCCAGAAACCGTGTCCTGCTCGCTGGCCCGCCCGGCAATGGGAAAACCACCTTGGCAGAGGCGCTGGCATTCGAGCTGATGTACCCCCTCATCGTCATTCGCTACGAAACCTTGGTCGGCAGCTATCTGGGCGAGACCTCCAGCCGCTTGAAGAGCGTGATGGACTACGCCAGAACGCAGCGTTGCGTTCTGTTCTTCGACGAGTTTGAAACGCTGGGTAAGGAGCGCGGCGACACCCATGAAACGGGAGAAATAAAGCGTGTCGTCAGCACCTTGCTGATGCAGTTGGATGAAATGCCTGACTACGTCGTGGTCGTTGCAGCCAGCAACCATCCAGAGCTGCTGGACAAGGCCGTCTGGCGGCGCTTTCAGTTGCGTATCGAACTGACGACTCCGACCCGTGAGCAACTGACGCAATACATCACCTCCATTGGCGAGCGATGCGGCGTGAAATTCGGCTATGAAGCCGAAACGTTGGCGAAGCAACTCCTGGGGCTGAATTTTGCAGAGGTCGAAGAATTTTGTTTGGGTGTCGTTCGTCGTGCCGTACTCGACATGAAAACGGAAAACGCCCAACAAATTACCAAGCTGAAGCTGGAACAGTGGAAAGGCCGCCTAAAGCCAGCCGCAAAAATTCGCACAGAAGCCGCTGGCGATGTGACTGATGAGGGGACGAACCGCTGATGTCAACCTCTCTACCTCTTCTGATATTTCCGCAAGCGAGAAACATCCCACCGCCCAAAGGACGGCCTGCCGTAATCGGCCAGCCGCATGTTCCCGTACATGGGAAGCAGGTGACGCGCCTGGGCGCGCAACTGACCACGCTGCAACAAGACTTTGATCGCTACAAAGCCAGCGTCAGCGGCTCCGTGGCTGGCTTTGAGCCTGAAACGGTTTTGGTGATCGAAATTGCAGGGAGCGTCAACGAGTTTCGGCAGGCTGTCGAAGCCATTGGCCTGGAGTGGATGGGCGAATGGGATGTTGACGACATTCCGCCCGATGAGGATTTTTTCGAGCGCAACACCAAAGGGGAACGCACGAACAAGGCCGTCAAAGGACGCATGTTCCTTTCGCTCGGCAACGAAGCAGGAATGCGGGAGCTTCTCTCGCTGTGGGAGAAGTGGCGGGACGACAAAAAGCTACCAATAGGCAAAACCAAATGGCGCGATGTGTTCAACCAGACCGTACAAATCCGCCGCTGGGGAATTGAAGAGGCGCTGCGCGAGACAGGCATGCTGGAGCGCTGGCAGGATTTGCTAAACCCCATCAATCCGGCGCAAGCAATCCATTTTCAGATCGAGTTGTTCTATCGCCGATCAGAAGACAGGCGCAGACAGAACGAGCGCGATGTTGCCGCACTGCTGGAAGCGGCTGGTGGCCGGACGCTGGGCGGATTTATTGATATGCCGGAAATTGCCTTTCACGCGGTGAAGGCTGAATTGCCCGCAGAGCGTATCCAGCAGCTTTTGAACGACCTGGAATCCGAGAGCCACGACACCGACATCCAGCTCTTCAAATTTTATGGCGTCATGTATTTCCGCCCCACGGGGCAAAGTCTTGCCGTCACGGAAGATGGTGAGGGCGTCGATACGGAAATAGCCGAAGGATTTGTTGATCTTCCCCCCATCGCGGCCATTCTCGACGGCGTGCCCAATGTGCAGCACCAGGCACTGAAGGGCCGTTTGCTGCTGGACGACCCGGACAATCTTTCTGCGCAATACCAACCGGGTGAACGAAAGCACGGCACGGCAATGGCATCTCTGGTGGTACATGGCGAAATGGCCGACGGCCAAGCCGATCCCTTGCCGCGTCTGGTGTACGTGGTGCCCATTATGCAGCCAGATCCTCACTCCATAAACCGAAGTGAGCACGTCCCCGACGAGGTGTTTTTCGAGGATCGCATCGCACGCGCGGTTCGGCGGATGTTTGAAGGCGAAGGCGCGGTGCCTGCACAGGCTCCCAGCGTTTGCGTCATCAACCTCTCCATCGGTGACCCTGCACGCCCCTTCATCCACACACCTAGTCCTTGGGCAAGATTGCTGGATTGGCTGTCGTGGAAATACCGCGTGCTTTTCTGTGTAAGCGCCGGGAACTATCCCGAAGCCATCGACATTGCATTGTCTGGAACGGACTACCTGGCTTTGACCGACCCCCAAAAGGTCGAGCATGTGCTCAAGTGCATTCAGACCCAGTTATCCGGGCGGCGCATCCTGTCCCCGGCAGAATCCATCAATGCCATCACGGTCGGCGCAACCCACGCTGACAACGGCGGGAACTACTACCAAGGGCCGCGGACAGATTTGCTGCCCGGCCCATCGTTGTTCAGCCCCGCCGCACGGCTTGGGCATGGCTTCCGTCGCTCAGTCAAGCCGGAAATCCTGTTTCCCGGTGGTCGGCAGTTGTATCGCACACCAGTGCTAGACAGCCAAACCGTCTATCAGCCGGATGGCGGGTTTGCAGCGCCAGGGCAACAAGTTGCTTGGGACAGCAATCAGGCTGGCGCTTTGTCGCAAACCGTCTATACACGCGGCACCAGCAACGCCACCGCCCTTGCCACGCGCAGCGCGGCACGCATTTATGAAGTGCTGGATGCTCTGCGCGGCGCACACGAAGACAGCATTCCGCAGGGGCTGATTTCCGTACTTATCAAGGCGCTACTGGTTCATGGCGCAAAGCAGGATGATGATGCTTGCAAGGCCATAACTGCCGCGCTGAAAACGCGGGATAACTCGCGCCAGTTCAAAGAGGTGATGGCGCGCTACCTTGGCTATGGCGCAGTGCAGATCGAACGTGTTCTGGCGTGTACCGAGCAGCGCGGCACGGTGCTGGGCTGCGGCGAAATCCGTGAGAACGAAATCCACGAATATCGCCTGCCTCTGCCGCCCGGCTTGTCCAGCAGCCAAGAATGGCGTCGCATGGTGGTGACCTTGGCATGGTTCAGCGCGGTCAATCCCGACCACCGGAATTTCCGCGAGGCTAAGCTGGAAATCTCCCCAGCCAATAATTGGGGCACTTTGCCGCTGAAGCTTGCGCGTCGAGACGGAGATAACAATCAGGTGCTGCGCGGAACGGTGCAGCATGAGGTGCTCGAAGGCACAGACCAAATCGCGGCATTTCAGGACGGCGACAGCATCTTGCTCCACATCGCGTGCAAGAAGGATGCAACTGCACGTCTCGACGACGCCATTCCCTATGGCTTGGCTGTCACCCTGGAGGTGGCGGAAGGCATCCAGATTTCAATTTACGAACAACTTCGCACCCGGCTCCAGCCTCAAGTCGCTGTCGGTGCAGTTGGTGGAACACCTTAATGGCTACAAAAAAAGAACTACTCCAACAAGAAGTCGCCAAAGCCGTAGGCGCAGGCAAGGCCGTCGCGCTGGAAACGGTGGACTTCAACGACCCGAACCGTCCCAAGACTTGCCTGGAGGTGGACTTCCCAATCCTGCCGGTCAATCAGGTGGCGATCATCGAAGGCAACGCGGGCAAGCCGATCTACCAGATGTCGAAGTGGTGGGCGCGGCGGCGTTCCAGCGTGTTCCGCTCGATGCTGATCGCAGCGGCTACCAAAGCGCCGGACGACCCTTCGCACGCGGCCAAGCTGGTGTGGGACAACTACTACGCAAACCACCAGAAGAAAGGTGCGTTCAAGCACCTTAGGGTCGCCGACATCTTCATGGGTGGCGGCACCACGCTGGTGGAGGGCTCGCGCCTCGGGATGCAAATGGTCGGCAATGACCTAAACCCGGTTGCATGGTTCGTGGTCAAGCAAGAACTGGCCAATGTCGATCTGGAGCAAGTTATGAAGCTCCTCGCCGACATCGAGGCCGAGGTCAAGCCGCAGATCATGCCGTACTACTTCTGCGACGGTCCGCAAGGCGAGAAAGGCAAGTGGACGCACCTACCCAGCAACAAGGAGATGCCCGCCGACTTCGACCCGCTCGCCATCCTGCGTGAACAGCGCAAAGACTACCGCTACGAAGGCCCGGAAATCATTTACACCTTCTGGGCAAAGCATGGTCCCTGTCAGGTGACAGGATGTGGACACCGTACGCCGATCATGATCAGCCCGGTGATGGCAGTGAAGACGCTCACTGTCAAGCATTGGCAGCACACCTGCGGCAAATGCGGTGAGGCATTCGACGTGGAGGAAGATGCTGCGCGCATGGCCCCTGACGCGCCGCTATACGTTGTACCCACCGAATCGCCGTATTCCGTGCTCGACCACAAGAAAGGCATTATTTGCCCGCACTGCGGCCACAACCAACCAGCACAGGTTCGTGTGAAAGATGGGCTGGTTGTTGACGGAGCCAGCGGCCAGATAAAGCTCGGCAAAGGCAAGAACAAGAAGGTGGAACTGAGCTTGCTGGTACATCCGCAATGGCTGGCGGGCGAAGCGAAGCAGGATGCAAATGGCCAACCCTACGGCGGTTCGGCGCAGGACGATGTTGCGGCAACCACCCGATGGGATGCCGCACGTGCGGCGAAGATTCGCCTGCTGGAAGTTCGCGGCGTGCTGCCTGATGAAGTGACAGATCCGGAAACGGGTGTCACCTTCGCGCCCGAGAAAGGCACGGTGCCGAAGCCTGCAAATTTCGCGTGTGCGGCTTGCGGGACGGTACAGCCAATTGTCGTTGCCGTTGAAGCGACAAAGAAAACTGCGCCAGCGAATATTTACGCCGTACAGGGCTACGCGCCTAAGCGCGATGCGGCTGGCAAACCTTACGGAGGCCGCTTCTTTTCGGCGGCTGATGGCTTCTTCGCCAAGCAGTATGATGCGGCCCTCAAAGAATGGGAAGAGCGCAAGGAGTCTGATTTGAAGGACTACTGGCCTCGGAGTGCCATTCCGTTCGGACACATGACCCACCAACGTCAGCCGCTTCCACAACACGGCTATTTGAATTGGACGGACATGTTCAATGCGCGCCAGTTGCTTGTTCATGCGCAGCTTCTCAGGGCCATTGTGGAAGTCGGGAACTTCGACTGGACTGTACGAGAGTTTGTTCTCGGTGCGTATCAGCAGTACTTAAATTTTCAGAATGGCCTATGCCACTGGAACATTCAACGCGACTGCGCCGCACAACTTTTCGCAAACAACAACTTCCACCCAAAATCGACGACGGTGGAGAACGGCGTCTTCTCCACCTTGGGATCGGGAAACTGGCAATCTTGCTGCGAGACAATCATCGATGGCCTTGAATGGGCTAAGCGGCCATGGGACGCGGTAGGAAAAGAGGCGTTAACCCGCCTAAGTCCTCAGCTTGCGGAGAAAGTCACTGGAAAAAGCGAGAAAGTTTATCCCGGTGACCCGATCGGAAAAGTTGGCGTGTTCCAAGGTTCATCCACCGACCTCACGCACGTCGCCACCGCCAGCCTCGACTTGGTCATCACCGATCCACCTTTTGGTGGATTGCTCCACTACTCTGAGTTATCCGAATTCTTCTACGTTTGGCTGCGCCTCGCGCTGAAGGACAGGTACCCAGATTACTTCCGATCGGACTATACGCCCAAGTCGCTGGAGGCGGTCGCCAACCGCGCCCGTGAGCCGGAAGACCCGGATGGCTTCTACCAGCGCGTGCTCACGCAGTGCTGGCGTGAGGCGCATCGTGCGCTCAAGCCCAGCGGCATTTTGGCTTTCACTTTCCATCACAGCGAGGACGAGCCGTGGGTGGCGGTGCTGGAGTCGCTCTTCGACGCAGGCTACTACCTCGAAGCGACTTACCCCATTCGATCCGACGAGACAAAGGGCGACGGCGAGTTCGGCTCCAAAACCATCGAGTACGACATTATTCACGTCTGTCGCAAGCGCACCGAAGAACCCAAGCCGGTTAGCTGGGGCCGGATGCGCCGCGAGGTGATGGCAGACGTGCGTCAGTTGCAGGCCATGTTGGAAAACCACGCGAAGGAAGGTCTGCCCGCCGCCGACATCCAAGTGATCCGACGCGGCAAAGCTCTGGAGTATTTCTCGCGCCACTACGGCAAGGTCTATGTCGATGAGGGCCGCACCATCTCCGTGCGTGACGCGCTGGTGGGCATTAATCAGCTCATTGACGAAGACGCCGACAAGGGCAAAGAAGCGCCACCGGTCAACGCTGAGCCGATCACGCGCCAGTTCCTGCGCACCTTCGGCAACGCGCCTGAGCTCAAGCGCGACCAGTTGCAGAAGTTCCTCAAAGGCTCGATCACGACACCAGAAGAATTCGTGCAGCGAGGCTGGTGCGTGGAGAAGAACAAGGTGTTCACCCGCACCGATGCGCTGGAGTTCGCCCGCGAATGGTCGGGCAAGCATCGCCGCAAGCTGACCTCCGACTTGGATCAAGCGCTAGTACTGATCGGCGCGTGCTTTGACGGCAGCGGCATCAATGCCTCAGACACGCTAAAGAACGACAACTTCAAGCCGCACATCGCGCTCAAGCCTTTGTTGGAATGGCTGCACCGCAACGGTCCGGATCAGACCACCCGTAACGCAGCCTCGCGCGCTGTGTCCATCTACAACGCATGGCATGCGAGCCAGGCACCTCAGCCGGCGCAAGGTTCCTTGTTTGACGACGATGGGGAGTACGAACGATGAGACAACTGCGCGACCCGGTCTGGCAGGTTCGCGGCACTAGTTGGGTGTGGGACGAGGAAGCGCGCAACCAGATCTGCACGGCTAGCGAGGTGTGGAGCCTGCGCCAGTTCCTTCGTGCGAAAGGAAGTTGGCCAGACGACCTGCCCAGCAATGGCGGCAGGACGCTGGTGGTGGCCGGGCTGGATGGCAGCCTCGATTTGCTTACGCCGAGCGATGCCGAAGCGTGGCTGGGCGATGCGATTAAGCCCGCCATCCTGTCATTTCAGGACGAATGGGGAAGTGATGGCGCGCTGGTGTTTTGGCTACCCAGCGGCCACAACCGCGTCAGGGCGCACCCGGCCACAGATGAGGTGGGTTGGCTCTGTCACGCACCCCACGGGCACCAAATCGACCTCGGAAGGGTCTTGTGGGGTCAAGCCAACGAGTACCCGCAGGAAATTCTGCTGCGCGAGGGCGGCAGGCCCGCTGGCTTGTTTCACCTGCGGATTACCTGAGGGCGGCGCGTGACGACAGAGAGTCAGTTCCAACCCGGCGAGCGCATCACTCACCACGAGTACGGCCAAGGTGTCGTCCTCGACCCGGCGCATGACGGCTATTTGCGAGCGTTCTTCGGCGTGGGCGAGCGCCGTGTGCCAGTGGCGTCGCTGCGGCGCGAACTCACGCGCACTGAGCGCATCCTGCGCGCCGTGGACGGTGGCGCGGAGCGGTCGCGCAAGGCTTGGTTGTCCTACGAAGCGTACACGCTGCCTCTGATGGAAAGCGCCTCGGCGCTCACATCGGCCAAGATCGACCTGCTGCCGCATCAAGTGGTGCTGACGCACCGCATCGCCACCGCCTCACCCCGGCGCTATCTGATCGCCGACGAGGTCGGCTTGGGCAAGACCATCGAAACTGCGCTGATCCTGCGCGAGCTGGCTAGCCGGGGCGAATTGACCCGGGCGCTGATGGTGGTACCTGCGGGCCTCGTAAACAACTGGCACCGCGAGCTGAACGAGGTGTTCAACCTGGATTTCGAGGTGTTCGGGTCCGAGGGCGACATCACCGACCGCAAAACCAATGCCTTCGCAAAGCACGACCGGCTTATCGCCAGCATCGACACGCTGAAGCGTCCGGCACGCATCAAGCGCCTACTGGATGCGCCGCGCTGGGATCTGGTGGTGTTCGATGAAGCGCATCACCTCACGGCCTACAAGACCGGCGGCAAGGTGCGCAAGACCGAAAACTACAAGCTGGCCGAGGCGCTGAAGGATCACTCGCGCGACCTCGTGCTGCTTTCGGCCACGCCGCACCAGGGCAACCACTTCCAGTTTTGGATGCTGGCGCAACTGCTGAACCCGACGCTGTTCCGCAGCCCCGAGGAGATGTTGGAGGAGCGGCACCGGCTCAACACGGTGATGTTCCGCCGCACCAAGGCCGACGCCTGTCAGCCTGATGGCTCGCCGCTGTTCGCGCGGCGCTGGGTTCATACCGAATCCTTCGTGATGAACCAGGCCGAGCGGCTGTTCTACGAGAAGCTGCGCGAGTACCTAGAGGACGGCTTCGACCTCGCGCGCCGCCAAGGTAACCAGGGCCGTGCGCTGGGCTTCCTGATGGCGATCTTCCAGAAGATCGCCGCGTCGAGCTTCGCTGCTGTCCGTCGCACACTAAAACGCCGTCTGCTGATGCTGACGCTGCACGAAGCGCTTCTGCGCGACAAAGAACTGGACATCGAGGGTCGCGAGCGCCTGACCGATGAAGCGCGCGAGCTGATCCACGACGAGTTCGGCCTGCCGCGCGACAGCGTCGGGCGCAGCGAGGTGGATCGCGTGCTGGCTGATTTGAAGTACCGGCTGGTGAAGAAACTGGACGAGGAGGCGCTGGAAATGGCCTCCGATCCTTACGGCAGCGAGTATTCGGCCACGCACGCGGAAGAAGCGGCTTCGGCGGTGGTTGACCTGCATTTACCGGAAGAGCGCCTGCGCATCGGTGACCTGCTGCGCGTGTTCCCAGCAGAGCGTGAAACCAAGATGCAAAAGCTGCTCGATGGCTTGGGCACGCTGTGGCGACAGAACTCTAACGAGAAGATCGTGATCTTCGCCACCTACCTTGGCACGGTGGACATGATCGCTCGCGAGATCGAACAGACCTTCCCCGGCCAGGGTGTCGCCGTGCTGCGCGGCGGTGACCACGGCGCGAAGGTGGCTGCGGAGCGTCGCTTCCGCCTGAAGGACGGCCCGCGCGTACTGGTTTGCACGGCGGCCGGGCGCGAAGGCATTAACCTGCAGTTTGCGCGCGTCTTGTTCAATTTCGACCTTCCGTGGAATCCGATGGATATGGAGCAGCGCATCGGGCGCATCCATCGCTACGGCCAGAGCCATACCGCGCAGGTCTACAACCTCGTGCTGTCGGACACCATCGAAGGTCGCATCTTCCTGCTGCTCGACGAGAAGCTGACCGAGATCGCGCGCACGGTCGGCAAGGTGGATGAGCAGGGCAATGTGGCCGAAGACCTGCGTGCGCAAATTCTCGGGCAGTTGTCGGAACGCTTGAACTACGACCGCCTGTATCAGGAGGCGCTGTCCGACCCGGAACTAAAACGCACGCAGGTGGAGCTGGAGGCGGCGCTGTCGAACTCCCGCGAGGCGCGGCAGGTGGTGTTCGACCTGTTCCAAGATCTCGACGGATTCAGCCTCGACGACTACAAGCCCTTCTCGGACGTGTCGTCCAGCCTGGATCGACTGGTGCGCTTCCTCTCGGCGGCGTTCGCGGATCGCCAGCAGAAGCTGGTCAAGGTGGACGATGCGACCTACGACCTCGTCACCGTCGAAGGCACGCGCCGCGCCCGCTTCACCCTGAGCCGCGAAGCCGCGACCAATCAGAACGATCTGCAACTGATGGGCTTGGATCACCCCTTAGTGCATGACGAGTTGGGCCGCTGGCGCAGCGTGCCGCCGGAGGAAGTCGGCATCGCCGTGTACGGCGACGTGGACGAGCCGGTGCTGCTGTCGCTGTGGATGGTCGAGGCATCGGCTGGCAAGGGCGAGCGCCGCGTGGTGGTGCAGCCCATCGCCGTCAAGGAAGACGGCACGCGCGTTCCGGTAGTCGAGCGCCTGTGCGAGAAGTACCTGCAAGCACCGCCCGCCAAGCCGCTGTTCCAGCCCGAGCAGCGGAGCGACTTGTTCAACCACGCTGTTGAGCCGACCCTGCAGCGAGAACTGAAGCACAAGGGGGCCGCGACTGGCGATGGCAGCTATTCGGCAGAGCTGATCGGGTACGTCGAAATCATCGGTCGGGAAGGGTGATGTTCGACGAATACTCCCGACAAAAGCAAGGCCATCCTATGGTGGCCTGGTTTGTTTCTGCACTGCCGACCTGAGGGGCATGCCCTCGAATCGCTTCCGATTTTCACCGGTGTCACAGAAATGCTCGAGCCGAAAGTCGTCTTCAGTTGCTCTGGCAGAAGGGATAGTTCTCCATCGGGTTGCCGGCCTTGGTCATCGAACTCCACCTACCGCCTGTTGTAAACTGAGAAAAGGGGTGCATCATTAAGGTGGTGCACAAACATCGAATTTCACACCCAATCAGCCTCGAAACCCTTAATAAATCAAAGGCTTGGCAAGATGGGGCGGAAGCTCTTCAATTCCACCTATCCCACCACTCAGATTCAGTAAAAAAAGCGCCTTCACACACGTGAGGCGCTTTTTTTACGCCCTTGTCTTCCTGCGGAGTCTGGCGCACGCTTCCCACCGAGCACGCACTGCCCGGAAACGTATCCGTCAGCAGAATTCAGCCAAAGCCCTGCGAGCTTCTGCTAGACGCCGCATCGGCGAATGACGTCGCTCAACCAGCGGTCGGGGCGCCCTCCTGACGCATCGGGTCAGCCTTGGCAAAGGCTTCCAGCGATTCGCAGGCCGCCATGATGCGGTCAATCGTTGGCGTGTCTGAAACGCTGATCTTGAAGACACGCATGACGACGAGGATGCTGGCCAGACAAATGTCGGCGAACGTTGGCGTATCGCCATGACAAAAGCGCCCGGTATCCGGATCGGCCGCCAGGCGCTGCTCGACGGCACGCAGGCCGGTGGTAAACCATTGCGTCTGCCATGCGCGCCACGCCGCGTCATCGAAGCCATGCTCACCCATCAGGTGCTTCTTGATCCGCGGCGTGATCAGCGGATGTGTGTCAACCGCCAGCATCTGCGCAA
>JACCDS011204967.1_pt1 | contig 20259 bp, 17 predicted proteins | sample 7446441 | NCBI WGS metagenome assembly JACCDS01 (sample SAMN15323445, study PRJNA562643) | freshwater metagenome | isolation source: river surface water | place: USA:Blue River Watershed | collected 2017-08-17
AAGCCGATCCACGCATCCGCATCACCTCGCCGGTGAGCGGTGAAGTGGCGCGCATCGAGCGCGGCGAAAAACGCAAAATCCTGGCGGTCGTAGTCCTCGCTGACAGCCAGCAAGAATACCGCAAGTTCACGTCGGGAATCCCCGCCAACCGCGCCGACGCCATCAATTGGCTTCTCGAATCAGGCGCTTGGTCACTCGTAGAATCGCGCCCCTACGGCCGCATTGCCAACCCTGACGCTGAGCCCAAAGCCGTATTTATCAACGGCATGGCGACCGAGCCCCTCGCGGTAGCTCCCGCAGTGGCACTCGCGGGCCGAGAAGAGGACTTCGCCATGGGACTTCAGGTTGTGGGCCTGTTCAGCAAGCGCAGCGTGCTGTCGATTGCCGCGAACGAAACCGCCCCAGCGCTCACTAAAGCTAGCGGAGTCGAACTCCATCAGTTTAAAGGTCCGCACCCCGCAGGTACGACCAGCGTGCACATCAACCAAATCAGCCCGCTCAACAAGGGCGAGGTAGTGTGGACATTGAACTACCAGGATGTAGCCATCTTGGGTCACCTGGCGCGCACGGGTTCCCTCAAACTTGAGCGCGTGCTTTCGTTGAGCGGAACCGGCATTTCAAAGCCCCGCGCCATCACAGCGGTCGCCGGAGCGAGCCTCGAGACCTTTCTCAGCACTGAGCTCAAGGTAGGTAACTACCGCGTGATCTCAGGAAGCGTCCTGACCGGAACCAACGTGGGCAAGTCGGGCTACCTCACGTACTACGCGAGCCAACTTACTGCCATACCTGAAGGCGAGGGCACTGACTTCTTTGGATGGGTGCTTCCAAGCTTTGCAAAATGGTCGGTGAGCCGCACACTGTTCAGCTGGCTGACACCAAGCAAGAAGTACGACCTCAGCACCAAGCAGCACGGTGAAGACCGCGCGTTTGTGGTGACTGGGCTCTACGAAAAAGTGTTTCCGTTTGACATCCTCCCCATGCCCCTCCTCAAGGCAATGTGGGCCAAGGACCTCGAAAAAATGGAACAACTCGGCGCCTATGAAGTTGTACCTGAAGACTTCGCGCTCTGCGAGGTAGTCTGCCCTTCAAAGCAAGAACTGCAAAATTTGGCTGAAGAAGCCCTCGATCTACTCTACACCGAAATGAATTAATCCCAAAAATCAGATGAAATTCGTTCAGAATCTATTTGACAGCACCCGCCCTGCGGTGACGACGGGCAAGCTCAAAGGCTTGTACCCGCTGCACAACGCGCTTGAAACGATGTTCTTTGTTCCGAACCACAACGCCCACAGTGGTGCCCACGTTCGCGACGCCATCGACATGAAGCGCACCATGGTGACGGTAATTTTTGCCCTCGTTCCAGCTTTGATTTTTGGCCTGTTCAATTCGGGCTACCAGCACCATTTGGCCATCGGCCAAATCGAGTCGGGTTGGGCTAACTTCTGGTCACTCGAGAACGCCCTCTACGGCGCCCTCAAAGTGATTCCAATGATCGCGGTGACCTACATCGCGGGTCTTGCCATTGAAATCTACTTCGCCTACCGCAACAAGCACGCGGTGAACGAAGGCTTCCTGGTGTCGGGTATTTTGATTCCCTTAATTATGCCCGTCGACATTCCCTTGTGGATGGTTGCGATCTCAACGGCCTTTGCCGTACTGATCGGTAAAGAGGTATTCGGCGGAACCGGAATGAACATCCTCAACCCCGCACTCACGGCACGCGCGTTTGCGTTCTTTGCCTACCCAACCTACATGTCGGGTGACAAGGTGTGGGCTGGTTTGACTCAAGTTGACGGTGTGTCGTCGGCCACCGCACTCGGACAGTATGCCACTACCGGCACGACCGACTTCAGCGCGTGGGATGCATTCTTGGGAATTATTCCAGGTTCAATCGGAGAGACCAGTACCGTAGCAATTTTAATTGGCGCGGTGTACCTCATCGCCACAGGGGTTGGTTCGTGGAAGATCATGTTCTCGGCTGTCCTTGGAGCTCTTACCATGGGTCTCATCTTTAACGGAGTAGCTGACCTTATGATCAGTCCAGAGCAGCAATCCTACTTGGCAGTGCCGTTCTACTACCACCTCGTATTTGGCGGGTTCGCATTTGGTGCCGTCTTCATGGCGACGGATCCCGTATCAGCCGCCCACACCGAGCGCGGTAAGTGGATCTACGGCTTTCTCGTCGGCGTGTTCTCCATCATGATTCGCGTGTTTAATCCCGCGTACCCTGAAGGCGTTATGCTGGCAATTCTCCTGATGAACGTGTTCGCACCGCTCATCGACCACTACGTCGTCGAGGGCAACATTTCAAAGCGCCTCAAGCGCGCCCAAACGGTTCAAGCTTAAAGTACCATGAACGTAAACAGCAATTCCTACACCTACGCCTTTGCCATTGGTTTGGTGGTCGTTGTCGCGGCCGCATTGGCTGTGGCTGCAACGGGTCTCAAGCCCGCACAAGACGCGAACATTGAGCTCGAAAAAAAGGCCAACATCCTGTCCTCAATCGGACTACAGAGTGAAGATCCCGCCGCACTGTACGATCAGGTCATAAAAGAACAAATCGTGCTCCTCAACGGCCAAGTCGTTGACGGCAAACTGCCCGGAAGCATTGATATGGCGGCCGCAGTGGCCCTTCCGGCCGAGCAGCGCGAGGCTCCGCTCTATGTTGCACAGACCGACGGCGAGACCTACTACATTATTCCGGTGCGTGGAAAAGGCCTTTGGGGCCCAATCTGGGGCTACCTAAGCTTAAAGTCTGACGGCAAAACCGTCTACGGAGCCAAGTTTGACCACAAATCCGAAACGCCGGGTCTGGGTGCAGAAATTTCCACGCCGATGTTTACCGACCAGTTCCCCAATAAGGTGGTGTTCAGCGACGCCTACACGGGTATTGAGGTCCGCAAGGGAGACGCCAGCGGAGACCAGCAGGTCGACGGTATTTCAGGCGGAACCATTACCTCGGTCGGGGTTCAGGCCATGCTCGAAAACTGCCTAAAGCCCTACCAAACCTTTCTCGCTACGCGCAACGCTCCAGCTGCTGCGCCACAGGCTACCACTGACACGCTAACCGTTGCCACCCTATGAGTACAGAAGTAAAAACGCAAGAGAAAGAGGGGCTCTTTTCAAAAAAGAACCGCAAGCTCCTTACTGATCCGTTCAACGAGAGCAACCCAATTACTGTTCAGGTACTTGGCATTTGTTCGGCGCTAGCCATTACTGTTAAAATGAAGCCCGCCCTCGTAATGGGTTTGAGCGTCATGGTCGTAACGGCTTTTTCCAACTTAATTACGTCGCTGATTCGCAACTACATTCCCAACCGGATTCGCATCATTGTGCAACTGGTGGTCGTTGCCGCGCTGGTAATTATTGTAGACCAAATTCTGAAGGCATATGTCTACGACGTGAGCAAGCAGCTTTCTGTATTTGTGGGTCTGATCATCACCAACTGCATTATTATGGGTCGCATCGAGGCCTTCTCGCTCGGCAATCCGCCCTGGAAGTCCTTCCTCGACGGCATTGGAAACGGTGCGGGCTACGGTGCCATCCTGATCGTGGTTGCCTTCTTTCGCGAGCTTTTGGGCAGCGGAACCTTGTTTGACTTTCCCGTCCTCGAGCCGTTGGGCATCTACGAAATGGGGTACAAGAACAACGGAATGATGCTCCTTCCTCCGATGGCGCTCATCATGCTCGCATTGGTCATTTGGGCCCAGCGTTCGCGCACGAAATCCTTGATTGAAAAAGAATAATTGCCATGCAAGAATTGATTTCCCTCTTTTTTAAGAGCGTGTTCATTGAGAACATGATCTTTGCCTACTTCCTAGGCATGTGTTCGTACTTGGCCGTGTCCAAAACGGTTAAAACCGCCATGGGACTGGGTATCGCGGTCACCTTTGTGCTGGTAATTACCCTTCCGGTCAACTACCTTCTTGAGAACTATGTGCTTAAAGCCGGAGCCCTTGCGTGGCTCGACGACAGCTTTGCCGACCTAGACCTCAGCTTTTTGAGCTTTATCATGTTTATCGCCATCATTGCGGCCATGGTTCAGCTCATCGAAATGGTGGTTGAGAAGTTCGCACCAGCACTCTATTCAGCCCTCGGTATCTTTTTGCCGTTGATTGCGGTAAACTGCTCGATTTTAGGTGCGTCACTCTTCATGCAGGAGCGCGCATATTCAAACGTTGGTCAAGCCACTGTATACGGACTCGGTTCGGGCATCGGGTGGCTTCTCGCGATCGTGGCCATTGCTGCCATCCGAGAGCGCCTGAAGTACTCACACGTTCCCGCTCCGCTTCGCGGCCTCGGAATCACGTTCGTCATCACCGGACTCATGGGCATTGCCTTCATGAGCTTCATGGGCATCAAACTTTAATTCACTCCAGTTATGTTCCTCGCAGCATCTACTGTTACCATCATCTCGGTGGTGGTCTTTACCCTGGTCATCTTGGCCCTGGTTACCATTCTACTTCAAGCCAAAGCGCGTTTGAGCCCGTCGGGTCCTGTGAAACTTGAAATCAACGGCGACGTCGTTGAGGTAGAGTCCGGAAGCACCCTTTTGGGTACATTGGGAAGCCAAAAAATATTCTTGCCTTCTGCCTGTGGCGGCGGCGGAACCTGCGGTATGTGCAAGTGCCAAGTCTTCGAAGGCGGGGGTGAGATCCTTCCGACCGAAACGGGCTTTTTCAACCGCAAGCAAATTGCCGACAACTGGCGCCTCGGATGCCAGGTGAAGATCAAGAACGACATGAAAATTCGCGTTCCTGACGAAATCTTTGGCATCAAGAAGTGGGAGTGCGAAGTGGTTTCGAACTACAACGTTGCTTCGTTCATCAAGGAATTCGTGGTGAAGCTCCCCGAGGGCGAAAACCTCGACTTCTTGGCGGGTGGATACATCCAAATTGACGTTCCGGCGATCGAAGTCGACTACAAAGAGATGGACATCACGGCGCACCCGCGCCTCGGCAAGAAGGCCGACGAGTTTCAAGGTGAGTGGGACAAGTTCAAGCTGTGGGACCTCAAGATGAAGAATCCCGAGCCACTCTTTCGTGCCTACTCAATGGCCAACCACCCTGCTGAGGGCAACATCGTGATGCTCAACATTCGCATTGCAACTCCGCCATGGGACCGCGCTAAAGGCGGATGGATGGACGTCAATCCCGGTGTGTGTTCGTCGTACATCTTCAACCTCAAGCCGGGCGACAAGGTGACCGTTTCTGGACCCTACGGCGAGTTCCACATCAAAGAGACCGAAGCAGAGATGATCTACATCGGTGGTGGTGCGGGTATGGCTCCGATGCGTTCGCACCTGTTTCACCTCTTTCACACCCTAAAGACGGGACGCAAGGTGTCGTACTGGTACGGAGGCCGTTCGCGCCGTGAGTTGTTCTACATCGACGACTTCCGCCAGATTGAAGCGCAGTTCCCGAACTTCAAATTCCACTTAGTGCTCAGCGAGCCACTTCCTGAGGACAATTGGACGGCAAAGACCAGCATGGAGAGCGACGGAGACGGTTTCGTCGGATTCGTGCACCAAGCACTCATTGACAACTACTTGTCAAAGCACGACGCTCCAGAGGACATTGAATTCTACTTCTGCGGACCACCTATGATGAACGCCGCCGTCTTGAAGATGGTAGACGACTTTGGTGTTCCACCCGAAAACGTAGCATTTGATGACTTCGGTGGTTAATGTACTCTTTAAGGGCGCCCTCGGGCGCCCTTTTTTGGCTTTAGCTGGGTTCTTGGCTGTGGGGTGTGCGTCAGAGTCCGAGTTCGTCGTTCAGGGCGAAGCCCAAGGAAGCACATTTGTCGTTCGGGCCTACGGGGACTCCCTCAACCTCAGCGAGTCCGACGTCGCCCGTTGGTTGGCTGCGTACAACAGAGCGGTTTCGGTGTGGGACCCAGAGTCCGAGCTTAGCCGCCTCAATCGGGGCGAAACCTTGGTGCCCAGTTTGATTCTTTCGGACTTGCTCCGCATGACCGAGGGCATTCGTGTGGCCACCGATTCAGTGGTTGAACCTGCCCTTGAGCCGGTCCTGCGCGCCTGGGGGTTTACGGCGGGAACCCAACTGCTTCCCAGCCCTCAAGGTGCGAGCCGCGATTCGGTCATCGTCGATTCGCTCATGGCCCTAGTGCACTGGTCGGCTCCCAAAGTCACGCCTGAAGGAACCCGCCTTGCGCACCCCATCAATGTAAATGCCTTTGCACAAGGTCATTCGGTAGACCTGATCCTCGATTCACTGCGCACCCGCGGAGCAACCGCCGCGTTTGTCGAGATTGGAGGCGAGGTACGCAGCTTTGGCCTCAAGCCCAATGGTGATGTATTTAAGGTCGGAATCGAAAAACCCCTCACCTCAGGCGACCGAAGCCTTCAACTGACTGTTGAACTCGAAGACCGGGCACTCGCCACATCCGGAAACTACCGTAAGTTTCAAGTGGACGCGAGCACCGGAAGAAGCTACGGCCACAGCCTTGACCCGCGCACCGGTTGGTCTGCACCTACTGACGTGCTAAGCGCCACACTTATTGGCCCCTCGTGTGCTGAGGCAGATGCCTACGCGACCATGGCGATGGTGCTCGGGGTTGACGCTACCAAGCAATGGCTAGCCCAGCACCCCGAATGGGACGCTATTCTAATCTACAGCGACGCCCAAGGCGCCCTGCAGATTTACAATTCGCTCAAGTAGAATTACTGGTTGGCGCACTGCTCGTTCGGCATTTTGCCGCAGAACGTGCATGCTTCACCCTCTTTGTTGAGAAAAGGGCTGTTTGAGGCGCAGGTTCCGGCGAACTCGCCATCCTTTTTACCCCAAATTTTAACCGCCATGCCGAGGATGCCAAGGCCGAGAAGGCCAGCGACCACGAGGAATAGTTTCAGTAGTGCCATGATGGGTACAAAGGTACAAAAACGGGGCCGTGACCTGGGTTACGAAGCCACGGATTAGCCTCCAATCAGATTGACTTCCATCTCGAGGGCCACACCGAACTTCGCCAAGACGTCGGCTTGAACTTGGGTGGCCACGTGCACGAGCTCTGCGGCGGTAGCGCCACCATAGTTCACTAAAACCAGGGCCTGCTTGGCATGCATTCCCGCGTTGCCTACGCGCTTGCCCTTCCAGCCTGCCTGTTCGATCAGCCAGCCGGCTGCGAGCTTCACGCTTCCGTTTGCCTGCGGGTACTGCGGCAGACTTGGATGCGCTGCGGCCAGCGACTGTGCCGTGGTGGTGTCGACCGTGGGGTTTTTAAAAAATGAGCCGGAATTGCCTAGTTCAGCCGGGTTGGGCAACTTACTGCGGCGAATGGCCATCACCGCGTCGGCAATACTTCGCAGACTTGGTTCGGAGCCTGCGGCAGCTAATTCCTCGGCTACGGATCCGTAGTGGGTAATAAGGGCGTGGTCGCGGGTCGTGAGCTTGAACTGCACTGACAGAATGATGCCCTGGTCGCGCAGCACACTTTTGAACACGCTCTCGCGGTAGCTAAATCCGCAGTCGGCGTTGCTGAATTCTTCGACTTCGCCGTCTTCCCAGCGCAACCACCGCAGGGAGTGCAGGCTGTCTTTGGTTTCAACCCCGTAGGCTCCAATGTTTTGAACAGGTGCGGTTCCGACAAGGCCGGGAATCAGTGAAAGGTTTTGAAGCCCGCCCCAGCCTTGGTCGACGGTCCACTGCACGAACTCGTGCCAGTGTTCACCCGCCGCGGCTTCGACCACGACATAGCCATCTCCTTCTTCAACAACACGCCGACCGGTCCACGCCACCCGGGCTACAGAGCCTTTGAGGTTGCCGGCGAGGAGCATGTTAGATCCGCCACCCAAGAGCAGCGTGTGCGAACCGTATCCCATGGGGTCGTCGAGGTATTCCACCACGTCCATTTCGGACTCAAGGTGGTAGAGTCGCTCTGCCGTGACGTCAAGGCCAAAGGTGTTGTAGGGCTTCAGCGAAGCATTGTGCTCGATCCGCACGGCTTAGGCAGTTCGTCCAGGGTAGGATGCCAGACCGTGTTCAAGCACGTCCATAGCGCGTTCAAGATCTGACTGCTTGAGCACGTAGGCCAGGCGCACTTGGCGCTTGCCCAATGAACGCTCTGCGTAAAATCCTGCGGCCGGGGCCATCATCACCGTAGCCCCTTCGAACGAAAACTCTTCGAGCATCCATCGGCAAAAGGTTTCGGCGTCGTCTACAGGCAGTTGAGCCACCGCATAAAATGCGCCGCGCGGGGTAGGGCAGAAAACACCGGCGATCGCGTTGAGTCGGCGAACCAAGGTGTCGCGGCGCGCACGGTACTCTGCGTTTACGGCTTCAAAGTAGCTCGCGGGCGTTGCGAGTGCAGCTTCAGCAGCGATTTGCTCGTAGGTGGGGGGCGACAACCGTGCCTGAGCAAACTTCATCGCCGTAGCCATGAGTTCGGTGTTTTTGCTGACCATGCATCCGATTCGGGCGCCGCACATGCTGTACCGCTTCGATACGCTATCAATGAGTACGGCATGCTGTTCGAGTCCCGCGAGCGAGAGCACTGAGATTGCTTCGGCTCCGTCGTAGACAAACTCGCGGTAGACCTCGTCGGCAATGACAAACAGGTCGTGCTTCAGTGCCATGTCGCGCAGGGCCTCAAGCTCGTCGCGACGGTACACATAGCCCGTTGGGTTGCCCGGATTGCAGACCAGGACTGCCTTGGTTCGGGGGGTGATGCGTGCTTCGAGTTCCGCAATCGGCGGAAGCGCAAACCCCGATTCAATGCTACTGGGCACCGACACCACCTTGGCCCCTAAGGCTTGGGCGAATCCGAAGTAGTTCGCATAGTAGGGTTCGGGAATAATGACTTCGTCTCCGGGATCGAGTATGCTGCCCATTGCAAAGGAAAGGGCCTCAGAACCCCCGGTGGTCACAATTACGTCGCTGGCCTGAACGTGAAGTCCAATGCCCTGGTAGTAGCTCGCCAAACCCTTGCGGTAGCTCGCAAAGCCGGCTGAAGGACTGTACTCCAGCACACGCAAATCGCTCGCTTTGACGGCCGCAAGGGCCTCAGACGGACTCTCGATGTCGGGTTGGCCGATGTTGAGGTAGTAAATTTTGGTTCCGCGCTGGGCGGCCGCGTCGGCCATTGGTGCGAGCTTGCGGATCGGAGACTCGGGCATATGCTGCCCACGGGTTGAAATCTTCGGCATAATGGCTGCAAAGGTCAATAAAAAACCCGCAGCGCGGGCTGCGGGTTCATAACTTCTAGCGCTAAAACTTACTTGCTTACTTTCGAAGCAGCAGGTGCGTTGTTTACTGGAGTGGTAGCCGTGGCGGGAACGTCCTCAACATTGCCTTTAATGGTCAAGACCTTGGTCGGAGTGCCGGCATTGCTCGTTACGGTTACCGTCTTTTGAAAACGGCCTACGCGGCGGGTGTCGTACTTCACTTTGATCGAAGCTTTCTCACCTGGAGCAATTGGGGTTTTGGGCCAAACCGGAACCGTGCATCCGCACGAACCCACGCAGTTGGTGATGATCAATGGCTCTTTACCCGTGTTCTTAAAAACGAACTCGCGCTCGCCGTTGGCGTCCTTCTTAATGTTGCCGTAGTCAATCGTTTCTTGGGTGAACGAAATCTGAGCAGCGTTAGTGTTGGCCTCTTGGGCAAACGCAAAAGACGATGCCAGAACAACGGCAGCGGCAGTGAAAAAGTGCTTCATTTTGAATTTAAATTTTGTTGTTGACGAATCAAGCAGGGGCAAATGTAACCGATGCGGCGAAACTAACGCAAAAAAAATGCCACAAGGTTACCTTTGCGGTCCCTATGGAAATTCCTTCACAGTACGCTCCGCGCCAGGTTGAACAGCGCTGGTACCAAACATGGCTCAAGCACAAGGCTTTTGCCTCGACTCCCGACCACCGTCCGGCCTACACCATTGTGATTCCGCCGCCCAACGTGACCGGCGTACTGCACATGGGCCACATGCTCAACAACACCATTCAAGATGTGCTCGTGCGCCGCGCCCGCATGCGCGGATTCAACGCCTGCTGGGTTCCGGGTACCGACCACGCGTCGATTGCGACCGAGGCCAAGGTGGTGCAAAAGCTCCGCGCTGAAGGGGTTAAAAAATCCGACCTCAGCCGCGACGCCTTTTTGGAGCACGCCTGGGAATGGACGCACAAGCACGGCGGAATCATCCTCGAGCAGCTCAAAGAGCTCGGCGCCAGCTGCGACTGGGACCGCACGGCCTTCACCATGGACGAGGTCCGCAGCGACAGCGTGTACCAAGTTTTTGCCGACCTGCACGCCAAGGGCCACATTTACCGCGGACTGCGCATGGTTCACTGGGACCCTGAGGCGAAAACCTCGCTTTCGGACGAAGAAGTCATTCACAAGGACATCAACGCCACCCTCTACTATGTAAAGTACGAGGTGGTTGAAAATCCAGGCACCTACCTGACCGTCGCGACCTCGCGTCCTGAAACCATCATGGGCGACGTAGCGGTGGCCATCAACCCTAAGGACGTGCGCTACACGGCGCTGCACGGCATGCACGTGCGCGTTCCGATTGGCGGTCGCGAAGTGCCCATCATCCTCGACGACTACGTGACCACGGATTTCGGAACCGGCTGCCTCAAAGTCACTCCGGCCCACGACTGGAACGACTACGCGATTGGCCAAAAGCATGGTCTTGAGGTGCTTGACGTGCTCAACGAAGACGGAACCCTGAGCGCCCACGGCCTGCAGTATGCGGGAATGGAGCGCTTTGCGGCGCGTACTAAAGTGGCCGAAGACCTCATGGCTTCGGGCCACTTGGCCAAGACCGAGGAATACGCTTCGACCGTGGGCACCAGCGAGCGCACCGGTGCTGTCGTTGAGCCCCGCCTGTCGCTGCAGTGGTGGGTGCGCATGCCCGAGCTGGCCAAGCCCGCCCTCGATGCGGTCATGTCCGACGAAATCCAACTAATCCCCGAGAAGTTCAAGAACACCTACCGTCACTGGATGGAGAACGTCAAGGACTGGTGCATTTCGCGCCAGCTTTGGTGGGGGCACCGAATTCCGGCCTACTTCTACGGACCGGGAGAGCACGATTATGTGGTGGCCTTGAGCGCAGAAGAAGCCTTGGTCAAGGCTCGCGAAGCCAGCGGCCGCGCCGACCTTCAGGCCGGTGACCTTCAGCAGGACCCCGACTGCCTCGACACCTGGTTCTCAAGCTGGCTGTGGCCGCTCAGTGTCTTTGACGGCATCCGCAACCCTGAAAACCCCGAGATCCAGTACTACTACCCAACCCAGGACCTCGTCACGGCCCCCGAAATTCTCTTTTTCTGGGTGGCGCGCATGGCCATGGCAGGCTACGAGTACGCCGGGAAGCGTCCGTTCGAACGCGTCTACCTCACAGGAATCGTGCGCGACAAGCTGGGCCGCAAGATGTCCAAGTCGCTCGGCAATTCGCCCGACCCGATTCAGCTCATGGATACGTACGGCGCCGACGGAGTCCGCATGGGCATGCTCCTGACCTCACCCGCGGGCAATGACCTTCCGTTTGACGAGTTGCTGTGCGAACAGGGCCGCAACTTCACCAACAAAGTCTGGAACGCCCTGCGTCTGCTCAAAGGCTGGAAGGTGTCTGACGACGCACCGGCCGACGAAGCCGCCGAGTGGGCGGTGACCTGGTTCCGCGCCCTGCTCGACGCCGAGCTGAGCGAGCTGCAGCGTGACTTTGACCGCTACGCCCTTTCTGAGGCCCTAATGCGCCTGTACAAGCTCACCTGGAACAGCTTCTGTGCCTGGTACCTCGAGCTGGTCAAGCCCGCCTACGGTCAGCCCATTTCGGCCAACATCTACCGCGCAACCGTGGGCTTTTTTGAAGAACTCATGGCGGCCCTTCATCCCTTCATGCCGTTCTTGACCGAAGAGGTGTGGCACTTGCTTTCGGATCGGGCCGAGTCCGACTTCCTTGATTTTGCGGCCTATCCAACCTCGGGCGGAACCGCCTACGACCCGTCTACCTTCGCCATTATGGAGGAGCACGTGGTCGCCCTGCGCACCTTTAGGGCTGAGAAAAACATCGCATTTAAGTCGCCGCTCACTGCAGACGCTTCTACACAGCCCGCCGCATGGTCTGCCATCTCCAAACTCACCAACACGCAGTGGGGTGATGCCGAGGGCGGACTCCCTCTTCGTGCCGGAACTTTTGAGCTCCGCGTCCAAGTTGCTGCCGACGACATCGACGTTGAGGCCGAAATCGCCAAGGCTGAAAAGGAAATCGTATACTACAGCGGGTTCAAGCGCAGCATCGAAGCCAAGCTTTCCAACGAAAAATTCATGGCGGGCGCTCCTGCTGCGGTGATCGACGTCGAACGCAAGAAGCTTGCAGACGCGGAGTCCAAGATCGAAATTGCCCAAAAGCTGATAAGTCAGTTAGCTCGCTAGCAAGATTGGCCTTTGGCGCTTCGCGCTCGGGCCGCTTCCGCGCTCGGGCGGCTTTCGCGGCTAGGACCGCTGCGCGGCTAGGACCGCGTTCGCGGCTAGGACCGCTGCGCGGCTAATTTGTCCAAATGGATATTTTGCCCAACAATCTGATTTGTTGGCACATATCCGTTTCGAGAAAATTGAGAAAAAGTAAAATCCGGTTATAACCGAACAGGTCCTTGCGCTTCGCACAAAGGCCGCACCGCGGCTAGTACTGCTTTGCAGCGTGAGCCGCAACGCGGTACCAAATCACTAGTAACTAGCAACGTGCAAACCAACGAGCTAACGAGCTAACGAGCCAACCTTGCCAACGAGCTAACGAGCCAACCTTGCCAACCTTGCCAACGAGCTAACGAGCCAACCTTGCTAACCTTGCCAACGAGCCAACCTTGCTAACCTTGCCAACGAGCCAACCTAGCTAAGTTTGCTGAGCCGCTGCATCGACGCCTCGTACAGCGCGATTCCGGCCGCAACTGAGACGTTGAGCGAAGCGGTTTCGCCGCTGGTGGGGATTTTGGCGGTAGCGTTGCAGGCCTTCCAGAGGGCGGGAGAGATTCCGTCCTCTTCAGATCCCATGATGAGCACGGCGGGACCGCGCAGGTCGCAGTCGGCCAGGGTTCCTGTGGCTTTTTCTGAGATGCCGACGATCTGGCATCCGCTCATTTCGAGCGAGGTCAGCGCGATGGGAAGCGAGCGCACGCGGCAAATGGGCATGCGCAAAAGTGCTCCGGCTGAAGACTTCACGGCATCGGCATTCATGGGGGCGCTGCCCTCTGAAAGCACGATGGTGTGCGCGCCAAAGCTCTCGCACGAACGGGCGATGGCTCCGACATTGCGCACGTCGGTGACGCGGTCGAGCACGACCACGAGGGGGTCAATCCCACGTTCGGCGAGTCCAGCCATGACATCTGAGAGGTCGGCATAGGCGACGCTCGAAGCCCAGCTCACCACGCCTTGGTGGTTGGCACGGGTGAATCGCTGCATGCGTTCGGCCGGAACAAACTTGACAAAAATCCCCTTTTTGCGGGCCTTGGCGGCAATCGCCATAAGGGCGGGATTGCGGGACTCTTGGGCGATAAAAACGCGGTCCAGAACCACCTCGGACTCGAGGGCTTCTTCAATGGGGCGAATTCCGTAAATTAATTGGTCGTCAAGTTGCTCGCTCATAGTGTTTTATTCGGTTTCGCCTTCTTCGGACTCGCCCTGAAGGGCTCGGTCAACTAACGACGGATTCGTGGATTTGCTGTTTTTAAGCCCTAACTGGCGCAGTTGCTCAGCACGTCGAACGAGGTTGCCCTTGCCTTGGCTGAGCTGCTTCATCGCGTTCTCGTAGGTCTTCGTGGTGGTCTGCATCTGATTGCCCACCTTGATCATCTCTTCTGAAAAACCGACAAACTTGTCGTAGAGGTCCGATGCCTGCCGAATAATTTCGCCGACGTTGCGGTTTTGGCGTTCCTGGCGCCACAGGGTGCCTACGGTCCGCAAGGTCGTCCAAAGGGTGGTGGTGCTCACCAGCGCAATATTGCGGTCAAAGGCCTCCTGGTACAGCCCGGGCTCGGCCTGGAGTGCGGTGCTGAACGCGCCTTCAATCGGAACAAAAAGCAGCACAAAGTCCAGCGATACATCGTACAGATTCTGGTAGTTCTTGTCCGACAAACCTCGAATGTGGGCGCGCAGCGACGCAATGTGCTCCTTCATTGCAAGGGCTTGCTCTTCAGGAGTTTCGGCGTTCACAAAGCGCTCGTAGGCCACCAAACTCACTTTGGAGTCGATCACTAGATGCTTGCCCTCGGGTAGGTTGAGTACGACGTCGGGCTGCAGCCTTCGGCCGTCGGAATCCGTAGTCGACGCCTGCACGCTGTACTCGAGGTCGCGGGTCAGTCCGCTGCGCTCAAGAAGCTTTTCGAGCACCATTTCGCCCCAGTTTCCTTGAGCCTTGTTGTCGCTCCGCAGCGCGCGGGTGAGTGCATTGGCTTCGTTGCGAAGTTTTTCGGACTGCTCCATGAGGCTTCGGACCTCGGCTTTGAGTTCACTGCGCTCGTGTACGCCCTGCAGGTGGGTCTTTTCTACGCGTTCGCCAAACTGCTCGAGTTTGGCCCGAAACGGAGCAAGCAGTACGTCCATTTCGGCCTTGTTGCCTTGCTTGAGCTGTTCCTGAAGCATGCGCGACTGCTGGCCAAGCGCCTCTTGGGCCACCACCTTAAACTCGTTTTTGAGCTGCTCGCGCTGGGCCTCGACTTCGCTTCGTGCGGAATCTGCGGCAGCGAGTCGCTCCTGCGCACGGGCGAGGGCCATATCAGACTCGCGCTGGGCATTTTGGGCTGCCGTTAGGGCCGTTTCAAGTTCGCGAACCCGCTGGTTGGCGGCATCGTACAACCCTTGAATGCGGGCCATTTCACCGGAATCGGTTCCGCCCGAACCATCACGGCGCAACTGAAGCACCATCAGGGCCACGAGGAGCAGCACCGTGAGAATTAAAAGCCCAGTCGAAATCACGCGTCAAAGGTAGGATTCCCGGCCGACCAATCCGGTCCGTCGACGCCCTGAGTTTTGAACCATTCCGCAGTCGTAGAAAACGGTTTGCTGCCCCAAAATCCGCGGTAGGCTCCGAGCGGGGAAGGGTGGGCCGAGCGCAGCACAAGATGGCGCGGGTTGTTGAGTGCAGCACCGCGCTTTTGGGCATGTGCACCCCACAACCAAAATGCGACGGGACGCGCTTCGGCGTTTAAGCTGCGAAGCACGAGGTTCACGAACGGATCCCAACGGCCGTCGGCATGGCTGCCCGCTGCTCCGGCCCGTACGGTGAGCGAAGTGTTCAAAAGGAGTACCCCTTGGCGCGCCCACGCACTCAAATCCCCGGTCGGGGGCGGGGTGAGGCCAGTGTCTGAAGCAAACTCTTTATATATGTTGCGCAGCGACGGAGGCTCCGCGACTCCCCGCGGAACCGAAAACGCCAAACCGTGCGCCTGACCCGGTCCGTGGTAGGGGTCCTGGCCGACCACGACCACCTTGACGCGGTCAAAGGGACACAATTCAAACGCCCTCCAAAGATGCGTCACCTCGGGATACACTGTTTCTCGGCTGTAGGAATCTGCCACGCTGCGGTAGAGTTCACTCATCCAACCCGAGCCAGGATTAATGTTTAGGGCCAGTTGCCAGTCGTTCGGTAGCTCAGGAATGCGGTTCACACTGCAAACTTCGTATTTTTGTGCCTATGCGTACGCTCAAAACCTTACTTGCGGCTCTGCTTATTGCAGCAGCCGCGGCATCCACGGCCTCGTGCAAGTCGGCCGACATGTGTCCAGCATTCATCGGATCGGCCGCGCCGACCGCCGAAGCTGCGGCTCAGGTATGAGTCTGGTGCCCGTCACCAGCTTAGACGACATTCACCGCCTCGGTCGCTATCGGGGCGGAATTTTAGTTTTTAAGCACAGCACCCGATGCAGCATTTCTACGGCGGCCCATCACCGGGTTCAAACGTGGTTAAAAGCCCATCCCGATGCCGAAGTGGGCTATGTCGATGTGATTGCCCAACGTCCGCTGAGCAATGAACTCGCTAACGCGTGGTCGGTGGAGCACCAAAGCCCGCAGTTGCTGTGGTTCCGCGAAGACGGCAGCGTACTGCACCAAAGCCACTTTGGAATCGACGCCGGGTGGATCGATTCACTGAACTGAACTCGATTCCGCGCGTTACACTATCATTCATGGAAGCATCAAATTCGAACCCAACGCCCGTGCGAAAGCCCAATTGGCTGCGCGTCAAGCTGCCCACAGGCACGAACTACCGCGCCGTGCGCAACGTCGTGGACCAGTACAAGCTCCACACGATTTGTGAGTCGGGACGCTGCCCGAACATGGGCGAATGCTGGGGCGAGGGCACTGCGACCTTCATGATTTTGGGTAACATCTGCACGCGTTCGTGCGGATTCTGCAACGTGGCCACTGGGCGCCCGTTGCCCGTGGACTGGGACGAGCCCGACCGCGTTGCGCGTTCGATTCAGAGAATGAAGATCAAGCATGCCGTCCTTACAAGTGTGGACCGCGACGACCTAGCTGACGGCGGGTCCATCATTTGGGCCGAAACCGTCGCTGCCGTGCGCCGCCTTTCTCCCGGAACCACCATGGAGACCCTGATTCCCGACTTTCGCGGAATCACCGACCAAATTGACCGCATCGTCGAGGCCGCACCCGAAGTGGTGAGCCACAACATGGAGACCGTGCGCCGACTGACGCGTCAAGTTCGCATCCAGGCCCAGTACGACCGTTCGCTCGAAGTACTTCGCTACCTCAAGGCAAACGGAGTCAACCGCACCAAAACCGGCATTATGCTCGGTCTGGGCGAAACCGAAGACGAACTCTACCAAACCCTGGACGAGGTTCGTTCGGTGGGAGTCGATGTCGTCACCCTAGGCCAGTATTTACAACCCTCTGCACGCCATTTACCCGTACAGCGATTTGTTGAACCCGAAGAGTTTGAGCGCCTCGGTGCCTATGCTCGGACCCTCGGATTTCGCCATGTGGAGAGCAGTCCGCTCGTTCGTTCGTCGTACCACGCCGAACGGCATGTGCATTAAGCCATCTTTACCTTATTTTTAGCACTCTGTTTCGAACCCCGTATGACAATGAACCGTACCCGCCTCGCCGCCCTAGTTTCAGGATCGGCTTTACTACTTGCTGGAACCGCATTCCTCACTTGGAATGCACAGCCTGCTGAGCGCCAGTATCAATTCCGCGGCGAGCGCGCCCAAGGTCGCTTTGCCGGATACAACGAGTACATGCACATGCTCCGCGCGAACCAGGTTACTGGAGAAATTGACCCTGCCGCCGTTCAGTCCGCGTGGGCGCAACTCATTCAGACTGCACAAAAGACCAATACCCTCAACTGGGAAACACGTGGCCCAGACAACCACGGTGGCCGAACACGTTCGCTGCTGGTAGACCGCAGCAATTCCAACATCATCTATGCGGGATCAGTCGGTGGCGGTTTGTACCGTTCAACCAATGGTGGAGCAAGCTGGAATGTGGTCAGTGACCCGGGTGCCAACCAGGCAATTGGGAGTATCTGTCAAGCGGCCAATGGGGACATTTACTACGGAACCGGTGAAATTTGGCTTGGATACGGCGGAACAGGTCAGAACACAACCCCCAACTTCGCAGGTCGCGGGGTCTACAAGTCAACCGACGGAATAAACTTCGTACAGTTGGCAAGCACCTTGCCAGCGAGCAATTCTGCGAGTGCGGCGTGGACGGCAGTCGCCGACATCGAAGCACACCCAACCGACGCCAACACGATTTTTGCCGCAACGAACGGCGGATTCATGAAGTCGACTGACGGCGGTGCTACGTGGACGCAGCTTCTCAGCGGCAGCATTACCGACTTCGCGCTTTCAGCCGCGGGAACAATCTACGTGAACCAGGCGGGTCGCACCATGAAGTCTACCGACGGAACCACGTTCGCCGAGGTTTCAGCGCCCATCGTGACGTCTACATCGCTTCCGCGCCGTGCCGGGGGCCGCATTCGCTATTCAGTGAGCCCTCAGGACGACAACTACGTCTACTGTGTGCAGACTAACGGTTCTGCGCTTGCGGCGGTCTACCGTTCTACCGACGGTGGCAGCACGTGGTCAAAAATTGGCCAGAAGGGCGCCAACTTTGACCCACTCTGCAACGGAGTTGGTGCCGACGTGTACTGCCAAGGCATTTTTGACTTGTTCCTCACCGTGAGTGCCAAGGACAAAAACCATGTGTGGTTGGGTGGTATCACCGTGTGGCAGTGGTCTGCCACGGGCGGATGGGTTCAGGCTTCGACCTTGAACGACTTTGCTGGCAATCCATTCTACCTGCACGCAGACAGCCACGAACTCATCGTGGATCCCAACAACCCCGATGTGATCTTCACCTCGAACGACGGTGGCGTATTTAAGTCAAACAACCACGGTGCTACGTGGTTTGAGCGCAACCTTGGGTACAATACCTACCAGTACTTCGGTTTTGGTGTCGGCAAGGACCGCAAACTTTTGGGCGGATGCCAAGACAACGGAACCAGCTACCTCGACTACACCAGCGTTTCACCCCATGGAGTGAAGAAGTTGTTTGGTGGTGACGGCGGCCACAGCGATATTTCGTGGCTCAACCCTAAAGTGATGTTTGCGGAGACCCAGAACGGAAACTTCTACCGTTCAGACGACGAAGGTGAGGGTTGGTCAACCTTTTCAAATGCGCTGCTCACTCAGACCCGCTCCAACGGACTTCCGTACTCCAACTGGATGATGCCGTTCGAGCTTTGGGAAACGACCAACGACCTTCAGTCACAGGATTCGGTTTCGTTTGAATTGCTCCCCGGTATTCGCTCAATGGGCTTTGGTGACGGAATCAAGCGCGTCTTCAAGGGCAAGATCAACCACAACCAGCCCGCAGCTGAGTTTATCCCAAGCACGCTGCAAATCACAGCAGGTGCCTTGACGGCGACGGCCAACGCAAACGGAATCATTTCTGGAGATGCCACGGGTGTGTTCTATGCGGATTCTGCCTACTTCGACATCACCTTCAGTTCTCCGCCCATTGCAGAAGTGATCGTGACGTGCGACGTGTACCTACCTGCAAACTCTTCGTTGACGCTCAAGTCGGCAATCGGAGCGCTTCCCGTTCGCGCAACCACCACAAGCCGTCTCGATGTGGGCGATGAGTTCAAAGTTCAGGATCCCATTCAGTCGATGTTCTTTGTGGGTCTGACTTCGCAGTCCACAGCAACCGTTCCAAAAATGGGCGGAGTATTCATGACCCGCGACGTACACGACTTCAGCAAGACCCCAGAGTGGTGGCAAATCGCCCACTTGGGTAGCAACGTGACTCCGCACTACATGAAGATTTCAGCAGACGGAAACCACCTATTCGTATCCACGACGAGCGGCCGCCTGTTCCGCATCTCTAACCTACTTGCAGCGCGCAAGCTCAATCAAGCCTGGGTTGATTCCGCGAGTTCAGTCCTCACGGTAACCCAAATCGGAAACTGGAACGGCCGAGTCGTGACCGGAATCGATGTGGACCCCAACGATCCCAACCGCGTCGCAGTTTCTGTGGGTAACTACGGCAACACAGCCTACGTCTACGTCTCTACGAACGCTCTGTCTGCAGTTCCATCGTTTGCCAACAAGCAGGGAGACCTCCCGATGTTCCCGTGCTACTCGGTGTCGTTCGACAAGGGCAACCCGAACCGCCTCTTTGTGGGCAGTGAGTGGGGTATGTTCATGACCGACAACATCAATTCCGCGACTCCGAGCTACACTGAAGAGAACAACGGAATGGCCCGTGTTCCGGTCTTTGAAATCGAACAGTACCGCACGGACTTCAACTACGACCCGAACAATCCAATTTCGTCTCCGACAGAGGGTGATGTGTTCATCGCAACACACGGACGTGGTTGGTTCCAAACCACCACCACCAGCGTGAACCGCCCGTTGGGCAGCAACGAGCCTGAGGCGCGCCTCGACAAGGAGTCCCTCGGTTTGTTCCCGAACCCAGCTTCTGACGTTGTGCGCGTTCCTGTGGGTGACGGATCCGTTACCCTGACCATCCGCACCATGGATGGCCGTCTGGTGCGCCGAATCGACATGAAGACCACCAACGGCCTGACTGCAGTGCCCGTTCAGGTAAGCAACCTTGCTAAAGGCCAGTACGTCCTTACCCGCACTCAAGGCGGACAGGCGATCAGCGAAATCTTCATGAAGCGCTAGTACCCTTAGCCATCACATACTAAAATGGGCTGCCGTGAGGCGGCCCTTTTTGTTGGCTCGTTGGCTCGTTGTCTCGTTGGCAAGGTTGGCTCGTTGGC